>ERZ825324.514-NODE-514-length-54469-cov-7.143419_pt1 | contig 54469 bp, 36 predicted proteins | sample MGYA00519859_ERZ825324 | MGnify/ENA primary metagenome ERZ825324 (study PRJEB31778, sample SAMEA3449198) | human gut metagenome | biome: human gut; feature: human-associated habitat; material: faeces | place: United Kingdom | collected 2010/2012 ...
AGCCTCTGCGCATGTCTGTACAAGAAATGCAGGAATTAGAACATACGATTCAAGATTACACCACACAGGTGCAAACAATTCTGCAGCAACCGCAGCAACTGACCATACAATTGCAGGGACAAGCTGAACCTAACATTGTCCCTTTGGAAACAGAATATATACAATTACAACAGCAACATGATGCACTATCTCTGAAAATTGGCGCCCAGACACAGCAACTGGAAAACTCGCAAAAAGCGCTCGCGCAGCTACAAGAAATTACCAGCAACAGCAAAGAAACAGAAGCACAATACGAACAAGCGAGCCGCCTATATCAATTATTGTCAGGTGGTAACCCCAAAAAGATTCCATTGCAGCAATTTATACTCGGAATTATGTTGGACGATATATTAACTTATGCTAACGAGTTCTTTTCTCTTCTCAGCCGTGGCCGCTACAGTTTAAGACGCTTAGAAGGCTCTGCCGGAGGAAATGCCAAAAGCGGACTGGATTTAGAGGTATTAGACGGCTTTACAGGAGCCCCCAGGTCCATAGAAACCCTCTCAGGCGGAGAACAATTTCTCGCCTCCTTGTCTCTAGCATTTGGTCTCTCCGATGTGGTACAATCTTATTCCGGAAGTGTCCGTTTAGATTCCATCTTTATTGATGAAGGATTCGGTTCTCTGGATCAAGATACTTTAGATACTGCCATGAAAGCATTGTCACAAATTCAAAAAATGGGACGTACCGTAGGAATTATTTCTCATGTCAGTGAGTTAAAAAATCGTATTGCCACCCAAGTTCAGGTGCACCCTTCCAAAAATGGCGGAAGCAGTATTACAATGATAAAAGATGCATAATAAAATAAAACAAATAAAAAGAGAAGATACATAGTATCTTCTTTTTTTACTGTGATAAATTCAATGAATAATAATTCGACTGAAGCAAAAATTAAGTACATGAAAACATTTGAAAATAAAAAAAGAAGGCTGGAATAAACCAACCTTCTTTTTTATCAGTAAGTAAAATTATTTTACTTCTACTTCTGCGCCAGCTTCTTTTAGTTTAGCTGCCATTGCATCAGCGTCATCTTTGGAAACGCCTTCTTTAACAGCTTTTGGTGCGCCGTCAACAAGCTCTTTTGCTTCTTTTAGGCCAAGACCAGTAACTTCTCTAACAACTTTAATAACGTTGATTTTGTTTGCGCCAGCAGCTTTCAAAACAACATCAAATTCTGTTTTCTCTTCGCCAGCTGGAGCTGCGCCGCCTGCTACAGGAGCAGCAGCAACTGCTACAGGAGCAGCAGCGGAAACGCCAAATTCTTCTTCAAGAGCTTTTACTAGCTCGGATAGCTCAAGAACAGTAAGAGCTTTAACATCTTCAATCAATTGTGTAACTTTCTCAGACATGGTAGTACCTCCAATAATATCATTAAATCATTTTTCATTTATTACGCTTTATGCGCTTTGTTTTTCTGCAATTGCATTTAATGCAACAACAAGGCCTTTCAATGTACCGTTAAGCACAGTAGCAAAGCCGGAAATAGGTGCGTTTAAGCCACCCAATGCTTTTGCAACCAAAACTTCTTTGGAAGGTAGGTTTCCTAGTTCTTTAACAGCATTTACATCTACAACGCTGCCATCAATAAAACCTGCTTTGATTGTAAAATTCTTGTGATCCTCTGCATATTTGGAGAGGATTTTAGCTGCGGAAACATAGTCTTCTTTGTTGTACGCAATCGCAGTAGTGCCTTCCAGTACAGAATCAAGACCTTCAATTCCGGCATCTTTCAAAGCACGAGACAACAATGTGTTTTTAACAACAACATAGGTGTCGCCTGCTTCACGCAGTTCTTTACGAAGCTTAGTGTCATCAGCAACATTAATGCCGCTGTAGTTAACAATAACACCAACACAGCTTTCTTTTAAGTGAGCGCTTAACTCAGCAACTGCTTGTTTCTTTTGTTCAAGAATTTTTTCACTTGGCAATGTATTCACCTCCGCAATATGAGATGCAGTCCATTATCCATAACACAAAAAGCCTTTCCTACTTTATAAAGGCAGGAAAGGCAAATACACATAAATATAAGCATACAAATGTATATTGTGCTTTTTCCTCGGCGGGTAGAGCAGTAAAGCTCTGTTACGCATAAGCACCCGCTGTCTTTGGATAAAGTACAGCTATAGAGTATAATAACACAGTCTTTTCAGACTGTCAACTTTTATCTTATTGAGCAAATTTGCTTGGGTTAATTTTAACACCAGGACCCATTGTTGAAGCAACAACGCAAGATTTGATGTATTGACCCTTAGCAGCAGCAGGTTTTGCTTTAATAATAGCTTCTAACAAAGCATCAAAGTTTGCTTGAAGTTTTTCACGATTGCATCCATAATTGCCTGGAAGTTGTCCGCTAACTGCTCCTCAGTAAATGAAGCTTTACCGATTGGCACATGAATGATATTTGTCTTATCAAGTCTGTATTCAATCTTACCAGCTTTGATTTCTTCAATAGCCTTTGTTACATCCATTGTTACTGTACCTGCTTTTGGGTTTGGCATTAGGCCTCTAGGACCAAGCACTTTACCCAAACGACCTACAAGACCCATCATATCAGGAGTTGTAATCAGAACATCAAAGTCTACCCAACCCTCATTTTGAATCTTTTGTACAAGCTCTTCTGCGCCAACATATTCAGCACCTGCAGCTTGTGCAGCTTTTTCATTGTCGCCTTTGCAGATTGCTACAACACGTACAGATTTACCTGTACCGTTTGGCAATACAATAGCACCGCGAACCTGTTGGTCTGCGTGACGGCTGTCAACGCCTAATTTAACGTGAACCTCAACGGATTCATCAAATTTAGCGGAACCTGTTTTTACGCAAAGTTCAAGCGCTTCAGTAGTATCATAAAGTTTAGCACGATCGATCAGCTTAGCGCTATCAACGTATTTTTTACCGTGTTTCATTGCTTTTCCTCCCTATTGAGTGGTAAAATCGGATTTTACGGTGTTCCTCCCACCCGGGTGATTAATCTACAACTTCTACGCCCATGCTACGAGCAGTACCAGCAATCATGCTGATAGCTGTCTCAATGTTAGCTGCGTTTAAGTCTTTCATTTTTGTCTCAGCAATTTTTTGTAATTGCTCACGAGTAATTTTTGAAACTTTGTTCTTGTTTGGTTCACCAGAACCCTTTTCAATGCTGCAAGCTTTTTTAATTAAAACTGCAGCCGGTGGGGTTTTGGTAACAAAGGTAAATGAACGGTCTGCGTAAACAGTAATAACAACAGGAATAATCATACCTGCATCATTTTTTGTACGCTCGTTAAATTCCTTTGTAAAAGACATAATGTTTACACCGTGTTGACCAAGAGCTGGACCAACTGGTGGTGCCGGTGTTGCCTTGCCGGCAGGTATCTGTAGCTTAATAAAGCCCGCTACCTTTTGAGCCATTTCTTTGCACCTCCAAAATTCGTGGTAAATGGCGGAACAGTATTCATTTTGTCTGTTCCTCCCACTTAGGAAAACATATTGTTTCCTTTGGGGTATATTCCCCATACATAATGAGCGGTTACCCGCTGATTACCAAAATAAAATTATTCCACCGCTTCTGCTTGGTCTAACTCAAGCTCGACCGGTGTTTCGCGTCCGAACATCTCTACATTGATCGTCACAAGCTGCTTCTGCGGATTGATGGCAGTCACAACACCTGTAGTCTCTTTCCAGGCTCCGCCTGTTACAACAACGGTATCGCCCTCGACGAAATCAACGCGGACAGTCTCATCTTTGATGCCCAGCGGCTTCATTTCTTCTTCTGTGAGCGGTACAGGCTTGGATCCCGGACCAACAAACCCAGTCACTCCACGGGTATTCCGGACAACATACCAGGTATCGTCGTTCATGACCATGTTGATAAGAACATAGCTTGGGAACATTTTTCTCTGGACCTGCTTGGAAACACCATTACGCATCTCCACAACGTCTTCCAGAGGAACCCGTACTTCCAGAATCTGATCCTCAAGATGTCGGTTTTCAATTGTCTTCTCAATGTTGGCCTTTACCTTGTTCTCATAACCGGAATAGGTATGGACAACGTACCATTTTGCTTCTGACATACAATCACCTTTGTCCTTATTTGATTAAAAGATTAATGCATTCCAGAATGCCTGCATCCATCACACTGATGATCACACCGAGAATTACGGTTATGACAATAACAACAACTGACTGTTTCATCAGTGTATCGCGGTCTGTCCAGACAATTTTGTTGAACTCTGCCTTCAGCCCCTGGAACCAGGATTTCTTCGGCTCCTTAGCCTTGGCGGTCTTGCCTGCAGATTTTTCTTTTTCTTGCATAGCCTAACCTCACAATCTAAAGTGACTATTTTGTTTCCTTGTGCATTGTGTGTCTCTGGCAGAACTTACAATATTTCTTGGTTTCCATTCTCTCAGGATGGTTCTTTTTCTCCTTGGTCATATTGTAGTTACGCTGCTTGCACTCTGTACATGCTAATGTAATCCTAACGCGCACAACTTCCACCTCCAGTGTTTTCATTTGCATGGTCTTAAATCAGCCTTTTCGGTGTATCCGCCACCGTTTTTCGGCATAAAAAAAAGACCTAACTTCCATGTCGCTTGTACAGTTTACCACACAGCGGACATATCCGTCAAGTCTTTTGCATATAATTCTTAAGGATTTTTTGACTAAAAATAAGCTCCAATCCATGCTGGATAGCAGCAAAAGGCAGTAGTGTCACAGAAGCTCTGTAAAGCCCTTGGGCGGCAAAGAAAAATCACTTTCCATGCACACTGAGAAAATATAATTCTCAAATTCCATTGTCCTGAAAAAGCCTGGTCTTTTCGGTGATTTTCCCAGAACAAAGCCCTGATCTTTTCGAATGATCTCGAAAGAATCAAGCGGAAGGCTCATCCCCCTGCCTGTCATTTTCATATAACTTTCCTTTAAGGTCCAAAGTGTAAAAAAAGCTTTGCCCGGGTCAGAAGCAGCTTCTATATATTCCCGCTCTGTCGAATGGAAATAATGCTCCGCAATTTCCAGAGGCGCATTGACATTCCGCTCAATGTCGCATCCCACTTCATCATCCGACACCACTCCCACCACATAGTCTCCGGCATGGGAGATATTAAAATGGAGATGATCCGCCACAGGCTTCCCATTTTCGGAATATTTCAGGCTGCTTTCGGAAAGTCCGTTCCCATTCAGGATCTTCCGGATCATAATTCCTGCGCCCAGACTCCTTTTTCGGTCATCCGGCTGAAGATACCGGATGACCTTCTTTCTTCTCTCTGGTCCAACTTGTTCCAAAAGACTTTCATTCTGCAAGGGATCCTCAAGAGTATTGATATTGATTCTATATAATTTTATCATTTCTTACTATAAAAAGCACCGGGTAGCAACTGTAGATTCCCCAGGCCTGCTCCAGACAGGTTGCTGTTCACTTCGCTTACAGCAATACGCAGCAATTCTCGAGTTTTCTGTGAACTTTTTGTCCAAAAAGCACCTCGCGGAATGTTGCCTGTGACATGCAATGCGCTTCGCCATGCACGAATTCAGCCTTTATTTCTTCTCAATATTAATCTTCTGATCAAATCCGGTAAGGCTGAAAACATCGTACACTTCATCAGAAACATTTACAATCCTGAAGCCTTCCTTGCCTGCCATCTTCTTATAAGCGGCGATTACCAGACGAAGTCCGGCAGAAGAGATATATTCCAGGTTTGCAAAGTCAAATACCAGGCTGGTTGTACCAGGATCAAGTGCTGACAGCTCCTTTTCCAGCTGCGGTGCAGTCTGGGTGTCAAGCCATCCTGTGATCTCCATAGTTACCTTGCTGCCCTCTGTCTTACTTACAATTTCCATTACAATTTCCTCCTTTAAGTTACAGGAAACACGCTCAACGGGTTTCCGGGGTTATCACGCAGCGGGCCCAGGAGGGGACTTCCAACACGAGTTCCCACCCTGCCCACTGAGTAAACCAGTTACTGTCCAGCTGTATGTAAAACTTCATCTGTGGGCAGTAACTTTGTTCCATCATCAATCAAAAAATGCAAGTCTGTCAAGTGCCTCAATAGCGCTTTCCAGATATCTGTCATCTGTAACCGGCCATTTGTAATCCAGTCTGTAAAGAACCTGTGCTGTAAACCGGTTGCTGTAATCCAGGGTATAGATCTCATTTTCATTATGAGCCGTATACGCGATCAGTCCGGAAACAACATCCGAATCATCACTGTTCTTTGCAAATTCTTTTACTGCAGCCTCAAACTCTTCATCACTTACAATGTCAATGTCAAATCCATGGCTCCGCATTGCATAGATCAGATCCGCCATATAGATATGATGGCTGTTGCAGGCGTGGAATACGGTAAATCTCCGGTCTGTCTGCACCAGTTTCAACACTGCAAGTGCAGTAGAATCAATTGGTGAAAATTCTGTAACTTCGTGCATAGCCCCAATTGGGAATTTACCAACTGCCTCATATCCTCTCAGGCTTCGCAGGAATCCGTTTGTAATAAAGTTGATCTGGAATTCACCATCTGAATTTCGGCTCATCAGATTTCCTACACGGATAACCTTTCCGTCAAGCCCACTGGAAACAGCTTCCAGTACAGCTCTCTCTGCAAGGAATTTTGTGCGGATGTATTCATTTGTGATGTTCTGTCCAATATACAGATCGTTTTCATTAAAGACTCTGGACATTGGCGGAACACCATCGGAACCTTCTCCGGCAACAGAAACAGTAGAAATCTGGATCAGTCTGCGTCCACTATTTTTACAGAATTCAATCAGATTTTCCACTCCGTGTACATTTATCTTCTCCAGTACATCACCAGCTGCAAAATGCTTTACGCAGGCTGCGCAGTTAATAATGGTGTTAAATTTGTAATCTGCAAATTTCTCCACCTGTTCTTTCGAGGTAATATCGCCATCCACACAGATAATACGCTCTCCAAACAGTTCCTGGCATGGATTATCGAAGTAATACATCAACATATGCATCATTCGTTTCTCCATGGACTCATATTTACCCTTACGTACCAGGCAGTAAACCTTGCCGTCATAATTATCCAGGTAAGCCTTCAGAACATGAATTCCCAGGAAGCCGGTTGCACCTGTAATCATGATATCACCAATTTCTTCCTTTGTCACCTGGTTTACGTTTTCTTCCACATTTCCGCTGATCACGCTCTGAATCCGGTTATAATTGTAGCTAGAGAATTCGTTCTCACTCTGCGGATTTTCAAATGCCTCACTGTTATCCACGATTGCAGAAAGCTCACGGATGGTCGGATATTTGAAAATGTCTGCATATACAATGGAAATATTCTTGGAAAGGCACATAACAGCAACTTTTGATGCAGTAAGTGAGGAGCCTCCAAGTTCGAAGAAGTTATCCTCAATTCCTACTTTTTCAATGCCAAGTGCTTTTTCAAATATCTCGCAAAGTTTAATCTGGACAGCGGTAACAGGCTCCACATAGGCTGTGCTTGCTGTGGTGGTTACTTCTGGTACCGGAAGCGCCTTTTTGTCGATCTTTCCGCCAGGAGTCACCGGCATTTTCTCAAGATGGACAAAGAAGGATGGCATCATGTAATCCGGAATCAGCGGGTTCAGGAACAGTTTCAGCTCATCTTCCGGAATGATTTCACCAGTATAATAAGCTGTGATATATTTGTTTCCGCCTTTTTCGATCACTATAACAGCAGCATTCTTCACCTTATCGTGCTTCAGAAGAGCTCCTTCGATCTCACCAAGTTCAATACGATATCCTCTTATCTTTACCTGGGAATCGATTCTTCCGATATATTCAATATTTCCGTCACCTTTCATGCGGACCATATCACCGGTTCTGTAAAGACGTTTGTCCTCGTCACATACGGAGAACGGATTTTCCACAAATACGGAAGCCGTCTTCTCAGGAAGATTGTGATATCCTCTTGCAATCTGACGTCCGGCATGGCAAAGCTCACCAGAAGCGCCTACCGGAAGCCGTTTCATATTTTCGTCCACAATGTAGCTGCGGATATTCCGCTGTGACTTACCGATCGGGATGTTGTCGTACTGTTTGTCAACCCAGAACTCTGTGGAGGAAACAGTATTCTCCGTTGGACCGTAGCCATTGATCATCTGGTAAGTTCTATCCCGGTAATATTTGAACTTCTCACCACCCAGGGTGACAAATTTCAGGCTCGGAGCATCGTCAAGAAGCTCTGCAACCAACTCGCCCATCTGAGTTGGGAAGGTAGCTGTGGTAATTTTTTCTTCTTTTATGAATTTTCCAACAGCAACCGCATCTTTTCGTATGCTCTCTGGCAAAATGTACAGTACTGCGCCTGCAGTAAGCGGAGCAAACAGGTCGATCACGGATGCATCGAAGCAGAAGCTTGCAAACTCTGCCACAATATCATCTGGTGTCAGTTTTCTTGTCATAAGGATATACTCGATCAGGTTCAGCAGGTTCCGCTGTTCAAGCATAACACCTTTTGGTTTTCCGGTGGAACCGGATGTGTAGATCATATAAGCCAGGTTCTCTGGTTTCGGAGCTGTGAGCTCTACAGAAAGTGCAAAGTCTTTGGATTCTGCTGCCACGTCATCCAGGCTGATCACATTCTGGTCGTAGAAGCCTACCAGACTGCGGTAACGGTCTATTACAAGCAGGTTTTCTGCCTCGGAATCCTTCAGCATGTACTCAATTCTACTCTGCGGATATTCCGGATCCAATGGAACATACGCACCGCCGGCTTTCATAACACCGATATAAGCTACGGCATATTCCTTTGTTCTTCCGCACAGAATACCTGCAACCTTTTCCCTGCCAAAGCCATTTTCCGTAAGCTTCTGAGCAACATAATCTGACATATGGTCCAGTTCTTTATAGGTAAGCTCGCCCATTCCGTCTTTTACCGCCGGTCTGTCCGGATATTTTGCAACAGCTTCCCTGAACAGGTCTACAAAGGTCTTTCCGGCATGGGAAGGATCATCTTCCATTTTGGTTTCTTCCTCAAACATCAGTCTGATGTCTGCCGGCTCGTATTCTCTCAGGATTCCATCTGCCGTTGTTTCCAGGTTATCTGCAAGGTATTTGATGGTTTCCTCGTTGTACATGTCGCCTCTGTACTCAATCTCAAAGACAAACTTATTTCTCTCAATTGAAATACTGATGGAAACAGGTGCCTTTGCCGCATTCAGCTGAACAGGTTCTTCCTGCGCATATTCCCCGCCGATATTATCAAAGGCGAAGTTGTCGCCCTGATAGATCACCATGGCATCTGCCTTGATGTTGAACTCATGGCTGATCTGGGAGAACGGATAAATATCGTTGTTCATGGAATTAATCAGCTGCTGCTGGACAGCATTCAGGCAATCCGCAGTGCTTCCTGAGAAATCACAGTAAACGGGAAGAGTCTTTACCAGCATACCCACGGTATCGGAAAGTCTGGAATCGTTTCTGCCGTGGTAAATAGTGGTAAATACCGCATCCTTCCTGAAATTGTATTTTCCAAGAGTAATACCAAAAGCAGAGATAAAGAATACATTCTCTGTAATTCCGTGCTTCTTACAGAATGCCTTCACGTCCTGTACGGAGAACTCACTGGTCTCACGATGATACATCTCTGCGGTTGGAGCTGCTCCGCTCTTGTCTGGATAGAAGTTGATGCTTCCGCCCGCATTTTCAAAAACGGATTTATAGTAGTTCTCTGCATTCTTATAAGCATCACTTGCCAGAGCATCCCTGTTATCAAGGGCCAGATCATAGGAAGTATACTCTTCCACTTCCAGCTTTTCTCCGCTGTAAGCCCTGTTAATGTCGTTCAGGATAATGCCCAGGGAGGTACCATCTGCAACAATATGATGAATGTCAAGGAACAGATAATTTCCATCACAGGTTCTGTGAATCTCAAAGCGGAAAAGCTGTTCATTAAACAGCATGTACGGACGAACCAGAGTTTCCCGGTTCATTCCATTTATAATCTGCGTCTTATAAGTGAAAGCATCATTACGTTTCTGAAGGACTTCTCCTTCGTCGCTCATAAAGAGACGGGTTTTCAGGTAAGGATGAGCTGCAACGGTGCTGTCAATTGCTTCTGCCAGCTTATCCAGGTCAACCTTTTTGTCAAGCTTCAGAAGATATGGAATGTTGTAAATGGTGGATCCCATATTGGCTGTACACTCGATGAAAATTCCCTCCTGAGTATTGGTGAGAGGATAATTTTCCTGGATTTCCCTCTTGGTTTCTTTTCCGGCAGTCTTCACAAAGCTCTCTAACATCTGAATGGTTGGGTGATCCTTGATGTCAGATGTTTTTATCACAATGTCAAAAGCTTTGGAAATAAGGATATTCAGCTTAATAGCAGTGATAGAGGTCAGTCCTGCCTCGTAAATATCTGTGGTAATGCCGAATTCGGTATAGCCAAGAACCTCAGCAATACAGTCAAACAGCTTCTGCTGAGTCTCATTCTCCGGTTTCACGATTTCTTCCACTTTTCGCTCTGGCAGTGGAAGGGCTTTTTTGTTTACCTTCTGATTCTGGTTCAGCGGAATCTTGTCGATCTGCATGGTAACTGCCGGAACCATGTATGGAGGCTTGGTTTCTTTGATGAAATCATTTAACTTATTTATGTCAACCTGACCGTCAGATACTACATAAGCTGCAATATATTTTCCGCCGCCATTTGGATCGTCAAAAGCCACTACGGTTGCATCCTTTATGCCTTCGTATCTTCTTATGACCTCCTCAACCTCGGAAAGCTCAATTCTAAAGCCTCTGACCTTAACCTGGGAGTCTTTTCTTCCAATGATCTGGATGTTTCCATCCGGAAGATATCTGGCAACATCACCGGAATGATACAGGACTTCATAACCTTCTGCATCGTCATAAATATTCTTCGTATAAACTTCCGAAGTTTTCTCCGGTTTATTCAGATAGCCTCTGGAAACCTGCCATCCGGAGATCATCAGTTCACCGCAGGCACCGTATGGAAGCAGATGACCAAACTTATCGGCTATATAAAGCTTGAAATTATCAAGCGCTTTTCCGATTGGAATATTTGAATAATATTTATCCACTTCAAATACAGTTGTAAAAATTGTGCACTCTGTAGGACCATACGCATTAAAGAATTTATAATCCTTCGGCGGTTCCATAGGAACAAGCTTCTCTCCACCTATGGAAAGATATTGCAGACTCTCGCAGCTCATTTCCATCGCAAACTGTCTTCCCACCTGTGTAGTCATAAAGGAATGGGTAACGCCATTCTCTTCAAAATAACGCTGAAGTGCAATAAAATCAAGACGGATTTCTTCCGGAATAATGTGAAGCTCTGCACCGTTTGCAATTGCACCGTAAATATCCATCATGGAAGCATCAAATCCAAAGGACGCATAAGCTGCTATTTTGGAGCTGTGATCTACCTGGTAATACTTTTTGTACCAGTGGCAGAATGCAGTGATATTTCCATATTCCAGCATACAGCCTTTCGGCACGCCGGTGGAGCCGGAAGTGTACAGTAAAATAAACAGATCATGAAGCTCTGGCTTCTTAAGTTCCACATCACGCTCTTCCAGCTGTGGGATCTCATCTGTAAATAAAACAGGTCCCTGATAGCCGTCTACCAGCGGCAGAAGCTCTCTGTCTGCGATCAAAAGCTTAGCAGCAGAATCCTCCAGCATGTACATCAGGCGGTCTTTCGGGTAAGTAGGGTCAAGAGGCTGGTATGCCGCACCGGCTTTGATCACGCCCATTGGTGCGATGGCCATGTATTCGCAGCGGGGGATCAGAATGGAGACTACATCCTCCCTGCCGATTCCCTGGGATGCAATATATTTTCCAAGTCTGTTGCTGAGCTCGTCCAGTTCTTTGTATGTATATTTCCGGTCTTTAAATACCACTGCGGTGTGGTCTGGAATGGTCTCTGCCAATTCAGCGAACATGTCAGAAATGGTTTTGCTTCTGTCAAATTCGTTTTCTGTATGATTGAATTCTGCGATCTTGTTTACCCCACTCTGAGAGATCACAGAGATTTCAGAAACATATTTTGTTTTCAGCATGGAGCTCATGGCAGCTTCATAGGAATCCAGGATTCCGTCAATAAAGGCCTGGCTGTACATGTCGCTGCGGTATTCTGCTGTAAGCACATAAGTGTGGTTGTACTCTCTTACCTGGATCAGCAGAGGCATTTTGGCCATATCCAGGGAAAGGTCGTGGCCTCTGGCAATGGTGTCTCCAATTGGATAATCGTCGCTTAACTCTGCCTGGTATGCAAAGGTAAGATCCGAATTCAGCCCGTATTTTGCACAAATATCGGAAAATGGGAAAATATCGTTTGCCATGGAGGACAGCATCTGCTCGGAAAGCTCTGCCATATACGCCTGTACGGTGGTCTTCGGGTCGAATTTGCAATAAACAGGAAGGGTTTTTACCAGCATGCAGACTGTGTTTTCAAGCCTGGAATCGTTTCGTCCATTATAAATAGTAGAAAACAGACTGTCCTCTGCATTGGAGTATTTTGCCATAAGGATGCCGAACAGACCTGTAAATAAAATATTCGGGGTAACACCCAGCTTCTCGCAATAGGAAAGAATGGCCTCTTCTTTCAGGCCCATGGTCTTCTCCAGATAACCTTTTTCAGGAGCTTTTCCATTCAGGTCTGGCATAGGGAGGGATTCCGTTTCAATTCCTTCAAAAATACTGTCATAATATTTCTCAGCTTTTTTGTATTTGCCCTCTTTCATCTGCTGTTCTTCGTCAAGGGCCGCATCAAATCCGGTATAGGACTCTTTTTCCAGTTTTTCACCCATATAGGCCTTATTGATATCCTCGAAAATGATATCATAGGAGTTGCCGTCAGCAATAATATGGTGAAAATCTGTAAAGAGGTATTTCTTATCTTCTGTCACATAAATTGCCACACGAAGGAGACGTCCTTTTTCCAGCTTGAACGGACGTACAAGGCTTTCTTTCTGGCTGGCAAATTTCTCATTTGTGGTCTCGATTACTTCCGGCGCAAATGTCTCATTTCCAGGGCGCTGTACCATCTCCCCATTATCGTCAAGATATACCTGTGTGAGCAGGTAGGAATGGGCACTTACCATTCTGGCAATTGCATCGGATAATTTCCGGGTATCCACTGCAGGATCCAGTTCAAAAAGGAAGGGGATATTGTATACGGTACTCTCAGGATTTTTGCTGCATTCTGCAAAAATACCCTTCTGGGAACCGGTAAGAGGATAAACCTCTCTCTTTTCGTAGGTTCTGAGTTTCGGCGCCAGCATGACATATTTTTCCAGCTTCTCCACGGTATTGTTCTCGTGGATATCGCTTGTTTTTACGGTAACACCAAATTCCTCTGAGATCAGGACACAGAGCTTCATTGCACTAATGGAGGAAAGGCCGGCCTTATAAAAACTGGTGTCGATTCCGAAGAAGTCGTTTTCTACTACTTTTGCCACAATGTCAAAAATCTTCTTCTGCATTGGATTTTCCGGCTCTTTCAGGTTTCTGGGCTGCGCCACCGGCTTGGGCAATGCTTTTTTGTCAATTTTGCCATTCTGTGTTAAAGGCATTTTTTCCAGCTGGATGAAAACATCCGGAACCATGTAATGAGCCAGGGATTCTGACGCATAAGCGGTAAGCGCTTCAACATTGATCTGGCGGTCTGCCATAAAGTAGCAGCAAAGATATTTATTATCCACCGGTACTGTAATACTGGTGATAATTCCTTCGAAGCTGTTAACAACCTCCTCGATCTCACCAAGCTCGATTCTGAGACCGCGAAGCTTGATCTGATTGTCAATTCTTCCGAAAAATTCGATCTCGCCATCTGGAGTGATCTTTGCAAGATCGCCTGTTTTATAGGCTCTTTCTCCGTTGAGAGTGATGAAAACTTCTGCTGTTTTCTCCGGCAGATTGATGTAGCCACGACCTACTCCAAGACCTGCAATTACAAGCTCTCCGGACTCTCCGTCCGGAAGAATCCTGTTCTCTTTATCAACCACGTACACCTGAACATTGCCGTTTGGCTCTCCGATGGTAATATTTTTGCTGTCGGTGATCACCTTCATGGTACAGCTGATGGTGGTCTCGGTTGGTCCATAGCCGTTCATAATATAAGCATCCGGGTTTACTGCGTGAATCTTGTCAAAAAGTGCAGGCGGGAATGCTTCTGCTCCTACGTCAAATACCTTGATCTGGGCAGCTGCTTCCTGAAGCTGGGGCAGATCGATCATATTGGAAAGATAGGTAGGAGTTGTGGTCATAATATCCACTTTATTTTTTACAATTAAATCTCCAAGCATAATGGGATTCAGGATCTCTTCATCGCTTGCGATCACTGCAGTCATTCCATTGGTGAGAGGGAGAAATTCCTCCAGTACCGAAACATCAAATGTCATGGCTGCCATGGAAAGGGAAACGCTTCCCCTGCTTACATAGCCATAGGTTTCCGCATTCTTTGGATTAGGATTTACAAAATTGGCAAGGTTGATATGCTCGATCATAACACCTTTTGGTTTTCCCGTGGAACCGGAGGTGTAAATACAGTAGCAAAGATCATGTTCCTTAATCTGGGTATCCGGGTTCCCGGCATTTGGGTTTTCCAGCAGTTCTTCAAGCAGAAGCACCGTACAGGAAAGCCTGGAAAACAGCTCCTGGCGCTCCTTCTGGATCTCCTTTGTGGTGATAATAAAGGGAACTCCTGCATCTTCAAAAATGAACTGTACACGGTCATCGGGATAATCCGGGGCTGCGACAGCAAATGCACCACCAGCCTTCAAAATACCCTGACGGACTGCGTAAAAGTCACAACAGCGCTCCAGTACCACACCTACGATTTTTTCACAGCCAACGCCTTTTTCAATAAGAGAATTCGCAATTCTGTTTGCTCTTTCATTCAGCTGTGCGTAGGTAAAGCTTTCCTTGCTGGAAGCTACAGCACATTTGTCAGGATGAAGCCGCACCTGCTCTTCAAACAGCTTTGTCACAGGCTGAAATTCAAAAACAAAATTGCTCTTTTCGTTAATGTCAGACATTTCCTGCACCTCCTAAAATGATATTATTGTATTATTCATATCAATTGCGCGGATATAATCCATTGATTTTGAAATCTTTTTCACCAGCTCAATTCCATGGATATCAAACTCCTCATGGTCATAGCTGTATTCCAGCGGATTAAAATTCACTCCGTTGTCTCTTATCCTTAACTGGCAAATGTCATCCTCCAGGCAAAGATTGATGTCGATCCAGTTGGAAGTTTTTCCACCAAATTTAATGATATTCACAGTCATTTCTTCTGCACACACGGCAGCAAGATTGGATCTGTTTCCGGATACACCGTTTTCCTTGCAGAACTCCAGGATTTTTCTGTTAACTGCGCCAGCTTCTTCCATGGTGCTCTTAATGGAAAAATCAAAATTGATTCCGGGATTTTGGTCCGGAACAATATAAAAAGTAGAATTTTTGTGTTTGATCTTTCGGAAAATCCAGGCTGCGATCAGGGTTATGATCTCTGTGGCAACGAATGCAGCACCAATTCCATTTGTACCGATTCCATCAATCTGTTTCCAGATAGAAATTCCTATAAATGTTGCAGGAAGAACTGCCACTGCATTTTCAAGGAAGGTAACAAAGCTTGCAATTGCAGTCTCTTCAATAGATTCATAATAGCTTACGGTAAATTTATTCCAGAGATAAGGCACTACACACAGAGCAAAAATACGCAGTGCATGAACCATCTCCCGTCCCAGCTCTCCGCCGCCTCCGAACATAATGGTGATCTGTTCTGTAAACAGCATGATCAGAACGAATATGACGGCCAGCACGATGTAGCTGTATTTCAGCATTTTTTTGCACAGGACACGGATTCCCACATAGTCTTTTTCTCCAAAAAGAATTCCTGCAACATTAGGAATTACACCTATGATTCCGCCTGTAAGCATTTCCACGATTAGCAAAACATTGTCGCAGACCGTAAATACTGCCATTCCATCTTCCCCGATCTGATTCATGATGATGGTATTCAGGCCAAGGGCTTTTACAAAATTGGTTGCCATGAAAACGAGCATGGGCACACCTGTAACCACCGCTTCCTTCACGATTCCGAAATCCTTTGCATTCAGCCGCACGAAACTGATATTCCTCTTATCTGAGCGAATGTAGAAAAGAAAAACCACCATGGCAAAAAGGAAGCCAAGTACCGTTGATAAGGATGCACCTGTGACTCCAAGTGGTGTAAATCTAAGAAATATGTAATCCAGCACAAGATTTATCACGTTGGCTGCGATCAGATAAACAGAAGCAAGCTCCGGATGGTTTTCCACCCCAAGGTAGTTTACCATCATCAGACCGATTCCGATTACCGGTGCACCTAACATGCTGATGCGGATATAGTCTCTTGTATAAGTTGTCAAAACTCCGTCTCCGGATACCAGAAATCTGGCAATAGGTCCTGCAGCAGGAAATGCAATAAGAGAAAACAGCAGCCCCACCACGAGTGTGACAATAAAAGTGGCCGAAAACAATCTCGAAGCCCCTTCTTTGTCACGTTTACCAAGCATATTTCCTGCGGCTATGGAACCTCCCACACCCAGACAGTAACCGGTAAGCTGAACTATCGTTTCAACCGGAAGACTCATTGTGACTGCGGACATTGCTTCTACACCAATTAAATTACTTACAAAGATAGTGTCCACAATGTTTCCAAGCTGAAGTGCCAGCGACATCATAATACCTGGAACGATATACTTGTTTAATTTCGCATTCAGCAACCTGTTATTTCTGTTTTCCACCATTCCATCCCCTTTCGAAATTTTGGAGTATTTCTAAACAAAATCAGAATACTCCATATTTATATATAATTTAGCAAAAAATGAAATATTTTTCAATAAAGCAACGAAAATAACGTCAAATTAAACAAAAATAGCTTAAAAAAATACCGGTTTCCCGAAGATATCCCTTTAATGGAATTCTTTGGAAACCGGTAGTATCCTTCCTGATATGTAATTATTCAGCAGACTCCAGAACATGTTTAAAAAGGCTTTCTACAAAATGTACGTCACAATTTGCGGAGCCTGCAGATTGCAGGAAATAAATTTTCAGGCAAGCTCCAAAGCCCTGTGGCAGGCTGCTTTATGCCCCTTTTCCACCTCCTGAAGCACAGGAGCTTCCTGCCTGCAGCGGTCTGTTGCGTAGGGACAGCGAGTGTGGAATTTACATCCTGACGGTGGATTGTAGGCACTTGGCACGTCACCTTCCAGAATGATACGCTGACGTTTCTTCTTCACATCCGGAAGCGGGATTGCGGAAAGAAGGGCTTTTGTATAGGGGTGCATCGGATTGGAATAAAGCTGGGCTTTTTCTGCAACCTCAACCACACTTCCAAGATACATAACTGCGATTCTGTCACTGATATGGCGGACTACGCTCAGGTCATGGGAGATAAACAGGTAGGTCAGATTTTTCTTCTGCTGCATATTTCTCATAAGATTCAGCACCTGCGCACGGACAGATACGTCCAGTGCGGAAACCGCCTCGTCACAGACAACAAATTCCGGATTCAGGATCAGTGCCCTTGCAATTCCGATTCGCTGCCTTTGACCTCCTGAAAACTCATGAGGAAAACGGTTCAGATACTGTTTATCCAGTCCAACCTCCTGAAGGATCTCTTCCACCATTTCCCTGCGTTCTTCCTTAGTCCCCACTTTATACACCTCAAGAGGGGCACTGATCAGATCATAAACGGTCATTCTGGGATTCAGGGAACTGTATGGATCCTGGAAAATAATCTGCAGCTTCCGGCGCATTTCCCACATTTTTTTCTTATCATAGGTAAGGATATCTTCCCCATTGTACATAACCTGGCCCTCTGTTGCCGGGATCAGGCGGAGAATAGTTCTTCCCAGAGTGGATTTTCCGCAGCCGGACTCTCCGACCAGGCCCAGTGTCTCACCCTTTCTCACAGAAAGACTTACATGGTCTACTGCTTTTACTACAGATGGATTACGGTTCAGAAGCCCTTTTTTTGCCGTAAAATATTTGGATAAATCCTTTGTTTCCAATAAGATTCCTGTGTTCTCACTCATTATTTCTCACCCTCGTATCTGAAGCAGCTTACCAGAGAATTTCCAGCATGGTAAACGCCTGGTTTTTCTTTCATGCAGCGGTCTTTTCCGTAAGGACATCGGGGAGCAAATCTGCAACCTGCAGGCATGGCGTCCGGTGCCGGAACGGTGCCCTCAATGGTATTCAGCAGCTCTACATCCTCATCAAGGCGGGGAATAGAGTTCAAAAGTCCCTGTGTGTAAGGATGCTTCGGTCTTTCAAAAATATCCTCAATGCTGCCGTATTCTACTGCTTTTCCTGCATAAAGAACAAGCACATCGTCTGCGGTCTCTGCTACTACCCCCATATCATGGGTAATCAGCATAATGGCTGTTCCCATTTTTTCCCTGAGCTCACACATCAGCTCCAGGATCTGTGCCTGGATGGTTACGTCCAGGGCTGTGGTAGGCTCATCTGCAATAAGAAGTCTTGGCTCGCAGGATACTGCCATGGCGATCATCACTCGCTGGCGCATACCGCCAGAAAGCTGATGCGGATATTCCTTCATCCGCTTCTCCGGAGCAGCGATCCCAACTCTTTTCAGAACGTCCACAGCTCTTGTCCAGGCTTCTTTTTTACCGCAGTTCTGGTGGAGCATAATTGGTTCCATCAGCTGGGTTCCAATAGTCAGAGTCGGATTCAGGGCAGTCATTGGATCCTGAAAAATCATGGCAATATCATTTCCGCGGATCCTGCACATCTCTTTCTCCGGAAGCCCTATCAGTTCTTTTCCATCCAGTTTGATGCTGCCGCCGGAAATCCGGGCGTTGCTTCCAAGAAGCTGAAGGATAGACATGGATGTGACACTTTTTCCGCATCCGGACTCGCCTACAATTCCGAGGATCCTGCCTTTTTCTACAGAAAAGCTTACACCGTCAACGGCTGTGTTAATGCCTTTTTTTGTCTGAAACTGTACCTGTAAATTCTCTACTGAAAGTAAAGATGCCATAGCTGTACTCCTTTTTCTCTTAATTAACTCACTGTAATTCTTTCACAGCTCCTGAAATCCGCCAGACATGAGAGTCTTTTCTCTCATATTTGGCGGGTTCCAGGATCAAAAGCTTTATCCGCTTTTGTCCTGTTTCCCATTTTTATTACTCTTTATCCCACTCCCAGGAAGACCAGTTCAGACAATTAAAGTCTGCAACGTTCAGGTTCTTCATGCTCTTGTTGTAAGCGGTAAGAAGGTTCTTTGTATATAAGTAGCCCATAGCTGCTTTTTCTACAACCTTTTCCTGATACTCATCGAAGTATGGTTTTCTTGCTTCAAAAGTAAGCTCTGCGTTTCCTTTGTCGATCAGGTCAGAAAGCTCTGTATCCTGAAGCTGGCAGAAGTTGCAGGAGCTTTCCGGATAGATCATTTCACGGCTCTCACTTGGGTCAAGAGTTCCGCCGGAACCAATGATTCCAAGATCATGCTCGCCGTCAAGCATACGGCTCATCAGAGTTGCAAAGTCCATCTGCTCAATTTCTACATTTACACCGACATTTGCAAAATCCTGTACGATCAGGGCTGCACATCTCTCGGTAATGCTGCTTCCAGAGGAGATGAAAAATTTCAGTGTCTGTCCAGCCGGGAAGCCTGCTTCTGCAAGCATCTCTTTTGCCTTTTCAGGATCGTACTGAACCTGAACTTTGTCATTGTAGTATGGGCTTACCGGTGCGATCGGGGTCATGATCGGAGTTCCCTCTCCCATAAGAAGACCATTTACCAGTACGTCACGGTTGATTGCCATATTCAGTGCCTGGCGAACTTCCTGAGTAAGATATTCCTTCTGAGTATTGAAGATCAGAGTGGTATAGGAAGTGGTAGGAACAGACTCTGTTACCAGGTTATCCTGGGACTTGGCTGTTTCCCAGTCATCAGTCAGTACGGAACCGAATCCGATCAAATCAAGCTCGCCGTTCATAAGACCGGAAAGAACGTTTGCGGACGGTACTACACGGATGATCAGACGGTCAATATTTGGAGTTCCAAGATAGTAGTTTTCGTTCTTTGTGAACTCCATACGCTCACCATTGATCTCACTGTCATAGATGAATGGGCCGGAACCTACCGGATTTGCCCAAAGGTCAGGAGCGTTGATCTCTTCTGCTGTTTTTCCTTCAAATACATGTTTCGGGATGATGAAAACAGTGTCGATATCCTGCAGGAATGTGTCAGGATACATAGCCTCTTTTAATTTGAAGGTTACTTCATAGTCGCTGTCTGCAGTTACTTCGATGGAATCCTCAGAAAGCTCTGCTCCGGAATCATCCACACCTGCAATGTACTCCAGGTGATAACGGCTCTTTGCCTCTACAGACGGATCAGAATACATCTGGTAGCTGAATACAACGTCCTCTGCTGTAACTGGCTCACCATCAGACCATACTGCGTCTTCATGAAGCTTAAAGGTAACTGCGTCACTGGCATCGTTTACAGTCCAGGACTCAGCAAGGCGTCCCTCAATGGAACCGTCTGCGTTTGTCTGTGTCAGGCGGTCATAAATCTGGTCACAGATAAAACGGGTGTAGTTGCTTGTGGTGTTCAGCGGCATCATGGTATCCCATGCCTGGTCCATAGCAGCTGTTACTACTTTTTCCCCTGCCTCAGCAGCAGCCGGAACAGCATAACCTGCTACCATGCTTCCTGCAAGCAGGAGCGCTGCAGCCTTTTTCATGTTGAATTTCATAGGTCTCCTCCTTTTTTCTTTTGTCAGGGATGTTTTTTCTCTGACAGGTTTTGTGAAGCAAATCAGTCCAGGAAACTCCCGGAACCAATCTTATGTCAACGGACTGTCCGGCCTTGAATCAAGGCCCTCCTAATCCTGAGACATTACAGTTTGATTTTCGGATCCAGCGCATCGCGGATACCGTCGCCCAGAAAATTAATACTTAACACCGTGATCAGAAGTGCAAGTCCCGGCGGAAGCCAGATCCACAGCTTCTGGGAAAGCACAGTAATGGACTGCGCATCGTAGAGCATATTTCCCCAGCTTGCTCCCGGCGGCTGTACACCCATGCCAAGGAAGCTTAACGATGATTCAGAAAGGATGGCACTCGCCATCTGGAATGTGATTGCGATCAGGATCGGGGCAAAAGAGTTTGGAAGAACATACTTTGTCACGATCTTGAAATTGGAGGTACCAATTGCCCTTGCAGATTCTACATATTCTTTCTCGGATACGGAAAGTACATTTGCATAGATCAGTCTGGCAAACTGTGTCCAGCCGAGCACACCGATGACACAGGTTACAGACCAGACAGACGGTCCCAGAACAGCAACCAGCACCAGGATCAGCACAATTGATGGAAAAGACATAAAAATATCTGCAATTCGCATAATAACTGCTTCTGCCTTTCCTCTGGCATAACCAGCAACCAGGCCAAGAGGAACTCCAATTGCGCAGCTGATCAGTGTGGAAACAAAACCAACCAGCAGAGAGGTTCTTCCGCCATACATCAGACGGGCAAAAACATCACGCCCGATAGCATCAGTTCCAAGGATGTGCGCTCCTCCCGGAGCTGCAGAAAAGGCAGTGTAATCTGAAGTATAAGGATCCAGTTTCAGGATCATGGGAAGAAAAACCACCATCAGGATTTCCACGATCAGGACCACCAGACCTACCATAGCCATTTTGTGTTCTTTCAGTTTATCAAGTACCTCGGAAAGATAGCTTACATTTTCGTTTTTCTGTTTTTTCATTTCTGTCTTCTATCCTCCCTTATTTATAGCTGATTCTCGGATCCAGAATTCCGTATGCAACATCAGTGAGAATATTCGCAATAAGAACCGCTGCCGCTATCATAACCGTGATTCCCATAATAACCGGGTAGTCTCGTCCGTTGATTGCTGTTACCATAAGAGAACCAATTCCCGGCCATCCGAAAACCTGCTCGGTTACAACTGCACCGCCTACAATAGAAGGAATGGACATTCCCACAACTGTAACGACCGGTGTAAGGGCATTTTTCAAGGCGTGCTTCATGATCACTTTCCATTTGGTAAGACCTTTGGACTTGGCGGTACGAATGTAGTCGTCCTGCATAACTTCCAGCATACTGCTTCGCATGTGCCTTACCCATCCTCCAATCTGCTGAAAGGAAAGGACCAGACAAGGCAGGATCATGTGCTTCATCAGATCTCCGAATGTATGAGCTCCGCTTGAGCTGTACATTCCTCCTGATGGAAGAATGTTAAACACAATGGCGAACAGATAAATAAATACCAGTCCTACAAAGAAGTTCGGAGTCGCCATCATCAGCATAGACAGACCGCCGGAAAAGTAATCTCTTCCTGAATTCGGCCTGGAGGCAGCAAAGATTCCAAGAGGAATGGATACGATCAATGACAGTACAATGGAGCTTGCTGCCAGAATCGCAGTAGCCGGAAGACGCTCCAGTATCATCGCTGCCACCGGTCTCTGGGTGCTGTAGGAAAATCCCAGATTTCCCGTAAGCAATTGTTTCAGCCAGGTAAAATACTGAATGATCACCGGCTGATCCAGTCCAAGTGCCACTCTCTTACGTTCCAGCTCTGCCGGAGTAATTCCCGGATCTGCCAGAAGTGCATCCAGCGGTGAACCAGGCGCCATATTCAGAATAAAATAGGCCAATATGGTAATTCCGAAAAAAGTGGGAATGGCAATCAGTATTCTTTTTAATATGTATTTCCACTTCATAGTGTTTTCCCTTCATCTCCTTTTCCTAGAACCTGTTTGAAAAAGTATTTCCGCAAGCTCCCGCAAATTGTGGCGCACATCTTGCAGAAAGCCTTTTTCAACCACGCTCTACCATAATCCGGATAATCTCTTTATCCGTTTCGCACATACCTTCCTTCGCCAGCTGTCCCACGTTCCGGATGGTATTTTCCACACCGTGGGTAACGATTCCATCACCGCCATAGAACTGCTGTCCCTGTATGTACATTTCATAGCCCATGATTCCGGCATCGACTGCTGCTGAAATCTTGGCTGCGCAGGAGGCTTTCGCTCCGTCACAGATGATTCCGGAAACAATTGCCAGGGAATTCACGATTGTATGTGCAATTACTTCATAATCGCCGCCGTAGAGATAAGCAATTCCTGCACCGCTTCCGCAGCCTGCACTTACTGCACCGCAATAGGCAGAAAGAGTTCCGATTCCCGTCTTCAGATGAATGGTTACAAGATTGGAAAGCACCAGGGCGCGAAGCAATTTGTCATGGGAAACCTGCAACTCTCTGGCAAATTCAATGACCGGAATGCTGGCAGTCATGCCCTGATTGCCGCTTCCGGAGTTGATCACCACAGGAAGCTCGCAGCCATTCATTCGGGCATCGGAACCGGCTGCTGCCTTGGCTCTGGCACGGATCTTAATATTGTCGCCGTAGGTGTGAAGAAGGACTTTTCCGATATTCGCTCCATAGTTTCCACGAAGTCCCTCCTCAGAAATGGCTGTATTGTAACGGATCTGACGCTCCAGAACCTCCTTTACATCTTCTGTGTCAACAGTATTGGCAAAGTCGATAATGTCTTCTATGTTTAATATGGAATGGTCGGTCTTTTTCTCTTCCTTACCTGAACAGACATCTTTCCGGAAAACAGGCTGGCCGTTTTTCTCAATAAGGATGATGTTGGTGTGCGTATCTACAATGCGGACACGGGCCGTTTCAGTACCTTTGGTTACGGTCAGATCGATTTCAAATACATGCCCGGTGGATGCCGGAGTGATCCTGGGTTTCACCTGATCCATGTAGGACTTGATTTCTTCCTTCTGACCGGATGTTACTCTTGCAATTACTTCAAGGAGCGCTTCCGCATCGCCTGCGATTACACCCGCGCACAGAGCAGCTGCAATTCCCCTCATGCCGCCAGTATTGGGAACGATGACGCTTTTTACATTTTTGATAATATTTCCACTTACTTTAATATCCAGCTGTTCCGGCAGATTACCTAAAGTTTTTCTCGCCACTGCGCCTGCATAGGCAATGGCAATGGGTTCGGTACATCCCATTGCAGGAACCAGTTCTTCCTCTAGGATTTTTACGTAAGCCTGGTATTTTTCATCACTTTTGTGCAATGTTTTCTCCTCGCTTTCGCACAACATTATAAATACTTTAGCACACTATCTTCTTAAAATCAATTAATTCCAGAAATTTTATATTTAGAAAAATCCCGAACTATATTTGTGAATTTTGTTTTTGTTAATCACTTCGCGAATATAATCCGGGTGCAGATTTTTTATTTGGAATCAGATCACAGGATTCTTTTTAGAAATAGTCATATCCGCCATGAATGTCTACAACGCTTCCATTCATGTATCCATTTTTCAGAACTTCGTATGCCATATCTGCCACTTCTGAGATCTCACCAAAGCGGTGAAGTGCAATCTTACGGTTAATGCGTTCATAGCTTTCCGGAGTGCGGTTCTTATGCCAGCTGGTTTCAATAAATCCCGGGGCAATGGCATTGACCCGGATCTGCTTTGGTTCCAGTTCTTTTACCAGAGATTTGGTAAGGAAATGAATGGCGGATTTGGTGACACCATACACCAGGGATGAGGAATAAGCCTGCTGTCCTGCGTAGGAGCCTGTAAAAAGAATGCTGCCGCCTTCGCTCATAATGGGGCGAAGTTCTTTCACCAGAAATACCGGAACAGACAGGTTGGTATTCACAATTTTGGTCCATTCGTTGAAGGTGTAGTCTTCATATTTCGCATAGGTGCTGATTCCTACGTTGTTTATCAGCCAGTCTACATGGCTCGCTTCTTCTTTGACCCGGGATACAAATTTCATCATTTCATCATAGGATGACATATCAGCCTGGAGCAACCGGATTTTTTTCTGATTTTCCTCTGTTTGTGCATGAAGAAATTCCTCCGCCTGCTCCGTGTTATGTCCATAGCTCACATATAAAATATCGTCCGACGCAGAATTTTCCAGAATTTTCTCCGCAATCCCTCTTCCGATTCCAGATGTACCGCCGGTGATTATGGTTACTTTGCTCATGGGGTGTCCTCTTTTCTGTATATTTTATTACTATTTAGTGTGTTGAAAGTTGTTAAAGGCGGACGCATTCGGACAATGGTGATTGCTCACTCGCCGGCGCAACGCTCCAGCGAACTAACTGCTAACTGCGACTAAATCGTTCAGGAGAGCCTTCACGATTAAGTCTCCGTAAGCAGTGGATTTCGCCTACGCTAAAACCGCGCCTGAAATGGCTCGCTAGAGCAATCACCATTGCCCGAATGCTGTGTACTGGCTGGGACTTATTTGTACATAAGAACTTTCAACAGGTGGGGAGGGGGAGTGACTGGTTTCCCTATACTGTATCGCAAACGAAAGTTTATAGGGATTTTGCCCGAAATTAGCGGCTTTTACAATTTCGATGAAGTATTTGCACATTTTTAGGGCTGTTTTACAAGTAAAAAACTTGACATATTATTTTATGTGCCTTCGATATCCCATTTAGATGGTTGATACTTCGCAGCTTTATTAGTTTTACCTAATCTATCATTGCCAAGAAAGTATCGGGAAACCAATCACTCCCACCACCTCCTTGTTAAAAGTTCCTAAACAGCATCAGTTTCAGCCGACACACAGCATTTGGGCAATGTGTATTACTCCAGCGAGCCATTTCAGGCGCGCTCTTAGCGTAAGCGAAATCCAGCGCTTACGGAGACTTATGCGTGAGGGCTCTCCCGAACGCATTAGTCGCAGTTAGCGATTAGTTCGCTGGAGCGTTGCGCCGGCGAGTGAGTAATACACATTGTCCAAATGCGTCCGCATTGAAGAACTTTTAATCAACTAAATAGTGACTTAGCTAAGTACCTTCCTGGACTCCTCATCCGCAAATTGCTGCCGTACCAACTGATAATAATATCCCTTTTTCTCCAGCAGCTCCTTATGTTTTCCCTGCTCCACAATCTTGCCATCCCGGACTACCAGAATCAGGTCGGCATTACGGATTGTAGATAATCTGTGAGCGATCAGGAAGGAAGTTCGCCCTTTCAGCAGTTTGTCTGTAGCCTGCTGGATCAGCTGCTCGGTTTTGGTGTCGATAGAGGAAGTTGCTTCGTCCAGAACGAAAATGGCGGGATCTGCCAGTACTGCGCGGGCAAAGGAAAGAAGCTGCTTTTCTCCGGTGGAGAGACGGTCGCCGCCTTCACCTACGTCACTGTCATAACCTTTGTCAAGCTTTTCAGCTACCTCATCGGCATGAACTGCCTTCGCAGCAGCCTTTACTTCTTCATCAGTGGCATCCAGTCTTCCATAACGGATATTCTCCATCACAGTCCCGGAGAACAGATGGGGATTCTGAAGCACATACCCGATGTTGCTGTGCAGCCACAACTGACTTCGCTCACGGTAATCTCTGTCGTCGATGAGGATTCTTCCCTTAGTGGGCTCAAAGAAACGGCAGGCCAGGTTCACCAGCGTACTTTTTCCTGCACCGGTCTCTCCGACGATTGCCACATTGGTACCAGCCGGAATTTTTAGGTTGAAGTTGCTGAGCACCTCTTCTTTTCCATCGGGATACTGGAATGAAACGTTTTCAAACTCAATGTCGCCTTTAATGGGTTCCCAGTTCTCCTTGTGGGGATCAAAGAAATCTCCATACTTTTCCAGAACCTCTGGGGAGTCTACCACCTGGGGCTTCTCTTCCAGAAGGGAGGTCACCCGCTCAATATTTGCCTGAGCAGAAATGCACTGGGACAAAATTCCTGCAAGCCTCTGAATTGGTTCAAAAATTCCAACTGCATATGCAGTAAATGCAGCAAGTGTTCCTATGTCCATACTTCCATTCAGAACCATAATGCCACCACGCTCCAGTACAAGGGCAGTTGCCAGAGCTCCAAAGAAAACTACCAGCGGAATATAAATTGCATTTAATCTGGCAGCCTTGATAGACGCACTTCTCATCTCCTCAGTGACAGAGGCAAACTCCCGGAAGTTTTTCTCCTCCACAACCAGGGATTTCACAGTTTTCGCGCCCATAATTCCTTCGTTGTAGCCACTTGTGATCTTGGAATTGATTTTTCTCACCTGACGGTTCCATGTGAGGATCTTATTCTGGAAATACCAGGTAAGAACTGCAATAGCTGGAACGATCAGCATGATCACCAGAGCCAGCTTCCAGTTCAGAAACAGCATTGCCACAAACACACCCACTACATAAAAGATAGCCCACAGCATATCGATCACATCCCAGGCGATCAACTCTGTGATCCTGGCTACGTCGTTCATTACCCTGGACAGGATATATCCAACCGGAGTTGCATTGTAGTAGGAAAAAGACAGCTTCTGAAGATGAACAAACAATGCCCTTTTCATATCACGGCCTGTTTCCACATCAAGTGTCATGCAGCCTCTGGTGAAACAGATGACGGACCACATCTGAAAGACGATTACTGCAATATAGAGCGCAATAAATCCTCCAAGTCCTGCCAGAGTATTTTTCTCGATAAAGGAATCAATGGCCTGTCGCTGAAATAACGGCATGATAATATCCACTACTGAGCAGAGAATATTCATCACAATTACCATAATCAGCACATTTTTCCGGGGTGCAAGGAAAGGGAAAACTTTTTTCCAGATGGAAATGTCAATGGACTTTGTATATTCTTTTTCTTCTATTCGCATGCTGCACCTCCTTCCATGAGACGGATGTCACTGTTCATCTGGATCTCATAAATGTCTTTGTATGGTCCCTCCTGGTGGATCAGTTCCTCATGGGTACCCATCTGCTGGATTACTCCCTTGTCCATCACAATAATACAGTCAGCCTGCATAAGAGATGTGATCCGGTGGGAAATCATAATAACCGTTGCTTTCTCCATCTCTTTTTTCAGTTCTTTGCGGATCTTGTTGTCTGTCTCCGTATCTACTGCGGATAGGGAATCGTCAAATACCAGGATCGGAGCTTCTTTCATCAGCATTCTGGCAATTGCAACACGCTGCTTCTGTCCACCGGACAAAGTGACGCCACGCTCACCTACGATGGTGTCATATCCGTCTGCAAAATGAAGAATTGACTCATCTACACAGGCAATCTCCGCTGCATGGCGGATTTCTTCATCCAGAAGCTTCTCCTTTGTGATGCCAATATTCTCACGGATGGTTCTGGAGAAAAGGAACGGTTCCTGGAGTACCATTCCGATGTTCTGGCGCAGGTACTGACGGTCAATGTCACGAATGTCTGTACCACCAATGGTAATACTGCCGCAGTCTTCCGGCAGATCATATAAACGGTTCAGTAAATGAACCAGAGTTGATTTTCCACTTCCGGTTGTGCCAAGGATTGCAAAGGTGCTTCCGGATGGGATTGTAAAATTGATATTTTTCAGGACCGGGTGGTCTGGGGAATAACTGAAAGATACATCGCGGAAGCAGATATCGCCATCCATGGCAGGTTTCATTCCAATGATATGTCCCAAAGTCTGCTTTTCTCCACAGCCTTTATTTTCGGAATCCTCACTCGTTCGCTCTGCTGTCCGCGCAGGAATCTTATAATCCAGAGTTGCCTCACTCTGTCCTGCCTTCTTCTTTTTCACAATATTCTCTGCATTTTCATTTCTGTCTGTAGACTTAGCTTCACACTTTACAGCAGCATCCTCTTCCTCAGCCTCCAGAATATAAGCCACACGCTCCATGGAAACCCCAGCCTTACTCATATCTGAAATAATCCTTCCCAGGCTTCGCACCGGCCAGGTCAGAGACGCATTGTAGGAAATAAATGCCATAAACTCGCCCAATGTGATCCGTCCATTCACGGCAAAAACAACACCAGTCACCATAACCACCAGCACCTGCAGGTTGGTGATCAAATCTCCCGATGCCCAGTAAACGCTCATCAGTTTTCCAAGATATACCCACAAATTGGAGTAGGCATTATTTTTCTCATCAAACCGATCGATCTCATACTTTTCTCTACCAAAAGCACGCACTACACGAACTCCAGTCAGATTCTCCTGCACGGTACTGGAAAGTGCCCCCTCCGCCTCATCAGCATCCTGAAAACGTTTCCCGATCCTGGAATAGAAATAGCAGGAATAACCGATGATCACCGGGAAAAAAGCTGCCGCAGCCAGTGTGATCTGCACATTCATGGAAAACATGATTCCCAGATACAGTACGATCAGGAAACAGATTCGAAACACCTCAGGCAGCTGCCTGCACACAAAATTACGGATCACTTCCACGTCAGAGGTACATCTCTGGATGATCTCCCCGGTCTGGTGCTTTACATGCCAGGAAAAAGGCAGATACTGGGTGTGGTGATACAAGGTGTCACGGATGGATTTCAGGAAATTCTCTGAGCCTTTTGCCAGGCACATTTTACTTAAGTAATTAAAAACTCCCGAAAGAACTGCCGAAGCAGCTACCAGAAGTGCTGACAAAAGCAGTGTCTGCCGCACATTCAGACCATCCGGGATTCCATCCAGCACCAGAATATGGTCTGCTGTGTATTTCACGATCTGTGGGATCAACGCATTACATGCTGTAAACAGCACCGAAAATAATAGCGTTCCCACAAAGAACCGGATATTTCCTTTCAGGAAACGGAAAATGACCCGGAATTTCCCGGTTTTATTCTTCGTATTCATACTTCCCCCATTTTATAGAAAAGGGCACTCCCTGATTGAATCAAGGAATGTCCTCCTTCACTCCAAAAGTTTTACATATTCTTTCCAATGCATCATATTCCAAGGCCTGGTTTCCTACATAACTCTCAAAGGCTCCAAAAAATTCCCAGGCCGCAGGCTGCAGATACAGTTCTTTTTTCACATATCCATCCAGGATCACTGCTTCTGGCAAAAGACTTTTATAGGCGGCGCTCTGTGCCCCCAGCACATAAATCCTGTGCTCCTTCGACAGCTGCTCCAATGCTTTTTTCTGCTCTGCCGTTGGTGCAAGCTCACCATTTACCAGAATACTTCCCGGAACCGGCTTTTGTACCAGCTTCATGGAAATACGTTCTCCCTGCAGGTTCCATTTCCCACACACAAGGTAAGTCGCACCATTGTAGGAAACCGTTTCCACCTGGTTCTCTTCTGGTCTGGCTGCAGCAAGTACCGGAAGGCGCATTATCCGAAGGCGGTTTTCCTTTCCGTAGTCTCCCAGCTGCTGGCAATCTGCCGGAGCATATATCCGGTCAAATACAGTAAGGGCTTTTCGCCATCTTGCCGGATATTTTTCATGGATGTAAGGCAGAAAATCAAGATCCACCAGAACTTTCATTTTCGCCGGTGCCTCTGCTGCCAGATAATATGGCAGATACCCTGTACTTCCAGCCATGATCACCACATCCCAGGAACTGCTGCCGAACAGCCTGCCCCACTCTCTTTGGGCAAGCATTCGCATATATCTTCGTATTTCCGGATTTTCCAGATAAAGAGCCGGATTTTTCTCAATCATACGGTAATTCAGGAAATCTTCCTCACTCAGAGTCATCCTTCCTGCGCCCATCACTTTTGGAAGCTCTTTTTCAAAGGCGAGAAATTCTTTCACATCTCCCTTGCTTCCAAGCCAGCCACTATAAATAACCGTATCATATTTTTCCCTGTCCATACTGTCTGCAAGCTTTCGGACAACAAGCTTAGCCTCCCGCTCGGCTTTCCAGCTGCTAAGGATCAGGACTTTCTTCCTTTCCTCCTGATTTCGAAGGGAGAAAAACTCCATTCCAGGCACTGCATTCTGACTTCGGATACACTCCAGAAGACTGCCTCTGCCTTCTTTTAATCCTTCCTTTTTCTCTATGATCACTTTTCCATCATAGACTTTTCCCAGGGTGCATTTTTCCAGCCATGCTTCCTTCGCTTTACTCTTAGACGGAGCGCAGATATAATCTGTTTTCAGAAGCTCCCTTGCCGTAACTGAGAGAAATTCTGCAGTCTCCACAGACTTCCTATCATAAATTTCCAGCATGGGATTAAAATAAACCTGTGTTTCTTTTTTCACAAAAGAGCCTGGCAGAACCATATTACCGATAATGTAACCTGCCTGGGAAAGCGCCTCCAGATATTCACGACTTTCCTCTTTTACATAGTCCACACCTGTTTTTTTCACCAGATGAAAACCGCCTTTTATGCAGGCCGTAACACTCGCCTTCTCAGAGGAAACATACTTCTTCAGCGCATAGTCCAGCATTTCCAGAAGCAGGTCACTGCCAGGCTTTTTTTCATCTATAAGGAAGAAAAAATGGGAAGCATCCACCGGATTCCCGCATACCTCTGCGTAGGCATAGTTTTTGGAAAGTTCTTTCTTATTCTCATGGATGAATTTCAGAGCCTGACGCTTCACGCTCTCATAATCCTCCATATTATCTTTCAAAATCTTCTCTATCTCATTCATCTGAAGTCCTCTTACCTTCTATCAGCTCATCCAGCTTCTCACACTGTTCCTGATTCCAGGACCTGGCCTGAAAGCTGTAAGGCATCTCTGTTGTGCAGTCTTCTGCCAGCAGCTTCATATTCATGGTTTTTGCAGCAAGGGTACCCAGGCTTTCTTCTTCCCCTTCCGGGCAGATAAAATAATCGCACAGATTCATAAATGCAAAGGGTTTCTCAAGCCATCCGGTAAGGATCACCCTTCCCTCCAGGTGAAGCTCTGAAACCATAGCTTTCAGCTTCTGATACCCTTTCCCTTTTCCGGTAATGTACAGACAGGTATTTTTCTCCAGACGGCAAAAGGCTTTCAGAACGTTCTGGGCTTTCTGCTGGTACATACAGATATAATTGATTTTCTCTGTATCCGGTGCCGGAATGGCTTCCACGGTAATAACAGCTGGATTGCTTCCCTGGTATCTGGCAATAAAGTAGCTTTCTGTGGCAGATACGATTACCTGCTGGCCTGCCAGCTCCTTTGCAATCTGTTTTTCCCGGACAAAACGTGCATTGTATTGGAAAAACCGAACACCCTCCATCTCCTTTACCACCACGGAAAACAGGCTCTTTTTCCCGGTAAGGTCAATTGCACAGTCGAATTTCGCCTCTCCAAACAGGCGCCTTGCCTCTCTCTTGTAAAAAGCATGTGGAATATCTTTTATTTTTCCCTTCAAAAACAGCTCATTCTTCGCGATTTCCTCCGCTTTTCCGTTAAAAGGCTGACCACGGTAAAGGATCCGAAGCCCGGCAGGAAGACCTATGATCTGTTCTTCTGCAAAATCGTCTCCACCACCGCACACAAGCAGGGTAACATCGTATTTCTGAAAATCCAGGTTCTCTACAAGCCCAAGAAATGCTTCGGTGTCATCTCCCTCAGAAAAATCACCGGCATACATCAGAAGCTTTTTCTTTGGTAACTGCGCCTCATCCTGACAGGATATGCACCGGGAATCTTCTTTTCCGTGGAATACAATGTCTGCAAGGCGGCGGCAGACCTCTCCGTCATCTTGCGGGCACGCCCAGGCAGCTTCCCTTTCGTAAACCTTCCGGTATGGCTCCATGGCTCTTTCGGCATCCTTCACATAATCTCCAAGCTGCTCATAAGTTTCTGCAACAGGCCCCGGCAGCTTATCAATTCCAAAGTATAAGCCTCTGTAATTCTTATATTCTGCAAGATCCTGGATGAAGAACAAAATGGGCTTTTTTGATACCAGATAGTCAAAATAAATACTGGAATAATCGGAAATCAGAACATCTGTAGCACGAAGAAGCTCATTGGTATCTACGGTTGCAGGAATATACTGTCCGGTTATCCCTACTGTGTCTTTAATGTGGTAGTATACAATCTGATGAGGCTTCACCAGCACCTGGTACTCCCTGGTATCCACATTCTCCTCGATGGTGCGGATCATCTTCTCATAGGCATCCAGGCTGGTATCAGGGCTGGAATACCTGCTGCCCTTCCAGGTAGGCGCATAAAGGATCAGCTTCTTCTTTGGATCTGCCTCCACGCCTGCCATCTGTAGCTTCTTAAATACGTTTTCCCGGTCTGTGTGAAAATAACTGTCATTACGTGGCTGCCCGATTTCCAGAATTTTTCCGGGATAAAGATTTTTCATTTTGAACGCATTCTCATAAATCTCTGTCATAAAATGATTGGGCGCGATCAGATAGTCTGCTGCAAGGAAATTCCTTACTGTATTTCCTGCACTCACCTTGCCTGCCGGAATGTCAAATCCAATGGTTTTTAATGGGATTCCGTGCCAGGTATCCACAAAGATCTGCTCCTTGCGTTTGGTAAAATATCCGGGAAAGCTTACATTATTGATCAGATATTTGGCTGTAGCCAGATATTCCCTGTATTCTACAGACTGGAATTTAATAAATTTCACATTTGGATCATCCCTGTAAAGTCCCATCCAGGGTTCATTATCCGAAAAATCGTCAATGACCCAGACATGGAGATACTCCTGAAATTCTGTCTGGGTCAGCAAATACTTGAAAATGGCATGAGGGCTGCAGGTCATGCCTCTGCCCCCAAATGCCTCGTATAGTATACATTTTTCCTTTATGGGACTGTCAAGAAAATCCACGTACTTCTCCCGAAGCTCCTCAGTAAGATTGTATTTTGCCTCATCCCTGGCTCTCTTTAAGGCCGCCTCAAAAGTGTCCTTCTCTTTACCGGAATTTCCATCCGTGCGGACCATCTTTTTCACCAGCTTCTTCAGGTTGTTCACAGTGATCTTCATGTCACTTCCCCCTCTTCTTTGCAACTACACGTTCAAAAAGTCCGTCCCATTCTTTCACAGCCTTGTCGATAGAGAAATCATCAGACTTGGCAATGGCATTCGCAGACATCCGGGCACGAAGCTCTTCGTCATGTGCCAGTTTCAGCATGGCCTGGGCAAATTTGTGGGGATCAAATGCTTCAGGAAGGAAACCAGTCTTTCCGTCATCAATGATCAGATCCATGGCGCCCATATGATAAGCGATCACCGGAAGGCCGAACTCAAAGGCTTCCATAATCACCATAGGCCAGCCTTCCCATCTGGATGGAAGAAGGAAAACAGAAGAATTCAGATAATACTTCTCAGGCTCATTGGTATATCCTACAAAATGGACTCGCTTCTCCAGATGACGCTTCTTCGCGTCTGCCCTGATCTGGTCAAAAAGATCTCCGTCTCCGATGATATCAAGCTCCCACTCCGAATCCTCTTTGCAGAACTCTTCAAAGGATTCCATCATCAGATCCAGTCCTTTGGCATATACGAAACGGGTCGCCATGAGAAAACGTTTGGATTTCACATCGCACTTCTTTTCACTGACAAAGCTTCTGGGATTGATTTTTACTTCACAATCTATTCCAAGCTTCTCCATATAGTCCCGCTTATCATAATCACTCAACACAATGTAGCGGTCCAGATTTGGCAGATACTGCTGAAGAAGGTTCTCCTGCTGCCAGAAAACGACAGGCTTCACATGAAGATATCCGTCATAGCAGTTATGCTGCCACCCGATGGTTGCGGCTTTCAGCCGGGGCGCGATCATGGCAAGTCTCAGGCTTAGGGATGCTGTGGTAAGGATCACGTCATAATCCTGGGAATTAAAATATTCCACCCATTTCTCTCTTGTTTTTTTGGGAAAAATTGCTTCTGCAAGAATGGAATTCAGGCTTTTTTTATTAAACAGACCAGATCTGTCATTGAGCTTCTTCACCAGATAGCGTGCGCAGAAAGCCGGGGTATGATGCTTATTCACGAACTGGCTGTTGTCAATGAAATCCACATTAATATCTTCACTTAAATGATACATGGTGCGGTCTTCACGAAAGCGGTCTTCATAAGTCATGATCGTCACTTCATGCTCTTTCACCAGCTCGTTTGCCAACAGGGAAACCACTCTCTTGGTTCCGCCCAGATCAAAGATTTTTGTTATCCAGATACATATTTTCATGTTATATACCACCCCTGCAGGGGCTTCCTCCTTTTGCGGGATAAATCCTGAAGCATGTAAAAAAGGCTTTCGTATTTTCTCTGTTATACCGTAATTTTGAAATAATCCAGAACACGTTTGCAGTAATTATCTGTTACATTATGAGTCTTTGCAAGAATTGCCTTACGCTGATTCTCATAGTCATCTTTTCCATTTTTGACATCCAGAACAAACTGTTCAAACTGCTGTACATTGTAAATATGTTCTCCTGGCATGTATTCCAGTGGATTTTCAAATACCCATCCTCTGGACTCCGTATAGGCATCATAGTCATCCAGGGTAAATCCAATAGGTCTGTTGAGAAGCAGATAATCAATTGCCACAGAGGAATAGTCAGAAATCAGGGCATCCGAACAGTTGATAAACTCATAAAGCTGCAAGCCATTGTCTTCCAGATCCTGATTTTCCAGGTAAACAATGTTTGTCAGCACATTTTCTCCAAAGTCATATGGAATCTGGAGATAATGCTTCTTAATTACCACAAGTACATGATTATCACGACAGAAATTATTAAAAGCAAGAAGCCGCTCCTTATCGTCCAGGATCGGGATATTAAATTCATTGTTCAGCGTTTCCTCATTCAGTCTCTCGCTGCTTGCATGACGGTAGGTAGGCATCCACAGGATCAGCCTGTCACTGTCAGCTGCTTTCAGAAGCTTTTCCTTATATGCTCTTGCGGCGTCGCTTCCCTTCATCATCTGATCGTAACGGGGATAGCCAAGTGCAAGAAGCTTCCTGGAACTGCAGCCAAAGAACTCTTTCTTCGTCTCAATAAACACATCTCCTGGCACCAGACAGTAGTCGAAAAATACCTTGCGGTTGTTCTTGTTCGCCTTGTAGCCGCAGCCATGCCAGAGATTTACAAAAGTCTGACCCTTTCTTGCCATTCCGATCCAGTTAAACGCCTGGGTGTAGAAAATAAAGGCTGAAGTCAATGCATAGCGGTAAGCTGCTGCCCTGCGGATCGTCGTGTTCTTCTTGAAATTGCGAACAAACTTCACATTCTCCGCTTGGTATTTCTTATACTTCTCCGGCTCATGAACCAGCCAGACAAGCTCATATTTTTTATTATATCCATTTGCAACCATATAATCAAAAAGAGCCCGGCAATTGTCTGTAAAATCATCATTTGTCTCAAACAGGATTCTGTTTTTCACCATACGCGGGGGGAATTTGCGAAGTCTTCTCACTTTCCAGCGGTCATATAAAGCATAAGTCACATAGCCTTTGAAAGTGGTGAACAAAGGTCCTGCGCCCTGCTCTTTCAGGATTTTTGAAAATTTCTTTAGAATTCTCTGTGCTCTTTCCATGGATTTTACCTTTCTTAATATATTACAATCCAGAGCCTGTTTAAAAAAGGCTCTAAATCAGTCCGCATTAATACTCTTTCAGTTTCTCACGAAGCATTGTAGAAGAAGTATCTTTGGTGTAGGGAAGATAAACCAGCCTGGCTCCCAGGGCTTCCATCTCTTTCCCGGTGCGCTCCCAGCGCTCATTTCCCTTCCAGTCATCTCCGATATAAATTTCATCGAAACGGATCTTATCCCAGATTTCTTTTTTATCAAGGGTATTTGTGATGATCACCTCGTCCACATATTTAATAGACCGGACGATCTCAGCCCGCTCTTCCAATGGCACGATAGGTCTTTTATTCTTATAGCTTTCCACAAGCTCATCTGTATTTACGCCTACGATCAGATAATCACATCTTCTCTTAGCATTTTTGATCAGGTTCAGATGACCGATATGAAACATATCGTAAGTTCCCTGTGTGTATCCGATTACCTTTCCCATTTATCCCTCTCCTGTATCTGTTTTTTCGAAAAAATAATCATAGCACATTGTTTTCTAAATAACTATACCACTCACTTGTCTGTGAATCCGATTGATATAATTATTTACGAAATGATGTACTAGAACCTTTTTGGATGGGTAACTTCTGCTTTTATTTTACTTTATATTCAAATACTCTGCAAGTGCCTCGCAGTAACCTGACTTCTTTGGCATAGTGTGCATTGCAGGCAATAATCTTCTTCTCTCTTCCTTAAAAGGATCCTCTCCCACTGCGATATGGGAAAAATAGTCCTTCAGATCCTCTAAATTGTAAATCTTCTCACCTGGCATATATGCTTCCGGATTTTCAAATACAAATCCTCTTGTATTTCGATAGCTTTCCAGGTCTGTGAGCACATAGCCCAGAGGTCGGTCAAGAAGCATATAGTCTACTGCAATGGAGGAATAATCCGAAATCAGTCCATCCATAAGTCCCACCAGTTCATACAGCTGAATGCCCGATTTCTGAAGCATTTCTTCTGTCACATAACGGATATTGGTATACGCACCTTCATCCAGGGACCAGCCAGACTGAAGGGGATGTTTTTTGATGATCAGAAATATTCCGCATTCCCTTAAATGAACATCCAGTGCTTTCAGCTCCGCCTCGCTCTCCAATGCAGGAAGCTGAAAGGGAAGTTCAATTTCATTCTCTGCGCTGATCAGCACCTCACTTTTTCGGAAAGTAGGCATCCAGATCACGGTTTTCATATCCTTATGGGAAAAAAGCTTCTCCAGCGCCTCCCCACGGCTGACAGATGGATGGAGCATCCAGTCATATCTTGGATAGCCAAGGGCAAGAATCTTCTCTTTCTCACAGTTCCAGTAACGGGATTTTGTTTCCACAAACACAGGTCCCGGCACCATGGCATGGTCAAAATGCATCATGCTTTTTCCTGCAGGCGGCTTGTTGTCTTTGGCTGCATCCTTATAGCCGCAGCCATGCCACATGTTCACTGTGGTCTGCCCTTTACAATGGTAAAAATTCAGGTAAGCTGTATTGTTTGTATAGAAAAAAAATCCTGCAACAGCACCATAATAATAAGAAAGGGGGCTGGACCAGCCATATTTATTCTCTGCAGTTACAAATTTAACATTCTTGCATTTCAGTTTCTCACATTTTTTCTTATCGGAAACCATCCAGATAATCTGATAGTTCTCATTTATTTTATTCTGAATCAGATATTCATAAAAGGCCCTGGGATTGTCTGTCATGTCCTGCATGGTACGGTTTTTCAGCACAATGCAGTTCTGACGGAGCTTCCCATGATTCCCGAACCATTTTCCCACCATGGCAAGCTCCGCTTTTGAACAAAAGCGGCCCAGATAATAAAGAACACTTCCAGCCAGACCCTCTTCTTTTATTTTCCTTTTAAGGGAATCCTTTGTCATCTCTTACCCTCGTTTCTATAATTTGCCTGACAAAAATTACGATACACCAGAGCCTGTATGAAAAAGGCTTTCTGCAATTACATCTCAAAAGACGATTTCTCTGGAAAAATCACTTCAAAGCTTCTCTGAATTTCTTTCTTCTGCTTCTCAAAATCGCCCACATTCACATCATCATTAAGGCAGATCATCTTACACGCCTGTCTGCGAATGGTATGGTGAATCTGCTGATCATGTTTTCCTATGGTGTAAAATCTTCCAAGCTTCGGTGACTGGGGCGTGAATTTTCCTTCCATGTACTGCCAGTATTTCATCACGTACTGGTTCACATCGAATACTGTGCGGAAACGATTTTTACAAACCTCATCCAGAACAGCGCCTTCTTCGTCCCATACTTTCCAATAGGTTGCTTTCAAAAAAGGACTTGGAAGATGTGAATATTTAAAACTGGAAAATTCACGATAAGGCAGCATCAGCACATTGCGGAAGAGCATTGCTCCATAAGCCGGGCTAAACCATTTTTTTGCCTGCTTTTTGATCACTTCTTTTTTATTATAATGCATATTGACAAGAGCTGCATCATTCATAAGAATATTGGCAAAAGGGTTGCGGATATTGTCCTGCACAAGGGCGGTCTCAATACAGCAGTCACAGGGGAGTCCGTTTTTGAAAAAATCTTCCTGTTTCACGGAATCAATGAGAAACATATCATCATTAAAAAAGACAAAATGCTCTGACAATCCTTTTATTCGGTGAAGATTCAGTTCTATGGAATTAATATTAAAGGTAGGAAGATAAGCAGGCGCCATAAAATCCTCATGCTTTACAATCTGAATCTTCTCATGAGCTGTATTCAGCCACTTTGGAACATGTCCCCATGTGACAAAATATATTTTATTTACCCAGGGAGCAAATTTCTCCACACCGCGGAACCAGTACTGGAGATTGTCCCAATCGCGGTATCTGCTCTCCCCGGCGTCAGTTCCCCTGCCAGGCTGATATTCCCTGCGCTGTGCCAGCCAGTCAGGGTCACTGCCGTCCACCCAGGTGAGCACAAAATCTATTTTTTCCATTCCTATTCTCCTGCTCTTTAAATGGTTGCGGTCTAGAAATTGTGACGCACATCTTGCAGAAAGCCTTTTTCAAACACGCTCTAAAGCTTTCTCAGTCAGCTTATCTGCCATACAGAAGCATCAGCTTCTGCCCTTCCTTATGGATGTCAAATCCTGCTTCTGCCAGCCTTCTGGCCGCTTCTTCTCTTTCGATTCTCCCGGCTTCCTTCATCTTAAACACAGCTTTGGCCCATTTCTCCGGGCTTTCTGCCAGAGAAATCATCGTCACATTTTCCCGGGAGAGTACTGCTTCTCCTGTGATCTGGTCTGAAATCACACAGGGCAGGCCATTGGCCTGAGCTTCCAGAAGAGTAAAGGGAAGTCCCTCAAATAAAGAAGGAAACAGGAAAACATCCATGGCGCTTAAGTACCGCTCCACGTCCTGACATACTCCCGTAAATATGATTTTATCCAGGACACCCGCCTTCTTAGCCTGCTCCTGGATCTGTTCCTTTAATTCGCCGTCACCAATAAGGCAAAGCCTTGCAGCCGGCTCTTTTCGTTGGATTTCATGGAAAATACGAAGAATGGCCTCATGATTCTTCTGAATCTGAAACCTGCCTACATGCCCTACTACCAGGGCATCCCCAGAAATCCCCAGCTTTTCTCTGATTTTCCGCCTGTTTGACTCTGAAAAGCCATATTTATCTGTCTCAATTGCGTTTGCAACCAAAGTTACTTCGCCCCGTTCAAAAGCCTTATCTCCGAACAACCATCTGCCTGCTTTTTCGGAACAGGCAAACTTCTCATTCACATAATGCTTCATTCTGGGACGATTCACGCCATCCATCAGCTTACGCACAATTCCCGGTGCTGAAGCGTTATGGGAATGTGCGATCACCTTTCTCACTCCTGCCTGCTTCGCCAGGCGAAGTGGTACGATATTGGCTGCTGAAAGCATATTCACATGCACGACATCGTACTTCTCCCGGGAAAGGAGCTTCCGAAAGGCCTTTATATAGCCAAAGTAATCTTTTTTTATATTGGGAACATAAAAAACCCGTCCACCAAGCTCCAGGATTTCTTTCTCATAAGCAATCGTTCCATACATGGATACAAAATCAAAGGATACTCCCTGTCTGGCCAGTTCCCTGAAATAGTTCATTACAAATGCTTCCATACCGCCAGGATTATTTCCCAGCCCTACCTGCAGGATTTTCATTTTTCACCTTCTAAACGCTTTATCAGCTTGTCATATCTGGAAACTTCCCGGGTTAATTCCTTTTTCATGATCAGCCACCTATCATTTTACTGTATTGCTCAGAGATCGGATCAATGTCGCCGTATGCGATCAGCTTGCCTTTTTCCAGAATCATGGCCTTATTGCAAAGGCGCTGTACCTGTTCCAGAGAGTGGGATACAAAAAGGACGGTAACACCTGAGTCAAACATACTCATGATCTTCTTTTCACTTTTTTTACGGAACTTGGCGTCACCTACGGAAAGGACCTCGTCCAGGATCAGGATCTTCGGTTCTACTACTGTGGCAATAGAAAAGCCAAGTCTGGATTTCATACCGGAGGAATAATTTTTCACCGGAACATCCATGAATTTCTGAAGTTCAGAGAATTCTACAATCTCATCATATTTGCTGTCAATAAATTTCTTGGTATATCCAAGCATGGCACCATACAGGTAAATATTCTCTTTTCCTGTATACTGCGGGTCAAAACCAGCGCCAAGTTCCAGAAGGGGAACCATTTTCCCATGTTTGTCCACATGACCCTCTGTAGGCTTGAATACACCGGAAATCACCTTAAGAAGAGTACTTTTTCCAGCTCCGTTAAGACCAAGGATACCTACACGGTCTCCCTTTTCCACGCTGAAGCTTACATTCTTCAAAGCCCAGAATTCATTGTACTGGATTTCTCTCTTAATGGTTTTAAATATATAATCTTTTAAGCTGTCAACCTTCTCACGGCTCAGGTTGAACTTCATGCTTACGTTATCGACTTCAATGGCTGTCTTGCTCATATTTTCTCCTTAACATGTTCCTGTAAATGGTAGTTTAGAGCGTGTTTGAAAAATACTTTCTGCAGGGAATGATTTTTCAAACAGGTTCTAGATGTACAGAATAAAATTATCCTGTTTTTTCTTGAAGCATACAAGTCCGATGATGGTGATCACTACGCTGAATGCAGCTGCATAAATTACATATGGCGCATACATAGGCTCTCCGAAGATTGCAGATCGGAAAATCTGAATGGTACAGTACAGAGGATTGAACTTCAGGATCCATGCCCAGCCACTCTTCAGCAGCTTGCTTGGATAATAGAAGATGGCACATGTATACATGATCAGCATCAGGGCAACAGACCAGAGGTACTCAATATCTCTGAAAAATACACCGATAGTTGCAAGGAACATTCCACTTCCGTAGGAAAGGATCAGAATGATGATCAAGGCAACCGGTGCCTGAAGCAGATAAATAGTCGGTTTCACACCCAGGATCACGCCTACAATGGCAAGCACAACCAGGGAGATCAGAAAAATAATATAATTATAAATTACAGTTGAAAGTGGATACAGATATTTCGGTACATACACTTTCTTGATCATTGCTGCATTGGATCGGATGGATTTCAGCGCAGCTTTGGTTGCAGAGGAATAAAAGCTGTACAGAAGACGTCCGGAAAGAATGTATACAGGGAATGTTTTGTCCGTGTTTCCATACAGGGTTCCGAAGACAATTGTCAGTACCACCATGGAAAGCAGTGGTTCTAGCATGGACCACAAAATACCAAGGTAGGAACGACGATATTTCAGCTTGATTCCTTTTTTGACCAGCTCACTTAACAGGAACTGATACTGTCTGAGATTATCTAAATATTTCTTCATATTCACTCCATTATATTTTGAAAAATTTGGCTTTCTGTTTTATCCAAAGCATTCGTATATAAACTTCTTTTTGGAAAAAAGCCAAACTGTATTGTAACATACTCTTTCCCAGGTTGCAATATTGCGATTTAACCTGGAAGCGATCAATCAGTTACTGTGTTACTCCGTGACCAATAACATCAATCATTCCAGATTCTTACTTGCATCTACTGCCATCTGGTAGGCTTCTGCATAAGAAATTCCAGTCTTTCTGCAGATTTCCGCCAGGCTTTCATACTCCGGATAGCATTTCTCTGCTCCTTCTGAACCGCAGATTTTCACTTCCACCTCACCGAAGGGAATCATTACTTTCCGCTTTCTCCGGGGCAAAATCGTGCGCTCCATCTTGACCCTGCGGATACCAATACTGGTAGTTTCTGCAAAAATCAAAGCTTCCATTCCCGGGACATCTTCTTCCTTACAGATTACGGTAAGAAGCCATGCAGGACGGTTTTTCTTCATATATACAGGAGTATAATGCACATCCCTTGCACCGGCCTCAAAAAGCTTCTCCATGACAAAGCCAAGTACTTCACCGCTGCAGTCATCGATGTTTGTTTCCAGCTTGTAGATGTAATCTGCACAATCCGCGCTTTCCGTAACACCGGTCTGAATTTTGGCAGTTTCATTTGCCGCACTTTCATTTCCTGCCGGAATTCCCACCGCTTTTTCCGGTTTATGGGATTCTTCCGGGTGAATCAGCATTGCACGCAGGATTCCCGGGCACTCATACATCCTCTTGCCAGCTCCGATACCTGTTTTCTCAATTGCAAAGGTCTCCGGTAATTTGCAGGAAGTACGTACTGCTGCCACAATTGCCGCACCTGTAGGAGTTACCAGTTCACCCTGTACCGGAGTGATCCGCAGATTCAGGCCACACTGCTGTACAATATGGGTTACCGCTGGAACCGGAACTGGTAAAATGCCATGCTGGCAGCGGACCGTACCCATTCCTTCACATAATACAGGTACAATGACCTCTGTAATTCCAAGATTGTCCAGGCAGACTGCCACGGACAAAATATCTACAATGGAATCCACAGCTCCAACTTCGTGGAAATGCACCTCCTCCACCGGAACATTGTGGGCTTTTGCTTCTGCCCTTGCCAGGATCTGAAAAATTTTAAGGGCAATACCTCTGGCACTGTCAGTCATCTTTGTGTCAGCAAGTATCTGACAGATTTCGTTCATACCGCGATGTTTGTGATGACGATGGGGCTCGTGAGTATGTGCTGCTATCTCATCTCCATGATCATGTCCATGTGCTGCCACATTCTTTGCAGCTGCCTCATGGCTATGCTCATACTGGTGATTATGTTCTTCTGCCATATGCGTATGACTGTGATTATGTTCTTCTGCCTCATGCGTATGACTGTGATTATGTTCTTCTGCCCCATGCGTATGACTATGATCATGTCCATGCAGATACTCCATATCATGGTCATGTCCGTCTATCTCTGCATCCAGGATTACATCGAAATCACAGGCATCAATCCCGGATTTCGTCACCCTGCTTACTTTTATCTCAAATCCCTGCACCGGAATACTTTCAAGTACATCCTCCAGCACCTTCTGATCTGCTCCCAGATCCAGCAGTGCTGCCACTGTCATATCACCACTGATTCCGGAATAACACTCCAGATATAATGATTTTCCCATAATTCTCCTCGTTACAAATTTATCAAATTGCTTTTCAATTTGTGTCTCTTACTTACCAAGCGCCAGCCGGTTCATCTGCGTTGCCAGATATCCGGCTCCATATCCATTGTCAATATTCACGGTGGCAATTCCATTAGCACAGGAATTGATCATGGTCAGAAGTGCTGATAATCCATGGAAATTCGCTCCATATCCCACAGACGTAGGCACCGCGATCACCGGTCGGCTTACAAGACCGCCCATAACACTGGCAAGAGCACCCTCCATGCCAGCCACAGCCACAACACAATTCGCGTCCTGAATGATCTCCAGCCTGGAAAACAGCCTGTGCATTCCACTTACACCAACATCATAAATCCGTTCCACGTGAGTTCCAAAATATTCTGCAGTCTGTGCTGCTTCCTCGGCCACCGGAATATCTGCAGTGCCTGCGGTACAGACAGCCACCTTTCCCTCATGAACCTTATCTGGCTTCTCTATTTTCAGGATTCTGGAAACAGGGTCATACTGAGCTTCCGGAAACTTCTCCTTCACCAGCTCATACTGTGCCTGGGAAGCCCTTGTTCCAAGTACTTCTCCCTCTTCCATATATAAACGCTCAAATATTTTCAGCAAATGGGCATCTGCCTTATTGCTGCAGTAAATCACCTCTGCGAAACCAGTACGGGCTTTTCTCCCCATATCCAGCTTGGCATAATCCATTTCCTTGTAACCATCCTGTCGAATCAGCTTCCCTGCTGCTTCCGGAGAAAGTCCTCCCATTTGCACCTGGGCAAGGATTTCTTCTAGTGTCATGTACAAATCACTCCATTTCCTAAAACGTATTTGAAAAAGGCATTCTGCAAAATGTACGTCACAATTTGCGGGAATCTTTTTTCAAACAGGCTCTAAAATGCAACACAATTATAACGTTTTCTTCTCTTTTATTCAACAAAAAAATCCTGCCTCATTTTGCTGAAGCAGGATTTCTATGCATCGCGAAGCGTGTTACTTGTCACGGAGCGAACCGTAACGGATTTCTTCCAAAGCCGGCTGTTCTGAGCGTAATCAGCGCTCCCAGGACGTCTGATTATGTTTTATTTCGCTTTGGCTGCCTTTTTATCTCCAAGGAAACCAATAGATGTAACACAGATCAGTTTATCGAAGATCATAAACATAGCTGGTAAGATAAACAGTACAACTACCATACTGATGATCGCACCACGGGCAAGCAATGTACAGATAGAACCGATCATCTCAACCTGTGAATAACAGGAAACACCGAAGGTTGCTGCGAAGAAGCTGAGACCACTGCTGATAATGGACGGCATGCTGGTCTTATGGGCAATGCTGATGGCTTCCATCTTATTCTTACCGTGCTGTCTCTCTCTCTGATAACGGGTAGTCATCAGGATCGCATAGTCAACGGTTGCACCCAGCTGGATGGCACCAATAACAATACTTGCAACGAACGGAAGGCTGATTCCCTGATAGTACGGAATGGCCATATTGACAAAAATCGCAAACTCAATAACCGCAACCAGAATGATCGGAAGGGAAATTGATTTAAAGATAATCATAATGATCAGGAAAATGGCACCGATGGAGATTACATTTACACGAACCAGATCGGCATCTGTGGTATCCTGAAGATCTTTCATAAGCGGTGCCTCACCGATTACCATTGCAGTATTATCGTATTTCTTTACTATTTTATCAATTTCTGCAAGCTGGGCATTTACCTCATCTGTAGCAGAACCATATTCAGAGCATACAAATGCAAGCTCATATTGATCTCCTTTGAAAATCTTCTTCAGATCATCCGGGATCATAGACTCCGGAACGGTAGGTCCGATCAGGGAATTCATACCCAGACTCCACTTCACACCCTCAACCTTATCAATATCATTTAACATCTGCTGTTTCTGCTTGGAGTCCATATTCTTATCCATCATAATCATATGGATATTGCCTACTGCAAAAGTTTTCTCCAGCTCATCATTGGCAATGTTGCAATCCAAAGTGGCTGGAAGGGATTCTGCAATATTATAGTAAATCTTTGTATGATTGTTTCCATAAATAGCCGGAAGCAGAAGCACCAGGAAAATCACAGTCCAAAGCTTGTAATGCTTCGTAATAAATGCAGACGGTTTATCCATTCTGGCAAGAAGCAGCTTATGCTGTGTCTTCTCAATAGGCTTGTCAAAAAACAGAACCAGTGCCGGAAGAATGGTTACACAGCAGATAACACCAATAATAACGCCCTTTGCCATAACAATACCAAGGTCACGTCCAAGAGCAAAGGTCATAACACAAAGTGCAACGAAGCCGGCTACTGTGGTAACAGAGCTTCCAGCTACAGACTTAAAAGTATTTGCAATGGCATGCCCCATGGCACGGTCCTTTTCTCCAGGAAAACGCTTCTTATTTTCCTCATAGCTGTTCAGAAGGAAAATGGAATAATCCATGGTAACACCAAGCTGAAGTACCGCGGTAAGTGCCTGCGTAATATAAGAAGTCTCGCCTAAAATAACATTGCTTCCCAGGTTGTAAAGAATAGCAAGTCCGATGCTAAGCAGGAACAAAAACGGAACAACAAAGGATCCGCTTGTCAGCTCCAGAATGATCAGACTGAGTACTGCTGCGATCACAACGTAAATCGGCAGCTCCTGCATGGCAATGTTCTTAATATCTGTAACAACTCCTGTCATGCCACTGAGGAAGCACTGCTCGTTGGCAATCTTACGTAATTCTGTGATAGCTTCCATGGAAGTATCTGAAGATGTGGTATTATCAAACAAAACCAGCATCATGGTTGCATCGCCATTTATAAATACCTTTCTGTACTTCTCAGGAACCATCTCTACCGGAAGAGTGATATCCGCCACATCATCATACCAGAGAACATCCTTTACATGCTCTACTTCACTGAATTTCTCTTCCAGCTTCTGGACATCCTTCATATCCATATTCTCCACAATTACCATGGAAAAGGCGCCCATACCAAACTCATCCACCAGAATATCCTGACCTTTTACCGTCTCAAGGGTATCCGGCAGGTAACTTAACAGATCATAATTTACTCTCGTCTCTGCGATTCCGATCACAGACGGGATTACCAGCAAAAGTCCGATCAAAAGCACCAGAACCTTATGCTTGGCTATCCATTTTCCTACTTTGACCATTGATGTCATCTCCTTAAATTCATTTCTTTCGTACTATAGTATAACCCAAAATGACCAATAGTCAATATTATTTTTAACAAAAATGAAAAATAGTCATTTTTCTCAAAATCCGATCAAAACGCCGACGATTTTTACCAAAAATGCCGCAATCCAGGCGATCACACATTGTCCGATCACCACTCCAGCTGCCCATTTTCCGCCAAGCTCACGTTTCACAGAAGCAATCGCGGCTACACAAGGCGTATATAAAAGGCAGAAGGTAAGAAGGCACACTGCTGCCAGCGGAGAAAGCACCTCCACCAGTGCCGCTGTGCTTCCAAATAATATGGACAATGTGGAAACCACGCTCTCCTTTGCCATGAAACCTGTTACAAGAGCTGTGGAAAATCTCCAGTCTCCAAAGCCAAGAGGCTTAAATACCGGTGCAATAAATCCGGCAAGTACTGCAAGAATACTGTCTTTGGAATCTGTCACAATATTCAAATGCAGATCAAAGGTCTGTAAAAACCAGATCACAATGGTTGCCACAAAAATAACAGTAAAGGCTCTCTGAAGAAAATCCTTTGCTTTTTCCCAAAGAAGCTGGCCAACGTTTTTTGCACCTGGAAGACGATAATTAGGAAGCTCCATTACAAAGGGAACCGCTTCTCCCTTAAACATGGTTTTTCCAAAAATCAGTGCCATCAGGATTCCCATAATAATTCCGCCGAAATAAAGTGCTATCATTACCAGTGCACCGTATTTCGGGAAAAAGGCAGCTGTAAAGAAAGCATAAATAGGAAGCTTTGCCGAACAGCTCATAAAAGGAGTAAGGAGGATCGTCATCTTACGGTCACGCTCAGAAGGCAGGGTTCTGCTTGCCATAACGCCGGGAACTGTACAGCCAAAGCCTACAAGCATTGGGACAATGCTTCGTCCGGAAAGTCCAATCTTTCGAAGCAGCTTATCCATTACAAATGCCACTCTGGCCATGTAGCCACTGTCTTCCAAAAGTGACAGGAAGAAAAACAGGGTGACGATAATCGGCAGAAAGCTGAGCACACTTCCAACTCCATTGAAAATACCGTCAATTACAAGAGAATGAAGCACATTATTTATGTTCCATGCAGTCATGGCCTGATCCACCACTGCAGTCAGCCAGGTAATTCCCATATCCAGAAGATCCGAAAGTCCCTTTCCGATCACACCAAAGGTCAGCCAGAAAACCAGAGCCATAATACCTGCGAAGCATGGAATAGCTGTATATTTGCCTGTAAGTATTTTATCCATCTTCTGACTGCGCAGATGCTCCTTGCTCTCATGAGGCTTAATCACAGTCTCAGCACAGACTTTTTCAATAAAATCAAAGCGCATATGGGCAATCGCTGCGGACCGGTCAAGCCCACGCTCTGTCTCCATCTGCTTTACAATATGCTCCAGGGTTTCTTTTTCATTCTGATCCAGTCCAAGCTTTTCCAGGATCAGTTCATCCCCTTCTGCAAGCTTACTGGCTGCAAAACGCACCGGAATATCTGCCTGCTGTGCATGATCTTCAATGAGATGCATAATTCCATGAAGACATCTGTGAACGGCTCCGCCGTCATCGTTTGCATCACAGAAATCCAGCCGCTTTGGTTTTTCCTGATATTTTGCCACATGAATGGCATGTGCAACCAATTCATCAATACCTTCATTTTTTGCTGCAGAAATAGGTACAACCGGAATCCCCAAGGCCTCCTCCATCTGGTTCACACGCACAGAACCACCATTCTGCCTTACTTCATCCATCATATTCAATGCCAGTACCATAGGCACATCCAGCTCCATCAGCTGCATAGTAAGATAAAGATTTCTCTCGATATTCGTGGCATCCACAATATTGATAATTCCCTTAGGATGCTGCTCCAGAATAAAGCTTCTGGTTACGATTTCCTCGCTTGTATAAGGAGACATGGAATAAATTCCCGGCAAATCTGTCACCAAAGTATTCTTTTTCCCACGAATAATACCATCTTTACGGTCTACTGTAACTCCCGGAAAGTTGCCTACATGTTGACTGGAGCCGGTTAACTGATTAAACAGGGTTGTTTTACCGCAGTTCTGGTTTCCTGCCAGCGCAAAGGTAAGAAGCTCACTGTCAGGAAGGGGATGCTCATCTGCTTTTTCATGATATTTACCTCCCTCGCCCAGACCTGGATGAGGAATTGCCCTGACACGGCTTCCTCGTTTCTGCTCTTTTTCATCCCTTACATTATCAATCTGAATCTGGGCAGCATCTGCAAGACGCAGAGTCAGCTCATAGCTATGTATCCTGACTTCAACAGGATCACCCATAGGTGCATATTTTACCATGGTCACGTCAGCCATGGGAATGATTCCCATATCCAGGAAATGCTGCCGCAGGGCACCCTCTCCTCCTACTACTGTAACTGTGGCGGTTTTCCCGATGGGAAGGTCTTTTAACGTCATATGTACTTGTCCTCTTTTCCCATATGTAAGATTTTTGCTGCTGTTCAAAACTAAGCAGCAACAATTTTTGATAAAATTCGTCTGCTAATGATAAATTTTATCATTAATGTTACAGGAGTTAGTTTATTCTAATATTGTCAGGATGTCAATATTATTGAGAAAAATTATTGACAATTTTCTCATTATCTGATAAAGTTACGAAACAAGGTTTCCCTGTGAGGGAGTAGCAAGCGTGTCCATAGACGCGTGGCAAGTCAACATACCGACCGTATGAATCTGTTTGTATAGATTGCTGTTCACTGAATGAACAGCAGCTTTTAAAGCAGTGTTTCGATCTGGCTTGCATTAAATTGCGAGACTCATGTATAACGTTATGCTATACATGGAGTCTGTCCTTTTATAAGAATGCAGATGACCCATATATAGCCTGTGGTTATATATTGGGTCTTTTTTCATGCTGTAAGAGGCTTTGCTAAACGATCTGTTTAAATAGCAAATTAAAAAATGGAAACCAGCAATAAAATACATTACGGAGGAACGTAAAAATGAACTACAGTTTTGTGTTTTTTCTGAACAGCGCCCTGCTTGGAGTCGGACTTGCAATGGATGCTTTTTCTGTGTCCCTGGCAAACGGCCTTCACGAGCCTAAGATGCGCATGAAAAAAATGTGCGGCATTGCAGGCACATTCGGTGCTTTCCAGGCCATCATGCCAATGACCGGATGGTTATGTGTCCACACCATTGTAGAATACTTCAGGACATTTGAGAAATTTATTCCATGGATTGCGCTGATCCTTCTTTGCTATATCGGAGGCTCCATGCTGATCAATGGTATCCGGGGAACCGATGAGGGTGATGAAATTCCGGGAGTTGGTCCCAAAGCCCTTTTCGTTCAGGGCATTGCAACCTCCATTGACGCCCTGTCCGTAGGATTCACCATCTCAGAGTATGACTGGCTGATGGCTCTTGTCTGTTCCCTGATCATTGCCATAGTCACATTCTTTATCTGCATGACCGGACTTTCCCTTGGAAAACGCTTCGGAACCAGGCTTTCCAACAAGGCGGATATTCTCGGCGGCGTCATTCTTATTGCAATTGGTCTGGAAATTTTTATCAGCAATATGTTTTAATTTTTCAGCATATTTACCGCTATTCAGCTGGTACTGTTCCGCCAGGTGTTTTTCTATGCAAGCGTTGATTTTCACCTGTTTTCCAATCAAAAAAGCTTTCATCTCTCCCTTTGCGGAATGGATGAAAGCTTTTTCTGCTTTTATCAGCGGGCAATAATATATGCGCAATAAACCAGATATACCACTACCATTATAATACCCTCTTTGCGCTCAATTTTTTTCCTGGTTCCTGCAAAGATCCAGACCATAACCGAAAATACCATAAGAAGCACTATATCGATTATGTTTTCCCGGATCAAAGCTACCGGACTGATAGCAGATGAGATTCCAAGAACCATCAGAATATTGAAAATATTGGATCCGACTGCATTTCCAACTGCCATATCAACTTCATTTTTTCTTGCTGCAACTACAGAGGTTACAAGCTCCGGAAGTGAAGTTCCGATAGACACAATGGTAAGCCCGACCAGAGTCTGGCTCATTCCAAGCTCTATTGCAATCCTGCTGGCTGTATCAACGGTAAGGTCACCGCCAAAAGCAATTGCAGCTGCACCCACGATCAGAAAGAGGATACTTTTGCCGTATGACAGCTCTTTCATATTGTCACATTCTTCAACGCCTTCTATTTCAACCTTCTGTCCTGCAGCACGGGCTTTCATTGCGCTTCGTACCATTGTGAAAATGTATCCGGCAAACACGATTAGGAAAATAACTCCATCCGCATGACCCAGCGTCATTCCCGCCTTATCTCCCAGTCCTGAAACTCCCAGTACAAGCAGAAATAGTGCACAGCCTAAAGACAAGGGAATATCTCTTACCACAGTTGCTTTCTGGACCATAATCGACGTCAGAATTGAACAGACACCAATTACAAACATCAGATTAAAAATATTGGATCCTACTACATTGCTGACCGCAAGTTCATTATTCTGTACCAGAGAAGCAGTCACACTCACGGCTGTTTCTGGCAGTGAAGTTCCCATAGCCACAATCGTAAGACCAATGATGATGGGCGGAACCTTTAACTTCTTCGCAATGCTGGAACTTCCCTCCACAAAAAAGTCAGCCCCTTTTACCAGAAAAGCAAATCCCACTGCCAGCAGCAGAATAACGGCTGCAATTGGCAATCCATTAATAATATTTTGCATAATACTCTCCTTTTGTTATCCGCATATTTTTACCTTTACAAATTCTCCAGAGTGTGTTTGAAAAGGCTTTCTGCAAAATGAATGCTACAAAACAGCATTTACTTCATAAGCCTTCTTCTTTGGAATCACATCTGCCGCAAATGTAAAAAGACCCATGTATGCCATAACATGCATACATGAGTCTCATTCTTTAAGATTTGCCAGGCCAGAATCAGATCCGATCAAAGCCGCGACTGTTGACAAACCACGTTTTCACGCAAACTACTCCCTCACAGAATCCATATGTGTAGTTAATATACCAAATTGCCGTTAAGAAGTCAACCTCTAATCTTCCTCTATATGCTCTCTTCCCTGGTCAATGATCGTCCGAACATGCTCATCTGCCAGAGAATAAAATATAGATTTTCCATCCCTGCGGCTTTTTACCAGTTTATTCTGTTTCAGGATACGAAGCTGGTGGGAAATAGCTGACTGAGTCATGTTCAATGCCTTTGCAAGGTCACACACGCACACCTCTGCTTCAAAAAGTACAAACAGGATCCGGATCCTGGTAGAATCGCCAAACACCTTGAACAGCTCTGCCAGATCATACAGCTCGTTTTCCTCCGGGATGGTCTCGTTTACAATTTGCAGAAGATTTTCATGAACCTCACAGCAATCACAGATTTCCACTTCTTTATCTATGTCTTTTTTCATTCTGAATACCTCGATATCATCATCAAAGATTTTTCACAAACAAAGTACGGATTGCATTGAGCACTGCCAGTACCATAACGCCTACATCTGCAAAAATGGCTATCCACATGTTTGCAATGCCGAGGGCACCAAGTACCAGGCAGATCAGTTTCACGCCAATTGCAAAATAAATATTTTCATATACAATTCGCATACACTTCTTGGCAATGCGAATGGCTTTCCCAATCTTCAACGGGTCATCGTCCATCAGGACAACGTCAGCCGCCTCGATTGCAGCATCAGAACCAAGCGCCCCCATTGCAATACCAATATCCGCTCTTGAAAGAACCGGTGCATCATTGATTCCGTCTCCAACAAAGGCAAGCTTCTCTTTTTCAGACTTGTTTGAAAGAAGCTCTTCCACCTTGGAAACCTTATCCGCCGGAAGAAGCTCGCTGTGAACCTCTCCGATTCCAAGGTCAGCTGCTACAGACTCTGCCACTTTTTTTCCGTCACCGGTGAGCATAACCGTTCTTGTAATGCCTGCTTTTTTCAGGTTCTCAATTGCCTCTTTGGCATGAGGTTTGATAATGTCAGAAATCAGGATATGACCTGCATATTTTCCATCCACAGCCATATGGACAACCGTTCCTACATGATGGCACTCTTTGTACGCAATACCAAGACGGTTCATCAGCTTCGCGTTGCCGGCAGCTACAGACACACCGTCCACCTTTGCAATAACACCGTTTCCACCGATTTCCTCAATGTCTGTGACACGGCTGCGGTCAATTGGCTTGCCATATGCTTTCTGAAGGCTCTTGCTGATGGGGTGTGAGGAAGAGCACTCTGCATATGCTGCATATTCCAGAAGCTTTGCATCCTCCATCTCATTATGGTGGATTCCGCTGACCTCGAATACGCCCTTTGTCATAGTACCTGTTTTATCAAAAACAACAATCTTCGTCTGGGAAAGTGTCTCCAGATAGTTGGAGCCTTTTACTAGAACGCCCTGATTGCTGGCACCACCGATTCCAGCAAAGAAACTGAGGGGAATACTGATCACCAGTGCACATGGACAGCTGATTACAAGGAACGTCAGGGCACGGTAGATCCAGTCTCCCCATTCCGGAGAAAGTCCCATAAACAGCATTCTGCAAAGAGGCGGAATGACTGCAAGTGCCAGAGCACTGTAGCAGACTGCCGGGGTATAATATTTCGCAAATTTTGAAATAAAGTTTTCAGATCTGGATTTTTTGGAGCTGGAGTTCTCAACAAGATCCAGGATCTTGGAAACCGTAGATTCACCAAATTCCTTCGTGGTGCGGATTTTCAATACACCTGTCATGTTAATGCAGCCGCTGATGACCTCATCTCCCACTTTCGCATCTCGCGGAAGGCTTTCTCCTGTCAGTGCGCTTGTATTTAATGTGGAATTTCCGTCTTCAATCATTCCGTCAATTGGAATCTTCTCTCCTGGCTGAACCACAATGATAGTTCCAACCTCTACCTCGTCCGGGTCTACCTTTTCCAGCTTACCGTCCTGCTCGATATTTGCATAATCCGGTCGGATATCCATCAGCTCACTGATATTTCTTCTGCTCTTTCCAACGGCATAACTCTGGAAAAGTTCTCCGATCTGGTAAAACAGCATAACCGCAGTGCCTTCCTGATAATCGCCGAGAGCAATGGCACCAATTGTGGCAACTGCCATCAGAAAATTCTCATCAAATACCTGACGGTTCCTAATTCCCTTAAACGCTTTTTTCAGAATATCATAACCGATCACCAGATATGGGATCATATAAAGTGCCATTCGAAGAAAGCCATCTACCGGAAGAAAGCGCAGCAAAACCAAAAGGACAAAAGCAATAATAATTCTGGTCAATACTTTTTTCTGCTTCTTGTTCATATTCTTTCACATGCCCTGAGGGCACGGCCTCCATTATAATGATGTCGCTGGCACGCGACATATTCGCTTAATTCATTTGCGTGACTGAACAGAGTACATCCAGTCCGGTCACTGTCCTACTGTTCATTCTGTGCCTAGAGCGTGTCTGAAAAAGGCTTTCTGCAAGATGTGCGTCACAATTTGTGGGAGATT
>ERZ825324.517-NODE-517-length-54208-cov-3.498495_pt1 | contig 54208 bp, 49 predicted proteins | sample MGYA00519859_ERZ825324 | MGnify/ENA primary metagenome ERZ825324 (study PRJEB31778, sample SAMEA3449198) | human gut metagenome | biome: human gut; feature: human-associated habitat; material: faeces | place: United Kingdom | collected 2010/2012 ...
TGCCGCGCGCTGGTGCTGCTCGACTTCGGGGGGCGCATCGACTTCGAGTGGGACGTCGTTTTCACCCGCGAATATGTGGGCGACACGCCGACGGAGATGATGAGCCATTTCTTCAAGAGCCTCGCCTCGGCCATGCGGTGCAATCTCCACATTTCCGCCCGTGGCGACAACAACCATCATATAGCCGAAGCCATATTCAAGGCTTTCGCCCGCGCTCTGAAGGCCGCCGTGCGCCGCGACCCGTTCAACTCCGCTGCCATCGCCTCCAGCAAAGGCATCATATAAAAGACATATCAGATCATGATAGCTATAATAGATTACGGGATGGGCAACATCCGCTCGGTGGAGAACGCGCTGCGCCGGGCCGGAGCCGAATGGACACTTACGGATGATGCCGCTGTGATAGGACGGGCCGACCGGGTGCTTCTCCCCGGCGTAGGCCATTGTGGCGAAGCCATGGAGCGGCTGCGCGGACTCGGGCTGACTGAAGTGATACGCCGGCTTCATAGGCCGGTGCTGGGTATCTGCGTCGGCATGCAGCTTATGTGCCGCCACACCGAGGAGGGCGACGCCGAATGCCTCGGCATATTCGACGCACACGTCAGGCGTCTGCCGGAGGCTCACGGCGTCAAAGTCCCCAATATGGGCTGGTGCCGGATCTCCAACACGGAAGGCCCACTTTTCAAAGATATGCAAAAAGGCGAATATGCCTATTTTGTCCACAGCTACTACGCCCACAACTGCTCCGACACGATAGCCACCACCCGCCACGGCGACAGGCTGATCAGCGCGGCCCTCCGATGGGAGAATTTCTACGGTGTGCAGTTTCACCCCGAGAAGAGCGGCGCCACGGGCGAACGGATAATCCGTAACTTCCTTAATATCTGAACTCATCCAATCCTTACCGATCCATAATACAATGATAGAGATAATACCCGCCATAGACATCATCGGAGGCCGTTGCGTCAGACTGTCGCAAGGCGATTATTCCCGGCTGACAACTTACGACGAAGAACCCTCGGAAGCTGCCCGTCGCCTGGCCGACGCAGGGGTCAGCCGCATTCACGTGGTGGATCTCGACGGGGCCAAGTCCGGCGCGCCTGCCAACCTGCGGGCGGTGGAAGCGATCGCATCGCTCGGGCTTGTCGATATCGAGCTCGGGGGAGGTCTGAAATCCGACAGTGCCCTCCGGTCGGCATTCGACGCCGGAGCCGTCTACGCTATAGGAGGCAGCGTTGCAGTGAAAGATCCCGCGACATTCGCCTCGTGGCTTCACACCTACACCCCTCAGCGGATCATACTCGGCGCCGACGTACGCGACGGACAAGTCGCAGTCAACGGCTGGCTTGAAGTATCGGATATGACTGCGGAGACTCTGATCGGACGCTTTATCCCCGACGGCCTCACCCAGGCGATCTGCACCGATATAGCGAGCGACGGGATGCTCGGCGGTCCGGCGACGGAGATGTACACTACGCTCACGGAGCGCTTCCCGGAGGTGACTGTGACAGTAAGCGGAGGCATATCATCGATGGACGACATACGCCGCCTCGACGGTCTCGGCCTGAAGAGAGTCATAGTAGGCAAAGCCATCTACGAGGGCCATATAACACTGAAAGAGATCGAAAGATATATCACCGCCAACCGACTTTGACATAATCCATGCCAGCAAAAAGAATCATTCCGTGTCTCGACGTAAAGAACGGCCGCACGGTCAAAGGGATAAATTTCGAAGGGCTTGCCGATGTCGGCGACCCTGTGGAACTCGGTGCTCGCTATGCCGCACAAGGGGCCGACGAACTCGTCTACCTTGACATCAGCGCTTCACGCGAGGGACGCAATACGCTTGTCTGCCTCGTGGAGCGTATTGCCGACCGCATCAGCATTCCGTTCACCGTAGGCGGAGGCATCGCATCGCTCGACGACGCATCGCGGCTGCTCGACGCCGGAGCCGACAAGATCACCATCAACAGCGCCGCCGTAGCCGAGCCCGCACTTATAAGCCGGATAGCCCGACGATACGGCTCGCAGTTTGTAGTCGTAGCCATAGATGCACGCAGCGAATGCGGAAAATGGCGTGTGACCACCCATGGCGGATCGCGGCTGACCGACCGCGAACTGATCGACTGGGCCCGCGAAGCCGAAGAGCGTGGAGCCGGAGAGATAATGTTCACTTCAATGGATCATGACGGCACCCGGAGCGGCTATCCGTGCTCCACGTTCGCTGCCCTGGCCGACGCGGTAGGCATACCGGTCATCGCTTCGGGAGGCGCCGGCAGCGTGGCCGATATAGCCGATGTGCTGACCGTCGGAAAAGCCGACGCGGCTCTCGCCGCGTCGATATTCCACTACGGGGAGATCAGCATAGGAGAGCTTAAGCGACAGCTTGCAGCGAAAGGACTGGAAATGAGATTATGAAAAAAGATGCAGAATGATGGACTTTGACGACTTCCGGCTCGAAAAGACCGGCGACGGACTGCTTCCTGTCATAGTGCAGGACGCCACGACTCTGCGGGTGCTGATGCTCGGCTATATGAACCGCGAGGCATATGAACTCACATGCCGGCATGGACGGGTGACTTTCTACTCCCGTTCGCGGCAATCACTCTGGCTCAAGGGAGAGACGAGCGGCCACTACCTCGAAGTGGTCGACATGCTGCCCGACTGCGATCTCGACACACTCCTCATAAAAGCGAAACCGGCTGGTCCGACATGTCATCGCGGCACTACCGCTTGCTTTGATACCGACGAGTCTGAAGGCTTCATCAGGAGCCTGGGAGCGCTTATCGCCGAGCGTCACCGCCAGATGCCAGAAGATTCATATACCACCCGGCTGTTTGTGAAAGGAGTAAAAAAAATCGCCCAAAAAGTGGGCGAAGAAGCGGTGGAAACCGTAGTAGAAGCGGTCGACGGCAACCGCGACCGCTTCATGTATGAGATATCCGACCTCGTATACCACGGGCTCGTGCTGCTTGAGGAAATGGGTCTGACCATCACCGACCTGGAGCGCGAACTGCGACGCCGCCACTGACGGCGCGCCGTCAGCGCGTACGCGGCTGAATCGGTTTCTGGGCAGGAGGCAGGGCAGGCCCCGGATTGGTATTGACCGGCGGACGCCAGCCGGGCGGAGGCACCACTCCATTGCCCGGGCGCACCGCCGGACGGTTGACAACCGCTCCCGGACGTAAAGGGGGCCTGACCGACGGTATGTAGGAAGGCCCCGGCCACCAGCCGTTGTTCCAGCCGTTCCAGTTGTAAGATCCGGGCCAGTAGCCCGACCATGGGGAATAGACCGGCGTGCTCACTCCTATACCGAGGTTCCCTCCATATCCGAGAGGCACGTCGACCGATGTATCCCACATCGCATCACACGATGTCAGTGCGAGCAGCGCCGAGGCGGATATTATGATGCGGTTAATTATTTTCATGACTGTCGATATTTTGATTGTCACATCCGAAGCGGATATAATATAGAACACCCGACAGCCCTCTAAAGTTGAGACAGGAAAAGCAAAGCGGCGTGTCGGTTTCTTATGCAGAAACGACACGCCGCTTTATGTCTCAGAGGCAGTTACCCTCCGGAAGCTGCTGTGGTCAGATGCGTATGGCCGATACCGCCGTGGTGCGGATACGGGGTTTCAGCTCACCTCCGATCAGTATTATTTCGGCATCGGGAGTGATCGCCGCGGCTGCGCCCGCACGTGCTGTTGCCTCGTCGTCGGCAGCGACGCTCCAGCTCTGCGTGGCGGGATCGAACACCATCACACGGCTATTGAAACGATACCACTCGATCGGATGCGACAGGTAGTCGGGGGCCTGATTGCGGAGAGCCTCAAGGAATACGTCCTTGTTGACACCCCCCATGGCGGCTATGCGGCCGTCGGGGAGAGCCACAGCCACTCCTCCGCCGAGCGAAACCTCCTCGCCCGACTTGTCGACAGGCGCCGGTGCCTCGCTCCACTTGCCTTTGCCCGACAGCTGATAGCAGAGTCCATCGGTGTTGAGCGATGCCTCGCGGCCCTCGCCCTTACCGGCGAAACCGCCCCAGAGATAAAGACACTCTCGGCCCTTGGCGTCCTTCGACGCGGCCATGACCGGCTGCACGCGTGGATTGCCCGGGAACGATGCGAGAGCCTTCCAGCCCTTCGAAAGGTCATTGAGGTCAAGACAAAGAAGTTCATTGGAGGGCTTGCCGGCCACATTGCCGCCAGCCACATATACGCGTCCGCCGGCATAGCAGGCGGCCATGTTGTCGATAGCTTCAGGCAGCTCGGGCAGCGGCGATACCTCCGCCTCCCCGTCGTCGCTGACAGTGATGAGCGACACCTGGCGCAGAGCGGCCGTGGCGGAGGTTCCCCCTATTATCACGAGTCCTTCGGGCGTCGTGGCTGATACTCCGTAGGCCATCGGCTCGGGCAGATGACCGATAAGGGTGGCCTCGGCCTGACCGTTTTCACCGGGTGTCAGCGCATAGATGCCGGAATAGAACTTTTTCTGCGCTCCGGGAGCCATAGGATTGGAAGGAAAATTGCAGCCGCCGGCGCGGATGATGCGTCCTGAGGCCATTCCGGCGAACGCGGCCGACACTCCGGCCTCGATGCCGGGCTCGCTGGTGGGCGCCTCGCTGACGGGCAGTTTGAATGTAGAGGCCGGCAGATTGTCGGCATTTACCAGGTTGGCGCGGGTAAACGGCTGCCAGCCGTAGCGCACGAAGCGCGGTTGTGATTCTGACATATGTGTGGAAGTAAGTTTGATTATATTATCGGAAACGATTTCGGCCTTGGCCGGATAGTAACGGCCGTCATAACAGGCCATCTCGAAAGTGCGGAGCGGAGCGCCGTCTGAAGAGTGCATGCCAAGGCCGTTGACAAACGTCAGAATGACCTCTCCGGGAGCGTTCAGCTCAGCCTTGACTGGCGACGGACCTTCCGGCACAATGCCGGTCATCGAATAGACCCTGTGGAGAGCCTGCCGGGCGAAACGTTCGCCGATGGGACGCTTGTCGGTGGGATGCACGTCGAGGGAGTCGCCCTTGTCGCTTGTCACCACCATAGCCGTGCCGGGTATCGCCTGTGCGAGACGGCGCTGACTGTCGCGGAACTTGGGCCACGAGGGACGGTTGAGCGAACTCAGCTGAGCGAATATGAACGGCATCTCAGGCTGGTTGAAAGCCTGGCGGAAGCTCTTGACCACAAGCGGCAGAAGCTTCTCATGCACCTCGATATTGTTGGCGTTCGACTCTCCCTGATACCATATGGTGCCGGCTATCGGGAATCCGGCGAGAGGCCTTATGCCGGTAGCGAACAGAAATGTGGGTTCGTAGGGATGATGATGCGCCAGACCGGCCTTGTCGGTGCCGGTGTTCTCTCCGGCGCGCTTCTGCACCCATGGCTGTATATAGTCATTGCGTCGCCAGTTGACGAGCACTTCGGGCATCTCACGGCTGAGCACCTCGATGTCCACCCACGACTCTGTGCCGGAGCCGCCTATGGCGTTGCAGATAATTCCCACCGGCACTTTCAGACTGTCGCGGAGCACACGGGCGAAATGCCAGGCCACTGCCGACATGCGTCGGGCCGAACGGGTGTCGGATTTCACCCAGCGCGTAGGCAGATAATAATCGAGGCTGTCTATGCGCGCCAACACTGTATCGGGCCACTGCGCCGAGTTGGTAATCGCTCTGGGAAGCATGTCGAACAGGCGGAGCATCGGATCATTCATCAGCGCGCTGTCAGCGGCGAAAGTCTTGGTATGAGCCATATTGAACTCCATGTTGCTCTGGCCCGACGCGAGCCATACTTCTCCTACAGCGATGTCGGAGAATTCGAGCCTGCTGCGCCCGTCGCTGACTGTCATGCTCAGGCCGGTGGCTTCCTTCATGGGGGGTAGGGTCACCGACCAGCGGCCGCGATTGTCGGCTTTGGCTGAAGCCGATGCCTGACCGAGAGTCACCCTGACTTCAGAGCCAGCGTCGGCGGTGCCATTGACTGTAACCGGACGGTAGCGCTGCACGACCATGCCGTCGCCCCACACCTCGGGCAGCTTCAGGCCACCGTAATTGCCCGTAATAGCCTTATAGACAGTGCGTGCCAGAAGAGTCGCTCCCTCGGCGTTGGGATGCAGACCGTCGGCGAGCAGATTCTGCCGGTCAAGCAGCGGTTCATTGAAATCTATAAGCTCTGATCCTGTGATTTCCGCCACGTCGGCCACGCACGCTCTCACTGCGTCGCGCCATTCACACGTGCCTGAGCGCCAGCGGTAGTGGGTTGTGCGCACCGGCGATATGTTGGCTATGATCACTCTCACCTTCGGATTGCGTGCGCGTAGCGAATCAATCAGCTCCACATAGTCGCCGACGAAATCGTCGCTGAAATCGGGCCAGTCGCGCGGATCGGTATCGTTGACGCCGAGATGTATCACGGCTATGTCGCCGGCGAAGTCCTTGGCGGCCGCGCACTCCTCTGTCGCATTGTAGGGACGGTGTCCGCGCTTCATGAGAGTCGCGCCGCTGCGGCCGAAGTTGCCCACCTCATAATCCGGCCCGAGCATCCGGGCGAGCTGCGAGGGATAGCTGTCGCGCTGCGGATCGGGGATAGTGGCCCCGTAGGTGATGCTGTTGCCAACGCAGGCCACCTTCACTTTGGCCATTGACGGCACGGCAGCCAACGTCATGACAGCTGCCGCGCACAGCGTTGTTAGAGTTTTTTTCATGGGTGTCTGTCAAAAGACCTCGGGCCGTCGGCGGCCATCATGCCGCAGACAGCCCGAGGTCGGTTAATTTCAGTAAACAGTAATAGGCATCGTCAGCGTTTTGCCGCGAGAATATCGTCGATGAGCATCTGGCTCTTGACGAGCATGCGCGGTATGTGGAACGGCCCTTTGAACAGGTTGCCCTTGGCGGGCTGTGCCACGCTGCCGTCGCGATGGAGATATCCGAACCACTCGCCATATACCGGATCAGGCAGGAACTCGTAGGTCCAGTCGTTGGCCATGCGGTGCATTTCGAGATATTTCGTGTCGCCTGTGGCGAGATATGCGTAGAGAGTGGCTATGACAGCCTCGGTCTGCGGCCACCAGAACTTCATGTCCTGCGAATAGTCCTGTGCGGGGAACTTCTTGCAGTCGCGGAAATTGATAAGTCCGCCAAACTCCTCGTCCCATCCCCAGTCCCACGACCAGTCGAGGATCTGGAGCGCCATATCCTTTATCTCCTTGCCTTTGCCTTCGTCCCATCCGCGATAGCGGGCCTCCTCAAGGAGGAACCATGCGGTCTCGATGCAGTGGCCAGGATTGATTACGCGCCCATTGATCGTGTCGATGAGTTCGCCTTCGGGCGTCACCATCTCCAGAAGCGCCTTGAATTCGGGGTGTATGAACTTCGTGCGGATCAGTTCGAGCGAACGGTCGATCTGCTGGTCAAGCATCGGATCGGGCATCACTTCACGGACGCGTGCGGCCGTGTTGATGAGTATCATCGTGATACTGTGGCCGATGGCAGGCTGCGTAGGCAGATATTTCGGCTCCAGAATGCCGGGAGTATTGATGAAGCGCACCACCTCCTTGAAAAGGCGGAGAGCTTTCTCGGCATACGAGCGGTCGCCTGTGGCCTGAGAATACTCCGCCATGGCTATTATGGCGAAACACTCGGAGAACACATAGCGGCGCTTGCGCAGGGGGCGTCCGTCGGCAGTCACCTCGAAATACATGCGGCCGTCGGTCGGGTCGATGCAGTGGGCCTCGATGAAGTCGATGCAGCTCTTGGCCATCGCGAGGTATTCGGGTCGCTTGTCGATGTTGTTGTAGGCAAACGAATAGACAAACGGACAGCGTCCCTGGAACCACACGGATTTGGTACCGTCCATGAGCTTGCCCTCACGGTCGACGCATGTGTAGACGCCTCCGTTCACCTTGTCAAGTCCGTGCTTGAGCCAGAAAGGCAGTATGTCGTCGAGGAGATCGTGGCGGTAATGCTCGCGCCACTCGGTAAGATATTTTTCAGTGTCTATTGTCCACATGATGAATCAGAGTTTGTTGCACCTCTCGAAGAAACCGATGTTCTCCAGATCGGCCTTCATGGCGGCCTCTTCCTGGTCGGTCATGTTGCGGAAGGGTATGCGGTTCTTGCCGAGGTCCAGGCCGATGAGCTTCATGATGCGCTTGCCGCCGACGATGTTGCCGCGGTATTTGCAGATGACGTTGATCACCTCCTGCGAGAAGTTCTGGTGCTCACGTGCGGCCTCGATGTCGCCGCGCTTCCACGCGTCGATTATGGCCACGAGCTCACGTCCGTTGTAGTTGGTGGTGCCGCCTATGCCGCCCTGTGCGCCGCCCATTGCGAGCGAGGGCAGGATGGTCTCGTCCTGGCCGTGGAGCATGTCGAACTTGCCGTCCTTGTAGAGGCGGCACTGGTTGTACTCGTAGATGCTCTCGAAGGTGTATTTGATGCCTGCGAAGTTGGGCACACGGCCATCGACAGCCTTAAGAAGCTCCGTCATAGGAAGGAAAGCGCCGTTGAATGCGGGGATATGATAGTAGTAGAACGGCAGTTCGGGCGCTCCGGCGGCTATCAGCTCGATGTATTCCACGAGCTCCTCGATACGTCCGATCTTGGGGAAGGGAGGAGCCATGGCTCCGATGCCCCACGCGCCGATCTCGGCGGCATGGCGGGCAAGCTCGCGCGCGCTCTTGGCGCAGCAGCTGCCCACATGGACTATCACTTTGAAATCGTCGGGCTTCGCTGCCATCCAGGCTTCGGCCAGACGCTTGCGCTCGTCGTCGGTGAGCATATAGCCTTCGCCCGACGAACCGTTGATAAACACGCCTTTCAGGCCGTTTTTCTTCAGCATGGCCGCATACTCGGGTATAGGCGCATAGTTGACTTCGCCGTTCTCGAGGAATGGCGTGAACGGGGCGTCGATAAGGCCCTTGATTTTCTCGAATTCCATAATAATGTTATTTTGTAGGATGATTGGTTCTTGTTTGCATCAGGCGGTGATCGTCTCGGCGGCCTCGTTGGCTGCGCCGACGGCTTCTTCCTGATCCTTGTCGTCATATTTCGGACGCAGCACTGTGAGCTGCAGAGCCAGAGCGATCAGCAGTATGCCGCCCATCAGAGCGAAGCACATACCCAATCCCACCGACTCGGCGAGCGAGCCGAGGAGCTGCGTGGTGATGGCGCCCATGATCACTCCCACGGAGTTCATCAGGCCATAGGCCATGGCGCGCTGGCGCGAGCTTACAAACTGGCAGAGGATAGGCATGTTGTTGGCGTCGAACATGCCGTAGCCGATACCGAAGAAGAGGCCGGCGAGCACCGACAGCCATGCGTTGTGGGCCAGACCGATGAACACCAGTGCCGGTATCATCATGGCCATGCCTATCGCGGAGGTGAATATGCGGCCGCGCACGTTGGTGCGCACCCAGCGGTCGCTGATCGGGCCGCCGATCATCACTCCGATAAACGACGAGACGGCTATCGTGAGCGTGGCCATCGGGCCGGCCCAGTCCATGCTGAGATCAAGATTGTCGTGGAAGAGGGTCGGGAGCCAGTTCTTGGTAGCCCATCCGGGGATGGAGCTTGATGCGAAGAAGAAGAGTATCACCCAGAAAGCCATGGTGGAGAACACCACTCCGAACGACTGGAGCATCGACTCCTTGCCGGCCTTCTTGCCCTGGGCTGATGCCGAAGGCACAGGCTTGGCGGCCATGCCGTGGCCCGACTTTTCATGGAGGAGGAATATGAGCACGAGAGCGTAGGCCACGCCGATGATGCCGAACCAATGGAAGGTCTCCTGCCACGACCATGTCGAAGCCACCATCGAGCCGAATCCGCCCAAGGCCTGACCGCAATACAGACCGGTCATGTGAAGGCCGATCGCCAGAGAGCGGCCGCGGCCGGTAAAATAGTCGGCTATGAGAGAGAGGGCCGAGGGGATATAAAGAGCCTCGCTTATGCCCATGATGCCGCGCAGCCACATCAGCGACTGGAAATCATGGCAGAGACCCATGGCGTAGGTGACGCCCGACCACACTCCGAGCGATCCGACGATAAGCCACTTGCGGCTCACACGGTCGGCGACGGCTCCGGAGAACGGGCTTGAGATACCGTAGACCCATAGGAAGATCGCCATCAGGGCGCCGAAAGCCTCGGCATTCTGCAGGGCATGAATGTCGTTGGCTATGTTCTGCTGCATAGTCGAGAGCATCTGACGGTCCATGTAGTTGAGGAGCGCCACTACCCACAGGAGCCCGACCACGAGCCATGGATAGAATTTCTTTTGCTGTATTGCCATATTTGCGGATTTAAGGGTAATAAGTTATATGCTGCTTATTTTTCTGCAAATTTACGTTTTTTTTCGAATTATGTATGCAACGCCGCTCTTTTTTTGGGAAAATATGCGATAAAACATGCCGACCGTCGGCTAAAGCGGCTTCAAGGATCGCAGCCGAGTCGAAAAAAAGGTTGCGGATTGCCGGGAAAAATTGTAAGTTTGCGGTGTAGAACAAACGTCACAACCCTATAAGAATGGACAACTTCAGATATTGCACTCCGACGCGCTACATATTCGGGCGCGATGCGGAGCTTGAGGTCGGCAGGCAGCTTCTGGCCAACGGCATGGAAAGCGTATTGATGGTCTACGGCGGAGGATCGGCCGAACGCTCCGGACTCCTCCCACGGATCAGGGAGCGGCTCCGCGAGGCATACGGTTCGAGGATCTCGGCGGCATAAAGCCCAATCCCGACGACGGCCCGGTGCGACGGGGCATAGAGATAGTGCGCGACGGGGGCCTCCACGGGCTGCTCGCCGTAGGAGGCGGCTCTGTCATCGACACGGCCAAGGCCATAGCCCTCGGAGTGCCTTACGAGGGCGATTTCTGGGACTTTTTTGCCGGGAAAGCCGTTCCCGAAAGAGCGCTCCCGGTCGGCTCCGTGCTCACCATACCTGCTGCCGGATCGGAAGGGTCGGGCAACTGCGTGATCACCCTCAGCGAGGGGCTCCACAAGATCAGCCTGCGCACCGACGAGGTGCTCCGGCCCAGATTCGCACTGCTCGATCCGGAGCTGACCACCACTCTCCCGCCCTGCCAGACAGCCGCCGGCATAGCCGACATGATGGCCCACATCATGGAGCGATATTTCACGCCGACGCCCGACTGCGAGGTGACCGACCGCCTTGCCGAGGGGCTGCTTCAGGCCATAATAGAGGAAGCGCCCAAAGTGATGGAGAACCCCGCCGACTATCAGTCACGCGCCAACATAATGTGGGCCGGCACGCTCGCCCACAACGGCATATGCGGCACCGGACGCCGCGAGGACTGGACAAGCCACGCGATGGAGCACGAGATTTCGGCCGTCTACGGCGTCACCCACGGAGCCGGCCTCGCCGTGGTGTTCCCGGCGTGGATGACCTTCATGGCCCACCGATCGCCCGGAAAGATAGCCCAGTTCGGGCGCCGAGTGTTGGGCGTCAGCGATCCCGACGACAGGAGCGCCGCTCTCGAAGGAATAGCCCGGCTCAAGGATTTCTACCGTTCCCTCGGGCTGCCGGTCACATTTGCAGAACTGGGCGTAGAGAGCCCCGACATCGACCTGCTTGTGGCCAAGCTCCATGAGAACAAGGGCACGGAGATCGGCGGCTACATGCGCCTGCGCGCCGCCGACACCCGCGAGATCTACACCCTGGCTCTCTGACGGCGGCCGTCACACGCCGAAAGGAGTGCGCTGCAGCAGCGACCGGCCGAGCGTCAGCTCATCGGTATATTCTATGTCGTTGCCCACGGCCATGCCGCGGGCAAGCTGCGTCACCTTCAGACCGGCGACACCTTCGAGCCGGCGGTAGATATAAAAATCTGTGGTATCGCCCTCCATAGTCGCCGGGAGGGCGAGGATCACCTCATTGATACCCCCGGCCCTGACTCTGCCCACGAGCGAATCTATCTCAAGCATGTCGGGGCCGATGCCGTCGACCGGCGATATGACTCCCCCGAGCACGTGGTACATACCATTGTACTGGCCCGTGCGCTCCACCGACATGACATCGCGCACATTTTCTACCACGCACACCGTCGAGCGGTCGCGCGAGGGCGACGCGCATATCGGGCACACGTCGGCGTCGGATATGTTGTGGCACACCGAGCAGTAGCGGATATCGCGGCGCAGATCTATTATTGCCTGCCCCAGAGCCGTAGCCTCCGACGGATCGCGCCGGAGCAGATGCAGAGCCAGACGCAGGGCCGTGCGCCGTCCGATGCCCGGTAGCCGCGACAGCTGTGTTACCGCCGCCTCAAGCAGCGGCGAGGGATATTCCTGTTCCATTCCTATCTTTTGTCCATGCTTATTTACAGGCTGCAAAGTTAGCGATTTATTCCGACAGCATATGACACCACGAGGGGCGGACACGCCATGTCGCGTCCCTACAATTTATATGCATTTTTAATTCGCCCTGAATACATTTACGCCGAAATCAACACTTCGGCGCCCGAAGCGCCTTGTGTTACTTTTTGTATACATGTGTGTACCCCCGACACACCTCTACAATCTTGTTAAACTTTCAGACCAAAAGATTCGCATTATTCTCAAAAGTTTAATTTCAACAATGGTTTTTGAGTCCGATCTATCTATTTACAGGGATTTATAAAAAAATATTCCAATTATATACACCTATCGTATTCACCAACAAAAAAAACACACTATCATCGACTTACGGTAGACATTCCATTACCTGTGATCGCCGGGGAGCCTGATGAAGGAGTTGGATTGCACAGGGTATGATTTTTTAGGGTTAATATCAATAAGATTATATAAGATTTTCGATGCGGATATAATCGCTGCGTAAAGATAGCGGTTGAAAACAGCAGATCGCGGGGGCGAGACTTGATTTTTGTAGTGTGGTGGGAATTTAGTAACTTTGCGGCACCAAATTGAAAGCGAAACATCCAGATGAAAATCATACGCACTGTGCGGGAGCTTAGGGAAGCCGTAGCCGACGCACGCAGCAACGACAGGACTGTAGGGCTGGTGCCCACAATGGGTGCGCTCCATGCGGGCCATCTGTCGCTTGTAGGCCGCTCCGTCAGAGAGAACGGCTTCACTGTGGTCAGCGTGTTTGTCAACCCGACCCAGTTCAACAATCCCGACGACCTCCGCACCTATCCGCGCACGGAGGAGGCCGACTGCCGTCTGCTCGAAAGCGCGGGTGTCGACGTGGCCTTCATCCCCTCGGTCGAAGAAATGTATCCCGAGCCCGACAACAGGGTGTTTGATCTCGGGCCCGTGGCCGAAGTGATGGAGGGCGCCATGCGTCCGGGACACTTCAACGGCGTGGCGCAGGTCGTGAGCAAGCTGATGCGGATGGCCGAGCCCGACCGGGCTTACTTCGGCGAGAAGGATTTCCAGCAGATAGCCGTCATACGCCGCATGGTGGAGATCGAGAAGATACCGGTAGAGATCGTCGACTGCCCGATATGCCGCGAGGCCGACGGTCTGGCCCTGTCGAGCCGCAACGTCAGGCTCACTCCCGAACAGCGGGCCATAGCTCCGGCGATCCACCGCACCTTAGCAGGGAGCCTCGAATATGCCGCCGACGGCCACTCGCTCTCCGACACAATCAGATACGTCACCGACACCATCAACTCTTTCCCCGGCATGGAAGTGGAATACTACGAGATCGTCGATCCGCTGACCATGCAGCCTCTGAAGGAATGGCCGAAGGGCAAGGAATCGGTAGGATGCGTCACCGTGTGGTGTGGCGACGTCCGCCTCATCGACAACATCAAATACGCTGCGCCCCGGAGCTGAGGCACCGCACTATCACCATTTCAAGATGACAATAGAAGTATTGAAATCCAAAATCCACCGCGTGAGGGTGACCGAAGCCAATCTCGACTACATCGGATCGATAACCCTCGACCGGGAGCTTATGGACGCGGCCGGCATTATCGCGGGCGAGAGAGTGTATATAGTCGACAACAACAACGGCGAGCGCTTCGACACCTACGTGATCGAGGGGGAGCCCGGATCGGGCACCGTATGCCTCAACGGAGCGGCCGCCCGCAAAGTGCACCGCGGCGACATCGTCATCATCATGAGCTATGCCGCCATGACACCGGAGGAGGCCCGCACCTGGCGTCCGACAGTCATATTCCCCGACACCGACACCAACCGTCTCATCAATCAACGATAATCACAACACATCCCATATACCCGCATGTTTGAGAATCTAAGCGAACGACTCGAGCGAAGCTTCAAGCTCCTGAAAGGTCAAGGCAAAATCACAGAAATAAATGTAGCGGAGACGCTCAAGGACGTACGCAGGGCTCTGCTCGACGCCGACGTAAACTATAAGGTCGCCAAGCAGTTCACCGATACGGTCAAGGCCAAGGCGCTCGGACGCGACGTGCTCAATGCCGTCAAGCCCGGCGAAATGATGGTCAAGATCGTCCACGACGAGCTCACGGAGCTCATGGGCGGCGAGACGGCTCAGCTCAACGTGCAGGGACAGCCGGCCGTCATACTCATGTCGGGCCTGCAGGGTTCGGGTAAGACCACATTCTCGGGCAAGCTCGCAAAGAAGCTCAAGAGCGAGAAGGCCAAAAGGCCGCTCCTCGTAGCCTGCGACGTATACCGCCCCGCCGCCATCGACCAGCTCAAGGTTCTCGGCGAGCAGATAGAGGTGCCGGTCTACACCGAGGAGGGCAACCGCAATCCGGTGGAGATAGCCACGAATGCCATAAAATACGCCCGTCAGAACCATTTCGACCTCGTGATCGTCGACACCGCCGGCCGTCTGGCCGTCGACGAGGAGATGATGGCCGAGATCGAGGCGATCAAGAATGCCGTCAAGCCGCAGGAGACCCTCTTCGTGGTCGACTCCATGACCGGTCAGGACGCCGTCAACACCGCAAAGGAGTTCAACGACCGCCTCGACTTCGACGGGGTGGTGCTCACGAAGCTCGACGGCGACACCCGAGGCGGCGCAGCCCTCTCGATACGCACCGTCGTCACCAAGCCGATCAAATTTGTCGGCACGGGCGAGAAGCTCGACGCTCTCGACTATTTCCATCCCGCACGTATGGCCGACCGCATACTCGGCATGGGCGACATCGTGTCGCTCGTCGAGAAAGCCCAGAAGGCCATCGACGAGAAAGAGGCCCGCGAGCTGCAGAAGAAGATCGCCAAGAACCAGTTCAACCTTGAGGACTTCATGTCGCAGCTCCAGCAGATCAAGAAGATGGGCAACATCAAGGATCTCGCCTCAATGATACCCGGCGTGGGGAAGATGCTCAAGGATATCGACATCGACGACAACGCCTTCAAGGGCGTCGAAGCGATCATCAACTCGATGACACGCCAGGAGCGGCAGCATCCGGAGATCATCAACGGAAGCCGTCGACAGCGTATCGCCAAAGGTTCGGGATCGACCGTGCAGGATGTCAACCGCCTGCTGAAACAGTTTGACGACACCCGCAAGATGATGAAGGCCGCCACAAGCATGAAGAATCCCATGAAGATGATGCGCCAGATGCGCCGCCGCTGACCATCCGGCCTCCGACTGAAATATCACAACTCCATATCATACCCCTACTGACATACGATGAGACTTATCGACGGAAAGGCTACTGCCGAAGAGATCAAGGCCGAGATAGCGGCCACTGTTGAACAGATGGTGGCCGAGGGCCGCAAACGCCCCCACCTGGCAGCCATACTCGTGGGCCACGACGGAGGCTCCGAAACCTACGTTGCCAACAAGGTCAAGGCATGCGAGCGGTGCGGATTCAAGTCCACACTCATCCGCTTCGAGGACACCGTAGAGGAAGCGGAGCTCCTGCAGACCATCGAAAAGCTCAACGCCGACGCCGACGTCGACGGATTCATCGTACAGCTCCCGCTGCCACGCCACATTTCGGAGCAGCGGGTCATCCAGGCCATCGACTACCGCAAGGATGTCGACGGCTTCCATCCCGTCAACGTAGGCCGCATGTCGATAGGCCTTCCCTGCTTCCTGCCCGCCACTCCGGCCGGCATAGTGGAGCTGCTCGACCGCCACGGCATACCGACCAAAGGGGCCGAATGCGTGGTGCTCGGCCGCAGCAACATCGTAGGCAAGCCGGTGGCTCAGCTGCTCCTGCAGAAGCACAATCCGGGCGACTGCACTGTGACCGTATGCCACTCGGCCACGCGCGACCTCAAGGAGCACACACGCCGCGCCGACATCATCATAGCGGCGCTCGGACAGCCCGGCTTCGTCACAGCCGACATGGTCAAGCCCGGCGTAGCGATAATCGACGTAGGCACCACCCGCGTGCCCGACTCATCGCGCAAGAGCGGATTCCGCCTCAGCGGCGACGTCGACTTCGAGCATGTGGCCCCGCTCTGCTCGTGGATCACTCCGGTGCCGGGCGGCGTCGGCCCTATGACCATCTGCTCCCTGATGAAAAACACCCTCCTCGCCGCCCGACACGAGATATACCAGTAAAGCGCTACCGGGATGCTTGGGCTTTTCATCTCGCTCGCATGGCTTCTTTTCGCCCCTGAAGAGGCGGAGCTGCTTTTTGTGGGCGATGCGATGATGCACCAGAGCCAGATCGACGCTGCCCGCAAACCCGACGGAACGTATGACTACGACACCTGTTTCGACTCCGTGCGACCGTGGATAAGCGACGCCGACTATGCCGTGGTCAATCTCGAAACCCCACTCGGAGGCGCGCCGTATTCGGGCTACCCGATGTTCTGCGCCCCCGATTCCTACGCCAAAGCCCTGCGCGACGCCGGATTTGATCTCGCGCTGACAGCCAATAACCACTGTCTTGACCGACGCGACCGCGGAGTCAGGCGCACGATCGCCGTGCTCGACTCGCTCGGCATGCCTCATATCGGCACCTATGCCGACCCCTCGAAACGCGACTCCCTCGCACTGCACATCGCCGACATCAACGGCTTCCGCATAGGATTTCTCAATTATACCTACGGCACCAACGGCATAAAGCACGGTCAGGAAGTGGCCGTCGACCCGATCGACATTGACCTCATCCGCTCCGACATCGGCCGCGCCCACAGCAAAGGGGCCGAAATGGTCGCTGTCTGCCTCCACTGGGGGGTTGAATACCGGCTGCTCCCCGAAAAGTCGCAGCGCATGACCGCCCGCCTGATTCACGATGCCGGAGCCGACATGGTCATCGGATCCCATCCCCACGTCATACAGCCGGCCGAGATTGACACCGATTCAGCCGGTCGACGGCACCTGACAGTATATTCGCTCGGCAACTTCATCTCGGGCATGCGCACCACCGACACCCGGGGAGGGGGCGCCATCACAGTCAGGCTGCGGCGCGACTCGCTCGGGCATCCCTACATAGCGGAGGCGCAGAGCCATCTCCTGTTCACAATCAGCCCCGCACACCGGGGCGAGACATTCCGGGTGGTAAGAGCTGACAGCATCATCCGAAGCGACGCCACTGCCGAAACCCGGCGGAAGGCGTTTGTCGACAGGGCGGCCTCCCTGCTCCGGCGCCACAATATAAACGTGAAGGCACCATGAACCGGCAGTCCGCACTTAAAATCGACCTGGAAAGCGTGCTCCGGGCACGTCTTGGCAAGCGCATGCGGTGGATGCCCCGTCCGCTCGTGGCGTGGCTCGAACGGCTCATCTGCCAGAGTGAAATGAACGATATCCTCGACCGTATTGGCCATCTGCGCGGAGCCGAATTCTGCCGCGCGGCCCTCGAATGTCTCGATGTGGCCTACAGCGTATCGGGATCCGAACGGCTTCCGTCCGCCAGCCGCATAGTGATCGCATCCAACCATCCGCTCGGAGGACTCGACGGCATAACGCTCATAGCATGGACCGCCGGGCAATTTGGCTGTGAGCCCCTCGTGCTCGTCAACGACCTTCTGATGGCAATCACGCCGCTCTCGGGCGTATTCCTGCCGGTCAACAAGCACGGAGCCCAGTCGCGCGAGGCATCGCTTGCAGTCGACCGCGCGTTTGAATCCGACCGCCCCGTCATAGTGTTTCCCGCCGGACTCTGCTCGCGCAGGCTCTCCGACGGCACAGTCGCCGATCTGCGCTGGCGCCCCACTTTCGTAAGCCGCGCGCTGCGCAGCGGCCGCCCTATCGTGCCTGTCAGATTCTCGGGATGCAATTCACCTTCGTTCTACCGATTCGCGCGGATGCGTGAGCGGTCGGGGCTGCGGCTCAACATCGAGATGGCCCTGCTGCCGCGCGAGGTGTTCCGCCACCGTGGCGCCCACTTTGAGCTGCACATCGGCGAGCCGGTGATGCCGCCGACGCTCGCCCTCCACCGGCCGCAGGAGATGGCCGACAGCATCCGCGCCGCAGTCTACAGCCTCTGAAATATCCACACGACAATCATCACCTATAATCATCCAACCGCCATGATCAGAAGATTCGCACTCGTATCATCACTGCTTGCGCCTTTCACTTTTGTCGCGAAGGCTGCGGCTCCCGAACAGCCTACCGGCCCGCAGCGGCCCAACGTCATAATCATCCTCGCCGACGATCTCGGCTACGGCGACATGGAGCCTTACGGCGCAACCCGCGTGCAGACACCCAACGTCGACCGCCTGGCAGCGCAGGGCACGAAATTCACCAATGTCCATGCCGTGGCCTCCACCTCCACCCCCTCGCGCTACTCGCTCCTGACAGGCGAATATTCCTGGCGACGCCCCGACACAGGCATAGCGCCCGGCAACGCTGCCATGATCATCAAGCCCGAGCAGTACACGATGGCCGACATGTTCCGCAATTCAGGCTACCGCACCGCAGCCATAGGCAAATGGCACCTCGGGCTCGGCGACAAGGGCGGACAGCAGGACTGGAACGCGCCCCTCCCCGCATCACTCGCCGACATTGGCTTCGACTACCACTATATCATGGCGGCCACCGCCGACCGCGTGCCCTGCGTATTCATCGAGAACGGATCTGTCGCCGACTATGATCCGGAGCATCCGATAGAGGTCAGCTACCGGGAGAATTTCCCCGGAGAGCCCACCGGCAAGGATAACCCCGAATTGCTCTACAACCAGCGCAGCGACTTCGGCCACAATCAGTCGATCGTCAACGGCATAGGCCGCATCGGCTATATGAAGGGCGGAGGCCGTGCGCTCTGGAAGGACGAGAACATAGCCGACTCCATCGCAGCCCACGCGATAGGATTCATGGAGAGAGCCGTGGCCGAAGGCGACGAACCGTTCTTCATGTATATGTGCACCAACGACATCCACGTGCCACGCTTCCCCCACGAGCGCTTCCGCGGCAAGAACCCGATGGGACTGCGCGGCGACGCCATAGCGCAGTTTGACTGGACTGTCGGCCAGGTCATGCACGCACTTGACTCCCTCGGCATCGCCGACAACACTCTGGTCATACTGACAAGCGACAACGGTCCCGTGCTCAACGACGGCTATCTCGATCAGGCCGTGGAACTCGTGGGCGACCATCGCCCGACAGGGCCCTTCCGCGGCAACAAATACAGCGCTTTCGAAGGCGGCACGATGGTTCCCGCAATCGTCCGCTGGCCAGGCCATGTCAATGCCGGACGTACGAGCGACGCCCTCATGAGCCACATCGACTGGATGGCCTCGCTCGGCTCGCTCATAGGAGCCACCCTCCCAAAAGGAGCGGCCCCCGACAGCCGCGAGCGTCTGGGCAACCTGCTGGGCACCGACACTGCGGATACTCCCTGGATCGTAGAGCAGGCGGCCGATCTGTCGGTGCGCACGCCCCGATGGAAATATATCGCGCCCACCGACGGAGCCGCCGTCAGCTATTACGAGAAGATCGAGACCGGCGCCGACCCGATGCCGCAGCTATATGACATGACTTCCGACAAGGGGGAGCGCGTCAATGTTGCCCTCGAAAACCCGCAGGTGGTCTACGAGCTGCAGAACATCATGCGGCGTGTCCGCGCGAAAAAAGGATACCGCGGAGAGTGATCCCTGCGGCATCCCGTTCCATTTCAATCAGTCATCCTGTTTTCAGGTCAATACATCGGTGTGAATCCTTTGCCGGGTTTCATCAGTGAATTGACCTCGCCGGCCGCATTGCCGAGAGTGGAGGTATCGAGCTTCCACACCGGCTGCCCCTTGCGGAGATCCACCTTGGTGAGGTCTATGTAGACCATGCCCGGATTGGTCACGATGTCGAAGTAGTATTGCCGGTCGGTCAGGTTGGCGAACGAACGCCACTGCGTCGACGACACGTTAGGCTCCGACTCTATGGCATACTGGTAGGGCACCGAGACATTCATCAGTATGCTTCTGATCGTGGCCAGACCCACCTGACGGTTGTCGGTGCGCTTGACATGAGTGGCGAAATACGTGCCTCTCACAAAGCGGTCAGGGCTCTTGACTGTGCCGGGAAGCATGTTGCCGCCCCCTACGTTCTGCCAGTAGTTCTCTATGGCCATCATCTGCGGATACTGCGGATCATTGGTCATGGCCGGCATGTCGTTTCCCTCGTACAGCCTAACGTGGCCGTGATCGAATTCAAGTATCGCGCAGCGTCCCTCGGCGTCTGTTATGCCCCAGTGGAGAGTCGAGGCCGTTCCGCCGTCGAAAGTGGCTCCGTATATATCGAAATTGTGTTCGCGGAGCACCTTCACGACCTCAGGCGTCGTGGCGTTCATATCGAGCAGCCAGCCCACGAACATGGCCAGCGACATTGAGGGTCGACCGGCGGTGGAATCGTTCGTGTATACCGTGCCTTTGCAGAAGAGGCCGTTGATCACGAGCCCCTTCTCGTTCATTCCCTCGGTGATGCCGCCGTCGTAGCCCACGGCATAGACCGCGCCGTATTTCGACGTCCAGCGCACGGCGTTCGCCGCCGGACTACCCTGCTTGGCGATCCCGCGGGGATATACGTAGAGATTTGTCGGAATAGGCGTTTTCCAGTCGAGCGAACGTCCCACTATCAGCAGCGTGGAGTCGCCGCGATACAGTATCCGCGAGCAGGCCTCGGCCTGAGGCGCCGAAGCGATAGCGGCGACGGCGGCAAGTATAGCCGGCACCACGATTTTCTTGATATTCATAACCTTTGACATCTTTTCGGTTTACCCCATTACAACAATCCCGCCCCCGCTGTGGTTCGCTACGCAAAAGTATCTCCATCCTGTTCCTTCGGTCGTAAAGCCATCGCTTTTCAGATATTTTATTTTGCAAGCATATCTACAGATGTAAAATAATAACTACATTTGCCGTATGAAACTGATAGGAGCACACGTATCGGCCGAAAAAGGGGTAAGCCTCGCGCCGGTCAACGCGGCGGCCATTGGCGCCAACGCTTTCGCATTGTTCACCCGCAACCCGTCGCGATGGCGATCGCCCGCCATCAAGCAAGCCGAAGCCGAAGCGTTCAAGGACAACTGCCTGCAGCTTGGATTCGCCCCCGGCGCCATACTTCCCCACGACAGCTATCTGATAAATCTCGGCGCCCCCGAGGCCGAAAAACTCGAAAAGAGCCGGGAGGCATTTCTCGACGAGATACGCCGCTGCGAGCAACTCGGCCTGACGATGCTCAACTTCCACCCCGGAAGCCATCTCAAGGCCATGGAGAGCGACGCATGCCTCGATCTTATCGCCGACTCGATCAACGAGGCGCTCAGCCTCACCACCGGAGTAAAAGCGGTCATAGAGAACACGGCCGGACAGGGCACCAACCTCGGGTTCACCTTCAGTCAGCTCGCCCGCATCATCGACCGCGTCGCCGACAAAAGCCGTGTGGGAGTCTGCATCGACACCTGCCATGCTTTCGCGGCCGGCTATGATCTCGCCACGACCGAAGGCTATGAGGCCACATGGCGCGAATTCGACTCTACGATCGGACTCGGCTATCTCAGCGCGATGCATATCAACGACTCGAAGCGCGGGCTCGGCTCACATATCGACCGTCACGAATCGCTCGGCAATGGAGCCATCGGCATCGACTTTTTCCGCCGGCTTATGGCCGATCCACGTTTCGACGGCATACCCCTGATCCTGGAGACACCCGACGAATCGCTCTGGCCCGAAGAGATCGCCATGCTGCGACGGTTTGCAGGTCAGAACGAATAAGTCAGTCCCACGACAATCCCCGGCCCGATGCCTTTGGAAGTGACCGCCACCCCGGCGGCCGCACCGAAACCCCATCGGCGCCGAGCGTGCCGCCCGCGTGCTATCACGCTGCTTACCACCCTGTCCTCCCCGTAGATGCGCAGGCTGTCGAGACTCGGCCGGTAGCCGCTCACCCATGCCTCGTAGCGGTCGCCCGCATAGCGCACTCTCTCCACCGGCAGACTGACCTCCACGCTGTCGGGCGTAGCGGCGCAAGTATCGGCGGTGGCGACCTCCGCCCGCGCCAGAATATTGCCTGCGGGAAACCGTTCCACCACGACTGGACGGTCGATCACCACCGTGTCACGCAGCCTCACCGTGTCGCGCCGGATTTCCACAAATTGATCCGTCTGATCGGCGCTCTTTCCCCCGTAAAGACTCCTGCCGGCGACAAAACCGACAGCCGCGGCCAACAGGGCTGTAATAATAATTCCGATTGCTTTCATGGCGCAAAATTACCCTCCGCTGCCACGACCGGCGAAGCGCATTTGTCGCATTGCCGCCAAAAAGCTAACTTTGCAGAAAATATTTCCGACTATGAGCATCAATATACTTGGCATAGAGTCGTCGTGCGACGACACCTCGGCTGCCGTGATTTCCGACGGCCTGTTACTATCCAACGTAATAGCCTCGCAGGCCGTACATGAGGAGTATGGCGGCGTGGTGCCGGAGCTCGCATCAAGAGCCCATCAGCAGAACATCGTCCCGGTGGTCGACGCCGCCCTCAAGCGCGCGTCGCTCAAGCCCTCCGACCTCTCGGCCATCGCTTTCACCCGCGGCCCGGGACTGCTCGGATCGCTGCTCGTCGGCACATCGTTCGCCAAGGGAATGTCGCTCGGACTGCGCATACCCATCATCGACGTCAACCATCTCCACGCCCACGTGCTCTCCCACTTCATCCGTCAGAATCCCGACGACCGCGTGCCGCAGTTCCCATATCTCTGCCTCCTCGTGTCGGGCGGCAACAGCCAGATCATACTCGTGAAGTCCCACTCCGACATGGAGATCCTCGGGCAGACCATCGACGACGCCGCCGGCGAGGCCTTCGACAAGTGCGCCAAAGTGATGGGACTCCCCTATCCGGGCGGTCCCCACATCGACCGGCTCGCCGCTGAGGGCGACCCTCACCGATTCCACTTCGCCAAGCCCCACATCGCCGGGCTCGACTACAGCTTCAGCGGACTGAAAACGTCGTTTCTCTATACTCTCCGCGACGCCATTGCCGCCGATCCCGGCTTCATCGAGGCCAACAAGGCCGATCTGGCGGCATCGCTGCAGCATACCATCATAGAGATACTCACCGACAAGCTCCGCAAGGCGATCCGGCTGACCCGCGTGGCCACCGTGGCCATCGGAGGCGGCGTCTCGGCCAACAGCGGCGTGCGCGAGGCCGTCGCGCAGCTCTGCCGCGAGGAGGGCGTCGAGTCGTTCATACCGCCGCGTGCGTTCACCACCGACAATGCAGCCATGGTGGCCATCGCCGGCTATTTCAAATATCTCGACAAGGATTTCTGCTCCTACTCCGAAGCACCTTTCGCGAGAGTGACCGTCTGAAAAACTTCTTTCACCACACAATGAAAACCACTATAATCGTCATCGGCGACGAACTGCTCATCGGACAGGTCACCGACACAAACAGCGGCATGATAGCCCGGCTCATGGCGCCCCACGGATGGGAAGTCGAGCAAGTGATGACCGTGGCCGACGACGCCGAGGCGATACGCTCCGCCATCAGCCGCGCGCTCGATTCCACTCCGGTCGTACTGACCACCGGAGGCCTCGGCCCGACCAAGGACGACATAACCAAACCGGTGCTCGCCTCCATATTCGGCGGCGAGCTGCGCGAAGATCCCGAAGTGCTCGCCAACGTGCGCGACGTCGTGGCACGCCGAGGTCTTAAACTCAACGACCTTACGGCCGCCCAGGCCATCGTCCCTACATCGTGCCGCGTCATCCAGAACCGCGTGGGCACCGCGCCCCTGATGTGGTTTGAGCGCACCGACGGCCATGTGCTCGTGGCTATGCCCGGAGTGCCGTTCGAGACACGCGAGATGTTCTCCACCGCCGTCATGCCGCAGCTGCTTGAGCGCTTCCCCTCGCCCGACCATTTCGAGCGGCGCACCGTTGTTGTGGCCGACATCTCGGAGTCGGCGCTCGCCACCCGCCTCTCCTCCTGGGAAAGCGCGCTTCCCCCTTACGCCCATCTTGCATATCTGCCCAAGCCGGGCGTGCTGCGCCTGCGGCTCGACGGCCGGCATGCCGATGGGGAATTTCTGCGGGCCGAAATGGACCGGCTCGCCGGCGAGCTCGCCGCTCTTGCCGGCGACAACCTGTTGTGTCTCGGCGACGTCACTCCCGCGCGCTGCCTCCTCGACAATCTTATAAGCCGCGGCCTGACAGTCGGCACCGCCGAAAGCTGCACCGGAGGCAACATAGCCCACGTCATCACCGCCGAAGCCGGCAGCTCGGCCGCAATGCTCGGCGGCGTAGTGTCGTACTGCAACGACGTGAAGCGCTCTCTGCTCGGCGTCAGCCCGGAGTCGCTTCAGGCCCACGGAGCCGTCAGCATCCCGGTAGTCAGAGAGATGGCTGAAGGAGCGCGCAAAGTCCTCGGGTGCGATGTGGCTCTCGCCACGAGCGGCATAGCCGGCCCTGGCGGTGCCGTGCCCGGCAAACCGGTGGGCACCGTCTGCATCGCCGTCGCCTCGCCATGGGGCGTCTGGGCCGACACGTTCCATTTCCCCGGCAACCGCGAGCGCGTCATCGACCGCGCCACCACCACCGCCATCATCCGCGCCATCCGCGAGATGCAGGCACGCTCCTGACGGCAATTCCTCGCCTGACAGCAGCACGTCTAACCACATAAGATCTGCTCATCGAAAACAAGGCCCTGCGTCGCTGACCGAATCATCGACGCAGGGCCTTTGCTATGCTTTATGCAGGTGGATCACTCACCCGGTATCTCCGGGTAGAGGGTATCCCACCACTCGGGATCATCCTGAAGCCAGCGGGCGAACCATGCGAAGATCGTGTCCTGCCAGCGGCGCCGCTTGTCGTAGTCGAGTATGTGATGATCCTGATCTTTGACGGCCACAAACGCAGTGGGGCGGCCGAGAAGTTTGAGCGCGGTAAACATCTGTATGCTTTCTCCCACAGGCACGTTCACATCCTTGTCGCCGTGGAGGAAAAGCAGCGGAGTATGGATCCTGTCGGCGCGGAACAGCGGGCTCTGGTCGACAAACAGATCCTTGCGCGTCCAGGGATATGAGCCCCCCATCGACACCTCGCTGTAGGAGTAGCCCCAGTAGCCCTCGCCCCAGTAGCTCGTATGGTCGCTGATGCCGGCGTGGGATATCGCGGCGGCGAAGATATCGGTCACCGTCTGCAGATACTGCGTCATGAATCCGCCGTAGGAGGCGCCTATGCACCCTATCTTGTCGGCATTGACCCATGGATTCTCCCGGCAGAACTGTCTGGTACCCTCGATTATATCCTCGGCTACTCCCTGACCGGCAGTGTTGACATGGCGCGATGAGAATTCCTGTCCGAAGCCCGTGGCTCCGCTCGGATTGACCACGAGCACCACGTAGCCGAGATGCGCGTAGGCGTTGTGGGGATAGCGGCTCTCGAAGTCGCGTCCGGTCGGCGAGCATCCGCCGTAATAGTTGACTATCATCGGATATTTCTTCGAAGGATCAAACGAGGGGGGCAGATAGTAGCGGCCATGGATACTGTCGCCGCGCGAGTTGACGTAGCTCCAGGGATGGAATTCGCCCAGCTCTACGTCGGCGAGCTGCGCGGCCATAGGCTGGTCCACCAGCGTCGCCGCATCCTTGCGAAGATCCAGGCGGTAGAGGCGGTCGGCGTTCTGAGGTCCGTGACCGGTGAATGCGGCGAGGCTGCCGGTCTGCGCAATGGAGAAAGAGCCGGCCATATCCTCCGGAAGCACGATACGGCTGATTTTGCCCGACTTCGGGTCGAGCCGATAGAAACTCATCTGATCGCGGTTTTCGGCCGTGAAATATATCTTGCCGTCAGCCTTGCTCCACTCCACAGATCCGACACTCGGATCGAAATCGCGCGTCATCGGCCTGAAGCTGCGGTCGGAGCGCGAATAGACGTAAAGCTGATTGTCGACCATCGACGGCACGCGTCCATCGGGCACGCGGTTGCCTATGCCGCCGAGAGCCTCGGGCGAGCCGGTCACGGCCACCTCCGACGCATCGGGCGAGAACAGCGCGCCGCCTATGAATCCGTCGTCGGCCACGATCGTATCGAGACTCATGTCGTCGAGGTTAAGTATGGCAAGAGTGAACACCGATGTGGGCCGCTTCTCCAGACGGCTGCGCGACAGGCGCACCAGCACCTCGCGCGAGTCTGCGCTGATGTCGAGCGGCTGCACGGTCGTGTGGCCGAATGTCAGCGGCTGCATGATGCCCGTGGCGATGTCGTATGAGGCCAGATTGTAGCGGGTGCGCCATCCCGGCTGACGGTCCTCGGGCTCCGATATGCGGTAGACGTCGGGATTCTCCTTGTATCCCTCCTCGGCGACGTAATATATCAGGGTCCGCTCGTCGGGAGTAATCATGAAATACCCCTCCGGCAGATTCCAGGCCATAACTTCCTCATTGCCCGTGGCAGCATCGACCACCCGGAGTTCGCGGCCGCCGATCCCTTCGGCTGTATAATAATAGCGGTCGGTCGAGGGCATCCAGGCTGCATCGGCGCGCTCGCGGCGTGCGGAGCCCTTTGCGTCGGGGCCGATCAGCATCGAGTAGCGGTCGATCTGTCCACCGCTCCTCGCCTCCTCGTAGCGGGCAAGCATATAGCGTCCCGAAGGCGACACCGCCACCGAGCGCACCCGCCGTCCGCGGAGCACATCCTCGAGAGTGTACATACGCCGCCGGTCCTCTCTCACCTTCATTTTTTCAGGCGTCGCGGTGACGTAGCTTATGCGCGGCGCCGCGGCCGTATCGCCGGGCTGACGCAGCCACGCGAGCTCCACCTTGTGGGTGGCGGGCGTAAGCTGCATCTCCTCTCCAGCAGCCGCCGGGCGTCCGTCGACGGTCATGAGATAATGGTCGGCGCCGTCGACAAGAATCCTGGCTTTGGCAAACGAGCGGTTCTCGAGACTGAAACCGAGACCCGCCACTTCGGTTTGCAAGGGTGTGGTCGCCGGAGCGGCATCCGCCGTCGGCTGATCGCTGAAACGCGGCATCCGCTTCAGCAGCGCCGAAGCCCGGTCGATTTTTTTAGCCTTGATGTCGACGGAATCGATCATCACCGGCCCCTTCACCGGCAGAGGGCTGTAATACAAGATGGATTTCACCTCCACGGTGTCGGGCGTCGCCGCGCCGGGAGCCGCCGCAACCGGCAGAGTCAGGGCCATTGCGCCCGCAACAAGTATCTTTTTCATCATTATCATGACTGGTTTCTGTTTCACACCTCAAAGTTACGCAAAAAAGATAATTTTTCCCTACCTTTGTAGTCATAACGATAAATCAAAACATTACCGAATCAATCCACATGAAAAAAACAGCGTTAATCAGTCTGGCTGTGGCATCGGCCTTGGGGGCCGGAGCACAGACTTTCACCGAATGGCATGACCAGAAGGTCAACGAGGTGAACCGCGCTCCTATGCACAGCGCATATTTCGCTTATGAGAGCAAGAAGGCCGCCGATGAGGGGGTCAAGGAAAATTCCTCCAACTTTATGAGCCTCAACGGCCCCTGGAAATTCAACTGGGTGAAAGACTACACATCGCGCCCCACAGATTTTTTCAGCAAGAATTTCAACGACAAAGGATGGGACACTCTTGAAGTGCCTGCCATCTGGGAACTCAACGGTTACGGCGATCCCCTCTATATCAACCCCGGATATCCATGGAACTACCAGTTCAACAGCGAACCGCCGAAAGTGCCTACGGAGAATAACCATGTCGGATCATACCGCCGCACATTCACCATTCCCGCCGACTGGAAAGGCAAGGATATCATAGCCCATTTCGGTGCTGTCTCGTCCAACATGTATCTCTGGGTCAACGGCAAATATGTGGGCTATGGCGAAGACTCCAAGCTTGAGCAGGAATTTGACCTGACCCCCTATCTCGTCCCCGGCAAGGAGAACCTTATCGCCTTCCAGGTGATGCGCTGGAGCGACGGCACATATTTCGAGGATCAGGACTTCATGCGCTACAGCGGCGTCGGACGCGACTGCTATCTCTATGCCCGCGACAAAAACCGCGTGGAGGATATCCGCGTCGTTCCCGATCTGGTCAATGACTACCGCGATGGCCGCCTGACCGTCGATGTCAAGCTCAAAGGCAAAGGTGTCACCGACCTGAAGCTCTACGACCCGCAGGGCAAGGAGGTGGCGCAGGCCACCGTCAAAGGGAGTGGCAAAGCCGTCATGGATGTCGCCTCCCCCGAGAAATGGACAGCCGAGACTCCCAGTCTTTACCGTCTCGAAGCCACTTTTGCCGGCGGCAGCGAGACGATACCGGTAGCTGTAGGATTCCGTAAGATCGAGCTCAAGGGCGACCAGGTGCTCGTCAACGGCAAGCCCGTGCTCTTCAAGGGCGCCGACCGTCACGAGATGGATCCCGACGGCGGCTACTACGTCAGCCGCGAGCGCATGCTTCAGGACATCAAGATCATGAAGGAGCTCAACCTCAACGCCGTGCGCACATGCCACTACCCCGACGCCAACGAATGGTATGATCTCTGCGACCAATATGGCATCTACGTGGTGGCCGAGGCCAACCTCGAAAGCCACGGTATGGGCTACGGCGAGAAATCGCTTGCCAAATTCCCTGAATTCGAGAAACCCCACATCGAGCGCAACGAGCGCAACGTGGCCCGCAACTACAACCACCCGAGCATCATCTTCTGGAGCCTCGGCAATGAGGCCGGCGACGGCGTCAACTTCGTCACCGCCTACAAGGCCGTCAAGGCCATGGACCAGAGCCGTCCCGTGCAGTACGAGCGCGCCGGATATGCCGACCACACCGACATCTACTGCCCAATGTACGTCAGCCCCAAGGGAATGGAGGACTACGGCAAGCGCACCGACCGCACCAAGCCGATGATCCAGTGCGAGTATGCCCACGCGATGGGCAACTCCGAGGGAGGATTTAAGGAATACTGGGACGTAATCCGCAAATATCCCAACCTTCAGGGAGGATTTATCTGGGACTTCGTCGACCAGTCGCCCCGGTGGAAAGGAAAGACCGGCAAGGAGATCTACGGCTACGCCGGCGACTTCAACGAGTATGACCCGCGCCACGACTACAACTTCTGCAACAACGGCCTCGTCAACCCCGACCGCCGTCTCAACCCCCACGCCCATGAGGCAAAACGCGTAATGCAGAACGTATGGCTTACTCCGGTAACCGGCAAGGAAGGCGAATTCACCGTCTACAACGAATATTTCTTCCAGGATCTCGGCAACCGCTCTCTTCAGTGGACACTGCTCCACGACGGCCAGCCCGTAAGATCAGGCATCATCGAGCACCTGAATGTCGGCCCGCAGCAGAAAGCCCACATCACCATACCCTACGGCCCCGTCACGAATGAGGGCGAATGGCTGCTCAACACGGCCGTCGTGACCAAAAACCGTGAGGGCATTGTCGACGCCGGAACCGTCCTCGACCGCCAGCAGACAGTAATCCGCGGCTATGAGGCCCCGGCACTGACTATCGCAAACCACACTCTCGCCAACACTCCCGTCACTGAGCCGTCGATAAAGGACAATCTCCGCACAGTGCTCGTTGTTGAGGCTCCGGGCGTGCGCATCGATTTCAGCCGTCAGACCGGCTTCATGACACGCTACGACGTGGACGGCACGGAAATGATACTCGACGGTTCGAGCCTCAAGCCCAACTTCTGGCGCGCTCCGACCGACAACGACTTCGGCGCCAACCTCCAGAACCGCTACCGCGCATGGCTCGACCCCACAATGAAACTCAAGAGCCTGACCGCCGAGAAGAATGCCGAAGGTCTCGTAGTGGTGAAAGCCTCCTATGACATGCCGACCGTCCAGGCCACCCTCGACATGACCTACACCATCAACAACGAGGGCGCAGTGCTTGTCAACGAGCACATGACCGCCACTCCGGGAGCCAAGGTCAGCGACCTCTTCCGCTTCGGCATGCAGATGCAGATGCCTGAGAATTTCGACCGCATCGTCTACTACGGACGCGGCCCCGTAGAAAACTACATCGACCGCATCCAGGCAGCCGACCTCGGTGTCTACGACCAGAAGGTCGACGACCAGTTCTACCCCTATATCCGCCCGCAGGAGACAGGCACCAAGACCGACATCCGCTACTGGAAGCAGGTGAACCATGCCGGCCGCGGCCTTGAGTTCGAAGCAGCCGAGCCCTTCTCGGCATCCGCACTCCACTACACCATCGAATCGCTCGACGAAGGCATCCACAAAGTCAACCGACACTCCGAGGAGGTCGAGAAAGCGCCGCTGACCAACCTTCTCATCGACAAGCGCCAGATGGGACTCGGATGCATCGACTCCTGGGGAGCGATGCCTTACGACGAATATCTCATGAAGTACGGCGACTACGATTTCAGCTTCAAGATGACACCCGTCAGCAACGTCGTAGCTCGCTGACGACAGTTTCTTAACTCTACATCAAGGCTCCGCAGGCGCCCATTTTCCCGGCTTACCTGCGGAGCTTTTCTTTACCGCCCCATATCATCGTCCGATCATTCAGTAGTTACCATTATGCTCAAGTCACTCTCATGTGCGGTAATTGCCGCCGCGATCGCCGCCTCTGCCATCCAGGCCTCCACTCCGGTGATGGGATGGAGTTCCTGGAACTCTTTCCGTGTCAACATTTCCGACTCGCTCATCATGAAGCAGGCCGACGCTCTCGTGTCGACCGGCCTCAGCCGTGCCGGCTACAACCATATCAACGTCGACGACGGCTTCTTCGGCCACCGCGATCAAGCGGGGATAATGCAGCCTCATCCGACACGCTTTCCCGGCGGAATGAGACGTGTGGCCGACCACATACATTCACTCGGCCTGAAAGCAGGAATATACTCCGATGCCGGAGCCGTCACATGCGGCTCGATATGGGACAACGATACTATCGGACGCGGAGCGGGTCTCTACGGTCACGAAATCACCGACGCCCGCACCTACTTCGCCGACTGGGATTACGATTTCATAAAAATAGACTACTGCGGGGCCGGACAGGAGCTCGATCTTGACGAGGAGGAACGCTATACAGCCATACGGCAGGCAATCGACAGCGTTGCCGGCAAAGAGGTGGAGCTCAACATCTGCCGGTGGGCTTTCCCGGGCACGTGGGCTGCCGGCATCGCCTCATCGTGGCGCATCAGTCCCGACATTAATCCCTCGTGGGGATCGGTAAGAAGCATCATCGCCACTTGCATGCCATTATCGGGATTCTGCCGCGACGGCCATTTCAACGACATGGACATGCTTGAGATCGGCCGCGGACTCACTCCGTCGGAAGAGCGCGTGCATTTCGGCATGTGGTGCATGATGTCAAGCCCGCTGCTGATAGGGTGCGACCTGACCAAAATTCCCGCGGAATCGCTGCAGCTGCTCACCAATCCCGAACTTATAGCGCTCAATCAGGACACTCTCGCGCTTCAGGCATATCCGGTAAAATACGAGGATGGATGCTATGTGCTCGTTAAAGACATCATAAGCCGGCGCTCCACCACCCGTGCCGTCGCCCTATACAATCCTACCGATTCGGCGGAGCGCATCGCCGTCGCCCTATCCGACATCGAGCTTCAAGGACCGGCCAAAGCGCGTGATCTTTTCGGACGCCGCAACCTGGCCGACGTCGCCGACACACTGGCGATGACCGTCGCCCCACACGATGTGGCGATCATAAGCCTCGACGCCGCCAGGCGGATCGAAGCCACCGTCTATGAGGCCGAATGGGCGTGGCTTCCGCTCTATAACGCTCTCGGCAAGCGTAAGAAAGAGATCTGCTTCGTCAGCGATCCGGAGGCATCCGCCGGATGGAAAGTACGCTATGCAGGCGGCCGCCGCGAAAACTCGATAATATGGCCCGAAGTGTGGTCCGACCAGGGAGGAGTCTATGAGATCACTATCGACTACGATCCCGCCCCGATGCGCTCCATCGAGCTGTATGTCAACGGCGAGCCGGCCGATCCCGCCAGCGTCAACCTTAAGCCGGGCGCCAACAAAGTGGAGATAACGGCCTCCACATCATGGGCGCCCGACATCGACCGGATCACCCTGAAGCGCTTAGCTCATTCCACATCAAGATAAAACTGAGGATACCATGCATCTCCTGCCATCATTTACAATCGCGAACTGTCGGCTCTTGCTCGCTTTATCCTTGCTGACATGCGCAGCCACAATATCTGCCCGGCATCGGAGCGCCGACCGTCTATGGTCAGACATTCCGGCCTTCACCCAGGTGATGGAAAACCAGAACGAGCGCGGCCTGACCTCCGATCGCTGGGACGGACTGTGGGAGGGCGACACTGCACCGTCCCTGCCGCGTGTCCCCGACCCGTCGCCAACAATAAAAAGATGGACGCAGGGAGAGTGGATCAACCATCTTAACGAGGAGACAGCTGCCGCCACCCGGGGAAAGTACTCCAATCCCATTCTAATCTGGGAGCAGGAATCCTATCTGACCGGCAACGGACGCATCGGGGCGTCGACTCTGCATGGCAGCGGACGCGACCGCTATGCGCTCAATGAGGTATCGTTCTGGTCGGGAGGATTCAACGGAGGCACCATCAACTCCAGCGGCGACAAGAGCTTCAACGGCGAGAACGGCCCCGATGCCGACGATGACTGCTTCGGCGGAGCTCAGCCCGTAGCCGATTTCATCGTGGATTTCGACGCTCCGGCCAGACGCGGATCTTTCGTTCGCGAGACCCTGCTTGATGAAGGCGTCGTATCATCGTCGGCCATCCGTAAGGGCGCGCATGTCACGAGCACGGCCTTCTGCAGCTATCCCGACCAGGTGATGGTGTTGCACTACCGCGCCGACAAGGCCGGCGCTCTCAACGCCAGGCTGCTTTTCGTCACCCAGCGCGATGAAGACTCCACCGGAGTCGGCAACGACCGCCTGACCCTCGCGAGCCATCTCCCCAACGGCATGTCGTGCGAGGCGATAGCCCACGTCCGTCCTTATGGCGGCAGACTGTCGGCCGGCAACGGATACCTCACCCTGTCAGGCGCCGACTCCGCCACCATAGTCATAGCCATAGAGACCAACTACGCTATGGACCATGCGGCAGGCTTCCGGAGCAGGCATACAGCGCAAGCCAAAGCCGCAGCGAGGATCGGCGCGGTCAGCGATCTCAGTTATGACGACCTCATACGGCGCCATTCCGCCGATTATTCGGCGCTTTATGGCCGCCAGCAGCTCCGTCTGGGTGCCGACATGTCGCCCGACACCGTGCCTACCTACCGACGCCTGGCCGCATACCGTGAAAACGGCAACGACCCGGTCATCGACAACCTCCTTTACAATTTCGGCCGCTATCTGACCATCTCCACATCACGTCCGGGCAGTCTGCCCGGGGGCCTCCAGGGCCTGTGGAACGCCCGCGTGACTGCCCCGTGGGGCAACGACTACCACAGCAACATCAACCTGCAGATGGTCTACTGGCTTCCGGAAGTAGCCAACCTTTCGGAATGCCATCTGCCGATGCTTGACTATCTGCGCGCCACACGCGAGCCCAACCGCCGGGCCACACGCGAGTATCTCCGCGCGATCGGACGTCCCGAGGAGGATGCCGCCGACGGTTGGCTCGTCTACACCTCCCACAATCCGTTCGGAGGCCAGGGATGGCAGGTCAATCTGCCCGGATCGGCCTGGTACGCGCTCCATTTCTGGGAACACTATGCATTCACCCGCGACACCGCCTATCTACGCGACGAAGCATATCCGGTCATGAAAGAACTCTGCCACTATTGGGAACGCAATCTCAAGGAACTCGGAGCCGGAGGCGAAGGATTCGAGAGCGAATACAGGCCCGTCGACGTGGCGGCCTACCCTGAGCTGCGCGATATAGCTGCCGGGACTCTTGTTGTGCCCAACGGATGGTCGCCCGAAATCGGACCGCGCGGGGAGGACGGCGTAGCCCACGACCAGCAGATCGTGGCGCAGTTGTTCGCCAACACCATCAAGGCTGCCGAGACGCTCGGCGCCGACACCCTCTGGGCCGGAGCGCTCAAGGAGAAACTCTCACGCATGGCCGGCCCGCGCATCGGGGCGAAAGGCAACCTGATGGAGTGGATGATCGACCGCGATCCGGTGACCGACCACCGTCACACGTCGCATCTTTTCGCCGTATTTCCCGGCGACGCCATCAGCGCGGAGTCGACTCCCGCACTCGCTGAAGCGGCCCGCAAGTCGCTGCTGATGCGCAAGTCCTCCGGCGACAGCCGGCGCGCATTCGCATGGGCGTGGCGCTCGTGTCTGTGGGCGCGGTTCCGCGAGGGCGACAAAGCCCACGACATGATTGAAGGGCTGGTCAGATACAACATGCTCGACAATCTGCTGACTACGCAGAATCTCCCCCTGCAGATCGACGGCAACTTCGGCGTAGCGTCGGCCATGCACGAGATGCTGCTGCAATCCCATTCCGGCATCATCGAGCTTCTTCCGGCCTCCACGGTACGCTGGCCCGAGGGAAGCATCCGGGGCGCCAGGGCGCGGGGAGGACTCGAAGTGGATATGTCATGGAAAGATGGACTGGTCACCGGCTGGACTGTCTATTCGTCAGAGCCGCACCCCGATCCCGTGACAGTCAAAGTCAACGGACAGTATGAGACCGCAGTGCCTCTCGTGCGGCCTCAAGGGAAGCCTGACGTCCGATATCGAACCAACTGAACATCTCCGAGGGCCTGAATCCGCGTATCACGGCACGGCCGCACATCTCCACGTAGAAATCCGTTATGGAGAATACCGGGCCCCGTCGGCCGGCGTATTCGGCCAGCAGCGGCTCCAGCGACCGGCTGACCACATGGACGCCCCCGAAAGCGAGCGCCTGCAGCCCCGTCGCATCCAGTCCGGCCGGCCTGATTTCCGAGAGGTCGGCCCTGGCCCATCCGCGCATCCGTCCCGACTGATCGAACAGCAGGCGGCGTGATGACTTGCGGTCACTTACCAGAAGAGTAGCGTCGGCGCCCGATTCGGCATGCGCGGCCATATGCCGGCGCAGCGGACTGTCGGTCAGAATGTCGGCATTATGAAGCAAGATGGGATCATCGTTGTCAAACAGAGCCAAGGCCTTGAGCAGTCCCCCGCCCGTGTCGAGCAGCCGGTCACGCTCGTCGCTGACGCGTATGTCAGTCCCGAAATTGTCCTCTCTCCGAAGATAATCGATGATCATATCGGGAAAATGGTGTACGTTGACCACTATATGGTCGGCGCCGGCATCTTTCACCCGCATGATCACCCGCCGCAGCATAGGCTCTCCGTCGACCTCCACAAGGGCTTTGGGGCATGAATCGGTCAGCGGGCGCAGCCGCGTGCCCAGCCCGGCAGCAAATATCAGAGCGTTCATATGATTTCTTCTATTCCCTGTTCGCGATGTATCAGCCGGATGACGATACCCGGAAACCGTTCCCTGAGATGACTGGCCATACGCTCGGCGCTATATACCGAGCGGTGCCTCCCGCCGGTGCACCCGAACCACACGCATAGCGACGTGAAGCCTCGCTCCACATATTTCTCTACCGAAGCATCGACAAGAGCCGCGGCATGGCTTATGAATCCGGGCGCCTCGCTTTCACGGTCGAGAAACTCTCTGACAGCGTCATCGCGTCCGGTCATAGGCTTGAAACGGTCATATCGTCCGGGGTTATGGATCGCACGGCAGTCAAAAACGAATCCGCCTCCGTTGCCCGACGGATCAACGGGCAGTCCGCGTTTATATGAGAAACTGCCTACTGTCACCGTCAGACGGTCAGCGGTCTTTTCCTGACCGTTCATCTCGGAGAGAGTGGCGACGATCCTCGAAATTTCAGGAAACTCCTCCATGACTTCGGGCGGAAGCACACGCAGTTGGCCTATTGCGGCGGGAATGCTGTCGATAAACATCTGCTTGCGCTCCACCAGGCCGCGGAGTCCGTAGGTGCCGAGCGTCTGGAGAGTGCGGAGCAGCCTGAAGAGAGGGAGCCGTGCCCTGAAAGCCTCGGCCTCGGCAGAACTGAATCCACGCGCCTCGCAATAGACGCGCAGAAGCTCCTCGCGGACACCCTCGGGATAGCGCGCACGGCTCTGCCAGAGGAAAGCCACCACATCATAGGCCGCCGGTCCCCGGTAACCGCCCTGAAAGTCTATATACAGCGGACGGAGCGACGGCGTGACGATGACGTTGCGCGACTGGAAATCGCGATACATGAATCCGTCGTCAGGCTGCGCTGCCGTAAGCCCGGCAAGGCGCCGCAGGTCTTTCTCGAGAGCCGCCTCGCAGAACCCGGTAGCGGTGACTTTCAGGAAGCAGTATTTGAAATGATTGAGATCCCACATCACCACATCCTCAGTGAAAGCCTCCACCGGCACTGTCTGCCGGTAGTCGATGCTTCCCTGAGGCGCCGAGTGGATCGCCGCCAGATCACGCATCACACCGCGGAGCACCCCCATCGCTTCGTCATCATACGCTCCGCTCCGACGGCACCGCTCAAGGTAATCATATAGCGCGGGACCCTCGGCCCACGACTGCAGATAGGCCGTGGAGTCATCACTGACCGCCAGCACTTCAGGCACATTGACTCCGGCCCGCGACAGAGCGCCCGCCAGATATATGAAAGCCCGGTTCTCGGCCACGTCCGTGCCAAGCGTGCCGGCGGCCTGCCCTCCGCTGCCGGTCATCCGGAAATACCGGCGGTGGGAGCCCGCGGCCGGCAGCGGAACGATCCCGGAAGGATCCGATCCGAAAGCTGCGGCATAAAGTTGCTTGAGTTTTTCCATACTTGTGGCAAAGTTAAGGATTTTTGTCAGAATGCGGCCGCGTATTATCGGGCATTATGAGTAACTTTGCGAAAAATATGTAATTTTGCCAGATATGATTCCTGCATTTTTCAACATCGGCACAGGCGAGGTGATCATCCTCATATTCCTCGTGTTGCTGCTCTTCGGCGGCAAGAAGATTCCCGAACTGATGCGCGGCATCGGCAAAGGCGTGCGCAGTTTCCGCCAGGGGATGAACGATATTTCAAGCGAGATCAACACCCCGGCCGAAAAGGACTCCACCGACGACCGTAAATGACCGCTCCCGACAGAGCTTCGGAGAAGACGCAACCGACAGCCGGCTTCTGGGATCACGTGGATGCCCTGCGTGGAGTGTTGTTGCGATGCGCGCTGACTGTGGCGCTGCTTGCCGGAGCGCTGTTCGCCGTCATGCCATGGATCTTCGACAACGTCATTCTCGCTCCCTGCCGCCCCGACTTTCCGCTCTACCGGTGGCTTGGACACATTTCATCATGGTGGGGGGCCGGTGACATGGAGGAATTACATGTGGAGCTTATCAACATCAGGCTTGCGTCGCAGTTTTTCATCCACATGTCCACCTCGCTCTGGCTCGCATTGGCGCTCGCTTTTCCCATTGTGATCTATCAGTTATGGAGATTTGTGGCGCCAGGACTGTATGAAAACGAAAAACGCGGCGCCCGCAAGGCTTTTCTGGCCGGAAATGCAATGTTCTATCTCGGAGTCGCCGCTGGATATTTCCTCGTATTCCCGCTGACTCTCAGATTTCTCGCCCAGTATCAGCTGAGCGCCATGATCCCCAATCAGGTGTCGCTCGACTCTTATATGGATAACTTCCTTGTGCTTATCCTCGTAATGGGCATCATTTTCGAGCTGCCGCTCGTGTGCTGGATGCTCGGACGCATGGGCCTGCTCCACCGCAGTTTCTTCACCGCCTACCGCCGCCATGCCATCGTCGGACTCATGGCTCTCGCTGCCGTGGTCACTCCTACCGGCGATCCGTTCACGCTGATGGTGGTGTTCCTGCCGATCTACCTGCTGTGGGAGAGCGGTGCGCTTCTTATCCCGAAGGATTCCACGGCCGCTTCTGACACGCCGGAAGCCTGAAATTTGTCGCTGTCGCGGAAAATTAGTATTTTTGCACGCATCGTTATGGAAGAGACAATCATTTCCCCCGTTTCCACGGATCTCATAGAGTCGGAGCTGACTCAGGAGAGGCTGCTCCGCCCCACCAACAAAGGCCACAACCTGATATACGTAGTCGACGCCCACACCGCGCCATGGACCATGCGCGAGATCGGACGGCTGCGTGAGATCTCGTTTCGCGCAGCGGGAGGTGGCACAGGCAAAGAATGCGACATCGACGAATTCGATATCATGACGCCCCCCTGCCGCCAGCTTCTCGTATGGGATCCCGAAAGCCGGCAGATACTCGGCGGATACCGCTATATCACCGGCAAGGATATCGCCATACAGCCCGACGGCTCCCCCCGCATCGCCACAAGCCACATGTTCAGCTTCTCCCCGCGTTTTCTCAAGGAATACCTGCCCTACACCATCGAGCTTGGCCGCTCGTGGGTAAGACCCGAGTACCAGTCGTCAAAGGCCGGATCGAAAGCCCTGTATGCCCTCGACAATCTGTGGGACGGCCTCGGAGCGCTGACCGTGGTGCATAAGGAGATAAAATATCTTTTCGGAAAAGTGACGATGTATCCGGGTTACAACCGCGAGTGCCGCGACATGATACTGTATTTCCTCCGGCGCCACTTTCCCGATCCCGACGGACTGGTCAGGCCGATCACTCCGCTTGAGGACACATCCGACACCGACCGCATGGCCGCGCTGTTCACCGGCTCGACATTCCACGACGACTACCGCATACTCAACCACGAGATACGAGCCCACGGCTTCAACATCCCGCCTCTGGTCAACGCCTACATGAGCCTTTCGCCTACGATGAAAATGTTTGGAACGGCGATCAACCATGAGTTCGGCGAGGTGGAGGAGACAGGGATATTCTTCGTGATCGACGAGATATTCGAGGAAAAGAAAAAACGCCACATAGGCACATACCACGAATGAGATCCCCGCAGGCATGACCGACCCCACTCCACACACACATTCGCCATACCGCCGAGGAGCCGACGACGGCTTTGTCTTCGGACTCTATCTGTCGGCCATGTTTCTGGCCATGGCTCTGGCTGCGCGCATGCCGCTGCTGGGACTTGTGTCGTTCGTGATGTGTTTCGGGGTGCCGGTATTCATCTATCTGCGGCTCCGGCGCTCTTTCACGGCCGACAACGGACACACCCTGCTGTCGTCGCTGTGGATGCAGGGTATCGTGACATTTGCCTGCGGCTCGCTGCTAGCGGGGGCTGTCGCCACTGCCTATCTCAAATGGATAGAGCCCGACTTCATCATCGACCGTCTGCACGAGGCCATAGATTTCTATTCCGGATCAGGCTGGTCGAGAGGTGAGGAAGTAGCCGCCACACTGCAGCGCATGATCGACATGCACCTCGTGCCGTCGGCTGTCGCTATAGTAGTGGAGTTCATATGGCTCTCAGTGTTTTCCGGATCCCTGCTGTCGCTCCTTATGGCCCTGCTGGCCCGGTCAAGACCGGTCAGACACAAATCATAAACCGTAACACAGACACTTACCGACAATGGATATAAGCGTAATTGTACCGCTCTACAACGAAGCCGAGTCGCTTCCGGAGCTTGAGGCATGGATAGCGCGCGTGATGGCCGACCACAGCTTCAGCTATGAGATACTTTTCATCAATGACGGCTCCACCGACGATTCCTGGGAGGTGATACGCCGTCTGGCCGAAAAGAATCCGGCCGTGAAAGGAGTAAGTTTCCGACGCAACTACGGAAAATCGCCGGCGCTCAACACCGGTTTCGTGCGCGCACAGGGCGACGTGGTCATAACAATGGACGCCGACCTGCAGGACTCCCCCGACGAGATACCGGCGCTCTACGACATGATCAAGCGCGAAGGCTATGATCTTGTGAGCGGATGGAAACAGAAACGCTACGATCCGCTGTCGAAAACCATACCGACCAAACTCTTCAACGCTACCGCCCGGCGCGTCAGCGGCATACACAATCTGCACGACTTCAACTGCGGACTGAAAGCCTACCGCAACAAGGTGGTGAAACACATCGAGGTCTACGGCGACATGCACCGCTATATACCCTATCTGGCCAAAAATGCCGGATTCACCCGCATCGGCGAGAAAGTGGTGCACCATCAGGCTCGTAAATACGGCAAGACCAAATTCGGCCTCGACCGGTTTGTCAACGGTTATCTTGATCTGGCCACGCTGTGGTTCACCAACAAGTTCGGCATCAAACCGATGCATTTCTTCGGACTTCTCGGCTCGCTGATGTTCATTATCGGCTTCGTGGCCGCAGCGGCCGTCGGAATAATCAAGCTTTACCACATGCACTCCGGCCAGGCATATACGCTTGTCACCGACTCGCCCTACTTCTACATATCGCTCGTCACGATGATACTCGGCACCCAGCTGTTTCTCACCGGATTTCTCGGCGAGCTGATAGTCCGCAACTCCCCGCGACGCAACGATTACGAAATCGAGGAGGAACTCCGCACCGACAAACGATGAAACGCCGCCCCACCATACTCTCCGCCGCCATCACGGCCGCTCTGGCGATGATTGCCGCAGCCGGATGCAATTCGTCAGGATGTCTCGAAAACCAGAGCAGCATACCGCTCGCCGGCTTCTATTCGTCGGGCACCGACGAGCGCGTGGTCATCGACTCCATCAAGGTCTACGGCCTCGGAGCGCCGGGCGATTCGTCGCTGACTGCCTCGATACGCGCATCGCAGGTATATCTGCCGCTGAGATCGTCGACCGACGTGACCTCATTCTGCTTCCGTTACCTCCAGAAAGATCTGGACTTACCGGAGCTGATCGACACTCTCACGCTCGAATATGACTCGGAGCCGCGCTTCGTGTCGGAAGAGTGCGGCGCGATGTATTTCTATCACGTGCGCCGCCTTGCCTACACGCGCCATCTGATCGACTCGGTGGCGATGCCAGACTCGCTGATCAACAACGTCGACATCGAGCGCCTCAAAATTTATTTCCTCACTCAGGATGTCGACGACACTCCCGGAGCCGATCCTGACCAGCCCGACGAAGAGCCATGAGACGCCTTATCACACTACTGCTGATAGCGGTGGCCGTCATGACGGTTACCGACACGGCTATGGCGCAGCGGCGCATCAATCCGGTAAAACAGCCCTCGCCGACGCAGCTGCGCAAAGCCAAAAAGCCCTCCGATCCCGACAAGAGCCGTCTGGCCGAACGGCTCGACGCGCAAGGCAATATCGTACTCGTCGATACCGTCACAGGACTTGAATATGTCGACACCACCGCCGTGGCCGGCCATGTGGTGGGCAACATCTATCCACTGCTCCACGGCGTCACCATAGGACTCGACATCTGGGATCCGGTCATGCGCCTGATCGGACAGGACTACGGAGGCGCTTCGGCATGGGCCACCGTCAATCTCCACAACCGTTTCTTCCCGCGCTTCGAGATGGGCCTGTCGCAGGCCGATATCACCCCCGACGGCATGAATTTTACATTCAAGAGTCCGATGGCTCCTTTTTTCAAAATCGGCTGCGGCTACAACATCTTCTACAACTCCAATCCCGACTACCAGCTCATCTTAGGCGCCAACTACGGATTCACGCCGTTCTCCTACACGATCGAAAACGTAAAACTGCTCTCTGACTACTGGCCCGGCGAGACCGATCTGACATTCCCCAAGACCTCTACCACGGCCGGCTACTTCGAGCTGACCGCCGGCATAAAGGTGAGAATCGTGAAAAACATCTCACTCGGATGGACCTTCAAATACCATACCGTAATCCATGAGGGCCGCTCGACGGTGGGTAAACCGATCTATATCCCCGGATTCGGAAAAAGAGGCAATCCGATCACCGGCGCATTCTCGGTAATGTACACGTTGCCGCTGAACAAAGCAGTGCTCCCGAAAGTTGATAAAGAAGATTGAATCAACTGCGCCGGCATTTATGCCGGAGCCGTATCTCTTACCAACTGCAATACACACTACTGCTATGAAGAAAATCGTGATAATCGGAGCTTCCTCCGGCATCGGTCGCCGCATGGCTCTCGATTTCGCCCGGATCGGTTGCCGCGTAGGCATAGCCGCCCGGCGCTCCGCTCCGCTCGAAGAGATCAAGCATCTGTATCCGTCCGACGTAGCCGCCATGACCATCGACGTGACTGCGCCCGACGCTGTCAGGCGTTTCTACGATCTGATAGAGCTCATAGACGGCATGGACATATTCATCAATGCCGCAGGCCTAGGTTTCGCCGACCCGGATCTTGACGACGCGAAACTGTCGGCCACACTGCGCACCAATGTGGAAGGCTTCGCACGGCTCACGGCCGCCGCCTACCGCTATTACCGCGATACCGCCAACGTCAGCCAGGGCCAGATCGCCGCCATCACCTCGGTGGCAGGCACCAAGGGTATCGGAGTGGCAGCCGCCTACAGCGCGAGCAAACGTTTCCAGCAGACGTTCCTCAACGCGCTCGAACAGCTTGCCTACCAGCAGCAGGTCAACGTGGCTTTCACCGACATCCGACCGGGATTTGTCGACACTCCGCTCCTCGCCGAGGGACGCGACTATCCTATGCTCATGACCGTCGACCGGGTGGCTCCGCTTATCGAGACCGCTATACTGCGGCGCCGGCGCGTATACACCGTCGACTACCGATGGCGCGCGGTCAACGCGCTATGGCGCCTCGTGCCTCAACGCCTGTGGCGCCACATCGGCCTGAACTGGTGAGCAGTCAGTCGGCACCGATCAGGCGCAGTATGTTTTCGGTAGCCACGCGGTACCCTTCGGGAGTGAAGTGGATGTAATCGCCGCCGTAAAGGCCGTCGCGTATGTCGCCGTTGCCGTCGGTAAACCACGACGTCGGATCGGCATAGCGCGCTCTGGCGAAGCTGTAGTCGCCAAGCAGCTGATGAATACGCTCGCACGCGTTCCTCCGGTCGCTCCCCTTCTCCTTGCCTGAAGGGTAAAGTCCGAGGAGCACTATATCAGTATCGGGAAACACTTTTTCGGCTTCCTCCGTCACGCGGATTATACCCTCTGCGATGTCTTCTGCACTGTTGCCGGCTATCAGATTGTTGACGCCGATAGCGATGACCACATGACGCGGCGAGCAGACGTTGTAACGGTAGTGCTGCAGCCGCCAAAGCAGATTCTGCGTGCGGTCGCCCGAAATACCCGCACTTTCCCACTGCAGACCTGGCGCCAGCTGGTCCATGACGCTTTTGCCCGGCTTGTAGGTGACAGCCTTGCGGCTTCCGCCCCAGCCCTGTGTGATCGAGTTGCCAAGCAGCAGGAGATCAAGCTTGCGGCCGTCGAGTGTCAGCTGTATGTCGTCGGCCACCGAATGCCATTCACTGCCCTCGGTCCATCCGGCGGCAGATCTGAATTCATTGCCCGGCACCGGGTGCACGCATTCGTTCTCGTGTCCTGAAGCCGTATCGCGTGTCAGATACCGGCCTATGGCCTGAGCTATCATGCCGGCTCCTATTGATGAAGGATGCAGCCTGTCGGGCATAAGATGCGACTGCCATACGTCGCCGAAAAGATCATGAAGATTGATCACCTCCAGATCGTTGGCTCTGGCGACATCTCTGACTGCGGGCACTATCCGCCCGCTGATGAAGGCCGAATCTATTTCCGAATCCGCTGGCAGGAAACACCGTGTCGGTGTCATAAGAATAATACGGGGACGGCTATCGAGCGCACGGTAGCTGTCGATGAGGGCCTGGAAATCAGAAGCGAATTCATCGAAATACTGTCGATTTTTAGGCTTGGAATCGTTGGTACCGAGCTTGATGAGAACTATGTCGGGATTGAATGCCAGTGACCGGGCATACTCACCATGCCGGGTGTAAGGCTTGTCGCCCTTGTTGAGGAGCGTCAGCGACGGATAGCTGAAGTTGCCCACCTCATATTCATCGCCAAGCCACGCCTGAAGCTGGGCCGGATAACTGTTGTGTTCCCTCCCGGGGATAAGATACCCATAGGTGATACTGTTGCCCACGCAGGCGATCTTTGTCTTCGCCACTGCCTGCACGCCGCACAGCAGCATGGCAAGCATAATAATTACTGTTGATTTCGATGAATGTTTCATATGCATCGGCTTTATACAGCAAAAATAATCATTATCCGTCAATTAAACATTCTTTTGCAAACAGTATCTCAAAAAACACACTAAATTTGCAAAGATTTGTAACCTGGTGCATCCATTGTGCGTCTTACAGTCAGATAAACCATAATCATCAATCCCGATATGACAATTCGCAACTATTTAGCCGGCGCTCTGGCGCTGATTCCGGCGCTCGCCCTGACCACAGGATGCTCGTCGTCCTCCGGAAATGCAGGTGACGATCTCCTCACTGTCGACATGCTCGCCGATATTGACCGTCCCGACTTCGACGAAACCAGCGTGGCCGACGTCAGGTACTCGCTGCTCGACACTGCCTCCATAGCTCTGCTCGGCGAGAACTGCAATATCATGGGAGTTATCGGCGATACAGTGATCGTCCACGACATGACAATGATGGGCGACAACTCCCGACTGCTTCTTTTCGACGCCAACGACGGCCACCTCATCCGCTCGATTCGCCATATCGGTCAGGGGCCGGGCGAATACCGCTGGATCATGAATGTGGTCACCGACCCCGACCGCGGAGACATCATCATGATGTGCAGCAATGGGAAAGCCCACCGCTACACCACCGGCGACCGCTATGTCGAAAGCTACGACATGAGCAAAAACCAGCATGGCGGAAAGCTTCCGATCGGTTCTGTTGAGCGAGGCATTCACGAGACCGACGCCTACGACGGCAATCTTTATATCTATCAGTACGACGATCATTTCCAGCCCGTCGACACCCTGTTTTTCAAGGACTATGAGCCCAAATGGATATCGATAGCCTTCAATCTTTCCGGCAAGGAATCGATGATCAATATCGTGGATACAGTGTTCTCACTCGTTCCCGGCGAGATGCAGCCGGTAGCCGTCCTGTCGCGCGGGGCCAAGGCGCTCACGCCTGAAGTAGAGCGCAAGGTCTACATCGGACGCACCGATTACGAACAGGCTGAAAGAGACCGGCAGGGGTATATAGAGTTTCTGCGGTTCATCAACGACGGCCCGCGCTTCACAGTGACATACGCCTACGGGGGCCGAAACTATTTCGACACCTATTCGCGCAAATGCGGCAAGCTCATCTCACGCCGGTCGTTCTCCTACAGCGACGAGGACGCCGGCCTGCTTGTCCCTTACGGCGACCGCACGTTCCATCTCACAAACTATCCGTTCTACAGCGACGGCCGGTTTTATTCGATCGTAAGCGAAGAGGAGACTCTCGGCCCCGACGGCGAGCCGTCTGAGGAACTCAACCGCGCCTTGATATCATGGAAAGTGGAGGGCGAATAATTCCCTCCACTCTTCTCCTCTAAGCTGAAATCAGAAAGAGAACTGCACCATAGCCCCCACGCGGCGTCCCCAGCGGTGACGTCCCGAAAAGTTGTGGCGCACACCGTAGTCGAACTCCACTCCGGCCTGCAGGCGCGGCACAGGATTCCACATCAGGTTGACATCGCCCATGATGCCATATTTATACTCTTCGGGATCCACCTGCTTCGAGGGCAGATAGCGGGTCTGGCTGATAGCGGCGCTGGCAAAGAGCGCCGGTGTGAAATTATACTGCAATCCCACGCAATAGCCGAGCGAGGCCGGCATCTGCAGCTTCCCCGGAAGCTCGGGATCCGGCACAAGATCATAGTTGCCCATCTGCAGATCGCCGCCAGTGCCGGCGTATCCGCGGCCATAGTTGAAGCTCAGATAGGTAGTGATATTCCTCGTAGGATGCGCCACCGACGAAAGCATCATGCCCCAGCCGGCCTTGTAATGGTTGCGGCCGGCAAGCATATCACGGTAAGAAAGCGAGCGGACAATGCCTGAGAGTCGCACGTGGGCTGTCGGCCCCCACTGATACTGCACGAATGCGGCGCCGTCGGGGATCCAGTCGTCGACTGCCTCCGACTGTCCGTCGACTGTGGTCATATGCGTGTCAGGAGTCTCGGCTGAGACGGCAAATACCCACCGCCCGACTTTAGGCATCCATCTGACCAGCACGCTCGTATTGCTGATCTTGTTGTTAGGCCCCTGCGAATCGACAGTGGGAGGCACGGCCGCCGGATCGCTGAACGTCGAGGAGGCGTAGCCCACGGTGAAGTCATTGATTATCGCATATGCCTTTTTGAGATGAAAATCGCGCGAGGAGTATCCGTTGAAATTGGCCTCGATATACATCTGGCATACTCCGAATTTCTTACTGCGGCCTATCACTCTTAAGAAAAGTGTGGAACCGGCCGGAGTTGTGCCGAGATGCCTCATATTGGCCGGATCGCGGTCGATAGGTATCAGATATGGCGCGAAAGCCGGAGTGGGCTGCGCGCCGTCCCAGTCGAAATAGCCACGCATCCTGACGCAGCCGCCCATGCCGGCCGCCAGCGTTGCATCCTTGCTCAGAAACATAAAATATGGAGCCTCGGGATCCTGGGAATGGCGGAACTGATCGTCGTAGAAAGCCTGTATGATAGCCCTGACAGAATCCTGCATTTCGGGAGAAGCGGTGTCGATATCCCTGCCTGCCATGAATACATGCTGCGAGGCGAGCAGTGAATCGCGCTGCTGATCGACAAGACTTTTAGTCTGCGCGCCGGCCATGAAAGCTGACGCTATCAGTATGGCCGTAGCGACAGACGAGCGGAGTGTGACGTTGAATGACATAGTTTGAAACGTGTACAATGAGAATAAAACTTGAGCGACATCGGTCATTAAATCCGACGGCGTCACTTATATTCTCAACAATAAGAATGGCGCGGTAGTTCCCGCGCCATCTTAAGATTATTTCAAAAATGACTCATGCTGAACGTCACAGCATCCCTTCTCTCTGACGATCAGTCGTCGGCTGTAGCCGCGAGGGTAAGTCCCACACGCTCCTGAAGGCCGAACAGCAGGTTCATCACATGCACCGCAACTGCGGCCGATCCCTTCATGGAATCGTCGAGCACAGCCGAGACCACCACCTTCTGGCCGGTCTTCTGCACGTGGAGCAGACACTTGTTGGTGCCTCTGACCTCTCCGAGATCGGGGAAGCTCTCGCTGAGAAACGTAAAGCCGTGATCCTCATAGAACTCGTCGTACATATCCTTCAGCTCGTCCTCCGAGATAGGGGTGTCCATATAGATGGTGCATGCCAGCCCCCTGCTCCAGCCTCCGGCTATTCCCGTCAGCAATATCGGAGCTCCGAAACTCGACTGTAGCACACGCAGTGCCCGCTGCGTCTCGCCGATCTCCTCATGGTCGAGCACCACCGACACCTCGCCCGGACGCTCCGGGTTGCTCGGCGTCACCATATTTACGTGGATCGGAGCGTTGAGCAGCAGATTCTTGGCGAGCGGAAGGAGAGCGAGCAGCATGATATGGGCGAGCGGGCCCGGAACGGCTGCGCGCGTGGCTCCGCGCACCAGCGGCTTGCGGTTGAGCTCCGGCACGGCATATACCCACGGGCTGTCTTCGTCCTCCGGCGAACGGAAGTCGGGCGACAGGTCGATCACCTTCACGCCGTCGGGAACCGGCGTATGGCGCAGATAGCGCTCCGAATCGCCGTCGTCGCTGTTGCAGAGAAATATCACATTGACATCCTCGGGATTTCCCTTGCGGCAGAAACTCATATAGGTTTCGCCCGTCAGTCCGCGGTGATGCCGGGCCAGCAGCTCCCCCTCCTCGGCAGGAGCCTCCACCCACACGAGCTCCACGTCGGGATGGTTGATGAGAATGCGTATAAGATGTCCGGCGGCAGTAGAGTCACCGCCCGTTATTCCGGCTTTAATCATAATTATCGGGAGATTTTTCGCGCATATGTGCGTCGTAACGTTTTGTCAGCAGTTCTTCAGGCAGGATGCTTGCGAGTGTCGACAGTATCTTTGCCTTGGGAGCGTCGACCGTAAGGGCCACAAACACAGTGTCGGCCCCTGCGATAGTGCCCATGAAATATGGCGAATGCAGGTCGTCGATGTCGTAGGCCACTCCGCCGGCATAGCCGTTGCGGGTGCGTATGACCAGAAGCTGCCCGCTCATCGTCACAGATTCTATGGCGGCCCGGCTCACCATGCCTGCCGCACCCTGCTCCACATCCTTGTCGGGAGGGAGCACGCCTCCCATCACGTAGCGGTAACGCCCCATCTCGGTAGGTATCTTGGAGGTGCGCAATGTCTTGAGATCACGTGAGAGCGTGGCCTGGGTGACATCATATCCGCCCTGCTGCAGCAACTCCAGCAGTTCGTCCTGGCTCCCTACTATATTGTTGAGCAGTATGTCGGCTATGGCCGTCAGTCGTTTCTGTCGCTTTTTCATTTGCATCAGATTGGGGATTAGATGCGCAAATGTAATATTTTTTTTAATTATATGCAAATTCCATATCAAAGTAGCTACCGTAGCTACTTTAGCTATTATAGCTATTTCAGCTGTTTCAGCTATTTCAGCTGCTCCCCCTCTGGACGCATGGAGACGCCTCTGGTAGCCACCAGCCCTATCACCAGCCCCACTGCCGCGATCATCGCCAGCACTACGATGATATCCGCTCCCGAGAGAGACACCGGATAGACCGTCACCGAAAGCTGCGACGGATCTCCGCCAAGCTTTATGAAGCCTCCCCACTCCTGGGCCAGGCAGAGCGCAACGCCGAGCGCGATTCCGGCCAGTCCTCCCGTCAGAGATATCAGCCAGCTCTCCCACATGAATATGCCGCGGATCATCCGCGGAGTGGCTCCCATGGCCGACAGCGTGGCCATGTTGTCGCGCTTCTCTATGATGAGCATAGACATGGTGGAGACGACATTGAACGACGCTACCACCACTATGAAGGCGAGCATCACGAACGTGATCCACTTCTCCACGGCGATCATCCTGAACGACTGCTCCTGCTGCTGCAGACGATCCTTCACCCTGTAGGCCGGACCGAGAGCGTCGCGGAGACGCGAAGCCGTGGCGCCCGCATCGGGGCGGTCGGTGCCGACGGCTATGGCTGATGCCTGGGTGGTATAGTCGAGCAGACAGCGCGCCACATGCAGCGGCACTATTACCCTGTCGGCGTCATATTCACTCTGCTCCAGCTCGTAGACTCCGCTCACTATCAGACTGTCGGCGCGGAACGATGCCATCGGATTGGCCTGGTTGACTCGGCCGCGGCGCCGCGGGACATACAGCCGCAGCATGGCCCTGAATCCCGGCCTCGCGGCCAGGCTGATCGCCGATCCTACGCTGAGAGTGGCGCAGCTGTAGTCGCCGTCGGCCTGAAGATACTCTCCGTCGATGATTATGTCGTCGATATCGGTCATATCTCCGAAGTCATCGGCCACGCCCATCATGGTGACCGGCATCTGACGGCCGTCGTAGACAGCGAGGGCACGCTCCTCCACTACCGGAAGAGCGCGCGCCACCCCCTCCAGAGCTCCGATCGCGGCCGCCAGCGAATCGGCGTCGGCTATGGTCTTGCCTTCGGCGGGTTCGATCCTCAGCTCCGGATCAAGCTTCGACAGACGGGAGGCCGCGAGCTCCGAAAACCCGTTGAACACCGACAGCACACACAGCGTAGCGGCAGTGGCTACGGCCACTCCGGCCACCGAAATGCGCGAGATGACGTTGACGGCGCCCATGCTCTTGCGCGAGAGCAGGTAGCGCACGGCGATCCTGAATGATTCCATTGTCGGAACGATGTGTGTGATAATGGCGGCAGCGACGCGCTTCAGACTATGGGAAAGGGCCGCGGCGTCAGTCTGCGGCGGGCAGTTCTTTCTCTTCGCCGGCAGGCTGCGAGGCGTCGAGCAGTGAGTCGATCTTCTCTATGTAGTCGAGCGAATCGTCGAGATAGAAAGCGAGCTCCGGAGTCTTGCGCAGCTGATGGCGCACCCGCTGTGCGAGCTCATAGCGCACGGTCTTCTGGCTCTGATTGATGATGTCGATCACTTCCTGCGCCTTTGCGGAGGGGAACACCGACAGATAGGCCTTGGCTACGCTCAGGTCGGGCGAAACGCGTACTGCGCTCACCGACACTATCACTCCGCGGGTCTTGGCTGTCTGCTGGCGGAAAATCTCGCTCAGCTCCTTCTGGAGCAGGCGGGCTATCTTGGCTTGACGTGTTGATTCCATAATTGTCAGTCGGTTTTATAATGATTATATGGCGGCATGCGGACCGCTCCGGCGGAGAGTCCGTCATGCTATGTATATATTCAACACCCGGCGCGGCCGTATTGCTCACCACCGATGCTGAAAAAGGCCGGCGGCGCGTCAAAACACATGTAGTTTGACACACCGCCGGAAGTTTCGTCAGATAATACAGGGAGCTTTACTCCCGAATGCCCGGCATCACTCTGCCGCGGGAACCTCTGTTGCCGCGGGAGCATCGGCGGGCGCCGGAGCGGCGGCATCGGCTGCGGGCAGCTTGGTGTCATAGCCGACAGGAGCTGTCTGCTCTACCGGAGCGGTAGCGTTGACGCGTGAGCCCGAACGCTGCAGAGCCGAAGGCATGAAGAAGGTGGAGAGCACGGCGAGCACGGCGATGGCACCTGCCAGAGTCCAGGTGACCTTCTCGATAAAACTGTTGGTGCGGCGCACGCCCATGATCTGGTTGGAGCCGGCGAACGACGACGACAGGCCGCCGCCCTTGGATTTCTGGATCAATACCACTCCGATGAGCAGCACTGCGGCTATCAGAGTCAATACGATGAGAACTACGAACATAGTGTTGTTGTTTATTTCTGTTTTAGTTTATTGTTCAGTATGAGTTTCTGCAAAAAACGCAATTGGTCTGCAAAGTAAATACTTTTTTCCGGAAAATTCAAGCTTAACGTATGGATAATTTCATAAGCCTTCTCGTAACGGCGTCTTTTGATGTAGATTTTGGCCAGACTCTCGCTAAGCATAGAGTCGGGCGGCGGGGCCTGTATTGACGACGTCTGACGCCCCGACGCGCGCGGCGGCTCCGGTGCATGATGGTCCACGGCATCCTGCTGGGCTTCGGCCGGCGCATATTTGTCGATGAAAGCATCCATCAGACGATCCTGTTCGTCGTGCGGAGCCGGCATCGGCTCGTCGGGATGCTGCTCCTTCTCCTTGATGAGCACCTGCGAATAGTCGGCCACCGGATTGAATATCAGCCGTTCGATAAGCGCCTCCTCGGCGGGGTCGATCGTGCCGTAGGCGTTGAGAAAGGTATCAATGGCGGTGTCGGTAGTGGGGGTCTGCGCCTCCGGAGCAGGAGGATAGAACCCTTCGAGACGTCGGCCTCCGTCGTCGGCCAGGCGCATCATCGCTGTGCGGTCGGCCATGCCGAGCGCCACTCTGGCGGCAAGCATGCGTCGTTCGTCGGAGTCGGCCGGAAGCCCCGCACGCTGCAGCCGTAGCGCGGCCGGGAGCACAAACCAGGGACAGCTGTCGGCCAGCGCCCCGACAAGATCGGCCGTCGGAGCCTCCCCCGACGCCGCCACAGCCATAAATTTCTTGAGTTCGTTGCCGTCAGCCATCACCAGTTGCCTAAAGTAGCGTTGAATATCTGTATGACGAGCTCATCGGAGATCTCTTCGCAGAGCTGATCCTGCACCTCCGTGAGCATCTGCGACGAGTCGAAGTCGCGATAGGCCGAGAAGGTCTGGTCTATGTCGTTGCCGTCCTTCTTGCTGTCGGTATATTTCACCCTGACCGATATGGTCAGGCGCGTCTTCGAGGCATAGGCGTCCTCGTTGACAGCCTGCGGGCTGAGCGAATAGCCCGTGATCTCCCCCTCCATCACCAGATCGGAATTGCCGTCGGTGGTCTGCAGGCGCGTATTGCGCTGCACGTAGTCGAGCAGCTTGTTCTCAAACGTCTGCTGCAGCGGCGGATACACCAGAGCGGCGCGGATCGGGAAATTGTCGATGCGCACCGTCTTGTAGACCGTATAGTCGAGCGCGGCCCCGTTGAGCTTGTAGCTGATGCGGCACGACGACCCTACTGCCAGAAGCAGCACGGCCGCGAGCGCCCTGACCGCCAGCATGCGGCATCGGTCGGCGAGAGTATGACGTCGGTATCTCTTCACGGCTGCAAAGTTACGTCAAAAATCCCGCCCCCGCAAGCCTCCGCCCGTTATTTCGCCCCTATGGCCTCCCCCGTGATATCCACCGCGATCGGACGCCGCTGCGAAGTGACGTAGACAAGCACGTTGCGCTTCACCGCTGTCGGCTTTCCTGCCTCGTAGCTGATGCGTATCAGCGCGCTGTCGCCCGCTGCAATCGGCGCCTGCGGCCAGTCGACAGCCGTGCAGTTGCACGAGGCGTGCACCTTCACTATCGCCATGGCCTCCGTACCGATGTTTTTTATCGTTACCGCCGTATCGCGCCGCAGCCTGTAGTCAAACCGACCGAGATCTATCTTCCGTGGCGTGATCTCGACCATGCCTGCCCCCGGGTCGGCGCTCTCCTTCATGCCTGTGATTTCAGCTATGAAGCGACGCCGCGCCTCCGGATCGGTCGACGGATCGCCATAGGCCGCCACCCGGCCGTCGGGCGCGAGCAGAGCGTGGCGCAGCCTCGCATTGTCATCCAGAGAGTTGACCGTGCGGAAACTGTCGGCCACATCAAACGCCACGTGTCGTCGGTAGCCGCAGTCGACCATATCCGACCTGACACGCCGGCGAAGCGACGGAGCGAACACCAGCGCCACATTGACCCGACCGGGCGCCACGCTGTCGAGAGCATCGGCCAGTTCGGCCCATTCGCGCAGGGAGAAACGGCACTCCAGGCATCCCGACTCGTCATAATATCCTACGATTGTGAATCGTCCGGCAGGGAGAGCATAGGCGGTGTCTCTTTTCACAGCCACCGAGCTAAACTCAAGCGAGCCCGGCAGCTCAAGGCGTTTAGGAGCGTCTGTCACCTCACCGCACCCCGCTGCAGCCAAAAGCAGCAGCGGGGCCACGGCAAAGGCATAAAGTTTTTCGCGCCTCATTTCCGCTTGAAATAGAATTTGGCGAGCATCGGATTGGCCTCCTCCACGTCGATATCCTCTAGACTCATCCCTTCCGGCAGATAGTCTTTGTAATATTGAAAATGATCTGGGAAAACCACTTCCAGAATATAATCGTCGGTCATATCCTTTACGTTGCCTTGAAGCATTCCGCCGTTAAGGCCATCAAAAACATAGGGCCTGTCATCTTTCAAGTCATATAGTATTCTGTAACAAGTCAGCTCCAGATCTTTGGGAGGATTACTCTTATCGAAGTCAGCATTCATCCTGACACGGACATAAGCATATCGATCTGTAACCTGATAGTTGCCAAAAAAACATCTAATTCCAAGATCTGAAAAAAATTCCCGATCACGGCTCATATTCACTTCAGGATTGGAATCCAGCGGCTTGTCATATTTAACGAAAGTCTCTTCGGAGGTCATAATGTTTCCGAAATTCCATTCAAACCGTTTTATAACCGTATCCGGACGGATCTCAAACACATTAGGCCCAAACATAAACCCTGCATAAAGCCTACCTTTGTATTCCGTGAGCACAGCATCAGCCCTAAGAATATCAATATTATGTACTGGAACCCGATGGTTGTGAAGCACGCGTGAGAAATCCTTGTCAACAAATGCGACAGGTGTATCATCCTCATCCCAGTCAGTGGATGTCCACGTCATCCAACATGTGTCATTATAGCTGACCAAATTCTGATAATTCCTGCGATACGCCAGACTATGCCTGTCAATAAACTTACCATCAGAAGCATAATCATAGACATAACCGAATGGACAAAGAATACTTATGTCGCCATTTGATTTATCTATATCGAAATCCGTGACATATATATACTCACCGGGGCCACGGCCTCTCCGACCGATGGAATTGACAAACGATCCGTCAGAATTGAATTTCAAAACCCTGTTGACATCAAACAGATAGATAAAACTATCCGTCTCAATCACTCGTC
>ERZ825324.533-NODE-533-length-53419-cov-3.536654_pt1 | contig 53419 bp, 40 predicted proteins | sample MGYA00519859_ERZ825324 | MGnify/ENA primary metagenome ERZ825324 (study PRJEB31778, sample SAMEA3449198) | human gut metagenome | biome: human gut; feature: human-associated habitat; material: faeces | place: United Kingdom | collected 2010/2012 ...
AAAAATGATTCATCAATAGATTTTAAATTAAATTCTTATGTTAAATATAAGCATTTTTTTGAGGTAAATTATTTCAAGTTTGATACAATTATATATGGAAAAGGAGTTTAGTAAATGTCTGAGTTTGAGTTAATATTTAATAAATTTAGAAATAATAAAATGGTTTTTAATAAAATAAAAGAAGAAACTAAGTACTATAATTACTATGTACTTTCGAAAGAAGAATTAGAAAAAGAAGGCTATAATCAGTTATCGTATTCTGACATAATAAATATTATACAATCCTCTAATTTATCTAAATATTATTGTAATCATATAAAACAAATAAATGAAAAATTAATAGTAGATAGTGATGTTCATGGAGTTTCACATATAGTTAGAGCGTCAATATATGTGCTTATATTATCTGTTTTAGAAAATATGTCCTTAGAAGACTTTAAGTTAGCACTTGATTCTATAATATATCATGATATTGGTAGAGTTAATGATATAGATGATGAAATGCATGGATATAATGCTACTAAAAAATTAGGGTTTTTAGAAAATAATTACAATATTGAAGATTTTAATACAATAAAATTTGTGATAGAAAGTCACTCCTTAGATGACAATAAAGACTATGAAATATTAAAAAAATATGATATTATTAAAGAGAATAGAGCACTTCGAATATTAAAAATTATAAAAGATGCTGATGCACTTGATAGAGTAAGGGAATATCCTTATTTAAATATAAAATATTTGAGAACAGATAGTTCTAAAAAATTAGTATCTTTTTCGTGTGAATTGTTTAATAGTTATAACGTAAATAGTAGGTGAAAAAATGATTGATGAAGTTTTTGATATAAGTAATTTTAATATATTTAGCGATGATGAAAATTATTATTTCTTTAGAACACTTGAAGATGTTGATATTGAGTCTATAAAAAATAAAACAATAACAGATGAAAATGGTAATATAAATAGACTAATTACTGATAGAGAATTCTACGGTGAAACTATATTTAAAAAAGAAGATGATTTATCTCTTGAACAAATGGTTGAACATATAAAAATGCATTATAATCAACACACAAATTGTATATCTTTTTCAAGTAATACAAATGTAATATTAGATTATGGAAGAAATGTTTTTAATGATAGATATGTAATGTTAAAAGTTCCAAAAAGTGAATTTGGAAAAAATATTGTCAATGCTGGCGAATATATGCTAGAAGAAATAAATAAAAGACTTGATGAATATTATAATAATTTAGATTCAAATAATAATGATGATGCACTTACTAAATATTATTTTGATTATATTGATAATTCTGAGACTGAAGAACAACTTGAAGATATTAGAAAAATGATAACAAAAGATTATGTTGATGAAACAAATAATATATTTATAAATGGACTTGAAAAAATAACTGATTCAATAAATTATGGAGCACTTAATAAAAAACAAAATTTACTTAAAAATAAGATATATCTAAAAATGGATATAATGAGTAAACACAGTCAAATTCTAAAAAAAATTAGTAATAAATTCTTGGTTAATACTGTAGGTAATGCTTTTTCATCTCTTGAAGTAATTCATTATAATGATGTGGTAGGTAATATTACGGAAATTAGTCCAGAAATTATGGATGTTTTATCTTTAATACAACAAATGGAAGAAACTCCTATTGTAAAAGAATTAAAAAATGATATTATAAAAAAAATAAATTCTGGTATTGAGTTTACACGTGATTTTAATTTAAAAAAATATGATATTAATACATTTAAAAATAGTTTAAATTTAGAAAAAATCTATGAACTTACAAAGGGCAATATTAAATATGGTGATGCAATAAATATATATACAAAAGCATATGCTCTTGCTAAATCTAGACTAAGAAAAGAAAGAAGTTTAGAATTATTAAAAGAAATTTTAAATGATAATAAGTACAATTCTGTAATTGAATCTATGAAAACTAATACTTATGGTATTGAAAATGAAATTATTAATAGGCTTTCAAATAAAAATTCAATAAAAATTAGTGAATCAGTAAATTTATTAGTTTCACCACAAGAAAGGTATTTGCTAGATTATATAAATCAAGTTGATGAAAATAAATTGGAAGATATATTAAGAAATCCTACAAAAGAACTTCAAAATTTAATTGAAGATAATTATACAGATGAATATATAACAGAGAATTGGTTTGCTAATAGTGTTATAGATTTGATTGATTGGAGTTATTATAATGTAAAAGAAAATTTAAGTGAAGGCCAAAGAGAATTATTAATTAATAGTCTTAAAGAAAATAATTTTATGGATATATATAATAACTTAAAAGAAAAAAATCTTAGCGATAAAGATATTGCTAATATAATTTTATTGAAGATGGTAAGAAAAGATGAAAATGTAGATATAAAAGATAGAGTTTCATTAGATGAACTTGAGGATTTTCTTGGATGTAATCAGATTAAAAATACTGAAATAAAATTAAAAACATATCAAAGAGAAGCAATTGAAAATATAAATGAAGCATACAAAGATCATAAATTTACATCAGTTATTTTACCAACAGGTACAGGGAAAAGTTATGTTGCTTTATCAGAAATGTATTATATAGAAAAAGAAATAAGCAAATTAGAAGAAAATAAACATGCAAAAATTCTTTATCTAGCACCTAATGATTATATATTAAGTCAATTAAAGCGTATAATAGTAAAAAATTATAGGGAAAGTTATCCATTTTCATATAGTGATGAAGATGTTGTAAAAAATGCATTTCCAAATTTATCTTTATATACTTATCAATATTTAACAAAAGGAAATAATTCAGATGAAATAATAAATAGTGAATATGACTTGATAGTATTTGATGAGTTACATCGTACAGGAGCAGCAGAATGGCAAAAAAATATTGAAAAATTACTAGAAAATCAGCCAGCTAAAGTATTAGGTATAACAGCAACTCCAGAAAGAGATATGGATAAAAGAGATATGTCAGAAATATTTGCTAAAAAATATGGTTATACTGATGATGAAATATTAGATGAAAAGCATTTATCATATAATATGGATTTACTTGAAGCAATAGAAAGAGGGATTATTCATAGCCCTAATGTTGTAAATTGTGAATATTCACTTATTAAAGATGGTAGTTTAGATGAACTTAAACTAAAAATAGACGATATTATAGATGAAAATTTGAAAAAAGAAAAAAGAAGAGAATATGAGAAGGTAAGACGAGAAATATCTGAAGCAGATGGAATAGATAAAATAATTAAAGATAATTTGAAACAAGATGGTAAATATATTGTGTTTATTCCTATAACAAAAAATAAAAATGGTGAATATGTCAATGCTGAATCAGGCGAAGAAATGACAAAAACACAAGCACAAAGTATGATTAGATCATATCAAAACTTAATGAATCAATTATTATTCTCTGGTGAATACTTAGAAAAAAATAGAGAAAAGTTAAGTAGTATTTATAATAAAATTAATGAAAATAAAGCGTTATCTAGTGATGAAATAACATATTTAAATGAAGAAAAAGAAAATATTTTATTATTAACGAAGTTACATGTTAATAATATGCCTAATGCACTTCAAACGCTTTCGAATGACATATCTAGTAAAATAATTGAATATATGAACTGGGAAGTCCTTGCTGACTCTAAAATAGCATCAACATTACATAAAAAATTAAAAAATGATGTTGAAACATATAATATGCTTTCAGATAATTCAAAGAAACAAAATACAAGAGCATTATCAGATTTTAATTCATCAAAATCTCCTAAAAAGAAATTTATGTTTGTAATGGATATGTTAAATGAAGGTGTCCATGTTGAACAAATAGATGGAATTATTTGGTTTAGAACATTAAATGAAGATTCAAGAATATTGTTTTTGCAACAATTAGGAAGATGTATAAGTGCTATTGGAGAAGATAATAAAGAAAGAATACCGTTAGTAATAGATCTTGTTAATAATACTTTAAAAGTTAACTTTCTAAAAAGTTTAGAAACAGAAGAAAGTGACTTAAAGAAAATTAAATATATTTCAAATTGGATTAAACATACAAATAGAATTCCAGATATAAATTCATCAAATAAGGAAGAGTTAGAACTTGCTATAAGTTTAAGAGAAATACAATTTAAATATTCTAAATTCACTAATGATGATAAATTAGAATCACAAACTGTAAAAAGAAAAAAAATTATAAACCAAATTATTCAAGTAGGAAGTGAATTTGATTTATGGAATTATGAATTTTCAATAGATTCAAATTCATCTGAAATTAGCAATGAAAAAAATCATAAAGATTTATTATCAAAATTAGGTATAAATGGCATATTAAGAAATTTTTATGATTTGTATAAAAATGTTAATAAAATTAATAATATAGATATAAATTCTATATTAAAAGAAATAAATGGATATTTACGAAGTCAAACAACCAAAATAACAAATTATAAAAAAATAACAGATAGATTAAAAACAACAGGAGGACAAATAGGAAATTATTTGCATAGTCATAAAAAAGAAATAATAGAATTATCAGAAAAAAATAATGATGCAAAAAAAATATGCAATTATTTTGGTTGGTTAAAAACAATAGAAGATGCATTAAAAGAGATAAATGAATACTTGCAAAATCAGAAAGAAAAAATAAAGAATTATAGAACAATAAAAGATGAATTAAAAACAACGGGAAGTCAAATAGGAAATTATCTGATTGTTCATAAAAAAGAAATAATAGAATTATCAGATAAAAATGCCTATGCACAAGCAATATGCAATTATTTTGGTTGGTTAAATAAAAAAATAACAATAGAAGATGTATTAAAAGAGATAAATGAATATTTGCAAAACCAGAAAGAAAAAATAACAAGTTATGCAACAATAGCAGATAGATTAAAAACAACAGGAGGACAAATAGGAATTTATTTGTATGGTCATAAAAAAGAAATAATAGAATTAGCGATAATTGGTAATTCTGATGCATTATACATATGTAATTATTTTAAATCATTTCAAAAAATGCTATATAAAAAGATAGATGAAATAGCTAATGCTGATAGTCATTTTCAAAATGTTGTTGATAATTTAGAAAAGGGTAAGGAGAATATTGATGGAAGAAAATTACATTAATTTAATTAGAGCATTTAAAAAATTAGATATTGAAGATAAAAAAGAAGAAATAATAAAAAAATTATATGAACTTATAAATTTATTGTATTTAGAAAATAAAAAAATAGATAGTTTTAATGTTCCTCTAGGGATTTTAAATGATTATATGGATGAAGATTCATATTATGACTTACTTTTTTCTTGTATTATGACTATAAGAGAAGAAAATGCGAAGTTAATAGAGAAAATTGAGAATATATAAAAAATATATTTTCTTTTTTCTTATAAAGAAAAGGTGATTATTATTTATACAGTAGAGAAAATAGTAGAAAAAGTATTATATTCAAATAGTACTAATTTTGTTGAAATTAAGTACTTAAATAGGGTAAAGAAAGAACTAAAAAATGTTAAATATAATATATATGAACCATTTGTTGGTGCGACAAAAGTAATTTTATATAATAAAATGCCAAATATTAAAATATATGAAATTATATCAAGTAATGATTTAAGACATCAGGATATACTTGGAACTCTTTATTCACTTAATATATCTGATGAAATGTTTGGTGATGTTGTTATTTGGAATAACAGATATTTTATTATAATTTTATCTAGTATTGATAATTATATAAAATCTAATTTAACGAGTATTAAAAATTCAAAAGTAGATTTAATAGAAAGGGATCCATATTATTTAAAAGATTATAAACAAGAGTACGAAGAATGCATTATAATTGTTCCAAGTATAAGAGTAGATGTTATTGTTTCTAAAATAATTAATTCAAGTAGAAGTAATGCACTTGAAAAGATAAAAAATGGTGATATATATTTAAATTATGAATTATTAACTAAACCAACTTATATGCTAAAAGAAAATGATATATTTAGTATAAGAAAATATGGTAAATATAAATTTTTAGGAGAAATAAATAGAACTAAAAAGGGAAGTTTAGTTATAAAGTATTTAAAATATGTATAATTTTAGTGTAAATAAAATATAAATTTATTGATAAATAAAATTAATTATAATATAATTTGATTTAGAAGGAGTGTAAATATGGAAGAAAAAGATGTAAATAATAATGAAGAAAAAAACATTAATTCAGATGATAATTCTAAAGAAGAAGTAATAAGAAATGATAATACTTTAAATGAAGAAAACACTGAAGTTAATGAAACAACTAGTGAAAAAACAGAAAAAGAAAATGAGTCTAATGAGACTTTAAAGTCTTCAGATGAAGTAAAGGAAAAAAATGAAGAAGTAGTTACAGAAGAAAAAACAAAGATAAGTGAAAAATTTTCTTTTATAACAAAGAATAGTTCATTAAAAAAGATATTAATAATTGTTTTAGCAGTTATTATTCTATTAATCGGTGTAAGAGCGGCATTTAATAAATTCGCTAAAAATGATAATATTTCAGGAGTAAAGAAAGTTTTAAGTGCAAAATATACAAGTGTATCATGCATTAACTCTTCTTGTGATGGATTTATTGTTATTGATGGAGATAAATTAAGTAAATATAAAGTTTATTTATATAATTCAGATGGTAAAAAAATAGCAAATTATAAAGTTAATTATAATAAAGATGATAAAACAACTGAGGTTCCAGTTTCTATTGGAAGTGATTATTATATATCAACAACAGTTAATGCTACTAACCTAAAAGTTTCAAAATATTCTATTAAAAATAAAAGAGGAAAAGCAGTATTTGAAACAAGTAATCCGCTTTCAATAATTAATGATAATTTAATTGCTATGAAAGAAAAAAATAATTATAGTATATTAAACAAAAAAGGAAAAACAATTTACAATAACATAGCGGATATTGATGAATATCTAAACGGTAAATATATTGCTGTAAAAATAAATGATACATATTCTATTCTTGATTCAAAGGGAGAAAAAGTATTAACAAACTATAGTATTAGTAAAGTTGTAACTGATGAAAATGATAAGGAATTATATGCAATAGTAAAAAATACAGTAGATGATGTATATAATTATTATAGTTTTTCAAAAGGTGAAATAATTGGTGATAGTTTTATTAGTTATAGAACTGGTGAAAGTGATTATGAATTTATAATAACTAAAAAAGAAAATGATAATAATGTTAAGTATACACTTACAAAAGATGGAAAACAAACAAAGGCAAAAGATACAAATCAAATTGCGAAAAAAATAAAAGAACAAATTGATACTAATAAATATACATTATATTCAGATAGTGTTTATGATGAAAATCAAAAGAATGTATTAGTTACTAATACAGAAGAAAAATCAGTTGGTGTATTAAATATAAAAAGTAAAGAATATAAAGCAATATATGCTTATAAACAAAATAAATCATACTATTATTCAACAGTATCAGATATAGATAGTAATGATAAAGATAATGCAATTTTAAAAATATCTTGTTCAGAATCATATTGTGATACAAAACAAACTGTTATATATGATATGAAAAATAATAAGTCATTATATAAATCAGAAGGTATTAATGTTTCTGATTATAAAGAATACGATGGCGGATACAAAGTAATTGATTTTAGTTCTGATAAAAGTAACAAATATGGAAGCAAAAATGTAGTATTTGATAAAAATAATAAAGAGTTAGAAGTATCAGAAAATGATATAACAATAATAGATAAAAAACTTATTGTTGGAAAAGAATCAAGTTATTCAATGTCATTATATTCTGTAAAAAATAACAAAATGATTAGTGATAAAAAAGTTAAAAGAGTAGAAATTAATGACAAAGTAGTTTATAAGTATACTGATTCAAGTGATAACACAATAATATTAGATTCTAATGGTAAAGAAGTTATAAAAGTATCTGATAGTGATTACATAACATTAAATAAAGATCATTACGTTTATGTAAAAGATAATGTATTATATACATATAACATAACAAAAGAAAAAACATATAAATATAAATTAAAAGATAATGAAAAATTAAATGATGCATCAGGAAGTGTTATTAGTCCATATAGAAATGCAATATTTGTAAATAATAGTTCTGATAAATATATAAAGATAATTAATTTTAAAGGTAATCAAATAAAGAAAATTAAGAATCTTGAAATATCATCAGTTGAATTAAATAAAGATAATGATAAGGCATTTATAATTGTTAAGAAAAATACAAATGAAGGAAGTTTATACGGACTTTATGTTGCTGAATAGGAACCAAAAAAAGGTTCCTTTTTTTTTGACAAATTACAAATAATCTGGTAATATACTTCCTGCACTAAAAGGAGTTGATAATGATGGAATCATTTATTGATACAGATACAATTACAGATGATGAAGAATTATTAAAAGCATTAAAACATAATAATAAAGTTTCATCTTCTATGAAACAAGAAATAAAAGAAATGGAAAAGTTAGATGAAGCAAATAAAAAGATGAGTTTTAAAATAGAAAAACAAAATTTTGAAGAAGATGATGAATATGAAGAAGAACAAGATGAAGATTCAGATTATTTATATTATTATGAGCCAATTAAAGATGTTAGTGAAGATATAAGTATAACTGAATTAGAAAAGATTATAAAAGAAAACTTACCAAGTAAAAACAATCCAAATTATTTTAAAATAATATCACGTATGATGGCTGAAATTCTTAAAGAAATAATGGAATATGAAGAGATTAAATCAGATTCCATTGGAGAAAAAGAAATAATAGAAGAAACTCAAAAATTAATAGATTTAAATAAAAGAAAAATTAATTTTATAAGAAGTACAAAAGAAAAAGAAACAAATGAAGAAGAAGTAAAAGAAAATAATTTATACTTTTTAAAAACAACAAGTGGGAATATTTATTGTTTAAATGATTTAGATAAGATAAAAAATGAGTATTATGAATCATTTGAAGAATTATTTAAATCTATTAAAGACGGAACATTTAAAAGAGCAAAAAGATTAAATTCAAATAATCTTAAAACATCATCATTATCAGAAGTAAGAGGATTTAAAACTAGAGTATTATTTGATAAGTTAGATGAAAATAATTATATTATAATAATGTGTGTTGTAAAAAAATGTAATTATGACAATGGTTATAAAAAATCTCTTGAAACTAGAGGTTTAACATATAGAGCAATGAAACCAAAGATATTAAGTCAAAAAAATTCAGAGGAAAGTAAAACTGAAAATAAAGATATTGAGAAAAAACTTTTCTTAAAACTTGAAAATAGAAGGGGATAATAATGTTGAAGAAAGAATTAATTTTTAAAATAAAAAGAAAAATTATGGAATATGAATCAAAAATGAATTCTTATAAAAAATCAGAACTTGAATATCTAAATAGAGTACCATCAATATATGATTATACAATTAGTTTTAATGATTTTAAAAATTTTGATTTAATATATACAGGAATTATTTTAGGTAATAATTATGATGATTTTTAATCAATTAAGTATTTACCAGAAGATTTAATAGAGGCTTTTAATGATGATAATTTTGAGTTTATAAAAAGAATTTATAGTGCTGAAGAAGGAGATTTTAACGATTTTATAGCATATGAAGTAAATAAATATAAGATGGATGATGATTTGATAGAATCTACAAGATATTTTGAAAAATTTCGTAAAATACTTAAGTTGATAAATGAAAAAGATTTTGAGACAATATCAGATTTTTTTAGGTGTATATATTTTGAAAAAGACTCAAAAGCAAAGTATTTGGAAGATGATTATCCAGATATAGATGTAATTTCAAAAGAGGAAAGAAATTTTATATTAGAAACAGATAATGTTGAAGAATTTTTTGACAGAATTGAGGCAACTAAGAAAGAAATAAAACTAGAAAATAAAAGATTGAATAAATTATATAGTGATAAAATAACAAAATTAAATAGACTTATAAATAATCTAGAAAAAAATACAAATGGGGAAGAAATAACAAATATTGATGAATTATTAGATTATGCTGGTGAAGAATTTAGACATGATATTTTAATTTATATAAAAGAAAATAATAAAACATGTAATGAGAAATTAGAAAGAAAATATTTAAATCTAAAGAAAAATTCAATATCTAAATTTATAAATATTTTTGGAAAGAATAATATTGATTTTATGTTATTTAATGATGCAGAAAAGAAAATTATTATGTCACGTGGTTATGATTTTGTAGAGAGAATAATTAATTTTTTAAATAAAATTGGTTATGAGTTTAAAAATGAAATTTTATTAATTATCGCTGGAACAAACAATGATATATTATCTAGCATAGAAGAATTTATAAAAAAAGATTATATTAATAGTGAGTTTGTAAGAAATAATATTAATGTATTATTGCCATCAAATGATTTAGATGAAGTATCTTATAATCTATTAACTAGAAATATGAATTTACTATTAGATAAAGGTATAAATATTAAAGGTCTTGATTCTGACGGAATGGATTTTTATGTATCAAGTACAGAATTAATAGAAGACAATTTATCTGTTATAGAAGAATCAAAGGTAAATATTAAAACAAGAAATTTAAAAAATTATAACTTCTTAGGTGAAGAAGATTTAAAGGGTAAAATTAATAATCTAAAAGAACTTGGAATAAGTATAAATAGTAATATTGAAGTACTAAATAGTGATATAAATATTATTAAAAGAATAAAATTATGTAATAGTTTAGGTATATCTATTTATGATGAAAATAACAAAATAAAAAAAGATATATTAAATAAAGATTTATTCTTTGTTCCAGATTCAAAAATTGATGAATATGTTAATGAAAAGACTTTAGTTTTAAATTAAAGTCTTTTTTAGTTAAACGAATTAAACTTTTCCTTGCTTTTATTTGTATTATAAAGTAAAATAGAGGTGTTGTAAAAAAATAAGTGTGGTGAAAAATATGTTACAAGTAAATAATTTAAGTTTAAAATTTAATACAAGAGTATTATTTGAAAATGTTAATTTAAAATTTGAAAAAGGAAACTGTTATGGTGTAATAGGCGCAAATGGTGCGGGAAAATCTACATTCTTAAAAGTACTTAGTGGAGAAATAGAATCAACAACAGGTTCTATTGTTATGTCTAAAGGTGAAAGAATGTCAGTATTAAAACAAGATCATAATGCTTATGATGAATATAAAGTACTTGATACAGTAATAATGGGTAATACAAAACTTTATAGCATAATGAAAGAAAAAGATGCATTATATTCAAAAGAAGATTTTACAGAATCTGATGGTATAAAAGCAGGTGAGTTAGAAGCAGAATTTGCTGATCTTAACGGATGGAATGCTGAAAGTGATGCTGCTATACTTTTAAGTGGACTTGGAATAGATGTTAGTTATCATGAAAAACTAATGAAAGATTTAAGTGGTGCAGAAAAAGTAAAGGTATTACTAGCATCTGCTCTTTTTGGTGATCCTGATATCCTAATACTTGATGAACCAACAAACTATCTTGATATAGAAGCAAAAGTATGGCTTGAAGAATTTTTACTTAACTTTGATAATACAGTAATAGTAGTATCACATGATAGACACTTCTTAAATAAAGTATGTACACATATGCTTGATATAGATTATGGTAAGATTACATTATTTATTGGTAACTATGACTTTTGGTATGAATCAAGTCAGTTAATATTAAAACAAATGAAAGATTCAAATAAAAAGAAAGAAGAAAAAATAAAGGAATTAAAAGACTTTATCGCAAGATTCTCTGCAAATGCATCAAAAAGTAAACAAGCAACAAGTAGAAAAAAATCATTAGAAAAAATTGAACTTGAAGAAATGAAAGCATCTTCTAGAAGATATCCATATATAAATTTTGAAGTAGAAAGACCTCTTGGAAAAGATGTACTTGAGTTAAAAGGAATAAGCAAAACTATTGATGGAGAGGTTGTACTTAAAAATATGAACTTAACTATTAATACAAATGATAAAGTAGGTTTTGTTGGAACTAATGAACTTGCAATAACAACACTTTTTAAAATAATAACAGGTGAATTAGAACCAGATTCTGGTGAAGTAAAATGGGGAACAACAGTAAAATATGATTATTTTCCTAAAAATCATGATAAGTTTTTCGATAATAATTATGATTTAATTGATTGGTTAAGACAATATTCAAAAGAACAAGAAGAACCATTTATTAGAGGATTTTTAGGTAGAATGTTATTTTCTGGTGATGAAGCACTAAAGAAAGTAAAAGTATTATCAGGTGGAGAAAAGGTAAGATGTATGATGAGTAAACTTATGCTTAGTGGAGCAAATGTTCTTGTTATGGATGATCCAACTAACCATTTAGATATTGAGTCAATAACATCACTTAATAAAGGTATGGAAAACTTTAAGGGAGCGCTTTTATTCTCATCACATGACCATGAGCTTTTATCAACAGTTGCAAATAGAATTATAGAATTTAAAGAAGACGGAAAATATGTTGATAAAATGATGAATTATGATGAATATTTAGAATCTGTTAAGTAGGTGAATTATGGAAAGAGAAAACTTATTTAATCTTTACGTAGAAGCATATTTTGGAGTAAGAGAAATGGATGAATATGATTTAAAAGAATATGTTCTTAAAGATATTGAGAACTATATAAAAGATTTTGTATATACAAATGATATAGATATAAATTATGCCAAGGAAAATGCTGAAAGAATAAAAGATGAAGTAAATATAAAAACTAAATTACAATCTAGTTTAATACTCTTAAATAAAATGAATGCACCAGAAGAACTTATATTACTTGTTAGAAAAAAGATAAAAGGATTAAATGATTAAAAAGGAAAATTAAATTTTTCTTTTTTTGTATATTGACTAAAAGATTTCTATAATATATCATATAAAGTCAAGAGGTGGAAATATATGAAAATAGAAATGATGGAGTTTTTATCGGATAAAATAACAGATATAAATTTATTAAAAAAGTTAATATTAACTTTAGATAAAATGTCTTCAAACAATTTAAAGAGATTTCTTGATGAATTAAAAAGGTCTGATTATAACGAATATATATGCAAAATGATGATTGATTTAAATGAAGGAAAAGAAATAACAAAAGAACAAAAGAATATAATAGAAAAATTAAAAAATTATGACTATAATGAAAATGTATACAATATAGCTATAAATAATGATGTACTAAAGTCGAAAACGATAGAAGAAAAAATAAAATTAATAGAAGAATTAAAAAAATGCAATTATAGTTATACTGCATATGACATAGCAGTTGATGAAGATGTATTAGAAACAAGAACAACAGAAGAACAAATAAGGTTAATGGAAGAATTAGAAAAATGTGATTATAATTCTGCTACATACCGCATCGCAATGTATAGTGATGTATTAGAAACAAGAACAACAGATGAACAAATAAAACTAATGGAAGAATTAAAGAATCGTGATTATAATGAAGATGCGTGTGATATAGCTACAGATGAAAATGTATTAAGCACAAGAACAGTAGAAGAACAAATAAAACTAATGGAAGAACTAGAGAATTGTGATCCTTTTGAAGATGTACTTGATATAGCTTTAGATAATAATATATTAAGAAAAAGAACAAATGAAGAACAAATAAGATTAATGGAAGAGTATAAAAAATGTGATTATGATAAAAAAGCATATATAATAGTTAGAGATACATATGTATTGAACGAAAGAACAACAGATGAACAAATAAGATTGATTGAAGCAATAAAAAAATATGATTATAATTTGTGCGCATTTAAAATAGCTACAGATGAAAATGTATTAAGTACAAGAACATTAGAAGAACAAATAAAATTAATGGAAGAACTAAAGAATTGTGATTATAATAAAAATGTACTTGATACAGCTATAGACAGAGATGTGTTGAGAAAAAAATCATTAGAAAAACAAATAAAGTTAATGAAAAAGATTTATCTAGAAGAATTAGAAAAGCAAAAGACAACAATACATAGTAAAAATATGAGAAAAATTTCAAATGTAACAGAATTTAAAATGTATTTAAATGAATTAAAGCAAGAATTAGGAAAAGATACGGATGTAAAGTCAGATACTGTTGTACTTAAATTTACTCCAGATAAAAAGAAGAAAAGAAAAGAAAATTAAATTTTTCTTTCTTTTTTTCTTTATAGAAACTAAAAAAATTGATATAATGAATATGGAAGTAAGGGTGGTAATAATGGATAGTAAATTAGAATTATTTTTAAGTAAAATAAATTTACCAAAAGAAGATTATAATTATTTTAATGAAGGTAAAATTTTAAAAATAAAATCAACAAAAGATAAATTAAACTGGGATTTTATAATTGAAACTAAAGAATTATTACCAATAAAAATCTTAGAATATTTAGATGAAAACATAAAAAAAGGTTTTCCTAATCTAAATACAGTAACATATGAAATAGTACCTAAAACAGTTAATAAGTCATTAATAAATAGTTATTTTAATTATATAATTAATAAACTATCTTTAGGTAAAGCAGTTTCAATGATTTTTTATGGAAAAGAAATAAAGGCTACTACTAATGGAATGGTTATAACAGCATCAAATAAAGCAGAAGAAAATATGATAAATAGTAGATTAAATGAAATAATTAATACATATCATAAAATTGGTTTTGGAAGTCTAAATTTAAAAATAGAATTATTAGATGGCGGAAATGAATTAAAAGAAGAAATAAAAAAAGAATTAGAAGAAGAAGTAAAAGAAGCAAGCAAAGAAGCTACTGAATTTTTAAACAAACCAAAAGAAAGACCAAGAGAAAGAATGCAAATGGTATCTACTAAAAAGGATCCAGAAAGTAGTGCGATTATAGGATTTGAAAATATGAGTGATCCAGTTTCTGTACAAACTATAACTGGTGAAATGAATGATGTAACAATTGAAGGATATATATTTGGTAAAGAATTATTTGAGTCAACAAAAAGTGTATTTAAGATTATAACTTTAAAAGTATCAGATTTATCAGATAGTATTCTAGTAAAAATATTCTTTAGAAATGAAGAAGATTTTAACAGAGTAAATGGTGAACTAAATGAAAATTCTTGGTATAAAATAAATGGTAGAGTATCATTTGATACATTCGCAAATGATTATGTATTAAGTGCTAGAAATATTGTTCCAATTGAAAGTAAATTTAAAGAAGAAAAAGATACATCTGAAGAAAAAAGAGTAGAACTACATGCTCATACTATTATGAGTCAAATGGATGGAGTAGTTTCAGTAGAAGACTTAATAAAACAAGCAAAAAAATGGGGACATAGAGGAATAGCTGTTACAGACCATGATGGAGTACAAGCATTCCCAAATGCATTTAACTTAGTAAGAGGAATGAATAAAGATTTAAAAGAAGGAGAAGAACCTTTTAAAGTAATATATGGGTGCGAACTTGTTATGGTTGATGACAATATTGATATTGTAATAAGACCAACAGATGAAGGAATATTAGATGCAACATATGTAGTATTCGACCTTGAAACAACAGGTTTTAATGCCGGTGGTGCAGACTCAATTATTGAAATAGGTGCGACTAAAATAAGAAATGGTGAAATACTAGATTCATTTGATGAACTTATTGATCCAAAAAGAAAATTACCACAAAAGATAATTGATGTAACACATATTACTGATGATATGCTTGTTGGTAAGATGAATGAAGAAGAAGGTGTAAAGAAATTTATTGAATGGATAGGCGGAGAAAATGTTCCTATGGTTGCCCACAATGCAAAATTCGACGTATCATTCATTGAAATGGCATATAAAAAATATGATTTAGGTGAATTTAAAAATCCAGTAATAGATACACTTGAACTTTCTCGTGCACTTGACAATACAGAAGCAAGACATAGTTTATCAGCAATTACAAAAAGATATGGAGTTGTATTTGATGAAGATGCACACCATAGAGCAAATTATGATGCTGAAGGAACAGCTTTAGTACTTCATAAAATGCTTAAAAAAATGTATGATCAAAACTTTAGAAAAATAAGTGAATTAAATAACTTAGTACCAAAGGATGAAATACATAAATATGGTAAAACACATGATATAAATATACTTACATTAACAAGAGAAGGATTAAAAAATCTATTTACAATCGTTTCTTATGCAAATACTAAATATTTATATAAAACACCTAGAATACTTAGAAGTGAAATAGAAAAATATAGAAAAGGTTTATTAATAGGTAGTGGATGCTATCAGAGTGAAGTATTTACTAGTGCTAGTACAAAAAGTGATGAAGAACTTGCTAATATAATTAAATTTTATGATTATGTTGAAGTACAACCAGTAGATGAATACTGTCATTTAGTACCATCTGTATTTGAAAATGAAGCACAACTTATTCAAAATATAGAAAAAATAGTTAGAGTTACAGAAGAAGCAGGTAAGATAATTGTTGCAACGGGAGATGTACACCACTTAAAGAAAGAAGATAAGATTTATAGAGAAATAATCATAAATCAAAATGTACCAGGTAGAGGAAGACATCCACTTATTAGAAATAGTAAAGGTGGACAAATACCATCACAACATTTTAGAACAACAAATGAAATGCTTGAAAACTTTGAATTCTTAGGTAAAGAAAAAGCAAAAGAATTAGTAATAACAAATCCAAATAAAATACTTGATATGACAGAAGTATTTGATGTAATAATTCAAACAGGAGGAGTACCTTTTTCACCAAGAGTAAAAGCAGATGATGGTAAAACTTATCTTGATTGTCCTAGAGTAGTTACAGACCTTGTATATGAAAAAGCAAATGATTGGTATGGTGATCCACTTCCATACAATATTGAATCAAGACTAGGTACAGAACTTTATGGCGATATAGTTTTAACAAGTGTAAAATATTATCTTGATAAAAGTTTAAGTGAAGAAGAAAAAGAAATTGAATCATTTAAACAATTACATGATGTTATAGTAAAAGGTTCGGATGCTGTTAAAGATTTAGTTAGAAAGTATTTAGTAGATACTAGTGAAGAAGAATTAACAGGTGATGAACTAGAAAAGAAACTAAAGAAAAGTCTAGGTGGAGTAATAGGTGCTGGATTTGATCCTATTTACTTGATTGCGCAAAGACTAGTTAAAAAATCAAATAATGATGGCTTCTTAGTTGGTTCAAGAGGATCTGTTGGATCTAGTTTCGTCGCAACAATGATGGGAATAACAGAAGTAAATCCACTTGCGGCTCACTATAGATGTCCAAAATGTAAACATAGTATATTTGAAGAAGATGGAAAAGCATTAGGTGCGACTTATTCAAGTGGTTTTGATTTACCTAATAAGAATTGTCCGAAATGTGGTACTTTGATGCTTAAAGATGGACAAGATATTCCATTTGCTACATTCCTTGGATTTAATGCAGATAAAGTTCCAGATATAGATCTTAACTTTTCAGATTTAAACCAAGCAGCAATCCATGAATATACAAAGGTATTATTTGGTGTTGATAATGTTTATAGAGCAGGAACAATAGGTACTGTCGCAGAAAAAACTGCATATGGTTATACAAAAGGATTCTTTGAAGATAAAGGTATAGAAAAAAGATCAATAGAAATAGAAAGACTTTCAAAAGGATGTACAGGTGTTAAAAGAACTACAGGACAACATCCAGGTGGAATAGTAGTTATACCAGATTACATGGATGTATTTGATTTTACACCATTCCAGTTTCCAGCAGATGATCCAAATTCTGCATGGAGAACAACACACTTTGATTATCATAAAATTGAAGATGATGTATTAAAACTAGACATATTAGGTCACTCAGATCCAACACAACTTCGTATGATACAAGATATGACAGGAACAGATGTTACAGAAGTTCCACTAGATGATAAAGAAACAATGGGAATATTCTTGTCACCTGCGCCACTTGGTGTAACTGCAGATCAAATAATGTGTAATACAGGTACTCTTGGTATACCAGAATTTGGTACAAAATTTACAGTACAAATGGTTGAAGATACTAAACCAAAAACATTTGCCGAATTAATTAAAATCTCTGGTTTATCACATGGTACCGATGTTTGGCTAGGTAATGCACAAGATTTAATAAAAAATAATATTGTACCATTCTCTGAAGTAATAGGATGTCGTGATGATATAATGGTATATCTAATGTATAATGGTCTTAAACCTATTACAGCATTTAAAATAATGGAGTTTGTAAGAAAAGGTAGAGCAAGTAAACCAAAAGATCATGACCAATGGGTTGAATATGAACAAATATTAAAAGATGCTGGAATAAAAGATTGGTTTATTGAATCATGTCATAAAATAAAATACATGTTCCCAAAAGCCCATGCCGCAGCATATGTAACAAGTGCATTTAGAGTTGCTTGGTATAAAGTTCATATGCCAGTATATTACTATGCATCTTGGCTTTCATGTAAAGCAACAGATGTTGATATTATTTCTATGATAAAAGGTTATGACGCTATTAAAGATAAACTTACAGAAATAACTAATAAAGGAAGAGATGCATCTAATAAAGAATTAGGTACATATGAATCACTTCATTTATGTTTAGAAGCAGCAGCTAGAGGTATAAAATTCTTAAATGTTGATTTATATAAGAGTGCTGCAACTACTTTTGGAGCAGCTAGTGAAACAGAAGTAATTCCTCCATTTAATGCAATTGAAGGACTTGGTGATACAGTTGCTAATAACATAGTTGAAGAAAGAGAAAAAGGTCCATTTATATCAATTGAGGAATTCCAGATAAGATGTAAAGTATCAGGTACTTTAATAGATAAAATGAGATTAATGGGTATATTTGGTGATATGCCTGAAACAAGTCAGCTTAGTTTATTTTAGAAAAAATTGGATGATTAAGTCCAATTTTTTTGTGTTTATATGAAACATAAATCAAAATAATAAATTATTTATTATTGACATTTGTATATTTTATGATAATATATTTGGTAATAAAAAAAGGGGGGAAAATAGTATGATTGGAATTAATGATATTCTAGAAAAAGTCATTTGCGGAGAGCCATTAACTGAAGAAGATAGATTTAAAATATTGCGTTCAAAAAGAATTGAGCCTAAAGTAGTAGAATATTTAATGGAAAAATTAAATAATTTATATATTGAAGTTTTAGGAGATTATAAGGGTTCTTTATTTGAGTTAATGCCTGTTGGAAAACTTGAAGGATGGTGTTGGCAGACTACAGAATCCGCAATAGTATTTTTAAATGATGATGATTATATCGAAAGAGGAGATTTAAAATTCGATGAAACAACTCCAAAATATTATCATTCATGGATGTGTTTTAAATATGATGATGTAGAATATGTTTTAGATCCTTGTTTAAATTTATTATGTAAAAAAGATGATTATTCTAAAATATTTGAAGTTGATGTTAAAGGAAGAGTGTCTGCTAAAGATGTAAAGGAAGAATTAATAAAACAAATAACTACTCCAAAAAAGGAGGATAATTCTAGAGCACATAAAAGTTTTGAAAGATTTTTAAAACAGCAACTTGGTGATTCTTATGAAAAATATAAAGAAAAGAAGCAAAATGAGGTAACTGTTCATGGCCCTGAGAATGTAAATACACCATTATATAGAAATGGTGCTGGATACAATGCAGAATTTACAGATGGAAAAATAAAAAAATTAACAGTTCATTATTACAATATAGAAGGTTAATAATATCTATGAATATAAACATCATAGATATTTTTATTTACAAATAATTATTCTTACATTATAACAAACTCATGTTATGTCCTAATATTAAGTATATAAGAAAACATGAGTAAAAATTTTATATGAGATAATTAAAAGAATGGCAATAAAATTGACATATTACTAAGATGGTGTTAATATATCTTAAAATTTTAAGGGGGGATTTATTATGTCAAAGGTTAGTGTTATTGTTCCTGTATATAATGGAAAAAAATATATTAATAAATGTGTAAATAGTATTTTAAGACAAACGTTTAAAGATATAGAAATAATCTTAGTAGATGATGGTTCAACTGATAACACATTGGATATATTAAGAGAGTATGAAAAGAAATTCCCAAATGTTAAAGTAATACCAAGCATAAATCTTGGTGCAGGTGGTGCAAGAAATATAGGACTAGATGCATCACAGAGTGAATATATATTGTTTGTTGATGCAGATGATTTTTTAAGAGAAGATATGATAGAAGTTTTATATAAAAATGCTGTTTCAAATGATGCGGATATTGCAAGATGTGGAAGATGCACATATTTTGAAAATATAAAGTTAGATTCATATAATTCAAACTATTATAATGAAGATAAAAAAATAATAAATCCCAAAAAAGAAAAAGATTATGTGTTTAATGAAATGCCAACTGTTTGGAATAAACTTATTAGAAAAGATTTATTTGATGACATTAGATTTAGAGAACATTTAAAATGGGAAGATGGTCCAGTTATTAGAGCAATAACAGCAAAAGCAAATAAGATTGTATTTTTATATGATAGAATGTATATGTATAGGATAAATTTAAATAATACAACAATTAGAGATTTTTTTTACCCAACAGAAAAAATATTAGATGTATTTACTGGACTTGATGATTTAAAGTACAATTTTAAAAAGATAGGTTTATATAGTGAATTTGAACAAATAATCCATGATGATGCAGTAATTGCTTCATTATTAAGAGTGAAAAATGCAGGATTGTGGTTTAAATTACCAAAAGAAGATAGAATAAAACTTACAAATGCTCTTGTTAATATAATAGAAGTTAAATATGGTGATTGGAAAAATAATCCTCCATATTTAGATTATAAAAATAGAGATAAGTTTTTTAATGCAACTATGACTTATATAGAAGATAAAGTTTTGGATTCTTCACTAAGAAAAGAAAATAATTTAGAAAAAATATATAGTAATGTTAATCATATATTTGGAAAATAGTAAAATATAATATTTTGTAAAATTATGTTGTTTGCAAAAATAAAATATTGTGTTATAATATTTTTAGTTTAAAAGTTGTGATGAGGAAGTAGTAATATAATTAATATTTTTTAAGAGAGTTAGCGTATGGTGAGAAGCTAATAAAATATATTATATGAATTCACCCTCTGAATGTATAATGAAAAGTTATAACGTTTATCTAGCGTTAATAGATTAAAGAGCATAGAAATATCTATGAAGTAAGGTGGTACCGCGAAAAATCGTCCTTACATCATAGATATTTTTTTTGGAGGTAAATATGAAAAAGAGGTTTATATTTGATCTTGATGGAACACTTCTTCATGGTGATTATATCTCAGAGAGGGATTATTTTAGAAGTGTACTAAATAAAGAAGACGCAGAAAAATTTCTTTTGTTGTACTTTGAAAAATTATGTGAATATGAAAGTCTTCATCAAAAGTATGATTATAGTAGTTTAAGCAAATTTTTAAGTGAAAAAACAGGTGTAAATATTACGAGTGAAATTGTAGAAGGTTGGATTAAAGTTAATTCAAAAATGGATGATAAATTACTTGAAGAAACCAAAAGCATGCTTGAATATTTAAAAAGTAAGGACAAAAGTTTAGCAGTACTTACAAACTGGTTTAAAGATGAACAAGAATCTAGACTTAAAAATGCTGGAATATTTGAATTCTTTGATGATGTTTATACGGGTGATACTTTTCTTAAACCAAATAAAGAAAGTTATATAACCGCATGTGGTGACTTTTGTATAGATGAATGTATAATGATAGGAGATTCAATAGAAAAAGATGTAATTGGTCCAAATAAATTTGGAATAGATTCAATTTATTATAATCCTGAAAATAAGGAATATGATAAGAGTAAGATATTAAGTATAAATAGTTTTGATAAGATAAAGGAGATGTTTTAAAATGAATAAAGAAGAAAGAGTAAAAAATTTAAAAGAAGAAATTGAAGAAAAATTAAAAGAAGTTACAACTTTAAAAGAATTAAATGATTTAAAGGTAGAATATTTAAGTAAAAAAGGACCTATATCAGAACTTTCATCATTAATGAAAGAAATACCAAATGAAGAAAAGAAAGAATTTGGATCACTTTTAAATGATTTAAAAACATTTGTTAATAACTCATTTGATGAATTAAAAGAAAAATTAGAAGAAGAAGCATTAAATAAAAAATTAGAAGAAGAAAAAATAGATATAACTTTAAGTGGAACTTTTATTCCATCAGGAAGTCCATCAATAATAGAAAAAATAGTTGAAGAAACAGAAGAATTCTTTATAGGAATGGGATATGATGTTTTAGAAGGACCAGAGATAGAACTTGATAAATATAACTTTGAAATGCTTAACCTACCAAAGGATCATCCTGCTAGAGATGCACAAGATACATATTATTTAGAAGGAGAAAACATATTACTTAGAAGCCAAACATCACCAGTTCAAGTAAGAACAATGTTAAAAGGAGAAGGTAAAACTCCAATTAGAATGATATGCCCTGGTAAAACATATAGAAGAGAAGATATAAATGCGACTCATGAACAAGAATTTACTCAAATTGAAGGACTTGTAATTGATAAAAATATATCACTTAGTGATTTAAAAGGAACATTTGATGCATTTATAAAAAATATGTTTGGAGAAGGAGTAGAAGCAAGATTTAGACCAAGTTATTATCCATTTACAGAACCATCAGTAGAGATGGATATGAGCTGTATATATTGTGATGGAAGTGGTTGCTCAATGTGTAAACCAAAAGGATGGATAACTATTTGTGGTGGAGGAATGGTTCATCCTAATGTATTAAAAGCATGTGGTTATGATCCAAATGAATGGCAAGGATTTGCATTTGGTATGGCTGCTGAAAGAATATCAATGCTTAAATATGGTATTACTGATATGAGAGTATGTCATGAAAATGATTTAAGAGAAACAAGAAATTTTGATAGAAAGGAGATTAGATAACTATGATAAGTATGAACTGGGTAAAAGATTATATTGATATAGAAAATGAGAATCTTGATGAACTAGCAGATAAAGTAACAAAAGCAGGTATAAATGTTGAACATGTAATATCTAATCATATTGATAATTTAGTTGTAGGAAAAGTATTATCATGCGTTCCTCATCCTGATTCAGATCATATGCATGTATGTATGGTAGATGTTGGAAAAGAAACTATTCAAATAGTATGTGGTGCGCCAAATGTAAAAGAAGGAATAAAAGTAATAGTGGCTCTTCCAGGAGCTACACTTCCAGGTAATTTTACTATTTCAAAAAGTAAAAAAAGAGGTGTTGACTCAAATGGTATGATATGTGCTTTATCAGAAATAGGATTAGAAGAAGACACGGAAGAAAACTATAAAAAAGGTATATATGTATTAGATGATGATGCGCGCGTTGGAGTAGATGCTTTAGAATATATGGGTGCATGTGATACTTTATACGATTTAGACATACATAAACACAAAAATAATGATTGCTTTTATCATATAGGATTTGCTTATGAAGTAGGAGCAATCTTAGGAAAAAAAGTAAACTTACCAGATGATAGTTATGAAGAAATAAGTGATTCAGTTAAAAATCATTTTAACCTAAAAGTAGATACACAAAATTGTACATATTATAAAGCAAAAATGGTAACAGATTTAAAAATAGGTGAATCTCCTAAATTTATTCAAAATAGATTAATATCCGCAGGTATGAGACCAATAAATAATATAGTTGATATTTCAAACTATGTAATGCTTGAATATGGTCAACCACTTCATTTCTTTGACAAAAATAAACTAGGTAATGAAATACTTGTTAGAATGGCAAATGATAATGAAGAAGTAGTAACTTTAGATAAAAAAGAAAGAACATTAAGTTCTGATGATATTGTAATAACAGATGGAAAAAGAGTAGTCGCAGTTGCGGGAGTAATGGGCGCACTTAATACTGATGTTGATGAAAATACAAAAGAAGTATTAATAGAAAGTGCTATATTTAATCCTACTAATATAAGAAAAACAGAAAAAAGATTAAATCTAAGAAGTGAAGCATCTATGAGATATGAAAAAGGATTAAATTATGAATATACTATAAAAGCACTAGATAGAGCGTGTCATTTACTTGAAAAGTATGCAGGTGGTAAAGTATTAAGTGATTATGTACTTTATGATAATGAAGATAAAAAAGAGAAAAAAATAACATTTAAAACAGAAAAGGTAAATTCATTACTTGGTATTACACTTACTGATAAAGATATTGAAGATCAATTAGATAAATTAGATTTCAAATATACTTTAGATGGTGATACTTTTGAAGTAACTATTCCAAGAAGAAGATTAGATATAGAAAATAATGTTAATGATATAGTTGAAGAAATTGGTAGATTATATGGATACCATAATTTAAAAAATACACTTCCAGTATTACCTACAAAAGAAGGAAAATATGAAGAAGTAATAGCATTTAGAAAAAATATCAGCAAAAGAATGAGAAGTTTAGGATTAAATGAAGTTAGAACTTATACATTAGTTGATAAAAAAACATCTGATTTGTTCTCTAAAGATAAAAAGGTAATAGAAGTACCAAATCCAATGAGTCAAGATAGATCAGTACTTAGAAAATCAATGATACCATCTTTAATAGATGTAATTAAATATAATAAATCTAGAGGACTTAAAGATATTAATATTTATGAAACAAGTAAAGTATTCTTTGATGATTTTAAAGAAAATTATTTAGGTGTTGCATTATATGGGAATTATATAAGTGCATCTTGGAATAATTCAAAAATAAAAACTGATTTCTATGTAATAAAAGGTATTGTTGAAAATTTACTTGATTATTTAGGTCTTAAAAATAGATATTCATTTGTAATTAGTACTGAAGAAAATTTACATCCTGGAATAAGTGCAGATATTATTTTAGATAGACAAAAAGTTGGTTTTATTGGAAGAGTTCATCCAAAACTAGAAAAAGATGAAATATATGTACTTGAATTATCAATAGATAAATTAAATGTAAAAACTAAACCAATTAAATTTAAACCAGCATCAAAATTACCAAGTATAACAAAAGATTTAGCATTTATAGTTGATAAAAATGTAACAAGTGAAGAAGTAGAAAAATTAATTAAAAAGTCAGGCTCAAGAATGCTTACAAATATTGAAGTGTTTGATGTTTATACAGGTGAAAATGTTGATAAAGATAAAAAATCAATCGCATATAAATTAACATTTACTGATATGGATAAGACATTAACTGATGAAGAAGTTATGAATGTATTTAATAAAATAATAGATGATGTAACTAGTAAAATGGATGCTAAACTTAGAAATATGTAGTATAAATTTGACTTTTTTTAGTATTTGAGTATAATACGGTTAAATTTCAAGGAGGAAAATTATAATGAATGTAAAAGCTAAAAAAAATAATCATTTTTTGAATCTTTTAGAGGATAGAAAACTCGCAGAGCAATATTTCTCTGGTAAAAATATGACTGAATTTAATTCTCTACAACTAATAAAATTACAAAAAAATTGTAAAATGATAAAGACAAAATATAGTCAAAAATTATGGCTACTATCTATTTATTCATTTTTAGGTTTAGAAAATTATGATTTAGCTTTAAAAACAGAGCATGAACATAAAAAAATGATGAGTAGTATTCGTGACTTAGATGTTTTTGAATCAAATTTGTCATATTTACTTATATCTGGTATTATTAGTTATGAACAATGTAAACAATTAGGATTTGATAGCGATTATATTGAGAATTTGTTAGAAAAATATAAAAAAATAGCAGATAATTCTTATATAGAATACGATTATGATGAACAAAGAGGAACAACATCAGAGATAAACGAGTATGGTAAAGCACTTATTTTACCATATACACCAATTGAAGTAAGACGTAAAATTCAAAAATAATATAGTGGTTTTACATTATATAAAAATTAAAAATGTCAGTAAAAGATAAAATAATTAGAAAGTGCAAAATAAATTTGTACTTTTTTTAGTTGTTATAATTATTCAATTTTTTATTTTTTTCGTATTATATAATCGAAAGGAGCGAAATTATGGATAATTGTGAAGAGCAAAGAATATTAGATATGATTAATAAAAATAAGAAATGTTGTAGACCATGTTTTGGTCCAACAGGCCCAACAGGAGCAACAGGTCCCGCAGGAGGCCCAACGGGCCCAACAGGTCCAACAGGTCCACAAGGAATACAAGGAGTACAAGGACCAACAGGCCCAACAGGTCCACAGGGAATACAAGGATTACAGGGTACTCAAGGACTTCAAGGAGTGCAAGGTCCAACAGGACCAACAGGACCAACAGGCCCACAGGGAATACAAGGACTACAAGGTACACAAGGACTTCAAGGAGCACAAGGCCCAACAGGACCAACAGGTCCCGCAGGAGCAACAGTTTCACCAACTAATACTTATGGAAGAAAATATGATACTACAGAAAATCCAATCACTTTAACACAAAATGTTGCGGCAGATGTACCACTTGGAAGTAATGGACCAGCAAATGGAATAACTTTAGATACACAAAATAAATTAACGATACCAGAAAATGGCGTTTATCAAGTTGATTATTATTTTTATGGTAGTCCAAGTACTAATACAGATGTTACAGTAAGACTTAATCAAAATACAACACCTATTAGTAATACATCAATTACAAAAAGTTTAACAGCAAATGTAGATACAGAATTTTCTGGAAGTACTATAAATTCATTTAATGCTAATGATCAAATAGGTTTATCAATAGAAGCAACAGATGCAGCAACTATATCACCAGGATCAGATACTAGTGCTTATATTAATATTGTAAGAATAGCTTAAATATAAAGACTCCTCAATTTTGGGGAGTTTTTACATACAAAAATTTACATCTTTCATAAAATATATTAAAGGAGTGAAAAAATGAATAATTGTGAAGAACAAAGAATATTAGACATGATTAATAAAAATAAAAAATGTTGTAGAACATGTTTTGGTCCAACAGGCCCAAAAGGTGAACAAGGAGAAATTGGCCCTACAGGACCAACAGGTCCAATAGGATTATCAGAAACAATAGAAGTTGGAGAAACAAAAACTGGTGATCCAGGAAGTAAAGCAAGTGTTGTAGATAGGGGAGGACCTAATCACATTTTAGATTTTACAATACCAAGTGGTCTTTCAGGATTAAGTAAAATACAAAATGCATATATAATAAAATATAATGATGGAACAGTTGCAACTGGTATAAAAATAGAACCAGATGAAAGAATTCCATTAGATAGAATTGAACTTGATGTTGATAATTTAGTTAATCTAAATAGTGAAGATAATTTAATTAAATTTAATAAAATAGGATATTATAAAATTACTATTATGATAAATGCATCTATAAAAACAACTCCAAATACTTTTAATCCAGATACAGATTTTGTATCATATGGATTTAGACAAACTAATACAGATAATATTTATGTTGGAGCTAGTAAATGGATTTATAATAATGAATATTCTAATGTAATATCTCAGGGAATAGTTGCAATAGATAGTACAGATAATGATTATGAAATTGTTAATATTGGTTCAAAAGAAATATATTTATTATCACCAGATTTAAATAATATAAAATCAAATTCTTATTTTACAAATACACTTGTAAATATAGTAATTGAATATTTAGGAAAATAGGTAAATATATGAAGAAATATAAGGTTTGTGTATATGCAATATGTAAAAATGAAGAAAAATTTGTTGATAGATGGTTTAATTCTATGAAAGAAGCAGATGAAATATATGTACTTGATACAGGATCTATTGATAATTCTATAAAATTATTAAAAGAAAAAGGAGTACATGTAAAACAAAAGAAAATAAATCCATGGAGATTTGATGTAGCAAGAAATATTTCTTTAGATATGGTTCCAAATGATGCTGATATATGTGTTTGTACTGATTTAGATGAAGTATTTTTAAAAGGATGGAGAGAAAAATTAGAAAGTGTTTGGAGAAAGGATGCAAATAGATGTAGATATACATATAACTGGAGTTTAGATGAAAATGATAATCCTAAAGTATCATTTATATATGAAAAGATTCATAGCAGAAATAATTATAAATGGATTCATCCAGTTCATGAAGTATTAGAGTATGAAAAAGAAAATGAAAATGTTGTAATTAATGAAGATATTATTTTAAATCATTATCCAGATAATACTAAATCAAGAAGTTCATATCTTCCACTTTTAGAGTTATCAGTAAAAGAAAATCCAGAAAATGATAGAAATATGCATTATTTAGGTAGAGAATATATGTATTATGGAAAATGGAATGAAGCAATAGATACACTTATTAAACACTTAAATTTAAAGAGTGCAACATGGAAAGATGAAAGATGCGCATCTATGAGATTTATTGCTAGATGCTACGAAAATTTAAATAGATATGATGAAGCAAAAATGTGGCTTGAAAAGGCAATAAATGAAGCACCATACTTAAGAGATCCATATGTTGAAATGGCACTTTTAGAGTATTCTTTAGGTAATTACGATGAAGTAATAAGTAACTGCCTAAAGGCACTAACTATTAGTGACCATGAAAAAACATATATAAATGAAGTATTTAGTTATGATCATACTATAAATGATTTATTATCAGTTTCATATTATTATAAGGATGATTTATCTTTAGCTCTTGAAAATGTTAATAAAGCAATTAATTTGTCACCAAATAATGAAAGATTAAAAGAAAATAAAAAAATAATAGAGGACAAAATAAAAAATACTAATTTAGATTAGATTTAATCTTTTCTAGAATAGTATTTTTTTCTTCTTTATTTGAATTTTCCCAAACAAGCATAAAGAATATTCCAAGACCAGGAAGGGTATCCTCGTTATATTCATTTACACTGTCATCAATAGCTTTTTCTATAGTTTCTAAATTATCATCTTTAAAGTTTTGAATAATATAATCTTTTATGTTCATAAAATCATTCCTTTCAAAACTATTATGAACAAAAAAAGTAATTATATTCATACTTTAAATATAATTACATTCTTTTTGTATGTATATCATCAATTAAATATCTTTTTTGATAAGAATCATCTAATGAATTCATTTCTCTTACTATACTTCTATTTACTTTTGTATCAAGATATTTTGGAAGTTCGTTATTAATTAAATAATTAACAACATATGGTTGATATATTCTTTCCAAAAGTTCAATTGTAAATAAATTTAATGTATAACTATCAATATTTTCTTGATTTTTACATTTTCTATTAAATCTATCAATATTTTTACTTTTTTTATCAAAATCCATATCATCAATTTTACATTTATCTAAATTAAATAATAAAATATTATCTTTGCTATAATTAATTAAAATATCATTTTTATCAAAATCTCCAATAAATACACCATTTTCATTTAATTTTTCAACTTTTTCTTTTAATCTTTTTAAAACGACGATTTTATCTTTTCTTCTGTCATATTCACTGATAGGTCTTACATATTCCATATCAATTGGCATAAAATAACCTACAATTTTACCATCGAAAATAGCATTACCGATATTTCCCATTTCATCATTAATTGCTTTATTTTCACTCATTATTTCTATTTTTTTTCTTTTACTTTCTAATTTTTCTTCATTATCAGTAGTAAATAGTTTTAATAATACCTCTTTACCATTTAAATTGTATATATACATATTAGATTCTTCTTCAATTCTAAACGTCCTTAATATGTTCTTAGGTTCAATTTTAAAATTTTTCATTTGTATTCCTCCCTCAGTGCGTATAATATTATACTCAAAAATGAAAAAAAATCAAATTTTTATGTTATACTTTTATATGTAGGTGATAAAATTTGAAAAAAGTAATATTAGTAGATGGAAATAACTTACTTTTTAGAAGTTATTTTGCAACTGCATATACAGGAAATACTATGAGAAATAGTAAAGGTTTTCCAACAAATGGACTTTATGGTCTTGTTAATATGTTAAATAAAATAATAAGAGAAGAAAAACCAGAATATATGCTTGTTGCATTTGATAAGGGAAAAACATTTAGACATGAAAAATATTTAGATTATAAAGGTGGAAGAAATGAAACACCAGATGATTTAAAAAAACAATTTTCAGTTGCAAAAAAACTTGTTCCATTAATGGGAATAAAATGTTTTGAAATAGATAATTATGAAGCAGATGACATAATTGGTACATATTCTAAAATGGCTCTTATAGATCCAGAATTTGAAACAACAATAGTAAGTAGTGATAAAGACTTATTACAACTTATTAATGAAGAAACAGAAGTAAAATTATTAAAACAAAAAGATTATATAAGAATGAATGAAGAAACATTTATAGATACTTATGGGATAAAACCAATTAGAATGATAGATTTAAAAGGACTTATGGGTGATGCATCTGATAATATACCTGGAGTTAAGGGAATAGGAGAAAAAACTGCTTTAAAATTACTTCAAGAATACGATAGTTTAGAAAATGTATATGATAATATTGATAATATAAAAGGCGCAACTAAACAAAAATTAATAGATGGAAAAGAATCAGCATTTATGAGTAAAGATATTGCGACAATTTATAACGAAGTACCTGTTACATATTCCTTAGAAGAATTAAAATATGATGGACCAGATGTTAATGGTTTAAGAGAAATGTATAGTGACTTAGAGTTTTATAGTTTCTTAAAAGATTTTAAAGAGGAAGAAAAAAAAGAAGAAAAATTAGAATATAAAATAATAGAAAATATTGATGATTTAAAATTAAAAGAAAAGGTTTCAGCATACTTAGAAATAAGTGAAACAAATTATCATAATGCAGATATTTATGGAATGAGTTTATATGATGGTGAAAATGCATATTATGTACCATTTGAAGTATTAAAAGAAAATAAAAATATATTAGGCGAAAAAGAAATTTATACATATGATTTAAAAAAGATGATTGTTTCTCTTAATAAATATGGCATAGATATAAAAAATTGTACATTTGATGCGATGATCGCAGGATATATATTAAATTATAATGTTAAAGATGATATTGCATATCTAGCAAATACATTTAACTGTGATATTACTCTTTTTGATAACTTTAAAAAAGAAAAAGATATGAGTACTGAAGCACTTGCTGATTTAACAGTAAAAAAAGCAAAATTTATTTATGATATTAAAGATGAATTTATAAATAAAATGAAAGAAGAAGAACAACTAGAGCTTTTTAGTAATATTGAAATGAAACTATCTTCTGTACTTGCTTCTATGGAAATAGAAGGCGTTAGAGTAGACACTAAAGTACTTGATAAAATGGGAGAAAATATTAATAAAAAGTTAGATGAATTAACAAGTGAAATATATAATTATGCAGGAGAAGAATTTAATATTCAATCTCCAAAACAATTAGGTGAAGTATTATTTGAAAAACTTGAAATACCATATCCAAAAAAGAAAAAAACATCATATTCAACTGCTAGAGAAATATTAGATAAAATAGTAGATTATCATCCAATAGTAGAAAAAATAATAGAACATAGAACGTTGAATAAAATATATACAACATATATTGTTGGAATAAAAAATTGTGTAAAAGAAGATGGTAAACTTCATACTATATATACACAAACTTTAACAAGGACAGGAAGATTATCATCAATTGAACCAAATCTTCAAAATATTCCAATTAGATATAAAGAAGGAAAAGAAATAAGAAAAGCATTTATTCCTGAAGAAAATTCTGTATTTTTATCAAGTGATTATTCACAAATAGAACTTAGAATGTTCGCACATATGTCAGGAGAACAAAATTTAATAGATGCATTTAAACATCATTTAGATATACATACAAAAACTGCAATGGATATATACCACGTTAGTAAAGATGAAGTAACTAAAAATATGAGAAGAGATGCTAAAGCAGTTAACTTTGGAATTATATATGGTATAAGTAGTTTTGGACTTGCGGAAGATCTTGGTGTTGATATTAAAACAGCAAAAAAATTCTTAGATAATTATTTAGAAACATTCCCTGGAATAAAAAATTATATGGATAAAGTAATAAAAGATGCATATGAAACAGGATATGTAAAAACAATAATGAATAGAAAAAGAAAAATAGATGAATTATATAATACAAATCATATGATTAAAGTTCAAGGTGAAAGAATGGCACTTAATACACCAGTTCAAGGATCAAGTGCTGATATTTTAAAAAAAGCAATGATTGATATATATAATGAATTTGATAGATTAAATTTAAAAAGTAAAATGATACTTCAGGTACACGATGAACTTATTTTTAATGTAAAAAATGATGAACTTGAAAAAGTTAAAGAAATAGTTATAAATTTTATGGAAAATGCATATAAATTAAATGTACCACTAGAAGTAGACGTTGAAATTGGTAAAAATTGGTACGATGCAAAATAGTGTAAAATATAAGTAAAAAATATAATTTTGGTCTTTTTACTTATATTTTTTAATGATATAATAAAATCATAAGAAGAATAATATGAAAAACCTTAGGCTTTATTTGACAAATGTTTACAATTATGATATAATTGCGCATGCAAATCAAGGTAAAGTCATCCGTGATTAGGGGGTATAATATGAAAGGAAATTATATATTTGAATATTTTGATGAAATTAAATTTAAGAAGTGTGAACGTTCTTTAAAGAAGTACAATATGTTTGCGTTTAAAAAATTAATTTTTGAATTTTATCCTAAAATGAAAGAGGGAGAATTTTTAGGTGATATTGTATCTACTGATGAAGAAAAAAATACAGTTTCATATGAACTTACACTTCCTGCGGATGAATTATTTACAAAGGTTCATGGTGAAATAGTACTTCATTATGATATATATACAAATAAAAATATTATTTTGTTAAAATCAATTTCACCAGAAGAATTATTCTTAGAGGGACATGCTACAGAGTTAAATGCATATAAAGGTGTTATGATTAGTAAAGAAAATGCTGATAAAGATATGTTTAAAATTAATTTATTAGATTTATTAAATAAATAAATGGTATAAAAGCCATTTTTTTTGTTGATTTTTATAGATTTTTAGTAATATAATATTTGTAAAGGAGGTAAGTGTTATGATATGGTTTATTTTGATATTTGCCTTTTTGATAATTGAAGCCTTATCATTTAATTTAATTACTATTTGGTTTGCTTTTGGTAGTTTGTGTGCATTTATTAGTACATATTTTACAGATAATTTAATTATTCAAATTGTAGTATTTACATTTTTTACTATTATTTCATTAATATTTACAAAACCATTACTTGATAAATTTATAAATAAAAATGTTACAAAAACAAATATTGATATGATAATTGGTAAAATAGGTATAGTTACAAAAGAGATAAATGAGTTATCACCAGGTAGGGTAAAAGTTTCTGGTAAAGACTGGATGGCTGTATCAAATAGTCATATAGATGAAGGCAAAAAAGTAAGGGTACTTAAAATTGAAGGTGCTAAAATAATTGTTAGAGAAGAGGAGAGGTAAGTTATGCAATTTATTATTTTAATTATAGTTTTAATATTGATTATTATTACAAATATTAAAATTGTACCACAATCAAAAACATTCGTTATCGAAAGATTAGGTAGTTATAAATCTACTTGGCAAACAGGATTACATTTTAAAATTCCATTTATAGAAAGAATAGCAAATAATGTTTCATTAAAAGAAAAGGTAAGAGATTTCGCACCACAACCAGTTATTACAAAAGATAATGTAACAATGCAAATAGATACAGTTGTTTATTTTCAAATAACTGATCCAAAATTATATACATATGGTGTTGAAAATCCAATAAATGCAATTGAAACATTAACAGCAACAACACTTCGTAATATTATTGGTGAACTTGAACTTGATGAAACATTAACATCAAGAGATTTAATCAATAATAAAATGTGTTTAATACTAGATGAAGCAACTGATCCATGGGGAATAAAAATAAACAGAGTTGAAGTTAAAAATATTATTCCACCAAGAGATATACAAGAAGCAATGGAAAAACAAATGCGTGCTGAAAGAGAAAGAAGAGAAAAAATTCTTCAAGCAGAAGGTGAAAAGAAATCAAGTATATTAATTGCTGAAGGTGAAAAAGAAAGTGCTATCTTAAGAGCAGAAGCTCAAAAAGAATCACAAATAAAACTTGCTGAAGGTGAAGCAGAAGCAATATTAAAAGTACAAGAAGCAACAGCTGCTGGTATTAAACTTTTAAAAGAGGCAGGAGCAGACAAATCAGTACTTGCATTAAAACAATTTGAAACATTAGAAAAAGTTGCAGAAGGTCAAGCAACTAAAATAATAATTCCATCAGATATGCAAAATATGGCTGGTTTAGTTACAACAGCTAGCGAACTATTAAAAAAATAGAAATGTAAAAAATTTCTATTTTTTTGTAAATATGTTTACACTTAAAAAATAATGTTTGTTAAGTTTAATTTATTATGCTATAATTAATTTAAAGGTAGGGATTATTATGAATTTTATTAGAGAAAATATATTAAAGATAGTTACATTTATTGTAATACTTGTAGTTATTATCATTGTTTTTTCATTTGTTTTTAAAGGTACTGGATCATCAAAAGCAAATACATATGCACAAATGGAAGAAAATTTAAAGAATGCTGCTCAAAGATATGCAACAAAAAATACTAAAGTATTACCAAAAAGTGAAAAAGAACAATCAAAGATAAATACAGATACTTTGGTTAATGCAGAATATATTAAAGAATTATATTCTATTGATGATGAAAATGTAAAATGTAGTGGTTATGTATTAATAAGCAAAAATGGAGATAGTTATACATATATTCCACATATTAAATGCGGTAAATATTATGAAACTAAGACTATAGCTGATTATATTGAAACAAATGAACAACTTGCTACAGCTGATGATGGATTATATAAATATGGAGAAAAATATGTTTATAGAGGAGAAAATCCAAAAAACTTTCTAAAAATGGGTGAAAAGTTATATAGAATTATTGAAATAACTGAAGATAATGAATTAAAATTAATTTCAACTACAAAATATCAAGATTCATTTGTATGGGATGATAGATACAATATTGAAAAAGACAGAAATTATGGTATAAATGATTATGCAAAAAGTAGACTAAAAGAAGGATTAGAAGAAGTTTATAAGTCTGATTATTTTACAGAAGGCGAAAAAAGTATAATAATACCACATTCTATATGTATTGGTAAAAGATATTTAGATGATCAAAGTATTGATGGTAAAACTGAATGTGCAACAGTTTACCCAGATCAAAAAGTAAGTTTAATTAATGTTAGTGAATATATGAGAGCTAGTTTAGATTCTAATTGTACAAATGCTACAAGCGAATCATGCTCAAACTATAATTATTTTGAAAATATATCTTCATATTTAAAGACAATAACTGCAGTTGCAGATAATACTTATCAAATATACAAAATAAATTATGGAATAGCGGATGCATCAAATGCATCAACTACAGTTGCTGTTTATCCAGTAGTATATATTGATAAAAATACATTATACGCTGCTGGAGATGGAACAGAAGAAAATCCATATACAGTAAGATAGGAAAAAATATGCAGAGGGTTTTAAAAAAGAATTATACATTATATGCAGATTATTCTGGTAAAAGAGTTAAGTTGTATAGTGGTACACTAGAAGAAATTGATGATTTTACAACATATTTTGTAGATAAAAATGCAATAAGAAAAAGGTTAATAAAGAATGAATTTGGTGAATTCTTAGTTTATATTGAATCATCAAGAGGAAAATATTATAGTGCAATGTATTATAATAATAGAGCTATTCTTGATAAAGAAAATTTTAATAGAATTTATGAAAAAATAGAAAAAATAGATAGAGAAAAGATAGAAGAGTTTTTATATAACAAAACAAAGGTAAATGAATATTTACATGATAAAAATTCAAAGAATATTCCAATTGTAAATTTATATTTAAATGTAAAAAATAACAAAGATTATAAAGGAATGCTATATCATTATTTAAAAACAGATTATAAATTATATAGAGAATTTATTATATACTTCTTTGAAAATGAAAACTTGAATACTAATAAAAAAAGTTTATCATATGAAAAAATGAAAGAAATATCTAGTTTGTTAGATATTGTTTCTAAAGAATACGAAAGTGTTCGAGAAAATCATGAAGAAAAAGAATCTACTTATGATGATTTAGAAGATCGTATATATACAATAATGACAAACAGAGAATTAACAACTGATCAAAAAATGAGTGAATTAGATATGTTAGTTGATTCACCAGAAATGGCAAAGAAATATATTTTAAAATATGAGGATAAATTAACAGAAGAGGTTTAAATTTTAAACTTCTTTTAATTAGTGGTGATATTATGGAAAAAGAAATAAATAATTTTATAGAATATTTAAAATATCAAAGAAATTATTCGGATTTTACATGTAATAATTATAAAAAAGATTTAAATGAGTATAATTCGTTTATTTTAAATAATAAAATAAATTATAAAAATATGGATTATAATGACGCAAAAGAATATGTAATATATTTAAATAAAAAAAATGATGCAAAATCTACTATATCAAGAAAATTAAGTTCACTTAGAACATTTTATAAATATTTAGTATTAAATAATAAAGTAAAGTCAAATCCATTTTTACTTGTATCAAGTCCTAAAAAAGAAAAAAGAATACCAAAATTTATAAATTATAATAATATGGAAGAAATATTAAATGTTCCCAATATAAAAACAAAAGAAGGACAAAGAGAAAGAGTAATTTTAGAAGTATTATATGCATCAGGAGTCAGAGTATCAGAACTAGTTAATATAAAATTAAAAGATATTGATTTTAGTAATAAAAATATATTAATATTTGGTAAAGGTAGTAAAGAAAGATTAGTATCATTTGGGGATTATGCTCTTGAATATATTAATTTATATTTAAAAGAAGGAAGAAACTTATTACTTGATGGTGTTAAAAGTGATTATTTAATTGTTGGTAAAAAAAGTGAAAAACTTACAACAAGAAGAGTAGAACAGATAATAGATGACATTATAAAAAGAACAAGTATTAAACTAAATATTACTCCTCATATGTTTAGACATACATTCGCAACACATTTACTAGATAATGGTTGCGATTTACTTGTTGTTCAAGAGTTACTTGGTCATGCATCATTATCATCAACAGAAATATATACACATGTAAGTAATGAACATTTAAGAGAAGTATATTTAAAGTGTCATCCTAGAAATAAAAGATAAGTTAAAAAGTGTAAAGTAAATGTGTTTACAAATGTAAATACATTTTTATTTTGGTATAATAAAGTAGGGTGAATAAAATGTCAAAATTATATTTTAGATATGGCGCAATGAATTGTGGAAAAAGTTCTGCATTAATGCAAGTTGCTTATAATTATGAACAAAATAATAAAAAGGTAATTGTAATAAAATCAGAAATAGATACAAAAGGAAATAACTATTTAGAATCAAGAATTGGTCTTAAAAGAAAGGTAGATATCCTTTTAAAAGAAAATGAATCTATTGAAAAATATTATGATAAGTTAGATGAAATATCATGTATTTTAGTTGATGAAGCACAGTTCTTGAGTGAAAAACAAGTTGATGAATTATACTATATAACAAAATATTATAATATTCCTGTTATATGTTATGGATTAAAAACAGATTTTCAAAGTAAATTATTTGATGGAAGTAGAAGACTTTTAGAATTAGCTGATGAGTTAGATGAATTAATAACTATATGTAGATGCGGTAAAAGGGCAAAATTTAACGCAAGATTTATAAATGATAAATTTACATTAAAAGGAGATACTAATTTAATAGATGGTTCAGTTAGTAATGTAAAATATATACCTTTATGTGGTAAATGTTATTTAGAAGAAAAAAGAAAGTATGAGGAGGAATAAATTATGAAATATGTATATTCTTTTAAAGAAGGAAATAAAGATATGAGAAATATCCTTGGAGGAAAAGGCGCAAATCTTTGTGAAATGGCTAAAATTGGTCTTCCTGTTCCAAATGGATTTATAGTAAGTACTGATGCATGTAATAATTATTATGAAAATAATAAAGAGTTAAATGATGAGATAGTAAAAGAAATAAATGAAAAACTTGAAGAACTTGAAAAAAGTTCTGGTAAAAAATTAGGTGATAAAGAAAATCCTCTTTTAGTATCTGTTAGAAGTGGTGCTAGAGCATCTATGCCTGGAATGATGGATACAATATTAAACTTAGGTTTAAATGATGAAATAGTAGAAAGTTTTAGTGAAGAAAATAAAAGATTTATATATGATTCATATAGAAGATTTATACAAATGTTTTCTGATGTTGTTAAAGGATACGATAAAAGTAAATTTGAAAGAGTCTTAGATGAAATTAAAAAAGAAAAAGGTATTAAATTAGATATAGAATTTACAAAAGAAGATATGAAAGAAATAGTGCTTAAATTTAAAGATATCTATAAAGAAATATCGGGAGAAGAATTTCCACAAAACACTAAGTATCAATTAATAGAAGCAATAAAAGCAGTATTTAATTCTTGGAATAATGAAAGAGCAAATATATATAGACAAATGAATAATATTCCATATTCTTGGGGAACAGCCGTTAATGTTCAGCAAATGGTATATGGTAATTTAAATGAAAAATCCGGTAGTGGTGTAGCATTTTCAAGAAATCCAGCAACTGGTGAAAATGAATTATTTGGGGAATATTTAATTAATGCACAAGGAGAAGATATAGTTGCGGGAATTAGAACTCCAAATCCAATCAAAACTTTAGAAAATTATAACAAAGACTTATATGATGAATTTTATGGATATGCAAAAAAATTAGAAGAGCATTATAAAGATATGCAAGATATGGAATTCACAATAGAAGATGGTAAATTATATATACTTCAAACTAGAAATGGAAAAAGAACAGCAAAAGCAGCAGTTAAAATAGCAGTTGATCTTGTAAAAGAAGGATTAATAACAAAAGAAGAAGCTCTTTTATCGGTAGATGCAAGTACACTTTCACAATTACTTCATAAATCATTTGATGAAGAAGATTTAAAAACAAAAACACCTATTGGAAAAGGCTTAGCAGCATCTCCTGGTGCAGGAGTAGGTAAAATATACTTTAATTCTAAAGATTTAAAAGATGAAGACTCTATTTTAGTTAGACTTGAAACATCGCCAGAAGATATTGAAGGAATGAAAAAAGCAAATGGTATATTAACAATTAGAGGTGGTATGACATCACATGCTGCAGTAGTCGCAAGACAAATGGGTGAATGTTGTGTAAGTGGTTTAAATGATGCATATGCAGATGAAAAAGAAAAAGTATTAAAAATTGGTGATATTATTTTAACTGAAGGAGACTATATTTCAATTGATGGAAATACTGGTAATGTATATAAAGGCCAAATAAAAACAAAAGATGCCGTAATAGAGGGCGAATTTGAAGAATTTATGTCTTGGACAAATGAATATTCAAGAATAATCGTAAGAGCAAATGCTGATTCAGAAAAAGACGCATTAAATGCTAAAAGATTAGGTGCTAAAGGTATTGGACTATGTAGGACAGAGCATATGTTCTTTGAAAAAGAAAGAATATTTAACTTTAGAAGAATGATTTTATCAGAGACAAAAGAAGAAAGAGAAGAAGCATTAAGTAAAATTCTTCCATATCAACAATCAGACTTTGAAAAATTATTTACAGTAATGAATAATGAAAAAGTTGTTATTAGATATCTTGATCCACCTTTACATGAATTCTTACCAAAAGAAGAAAGTGAAATAAAAGATCTTGCTAAAAGCCTTAATATATCACTAGAAGAAATTCATGATAGAATTAGTGAATTAAAAGAATTTAATCCAATGATGGGTCATAGAGGAGTAAGATTAGATATCACATATCCTGAAATTGCAATTATGCAAACAAAAGCAGTTATAAATGCTGCTGTTAATGTTAAGAAAAATGGTACTAATCCAATAGTTGATATTATGATACCTTTAATAGGTGATGATGTTGAACTTAAATATGTAAAAAGTATAATAAAAACAGAAGCAGATAAAATATTAAAAGAAAATAATATTGATATTGAATATAAAATAGGAACAATGATTGAGATTCCTCGTGCAATTATAATATCTGATTTACTTGGTAAAGAATGTGACTTCTTTAGTTATGGAACAAATGATTTAACACAGTTAACATTTGGTTTCTCAAGAGATGATTCTGGTAAATTCTTAAAAGATTATTATGATAAAAAAATATTTGAAAGTGATCCATTTAAATCAGTAGATGAAAAAGGTGTATTAAGACTTGTAAATATTTCAAAAGAAAAGGCAAGACTCGCAAATCCTAATATTGAACTTGGTGTATGTGGTGAACATGCTGGTGATCCAAAATCAATAGAAAACTTTGATAAAATTGGTCTTGATTATGTTTCTTGTTCAGCATTTAGAGTGCCAGGAGCACGACTAGCATCTGCACAGTCAAATATAAAAAATAGTAAATAGATTATAAACTAAGATAGGAATATCTTAGTTTTATATTGAATAAATGGGTAAAATGTATGATTATATATCTTATAAGAAAAGATAAAATTAATTCTATGATTCATTATTGGTAATTGAAGATGAAATAGTAAATTAACAATCCAGAAATTAAACGTATTATAAAGTATAAATTAGTATTATTTTTATTAAAAATATGATACAATTTATCTAAGGTAGGGATTATATGAAAGATTATATAGATATTATTGATGAAAATAATAATAATGTTAAAGCAGAAATTATTATACAGGCAAAAGCAAATGGTAAAAATTATATTGTTTATAAAATTAATTCGGAAATATATGCTTCAAAGTACTTAGAAGATAAGAATGATGAATATTTGGATTTAGATAATAATTTATCTGAGGATGAATATGAAATGCTTGAAAAATTAATGGAGATTCAAAATGAAAATAAATAGAAATAATTTAAATAAGAAAGTAAAAAAATCTAGTATATTAAAAAGTAAAGTTGGCAAAAATTTAATAGAAATTGCTATTGGAGGAACAGTTGTCTTAACTTTATTTTCTCAATTAACAAATATTAAACCTAATGAAATTACTCCAAGAGAAGAATATACAATTTCTCAAATTAATCCAGATAAAATAGAAATAAATGATGATACATATTCTATTACTTATTCAAATCTTGAGGTACTTGATGGGGTAGTTCTTCCAAATGATATAACAGATTTAGATTTGAGATCAAATCTATTACATGATATAAGTGGTATCAAAAATACTGATAAAATAGAATGGTTAGATATTGAAAATAATTCTATTGACTCTATTGATTTATCAAAATACCCTAGTTTAGAAAATTTACGTATAGAAGGAAATTACAATTTATATACAGAAGATTTAGTAAAATATTGTGAATCAAAAAATATATTTTTAGATATTTCAATGAATGACGTTAATAATGTTGAAGTAATAAAAGGGTATTTAAATCAATTAGATATTGCTGATAAGAGTGATTTAGAAAAAGAAAGAATAATATACAAATTTGTATTAGATCATATGGAATATGATAAAAAGGCTTTGAAGGATGATAACTTAGCTTATAAATATAATGATGAAGTACTTGAAAGTGCAATATCAGGAAAAGGGGTATGTGTTAATTATTGTGCATTATTTAATGTAATGTGTGAATTATCCGGAATAAATTCTTTTGAAGTTGATGGATATCTTAAATCAACATTTGGTGCTGGTGGACAACATGCTTGGAATATGGTAGAAATCGACGGACAATATTTATTTTGTGATCCAACAAATAGTGATAATTATTCAGGGCACTTTTTTTATAATATTGATGAATTATTTGGAAAAAACTTTGATTCTAAATTTAATAAAAAAGATTTAAATTCTATTGGTGTTAAATATCAGGAATATTCAGTTGATAATTACGATTATAAAAATCATAAATTGAGTAAGGACGATAAAAAATATGAAAAAGAAATAGTGGCAAAAAATAGTACAGTTCTTCATCGTGAAGAATCAAAATACAATGATATGCTTAATAATTATAAAAAATCTGATAAATTTGATAAGATGATTGATAAAATAATAGAAAAAAAGAATCAAATAGTAAATTCAATAGATTTAACGAGTGAAAATGCAATTAATGTATATAAATATTTAATGCTTAGTTTAGGTGTTGGTTCAGCAATTTTACTAGGTAAAAAAAGTAAAGATAAAATAGAAAAAAATATAAAGGAAAATAAAATCAAAAAAGAAAAAGTAAAACCTGTTAGAGTAAAAAAGGATTTTTTAGATAAAATAAAAGTTGCAAAAAAACAAAAAGAACTAAAAAAAGAACAATCTGAAATTAAAGAAAAAGAAAACGTTGTTTTCAATAATCCTAAGATTGATTCTAAAAATGAACCTACATTTGAAAATAATGTTGATTATTACAATGAACTTAAACAGAGTATTGATTATATGTTACAGGTAGAAAAAAGTATGACAAATAATAGTTTTGTTATTAATAAAACACTTGATGAAGAATTAGAATATTATTTATCTACAATGAATATGTCACCACAAGAAAGAGCTTTAACTTCGTTAGTTAGAGATTCAATATTGCCATATGAAATTCCTATTGAGAAGATGACACAAGTTCAAAGAGATTCATTAAAAGCACAAATTCGATTAGAACAAAATATATCATTATGTATAAAAGAGTTACAAGAACAAGGTTATGAAATTAATACTTCAATAAAAAGAGCATAAGCTCTTTTTTATTTGGTTATACTAAAAATGGTGAAGAATATGAATAATATAATAGTAATTGGTGATTTAAATTATAATTTAAATATTTTTTTAAATACATTTTTAAAAGAAAATAATGAGTATACAATAAATAATATAACCAAAAGTATAGGAAATATATTAAATGTACCAATAGTTTTAAGTAAATATGATTTAAATGTATATTATTTTTCATGTGTAGGAAATGATATTGAAGGAAAAGAAATAATTAATTTTCTTCATTCAAATAAAATAAAGTCTGATTATGTAAATATATTAAATAAAAAAACAAATAATAAATATGTAATTAGAAATACAAAGAATAATTCAAAAACAATTCTTTCTTTAAAAAATAATGATAAATATGAATTAATAAGAAGTATTAATTTTATTCCAAATGTAGTTTACAGTACAATTTATAATTCAGAGTTTATATTAAATATAAAAAGTAAATTTAGAAGTACAAAGATAATAACTGATTTAAAGGAAATAAGTGAAGAGTCAATAAAGGTATGTAAATTATCAGACTATGTAATAATTGCACTTAAATATGCACAAGTACTTACAGGAATAAATTTAAATATTGCAAATAAAAATAGTATAATTGAATTATATAGTAGGACAAAAAGACTATTTTCTGGTAAAATAATAATATATATTGAAGAAGTAGGATGTTTGTTTCAAAATAATAATTTAATTAGCATAATCCCTAAGATGGGAGATAAAAATAAAGTATCAAAAAGTAGTTATGATATGTTTATTTCTACATTTATATATTGTATTAATAAAGATTATACATTAGATAAAACAGTAAAAATATCAACGATATCTAAATTTTTATCAGATAATGGAAAACAAACATTCAATATAAAAGAGGTACTTGATATTTATGAAAAAAATAATTGATCCATTTATAGATTTTTTACCTAGTATAGATTTACATGGTATGGATAGAGTATGTGCTAGAATAAAAACAGAAGAATTTATAAATGATAGTATAAAATTAAAAAATAAAAGAGTAGTTATTATTCATGGAATTGGACAAGGAATAGTAAAAGATGAAGTATATAAATGTTTAAGAAGAAATAAGAATGTTATTAATTTTAAACTTAATGTTCCAAATATTGGAAGTACCACAGTTGATCTAAAAATAGATTAACTTTTTTTTATATCTATGTTATAATTTTGATGTAATGTATGGAATGCTGAAATAGCTCAATTGGTAGAGCAACTGAATCGTAATCAGTAGGTTGCGGGTTCAATTCCTGCTTTCAGCACCATTGACGAATCTGTTCGAACTATTCGAACTTTAAATATATGAATCAATCAGAAATGATTGATTTTTTCGTTTCTTGAAAAAATCATAGAAAGGATTTGTCTATGGTAAATATTATTAAAGAAGAAATTGAAATTGAAGAATCTTTAGAATCGAGGTTGAGAGTTATATGTGATTTTTGTAATACTACTCCAACAATAATAAACGGAAGTATTAGAAGAGTAAAACATACAAATCTTACTTATATTGAACCACATAGAATAATTATTAATGATAAATTATATCTTGCTTTTAATTACTCAAATGAAATATATATTAATAATTTAGGTAAGAAAATAAAACTATCTGAACTTGAAGACTATATAAAACAAGCATAGGGCTTGACTTTTAAAATAAAAACTATTATTATAAATAACCAATAAATGACAAGCAGTATCCGTCTTTTATTAGAAAGCGAGGTACATCTATGGTCAAATACATAATTCATTTAAATAAAATTAATAATAGAAATATAAGAGGAGTCAAGAGTATTACTTGTTAATGCTTTTGTCTCCTCTTTTTTCGTAGAAAAAGGAGTGATAAAGTATGAATGAAGAAAAGAAAATCGCAGGACTATATATTCGTGTAAGTACCGAAGATCAAGCAAGAGAAGGATTTAGTTTACCAGAGCAAGAAAAGCGTTTAAGGACTATGTGTGAGTTTAAAGGATACGAAGTATATAATGTATATGAAGAGCGTGGAATAAGTGCTAAAACTGGTAATTATAGACCTAAATTTGAAGAATTATTACAAGATATAAGAGATAAAAAAGTAAATACTATTGTAGTATTAAAATTAGATAGATTAACTCGTTCAGTTGCTGACTGGGAAAAGATCCTTACCTTTTTAGAAGAAAATGATGCTTATTTAGATTGTACTAATGATGATATAAATACTACTAACGCAAATGGTAAAATGATTTCAAGAATCTTAACGAGTGTATCTCAACAAGAAATAGAAAGAACAAGTGAAAGAACAAAAATAGGACTTGCTGGAGCAATTAAAGTTGGTCATATTCCTCATCAAGCCCCTTTAGGATATAAACATGAAGATAAGAAATTAGTAATTGATTATGCTACTAAAGATGTAGTAATAAGAATATTTAATATGTATCACGATGGATTATCATATAAAAAGATAAGTAATATTTTGAATGAAGAACAAGTACTTGGTAAAACTAATTGGAGAGATTCAACAATAGTAAATTTAATAGAAAATCCTATTTATAAAGGAGACTTTATTCATGGTAAAAGAACAAAGAAACCTACGCATTATAAAGATGTAGTTGAACCATTAGTTAGTAAAGAGTATTGGGAAGAATGCCAAGTACAACAAAAGAAAAATTCTAGAAGTTATAAAAGAGTAGAAAATTACTTATTTTTACAAAAATTAAAATGTCCTAAATGTAAAAGAATACTAGGTGGTAAAGCAACAACTAAAAAGAATGGTAATGTTTATTATTACTATTATTGTAATAATTGTAAGATTAATTTTAAAGAAGGAGAAATAGAAAAACAAATAGACCAATATATGGATTCTATCGTTGAGTATGATTCAATAGTAAATCAATATTTCTTACCGATGATAAAACAAAAGATAGAAAATCCAAAAGAAGAATTACAAAAAGAATTAAAAAGTCAAAAATCTAAATTTGATAGAATTCGTGAAGCATATATCAATGAAGTTTTTACTTTAAAGGAATATAATGAAGAGCGAAAAAAAGTTGAAGATATTATTAATGAATTAGAAGATAAATTAAGCGAAACAGAAGTATGCGAAAAATTGAAATTTACTCCTAATGATATATTAGTAAAAAGAGATATTGATTTTATCAATTCTATCAAGTATCCAGAAAAATACAAAGATAGAAATAAATTTTGGAACGATTATACAAGAGAAGAAAAAGCAGACTTAATAATGAAGTATATAGATGAAATAGAATTAACTAATAAATATGGAAATAACACAGATGTTGATTATATTAAGTTTAGAGAAAGTATAGCAAATGCTAGTAACGAATTATATTTCAATGGTTATTATGATAGATATATACCATCATTATTTGGAAATATTTATGGAAGAATAAGATTTAGTGAATACCTTCCTGAAAAAGAAGTTGGAGAACAAATAATGAGATTAAGACAATTTTATGATGTTGGTTATTATGAAGCAACTTATAATGTTAAAAATCAAGTATTCTATTTTAACTTTATAGAAGATAATAAAACGCTTGTCAGAGTATTTCCGCTTGAAGATTATAAAAAGATAGATCCTAATATGAAAATGGATACATATAATCTAGGAGTATTATATGTAAAAGAAGATAATGGAACATTACTTGAACATGTTGATGATGTATTTAAATATATACCAGCAGAATGTGAAAGTAATGTTGTATATAGTAAGGAACCTATATATGTAGAATCAAAACCTGTTCCTTACTATGAAGATGAAGAAAGTTCAAAAGAAGTTTCTTCATCATAAATAAACGAACACGTTTGGTCAGCTATGCTGATGAAAGTGGGAAAAGTTTATTTAATAATTATCGTGGTACGTTTTGTTGGTTTACCAATGAAAGTAGCGATAGATAATTATAAAGGATTCTAAGGTATCCTTAGCCCACTGGAATTTTGGCTTTGCCGAAATACCTAGGGGGTTAGATATTTTGCATAACAAAATTGTAGTAACTTAGACTGCTTTAATAAGGAGGTATTTTTAATGGAAAAATTAGCATATTCACTACATTTAGGAAGTGATAAAAATAGAAAAAGTAGTTCTAAAAATCTTGCTAAACAAAATGCAAGTGGAACAACTTCTATGAGTAATAATGCAATTCAAAATGCTACAACACTATCAAGAGTAGATAAGCATAATTATAGAAAGTACGATGATAGGCAGGATGAAATTGTAATAGTTAGAGGAACTACTTCACTTTATAATGATATTAAAAAATTATATAAAACTGAATTTGAAGAAGCAAGACTTGAATATAATGAAAAACAAAAAAGAGATGATAGAAAAATAAATGATTATTTTTCAAATATCTCTAATGATAAAAAACATGATCTTGCTTGTGAAATAATTATTGAACTTGGCGATAAAAAATATTGGAATACTAAAAATATGAATTTTAAAAAGAAGATGACAGAAGTTTATAAAAAACAAGTGGAAGATTTAGAATTACTTGTACCTAACTTTAAAGTTGCTAGTGCAATAATTCATTATGATGAAACTTCCCCACATATGCATATTGTTGGAGTACCTATAAAATATAAAAATAAAAATGGTATGGAAAAACAAGTTGGTAAAAGTGATGTTTTTACAAAATTATCTTTAATAAAATTACAAGATGAAATGAGAACACTTTGTATTGAAGAATTTAATAAAGAATATGGATTAAATAATATTCTTAAATCAAAGAAAAAAGGAAGAAATGTAGATATAAATGTAAATGATATGGATAATTATACCTTAATGAAAGAACAACTGGAAAAGAATCAACAAAAACTAGAAAAAGCAAATAGAAGTTCAATTGAATTGAAAGAACAATCGTCTTGTATAAAAGAACTAGTTCAAGAATTAAAAAATGTTCCTTTATCAAAAATAAATTATATCTTAAAAGAGGAAGATAAAAATAAATTAATTGACTATATTGATAAAGTTGATAAAACAAATAATAATTATCAAAATATTCAAGAATTATCAGTTACACTAGTTGATGTTGATGAAGAATTAGAAGAAAATCGTGAGAAAATTAAAATACTTGAAGAAAATACAAAAGCAAAAGATACAAGAATTAAATCATTAGAAAAAAGAATAAAAGAAAAAGATAATGAAATTGAAAATTTAAAAGAAGAAACCTTTTCTTTAAAATCTAAACTAATGTCATTTACAAATAAATTTAAAAAATTATTAAAATTGTTTAGTGACAAGATGTTTAGTAAGCATGATAGAGAAAAATATCATGAAGTAGCAAATGATTTATATAGTCATTCAATAATAACTGATAGTGAAATGTATGAAATTCATGATGATTATAAATATGCAAAAGATAAAAAATTTAAAAATAGGAATGATGATTTTGAATTATAGTGTAAAGTTTTATTATATATTATAAATTTTTATTGAATGTGTGGTATAATTTGTTTAGATACTAATGGAGGTTATTTATATGGCAGTAATTAGCATTAATGAGATAAATGATTTAATATTACAATCTGATTTTGAAAGAATCACGTATCAAGATATATTTACACCACCAATTGATTCACTAAAAATAGTAAGTAAATTTCCAAAAAATATATGTAGTCCTGATGATATAAGATTTATTCGAGATAAATTTTTTAGTTATGAAAATATAAGCAATAAAAAGATTATTGATGATGATATTGCAGAAAGAACAATTAATTTTATGTTAGGAAAGAATATTCCAGTTGAACAAAAAGAATATCTTTCTACTTTTTTTAATGAAGAACTAAAAGAAAAATTAGTTGAAAGATATGTAAATGATATAATTCCTTTATCAAACTGTATATCACAAGATTATGATGATTATGGTAATATAGTTAATTGTTATCAGCCAAGAGTTAATAAAATTCCATTAAAATTATATTATGATAATGGTGTTACAACTGATGTAAGTATTAGTTTAGAAAGATTAAAAGAAATTTTATTAGGCAAAAAGAAAATAGAAGATACTAATGATTTATTAGTTATAAAGTCACTAATAGATAATGATGATTTCTTCTCACATAATTGGAATTCTAAACAAATTGAAGCTTTAAAGTCCTACTCAAATAGTAATGAATGGAATACTTCTTTTAAAAATATAATGAATCATAACAATTTATTGATTTATCAAAATACAAAAAATAATTCAAAAAAACATAATTATGAAGTCAATGCATCATTTATTAGTGATATTATTACTTCTATTCCCGGCGAATTAAATAAATTAGAAAAAACAATTTATGCATATTCAAAATTATGTCAAATACTATCATATGATTCTGTATATTTTATGAATAGTAAAATTGGCAGATTCGAAAATGAAGTTGGTAATTTTGATAGAGAAAATAATAATGTTGTATGTCACGAATTTACATATATTTTTGCTGAAATATTATTTAAATTAGGTGTAGAATATGTAAGCGAAAATATGACCATTATTCCAAATACAGGGTATTTTAATGGCCATTCAAATTTAAAATATATAGTTGATAATAATGTAATTTTTGCAGATTCAACAAGAACTATAATTGGTGGTGATTTAACAGGGCAAAAATTTTCATCCAATTTAACTGGAATAAGATCAGAGTTATATGATAATGATTTGCAACAAGAGTTTAGTACTGCAAAGTCAAATGTACAAAAATATATTGAAAGAGAAAATAAGTTGTTGTCAGATATGTTACCGCCAAAAGATGAAATTAGTTCATTAGGAGAAAAAGATAAATATATTTTATTTAATAACTATTTAATCAATTGTCAATTAAATGGTATTGATTTTATAGCATATGCTAATAAGTTAATTGATATATTAGATTTAAATATAAATACAAAAATAATGTATGATAGTAATGATTTAAGTAAGACATTATTAAACATAGAATTGATTGGTTATTCTAACGAAGGAAAGCAACAAACCATTTCTTATATAATTGATGCTGATAGTAAATTAATTTATGATTCAATTACTGATGAAATGCAATATAAAGAAAATCTTACAAAAAGAACAAGATAATGAGAGAAAGATATGTCATTAGATAGTTATAGAAATAAAAAAGAAAAAGATTTAGATTTAAGATGGATGGATGAATATGGAGCAAGAGATATTCATCATTCGCATCAAAATAAAACTGAGCAAATAATAAATAATTTAGGCTTAAAAACAATGAAATTAGATGCAGACTTGCAAGAAAAATTAGATAATTTTGATCCAAACAATTATAGTTCTAATGATGAATTTAAAAGTTCACATAGTAGAGAAGAATATGAACAACAAAAAAAGAAAAATGAACAATTAAGAGATGATTTACTTGCATCACTTGAAATAATAATGAACTCATCTAAGCAAGAATCACTTGATGAAGAAGAACAAATTTCAAAACATAGATAAAATATAAATCGAAATTTTAGTGAAATAATTGTGAATAATATTCCTATTTCTTTTTCTATATGTTAAAATAAGTATAATGATTGATTTAAATATCAATCGCCTTTGTGAAGAGTTGTAGATTACTGTGTCATCGGCACCATTTGAAACTCAAACGTACAATTTTCTTTATTTTAAAGGAGGTTTTGTGGGTTATATAAAATTGAAGAATAAAAGGGAATAGCAAATTATTCTCTTTTATCATATTTGAAATTAGGAGGTTTTGGTATGGCTGGTTTTACATCATTTCAATTAAAAGAATTAGATAAATTGTTAAATTATGGTGGATATACGCCTTTAATAGCTAATAGTAATAATGAGTTTGAAATTTTTTTTAATAGACTAGGAATTGATATATATAAAGATTATGACGCTGGGTCAAAAGGAAAAACGCTGTATAATTTTTGGGTATCTTCAACGAACGACTTAGCTTTAAAAGTAATAAGGGAAATAAGAGAAATAGTTTTATATGAATTTGCTAATAAAAATGAAGAAAGAAATAAAGCAGAAATGTTATTTAATTCTATTGAAAAAACTTTAACTAATAAATTTGAAATAAATGATAATATTTTTTTAACTAATAAAAAGTATGAAATAATAAAAGAGCTTACTCCAGGGGGCTTTGGAGATACGTATTTAATAAAGGATATAAATTTGGATAAATTCTTTGTATTAAAAAAGTATAGAGGCGAATTTATAAAAGAAAAAGATAATAAAATTTTTTTAGATAAATTTTTAGAAGAAATAAATATTTTATATGACTTAAATCATCAAAATATAGTTAGAGTTTATGATTATTCTAATAAGGAAAATGCTTGGTATATTATGGAATATGTTAACGGAGGAAATATTGAGGAGTATGTTAAATCACAACCACATAATTTATCTAAAATCTTTTTACAAGCTATAAATGTTTTCTCTTTTCTTGAAAATAAAAATATATGCCATAGAGACATAAGAGTAAATAACATTTTAGTTACTAAAGAGGGTATACTAAAAATTATAGATTTTGGGTTTGGAAAAATTATAGAAAATAATGGTACTTTAAAAAGTGCAACAAGATTAGTTAATTATACTTTTAAATTACCAAAAGAATTGAATTGTGATACCCCTAAATATACTAAAAAAACTGAAATATACTTTGTGGGTAAATTGTTTGAAAAATTGCTAGCTGATAATAATATTGAAAATTTTCCTTATGAAAATATAATAAAGAAAATGATACTTGAGGAACCACAAGAAAGAATTAGTAGCTTCTTGGACATTAAAAATATTATAAGGAAAATCAATAGACAATATGAAGTTGTTCCTCAAAATTTAAAACAAAATTATCAAGATTTAATAATGATATTAGATAATATAATCGCCACTAAAAATGAAAATTCCATTTTATATAATTATGATGAAATAATTAATAACCTTGAAAAGTTATTAGAGTGTAACATGTTGAATGATAAAATTGATAATGTTAAATTTTTTGCAGAATGTTTTATTAGCAATTTGGCTGAGTGGTATCCTAAAAGAAAACAGGTATCAATTGTATATATAGATAATTTGCTTAATTGGTTAAAAAAACTTGATGACATACAAAAAGAACAGTTTATTAAAAATTTACACTTTAAATTATCTAATTATAAAATATATCAAGATTTACCATTTTAAAAGACGCCTTATTTATTTTGCATTAAAACATTTTTTATATTGTTTTTAATATTACCTATTTCATTATAGTCTTCTTCGTTCGTTGCATTAGTTCCACTTATTGATATATATCAAGATTTATATTTTATGTTCAAATCATCAGCAACTCCAGCATAAATTTCAGTGTATTGCTTTAATGCAATACTGGTGATTCTATCTATGTTGTTTTCTATGTATTCATATAGTGCTTCTACTTTTTCGTTAGTAATATTATATTCTTCCTTTCCTATGTTTATATTTCCAGAAGTATTATCATAATCTTTAACAATTTTTTTATTTATTCTTCCATCATAATAGTTTGGATGGTCTAAAGGTAAAACTGTACCCTCATTCCAATTTACTATAAAAAAGGATTTATTATAAAGTATATTGTATATTTCTCTAGCATTTTCATTAACCTCTATTAATTATTATAATTATATTATTAATTTAAAAAAATTATATAAAACTATTGTGAATTATAGCATTAATATTATATAATTAAGTTAGAGATTGATTCAAAATCAGTCGTCTTTTGCCAAAAGTTGTAGACTACTACCTCGTTGGCACCATAGAAAAACATGTTCGAACTATTCGAACTTTAATACGTTTTCAGTCTGAAATATGACTGATTTTTTTTGTATCATCGTAGAAAGAATATAATAACTATATTTATTAAAAATATTTTAATCAATAATAGACAACCAATTTATATAATAATATCTCATGTTTTTCTGATATTAAATCCAATCATAGGATTTTTTTAAAATTAATGATATAATAAATTAGAAAGAAGACGATGTTATGATACCTACAATAAAATTTAGAGAAATGACTTTACAGGAAAATATAGATATAATTAAATGGGCGTTTTATGAACAAAATGGTTCACTTTCTGTTCATGATTTTACAGTTGGTTATTTTACAGAATTATCTGTTTTCGATAATAATACTCCACAAGAGGAAGTATATAAAAAAATAGAAGAAGTTGTTACTAAAGAATATAATAAATATTTAGATAAAATTAAAAGTGAAACAAAAAGATATAATGATATTTGGAAAAAATATAATAACAAATATTTTTCAATATTATCAACTTATTTTGAAATTGAATGGCCTAACATTGATGTGATAGAAGGAACTGTAGGTTTGATTCCAGTTTTCCCTAGATATTTAGATAAATTTTCTTTTTCGATTAGTACAGATGTTGAAGAATGGAAATTAATTGAAACTTCTGCTCACGAAACATTACATTTTATATGGTTTGAAAAATGGAAACAAATTCATCCTGAAACTCCAAAAAGAGAATATGATTCACCATATATAACATGGGAATATAGTGAAATGGTAACTGATCCTATTTTGAACAATAAACCTTTTTCAGAATTTTT
>ERZ825324.539-NODE-539-length-53068-cov-11.518062_pt1 | contig 53068 bp, 45 predicted proteins | sample MGYA00519859_ERZ825324 | MGnify/ENA primary metagenome ERZ825324 (study PRJEB31778, sample SAMEA3449198) | human gut metagenome | biome: human gut; feature: human-associated habitat; material: faeces | place: United Kingdom | collected 2010/2012 ...
TTCAATTTTATTTATAAAAACATTTAAATAGTTTTGTAAGTCATCAATATCTAAATTTGAAATATCACAATTTAAAAATAAATGTTCAACTTCATTAGTTAAGTTTGTAATATTATTATTTAATTTTAGAAACTCATCAAAATTTTCAAGTTTTTTAGCTTTTTTAAATTTTACAAGATCTTTTTTTATAAAAGATACTATTTCTATTTCGTTATCAAAAACACCCTTTGGAAGAGGATAAGGCTCTATTCTTTGTAAAAAATACTGATTTTTATGATTTATATTATAAGTGTAATTTATATCTAAATCACCAATTTTAAATTTTATAAAATATAAGTATCCTTTAACTTTTGTAATTTTAGTTGCCCCAATTTGTCTTAAAAGTATTTCTATAGAATCACCTTTAGTACTATATGTGTCAATAATTTTCATTATATCACCATCCTAATATCTTAATAATAAATAAACTGTTGAGATTGCAATAGTTAATATCATTACTGGAAAACCAAGGCGAAGATATTTTTTAAAAGAAATATCATAACCGTGCTTTTCACCGATATTTGCTAAAACCACATTGGCAGATGCTCCTATTAAAGTTCCATTACCACCAATGGAGTTACAAAATAAATTTGCTGAATTTACTAATCAAGTTGATAAATTGAAATTTGAAATGGAAAAAAGTTTAAAAGAACTAGAAGATAACTTTAATTCTTTAATGCAAAAGGCATTTAAAGGTGAATTATTCTAATAAAATAAATTAAAAATGATATGTAGAGTATAAAATTAAGCTACATATCATTTTTTTTATGCATAGATTTATTAATATAAATACACAAACCAGAATTTATAGTGAAATTTAGTTTATATACTTGTTATATGGTAAATAATCTCAAATATTATATTGAAGAGGTGCGATTACAATGGAAAAGATTATTACTGAAATAGAACAAGGAATGTTAAACTTTTTAAATAATAATGAAATGGAGCAGTTACATAAAATTTTGATTAATACTCTTAAGGATTTTACTTTTATAAAAGATGATAAAAAAAGCAATTCTGATTTAAATGAACCTAATTATTGTGAGATGTTTGTCTATGCAAAGAGGGTGGAGGGTTGTTCTGAAAAGTCTATGAAATATTATAAATCTACTATATTAAACATGCTGAAAAAAGTTCAAAAGCCAGTGAAACATATAACTACAGATGATCTTAGAAAATATTTAGGTGATTATAATAATAAATGTTGTAAGGTTACAATTGACAATATAAGAAGAATTATTTCTAGTTTTTTCTCTTGGCTAGAGGAGGAAAATTATATATTGAAAAGTCCTGTTAGACGAATTCATAAGATTAGAACGGAGACAGTTGTTAAGGAAACTTATACAGATGAGAATATTGAGATAATGCGTGATAATTGTAAAGAGATTAGAGATTTGGCTATGATTGATTTATTGTATTCAACAGGAATCAGAGTGGGGGAACTGGTCAATCTTAATATAGATGATATAAATTTTGAAGGAAGAGAATGTGTTGTTTACGGAAAAGGAGACAAGGAGCGGAGAGTATATTTCGATGCAAAGACCAAGGTTCATTTAAAACAGTATCTTGAGAATAGATTTGATAATAACGAGGCTTTATTTGTGACTTTGGACGCACCATATGAAAGATTAAAAATCAGTGGCGTTGAGATAAGATTACGAAATATTGGAAGGACTTTAAACCTTGAAAGAATTCATCCGCATAAGTTTCGAAGGACAATGGCAACAAGGGCAATTGATAAAGGAATGCCAATCGAGCAGGTGCAAAGGTTGTTAGGACATTCTCAAATAGATACTACTATGCAATATGCTATGGTGAATCAAAATAATGTTAAAACATCTCATCAAAAATATATAGCGTGATTATAATATAAATTAAAAATTGGAATGACATAAAAAGTTTGTAATGGTATCAAAATTAGGAGAACAAAAGTATGGACTCAAAAGAAATGTTTGAAAACAAAAAAATAGAACTTCAAGATATTGATAAAATAGTAAGGGTAAAACATAGTCCAGCAGTTTCGACATTTATTTCATTAATCAAAACCGTTCCGTGTTTCTTGGATTTGTTTGATGATTCTTTAGAATATATTTTGCAAAATTTTCAGAACAAAAAGCAACAACAACTTTTAGACTTTATTAATAATACATCTGAAGGAACTGTTACATCTGATATGGTAAATGATGTAGAATTCATTATGAACTTTGCAAAAACAATGAAAGCGGTTAATATGTTGACGAATGGTGATAAAGTAAAATTTTATGGTAATTTATTGGTAAACGGATATTTAAGTGCAAGAGGCAAAATATTGACTGATGAATTTGAAGAATATTTAGAATTGATAAACTCACTTTCATATAGAGAGCTAGAATACTTGCTGTTTTTTAAAGAGTTTTCGGATAGATATACAGGAAAATTAGTGCATCAGAGTTGGAATGAATTTAGTACAGAGTTTCGAAATAAGTTTCAAAATAGAGATGCATACGCCGTATATAAGCGGTTACAACGTACTGGCTTTATAAGTGAAGTGATAGAAACAGCTAATATTAGGGGAGAAACATTATTGCTAGATAATAATTTTATTGGTTTTGAAGTAGAACCGGAATTCAATCGATTTAACGAAATGGTTCTTAAAAAAATTGATAATACTTAACAAAATTCGGATTTGTTGGGATGATGTAGATGAAGATTAAAGATATTTGCACTTCTGTAACAGATGGAAGTCATAATCCACCGCAAGGAATTGAGAAAAGCGAATATATGATGTTGAGCTCAAAAAATATTTTTGATGATGAAATAACATTTGATGAACCGCGTTTTCTCTCTGAAAAAGATTTTGAAAGAGAACACAAGCGAACTCAGATAGCAGTGGGCGATGTTTTGCTTACTATTGTTGGAACTGTTGGGCGAACAGCTGTTGTAGATGAAGATATGCCAGCATTTGCTTTACAGAGAAGCGTTGCTGTGCTTCATCCAAAGAATGATGTTTGTTTGCCTAGATTTTTAATGTATGCTTTGAGAGGAAAACGTACATATATTGAAAATAGAGCAAAGGGTGTAGCTCAAAAAGGAATATACCTCAAAGAAGTATCTGATATAGATATATATATTCCAGATATATCAAATCAAGAAATAATAATAAATAAATTAGATAAAGTTAATACGATTATTAAACTCAGACAAGAAGAATTACTTGCATTAGACAACCTCATCAAAGCCCGATTTGTCGAGATGTTTGGTGACCCTCAAATCAATCCTTTTGGATGGGATGTGGTTAATATATCTGAGGTTGTGGGAGGTAAGGTATCTAACGGATTTTTTGCGAAAAGAGATGATTATGCTGATGATGGCAATGTAAGTGTTCTTGGGGTGTCAAATATTGTTAATAGAATGTATTCAAATGTTGACAAGTTACCTAAAACAAATGCAGATGATAAAGATATAGAGAAGTTTGAAGTAAGGTATGGTGATATGCTATTCTGTCGTTCGTCATTGGTTACTGAAGGTATTGGAAAAGCTTCAATTGTCCCTGAAAATGTGCAAGACAATGTATTGTTTGAATGTCATGTTATTAGATTGCCGTTGGATTTGAGTAAATGTGTGCCAGAGTTTATGCAGGCTTTATCGACAATGGATTTCTTTAGAAATCAAGTTGTTGCTCAATCAAAGACAGCGACAATGACGACAATTGGTCAGGATGGAATACTTAAGACAGATATTATTCTTCCGCCAATTGATAAGCAAAGAACGTTTTATGACTTTGTCCACCAAGTCGACAAATCAAAAGTTATTAAACTAAAAAATGAAAGCTAAAATTTATTTTTTAAGGAATTAGTGATACTATAAATCTATTAGTAGATAATAACTTGTGAATGGGAGGTTTCTATGACCAACTTTGATTTTTTGAAACAAGAACCAAAATTCAATAGTTTCTCAGATGTGGCAATAGCCGCAGAGAAAGTCCTTAAGATAGACAAAGAATCCAGCGTGATTAATTGTCGTCGTGCCATGGAATTTGCTATCAAGTGGATGTATTCCGTAGACAAATCACTTGAGATGCCTTATCAGGACAATCTTATGAGCCTTATGAGCACAGAAGATTTTCATGATCTTGTGGATGATACTTTATGGAAACGTTTGAATTTGATTCGAAAGATTGGTAATAGAGCTGTGCACAATGGTAGAAAGATTACAGAAGACGAGGCAATTCTTTGTTTGCAGAATTTGTTTATTTTTATGGATTATGTGTCATACTGCTATTCTGATTTTTATAAAGAGAGACAGTATGATGTAAATCTGTTGAATGAAACATATGAAAATCCTGAGGTGACTAAATCTTCGGATACTGATGTGGATTTGCAGGCGTTAATTGCTGAAAATAAGGCTCTTAAGGAAGCGTTGACAGCTAAGCGTACGGAGCAACAGAAGACTTATGTTCCAAAACCTCTTGATTTATCAGAGTATAAGACAAGAAAAATTTATATTGATTCTATGTTGCTGGATGCTGACTGGATAGAAGGGCAAGACTGGATTAATGAAGTTGAACTTTCGGGAATGCCAAATAAATCAGAGGTGGGCTTCGCGGACTATGTGCTTTATGATGATAGTCATAAGCCTCTTGCTGTAGTTGAGGCGAAGCGAACATGTGTGGATGTGGCGAAAGGCAGGCAGCAGGCAAAGCTTTATGCTGACATATTAGAGAAAAAATATAAGAGAAGACCCGTGGTTTTTCTTACGAATGGTTTTGAGACGAGAATTATAGATAATCAGTATCCGGAGAGAAAGGTTGCGGCTATTTATTCAAAGAGAGATTTAGAAAAGCTCTTCAACCTTCAAAAAATGAAGACAAGTCTGAGACATATTTCAGTGGATAAGAATATTGCAGGACGCTATTATCAGGAAGCTGCAATTAAGGCTGCTTGTGATGCATTTGACAATCGCAATCGTAGGAAGGCACTTCTTGTAATGGCAACTGGTTCCGGTAAAACAAGAACTGTGATTGCATTATGTAAGGTACTTTTGGATGCGGGCTGGATTAGAAATATTTTGTTTCTTGCAGACCGTAATTCATTGGTTACACAGGCAAAAAGAAATTTTGTTAGTCTTTTGCCAGATTTATCCTGCTCAAACCTTGTTGAGGAGAAAGATAACTATACAGCGCATTGCATTTTTTCTACATATCAGACCATGATGAACTGTATTGATTCAGTCAGGGATGATAATGGTAAGTTATTTACTTGTGGACATTTTGATCTTGTAATCTGTGATGAAGCACATAGGTCTATTTACAACAAGTATAGGGATATTTTTAATTATTTTGATGCTCCGTTAGTAGGTCTTACAGCAACACCTAAGGATGAGATTGAAAAAAATACTTATGAAATATTTGATTTGGAAAATGGAGTGCCTACATATGGATATGAGCTGGCACAGGCTGTAAAAGATGGCTATCTTGTAGATTTTGTAACGGTTGAAAGCAAGACGAAATTCATTGAAGAAGGCATCGCTTATGATGAATTGTCGGATGAAGATAAGGCTGTTTATGAAGATACTTTTGAATTTGAAGATGGTAAACTGCCAGAGAGAATAGATTCGGCTGCTTTAAATACATGGGTATATAATGAGGATACCATTAAACAGGTTCTTCATGTGCTGATGAGAGATGGACTTAAAGTGGATTATGGTCAGAAAATCGGTAAAACAATTATTTTTGCCAAAAATCATGATCATGCGGAGAAGATACTTGAAGTATTCAACAAGCAGTATCCTGAGCTTAGTAAAAATGGTCAGCCTTTTGCAAAAGTAATTGATAACTATATGACATATGCTCAGAGTGCAATAGATGAGTTCTCGGATGCTGACAAAATGCCACAAATTGCTATATCTGTAGATATGCTTGACACAGGTATTGATGTACCGGAAGTGTTGAACCTTGTATTTTTCAAAAAGGTAATGAGTAAGGCGAAGTTTTGGCAGATGATAGGACGTGGTACAAGACTGTGTCCTGGACTTATAGATGGAGAGGATAAGGACAAGTTTTATATCTTTGATTTTTGTGGAAACTTTGAATTTTTTCGTATGAATCAGGGAAGACCAACAGCAAATATGATTGCTTTACAGGGGGCGGTTTTTTCTCTTGAATTTGAAATTGCATATAAACTTCAAAGCATTGAATATCAGATGGACAGACTTATTGCTTATAGGAACAAACTTGTTGACAAGATGACAGGCAAGGTGCAGGAGCTGAACCGTGAAAATTTTGCAGTAAGGCAGCATCTTAAGTATGTAGATACATATTCAGTGGAAAGTAATTATCAATCAATCACTTTTGAGGATACATTGATGGTTCGTGATGAGTTAGCACCGTTAATTCAGCCGGATGGAGATGAAGTAAGTGCGATTCGTTTTGATGCTTTGATGTATGGAATGGAATTGGCTTATCTTGCAGGAAAGGGATTTGGCAGACATAAAAGTGATCTTTTCAAAAAGGTAGAAGGTATTGCAAGTGTTGCAAATATTCCTGAAATTCAGGTACAGTCAGAACTTATTAATAAAATTCTTCATACTGATTATGTAGATAATGCTGGAATTGATGAGTTTGAGTATATCAGGGTAAGCCTACGTAATCTTATGAAATATCTGCCTAAGGAAATTATAAAATATGATACAGATTTTACTGATGAAATATTATCTGTAGAGTGGAATGAGTCAGAGCTTGAAAATGATGAGTTAAAAAATTATAAGGCTAAAGTGGAATTTTATATTCGCCAGCATCAGGATAATATTGCAATTGCAAAGCTTAAAACCAATCAGCCCTTGACGGAGGTGGATATAGAAAGTCTGGAGCAGATTCTTTGGAATGAACTAGGCTCAAAGGATGAGTATGAGAAGGAATATGGACATAAACCATTGGGAGAGTTTGTGCGTGAGATTGTAGGACTTGATATGAATGCTGCAAAGGCAGCGTTTTCGGAGTTTTTAAATGATACAAATCTTGACAGCAGACAGATATATTTTGTGAATCAGATTGTCGAATACATTGTGCATAATGGCATTATGAAAGACTTGTCGGTGCTTCAGGAGTCTCCTTTTACTGATAGGGGAAGTGTAGTTGAAATATTTACAGATATGACACTGTGGATGAATATCAAGAAAGTTATTGACCAGATTAATGCTAATGCAGTGGCGTAATAAGTGCATAGAAACTATAAAAAATTAATGAGGAGATAAAAGAATTTTATGACTGAAATTGCTCTGATAACAGGGAGGAGCGAATGATAGAATAGTTACAACAAAAAAGCAGGAATGAAGAATATGAAAGAACTATAACAAAATAATAATAAAAAAGAACCTGGTGCAAAAAGTTATGACCAAAGAGTGATAATTAAATCATATAGACAGGGGATAGCAACAGCAGGTTGCTTTTCAAAACATGAATTTATCTATATGATATAGCTATGGAGGTGACGACTATGGAAACAAAAAATATTATTTTGAAACTTCGCACTGAAAGAGGATTGTCACAAGACGAGCTGGCAGATAAAATCATGGTTACAAGGCAGGCAGTATCACAGATGTCTGTAATCAGTCTGAGAGGGAAAAGCCTAAGTGGGAGGATACCATCACAAATCGAATGTCGCACTGCCCATATACATCGGAGCAGAAAGAAGAGGTAAAGAAAGCAATTGCCACAGGAATTCTGAAAGCGACGATTCTTATTTACTTATATCCGGAGGTTTCTGTGGAGAAGATGAGTGATGATTGGCAAAAATAATAAAAAAAATCACATAGATACAGGAGCTGCGGTATACTGTGTCTATGCGAATTTATAATAGTCTTAGGACAATGTATTGGAGGTAATGCAATGGAATTTGAGCTGCTTGCAGATAGTATTAAGCAAATAAATGATAAAGCAAGTTCAGCAGCAAAAAGTGCTGTAAATCAGCTCATGACATTGCGTAATTGGGCGATTGGTTACTATATAGTTGAATATGAACAAGATGGCAGTGACAGAGCAGAATATGGTTCTCATCTTTTGAAAAATTTGGAAAAACAGATTGATCAAAAAGGAATGAATTATACGCTTTTTAAGGCTTGTAGACAATTTTATAAAGTATATCCTCAAATTGGTTCGACAGTGTCGAGCGAATTTAAATTACCGGATTTTGGAAAAAGTTCGACAGTGTCGAACGAATTTGTCACAGATCCAGATGTTTTAGTTAATAACTTGTCTTTTTCACATATTCGAGAAATTATGGTTTTAAACGATGCGTTTGAACGATTTTTTTACGAAACAGAGTGTATGAAATGTAACTGGAATGTAAGAGAACTCCGCAGACAGATAAAAACTAACCTTTATGTAAGAGCTGGCATAAGTAAAAAACCAGAGCTTTTATTGAAAAAATCTGCTGATAGTGCAAATGGAACAATGCTATCAATAAAAGACCCATTTACATTTGAATTTTTGGGACTTGATGCAAGGGATGCTGTGTCAGAATCTGATTTAGAACAAGCTCTTATGGATCATTTGCAGGAGTTTATGTTAGAACTTGGAGAGGGATTCTGTTTTGAGGCAAGACAAAAGCGAATTATAATAGATGATAAATATTATTTTATTGATCTTGTTTTTTATAATCGGCTTTTACATTGCAATGTTATTATTGAACTTAAGAATGATGAGTTCAAACATGAAGATTTGGGACAGCTTAATGCTTATGTAGGATATTATAAGAAAAATGAGATGACAGAAGGAGATAATCCACCAGTAGGAATACTACTTTGTACAGATAAAGGCTCACAGATGGTAGAATATGCATTATCGGGTATGGATAATCAATTATTTGTATCAACTTATATGCTGCATTTGCCTGATAAGAAGAAATTAGAAGAATTTATGCTAAAAGAGATAGAAGAAATGGGAATGTAACGACGAGCACTTTAGCCAATAACAGGTTAAGGTGCTTTTTTCATGCCATAAAAGGAGGTGGTTAAGGCACAACGCATCGGGGAAAGCCCGATTAATCATTACAACAGGCATTGCCTGATAATCATATTGTCATTGATCCGATGATTGAATACTTTGATATTGCAGAAACCTATGGCGAAAAGAACATGTATGAGCAGAAGAGTGAACATAAGCATTGCCGTGTGTAAAAGCAGTGGGGACAATGCGTTGGGAAAAATATGGTAGTCAGAGAAAATGCAAAAGATGGTGATAGTGTATTCATAAAGGTATATAATGGAAGTGATCCGATAGTTGTCATACCGGAGCAGATAGACGGAAAGGATGTTATATCCATAATTAACGGGCCTTTTAGCAATGACAGTTTAAAATATGTAGACCTGGGCTACAATCTTAAAGAATTTGATGATGCTTATTTTTCGGATACATTAGAAGTGATTCATCTTCCAGCAGGGGTAGAGAATCTCGATAAGGTAGCCTTCTTTGGCGAAGATACCTTGACAATTGTTGGCAAAGCCGGTTCGTTTGCAGAAACATTTGCAAAGGAAGAGGGAATAAAATTCGAGGCAGAATGATAAAGGCTGTGTGAAAGAGGCAGGACGAGAAAGTCCTGTCTTTTTTATGTGTAAATAAACGACATAGACATAAAAGTTGACATAATCAGGCAAAATGTATAACCTTATGTACATAAAGAAAATGATATTATGTAGAAAGAGTCTGAGGAAAATTATGAGTTCTACAATAAAACAAAATAAATATGAAATTGATATGTGCAACGGGACGATCATGGATAAGCTGATCTCGTTTTCGTTACCGCTTATGCTATCGGGAATTTTGCAGCTTATGTTCAACGCAGTAGATATCATCGTTGTCGGAAGATTCAGTGGAAGTCAGGCTCTGGCGGCGGTCGGTTCAACCACAGCACTTATCAATGTATTTACCAATTTGTTCATAGGGATATCCCTTGGGGCAAACGTGCTTGCTGCAAGATTTTGCGCTGCGGGAAAAGATAAAGAAATGTCAGAAACAGTACATACCGCGATCACGTTAGCGCTGATCAGCGGTATTATTATGGCCTTTGTCGGACTGATATGTGCAAAACCGGCGTTAGCGCTTATGGATACACCGGATGATGTCATTGATCTTTCGTCTGTATACATGCGGATTTACTTTCTGGGAATGCCGTTTTTTATGCTGTATAATTACGGCGCTGCCATACTAAGAGCGGTGGGAGATACAAAAAGACCGCTCATTTTTCTGGTTATCTCCGGGATTGCAAATACAGGACTTAACCTGTGCTTTGTGATCGTTTTCAAGTTTGGAGTTGCCGGAGTTGCAATCGGAACTGTCATTTCACAGCTGATATCCTGCGTGCTTGTGCTCCGTTGTCTCTACATGTCAGAGACGAGCTATCAGCTGAGATTTTCAAAGCTTACCATCAAGGGGGTATATGTAAAGCAGATCTTTTCGGTCGGAGTTCCGGCGGGAATTCAGAGCACAGTCATCAACTTTTCGAATGTGCTGCTTCAGTCGTCAGTCAACTCATTTGGCTCGGTTGCCATGGCGGGCTACACGGCGGCAAATAATATATTTGGATTTCTGTATGTGACGGTGAATGCTGTAACGCAGGCGTGCATGAGTTTTACGAGCCAGAACTACGGTGTCGGCAAATGGAAACGTATGGAGAGAGTTCTGATCGACTGTCTGATATTGTCATTTGCGGCAATGATGGTTCTGGGCAATGGAGCGTATTTCTTTGGACCGCAGCTGCTGCATATATATACGAGCAGCGACGCGGTTATAAAGTGCGGAATGGAGATTCTGCTGTATACGACAGTCACATATTTCCTGTGCGGATTTATGGACTTGTTCCCGGGGGCGCTTCGTGGGATGGGACATTCCGGAGTTCCGATGCTCCTCTCGATCATAGGAACGGTGGGAACCCGAATCGTGTGGATATACTGGATTTTCCCGAGACACAGATCCCTGGCGGTTCTGTTCATCTCATATCCGGCGTCCTGGATCATAACCCTTGCTATGCAGATAGTATGTTATTTCTATGTGAGGAAGATGCTGTATAAGAAAATTGCAAATAAGAAATGAGTGAAAACGTATGGGGAAGCTGCCAGAGAAATGGGGGGGTGATCCATACGTTTTTTATTTGCTGTTGTTTAAGAAGATAGAGATGTTGTATAAGAATAGGCTTATCTGCCTTGCAAAATAAAGTAAATAAAAATTGACATAATCAATTAAAATGAATAATATTATTTACATAAGGAGATGATATTATGCCGAAAAAGTCATTGGTATTATTACCGGAGACAGAGAGAATACTAGAACAGATGGGACAGCAGATAAAGTATGCCAGACTTAGAAGAAAGCTGCCTGCAGAGCTTGTTGCTGAGCGGGCGGGTATCAGCAGAGCCACATTGGTGTCTATAGAAAAAGGTGCATCTTCGGTGGCGATTGGATGCTATGCAGCCGTGTTACATGCGCTTAACTATATGGATAAGGATCTGTTGCTAGTTGCAAAGGATGATGAACTTGGAAGAAAATTGCAGGATTTGGATCTGCATGTGAAGAAACGGGTGTCGAGGAAATGAATTAAAATAAGCAATGCTTCCCCTCGCCACTGACGTAGCTCGTGAGGAGGGGCTGCATGAACGAAGTTCATATTTAATCAGCCCCGACGACCTGCCGCCGAGCGAAGGCGAGGGGGCATTACCAGAGAATGGCATACGCCGTGTAAGACGGACGGAATTATAAAATAAGCCATGCTCCCCTCGCTGCTAACGCGGCTCGTGAGGAGGGGCTGCATGAACGAAGTTCATATTTAATCAGCCCCGACGACCTGCCGCCGAGCGAAGGCGAGGGGGCATTACCAGAGAATGGCATGCGCCGTGGAAGACGGACGGAATTATAAAATAAGCCATGCTCCCCTCGCTGCTAACGCAGCTCGTGGAATGGCATGCGCCATATAGATAACAAAAAAACACCAGTTGATTGTGAGCAAGCTCCCATCAACTGGCATTTTTTTATTATCTGCATTGCTTATTTTATAATTCCTATTGACATAGTAGGGTATAAGAGCTATAATCCTATCATGTTCGTAGGAATTATAGGATTTATTATTTAGTGAGGCATAGAAGATCATGAGATTTAACACAGCATTATTACACAGCGCAAAGCTTGGTGATGAGAATACAGGCGCCACACTTACACCGATCTATCAATCCAGTGCATTCTATCAGCCTTCAGCGGAGCAGCATGAGAAGCTCTTCCACAACAAGGCGACGGGTTATTCTTATACGAGGATCAACAACCCGACGATAGCTGCATTTGAGGAGCGGATGACGAATCTTGAAAAGGGAGTGGGTTCGGTAGCGTGTTCTTCTGGAATGGCGGCACTCACAAATGCACTCTTAAATATAGTAGGAGCTGGCGGAGAGATAGTGTCCAGCACAGGACTCTACGGGGGAACGATAGATCTGTTCCACGATCTGGAGGCATTTGGGATCAAGACGACATTTGTGGAGATATCGGATAAGGAAGCGGTTGAGGCAGCGATAAATGAGAATACCAGAGTGATATTTGCTGAGACGATCGGCAATCCGAAGCTGGATGTGGTGGATATAAAGGCACTTTCGGAGCTGGCACATTCACACAGGCTTCCGCTCCTAATAGACAATACAGTGGCAACTGCATATCTGGTCACACCACTGACACTTGGAGCGGATATAGTCATCAATTCCACATCCAAGTACATCAATGGCAACAGCGATGCCATAAGCGGAGTCATCACCGACAGCGGCAATTTCAAATGGGACGCAGAGCGTTATCCGCTTCTGCAGCAGTACAAGATGTTCGGAAAGTTCGCCTACATAGCAAAACTCAGGAACGGACTTTTTAGAAATACAGGAGCCTGCATAGCTCCACAGACAGCATTTTACAATATGCTGGGCATGGAGACATTGGGACTTCGAATGGAGCGATGCTCACACAATGCACTTGCCCTTGCTCAGTTTCTGGAAAGTCAGGAGGGTGTAAAGGTCAACTATCCGGGACTTGAATCCAGTCCTTGGCATGACATCGCAGATGAACAGCTCCACGGTGGTTATGGTGCCATAATCACCATCAGAGTCGGCAGCAAGGAGAAGGCATTTGCGGTGATGAACAAGCTCACAATACCGCAGATAGTGTCGAACATAGGAGACACAAAGACGCTCATCGTGCATCCTGAATCAACACTGAATGCGCACAGCACAGAGCAGGAGAAGCTTGACGCCAACGTATATGATGATATGATTCGTATTAGTGTCGGAATCGAGGATGTGGAGGATCTGATAGAAGATTTCCAGAAGGCCTTGGAAAGTTAAGCAATTGCGAAGACCGAGTTAAGCGAAAGCGACCCCTAATCGGTATACTAAATCACCTCATGCGTTAAACAACATTCAGGTTTCGCAATTGATTGAACACGTAAATATGATTTGGAGGAACTACATATGGCAGTAGATTACGCAGCTCTGAAAAAGGGCGGATTCATGAGACAGAAGCAGAAGAATAACTTTTCTCTGAGACTTCAGGTGGTGGGAGGAAATCTTACCGCAGAGAATCTCAAGAAGATAGCAGAGGTTGCCGAGAAATACGGAGATGGACATGTACATCTCACATCGAGACAGAGCGTCGAGATCCCATTTGTCAAGCTTGACGATGTGGAAGAGGTAAAGGAAGAACTGGCAAAGGGAGGCTGTAAGCCGGGTGTGTGTGGCCCAAGAGTAAGAACAGTCACAGCGTGCCAGGGAAATCAGATCTGTCCGAGCGGCAATATAGACACTTATGATATAGCAAAGAAGCTTGATGCGAGATATTACGCAAGGGAGCTTCCTCACAAGTTCAAGTTCGGTGTCACAGGATGCCAGAACAACTGTCTGAAGGCAGAGGAGAACGACGTGGGAATCAAGGGCGCAATGGTAGTAGAGTGGGATGAGCCATCATGTATCATGTGTGGCGTGTGCGTCAAGGCGTGCCGTGAGGGCGCGATCACCATGGCGGACGGCAAGATCATCCTCGACACAGACAAATGTAACTATTGCGGTCGATGCGCAAAGGCATGTCCTACAGATGCATGGAAGGGCGAGACAGGATACCTTGTCTCATTCGGAGGATTATTTGGTAACACGATCCACCGCGGCGAGGAGTTACTTCCGGTTGTTACATCTGAGGAACAGCTTTTCCGTATCACAGATGCGGCAATACAGTTTTTTGCAGACAATGCAAAGCCAAGCGAGCGTTTCCAGTTTACACTGGAGCGCGTGGGCTTAGACAAATTCAAAGAAGTATTAAAGGAGGCTTACAATGGCTGATTACGAAATTGATGACAGAGTAGATATAACTGATGTGGTGTGCCCGATGACATTTGTCAAGGCGAAGGTAGCCATGGAGGAGCTTGAGATAGGACAGGTGCTTGCGGTTACCATGAACGACGGCGAGCCTGTACAGAACGTACCAAGAAGCTTTAAGGAGGAAGGACAGCAGATCCTGAAGCTCATCGACAACGAGAATGGCACTTATGATCTTATAGTTAAAAAACTGGAGGATTGATCAGGAAAGGAGAAAATGAATGGCAGTAAGAGTCAGTGCAGAGGATTTCGATGCGAAGGTTCTTCAGTCGGAGCTCCCGGCCATCGTGGAATTCTATTCGGACAGCTGCATACCATGCAAGCAGCTCTCACCTATCCTTGGCGGCATTGAGGATGACTACGAGGACAAGGTAAATGTATACAAGGTAAATGTAAACTTCGACGCAGAGCTTGCTGAGAAGTACGCAGTCATGGCGTCACCAACCATACTCTTCTTCAAGGGAGGCGAGGAGGTTTCCCGCATCCGTGGCCTTGTGAAGAGAAATGTGCTGGAGGAGGAAGTTGGCAAATTATTGTAGAAATTCGTTGGTAAAGTGACACAATGGAGTATTTGACTGTAGTCAATTACTTCCGGTGTACAGAAGAATGAAACTATATAATTAAAATTATAAAGTATATAATCACATTTTATGTCAGTCTGGCAACGCCGGACAGGCAAATGAATCGTCAGGAGGAAAGAAAAATGACAGTCACAATAGCAGGAAAGAAGAAAGAGATAGCAGAGAAGACAACAATAGCTCAGATCATCGTGTCAGAGAACGTTGAGAATCCGGACTATGTCACAGTAACAGTCAATGATGAGTTTATTGACTCAGATGCATTTGCAACAACAGAGCTCAAGGACGGCGATACAGTAGAGTTCCTCTACTTCATGGGAGGTGGCAGCTTCTAATGGCATTCACAAACGAACAGATGGAACGTTACTCACGTCACATCATCCTTCAGGAAGTTGGCGTGAAGGGACAGAAGAAATTGTTAAATGGCAAGGTGCTGATCATCGGTGCAGGTGGACTGGGAGCGCCAGCCGCTATGTACCTAGCAGCAGCCGGAGTAGGTACAATCGGTATCGTTGATGCCGATGAGGTAGATCTGTCAAATCTTCAGAGGCAGATCATTCACGGAATAGCAGATGTGGGCAAGGCAAAGGTCAAATCCGCAAAGGAGACCATGAACGCCATGAACCCTGATGTAAATGTGATCACATACAGAGAGTTCGTGACATCAGAGAACATCATGGATCTCATCAAGGACTATGATTTCATCATCGATGGAACAGACAACTTCCCTGCAAAATTCCTTATCAACGATGCCTGTGTTATGGCTAAGAAGCCATTTTCACATGCAGGAATCATCAGATTCAAGGGTCAGCTTATGACATATGTTCCAGATGAGGGACCATGTTATAGATGTGTATTCAAGGATCCACCTCCAAAGGATGCGGTTCCTACATGTAAGCAGGCCGGAGTCATCGGAGCAATGGGCGGTGTTATCGGAAGTCTTCAGGCTATGGAGGCAATTAAGTATCTCATTGGAGTTGGCGATCTTCTGACAGGAAGACTCCTTACATTTGACGCACTTAAGATGGAATTCCACACAGTAAAGCTCCCTCACAAGAAGGGCTGTGGATGTGCTGTATGTGGACCAAATCCAACCATCACCAAGCTCATCGACTACGAGCAGGTAGAGTGTGACGGAAAGTAATTTTCATAAGGAGGACCCGCTTGCGGGAGATTCCTTATGAAGCACGCAGACGCCGCGCGAAGCGCCTTTTTATGCGTCTGCTCAATGCTTGATAATAAGGAGGACCCGCTTGCGGGAGATTCCTTATGAAGCACGCAGACGCCGCGCGAAGCGCCTTTTCATGCGTCTGCTCAATGCTTGATAATAAGGAGGATATGAAGTAAGATGTTGTACATGACAAAGTCTGATTACGAGAAGATACTTGCACACTGCAAGGAAGGCCTTCCAAATGAGTCCTGTGGTCTGATCGGCGGTGTCAGAGAGGGAGACAAGAAGTACATCAGGAAGGTGTATCTCCTGACAAATATTGACGCCAGCAACGAGCATTTTTCCATGGACCCGAGAGAGCAGCTTGCGGCAGTTAAGGATATGCGTGCAAATGGATACGAGCTTCTTGGCAACTTTCATTCCCATCCAGAGTCTCCATCCAGACCTTCGGAGGAGGATAAGAGACTTGCATATGATTCCAAGGTGAATTATCTGATTCTCTCCCTCATGGAGATAGACAATCCGGTACTCAAGGCCTTCAACATAGATGAGGAAAAGAATGTGACGATAGAGGAGCTTGTTATAGAATCATGATAGATAGCAGGCATTTGAAAGAACAGGGCGGGCTTTGATACCCGCCCTTGTTCTTTACGTGGGCTTGTCATAAATTTTCATTTGGAGTTACTGAAGATATGTTTTGCATAAGTATAAATCATAAGAATACACCGGCCGATGTCAGGGAGAGCTTTGCATTTTCGACAAAAGGACAGAGACAGTTCACCGAGCGGCTAAAGGCTGCGGTGGGTGGATGTGTCGTGTTGTCGACCTGCAACAGGATGGAAATATACTTTACGGATAAATGTGAGCCATGTGGGTCTGCTATAACAGGGAAAATGAGCAGCAGTGAAGCTTCCGGTGGGCGAGGTGGCCTGCTTGAACAGGTAGAAATGCTTCTGGCTAATGATAGGGATGTCCCTGTCAGCCTAATAAGAAGATATAGCATGAATTATGAGGGATTCCAGTGTATGTTACATCTGTGCAGAGTGGCGTGTGGTATGGATTCCATGGTGCTCGGCGAGGTGGAGATCATACATCAGGTGAAGAGCGCATATCTTGTGGCAAAGAAGCTTGGAGCCTGTGACGGCGAGCTGAATATAGCATTTCAGGGAGCACTTGCGGCGGCAAAGGCGGTGGCGACGGAGAGTGACACTACGAGACTTCCGGTATCCGTCGGAACCTTGTCAGCACGGGAGGCAGTGAATTTTACAAGAAATGGCGGCATTGAAAACACGTGCAGAGATGTTCGAAGTGATGTGGTAAGCAGCAGTCAAGTTGAGAGTGTGGATGCTGAAAAGGCAAATACCGGGCATATCCTAGTCGTAGGAGCCACAGGCAAGATAGGCAGCATAGTTGTCAAGGATATTGCAGATCTTGCGCCAGATATAGAGATAACAGGCACAAGCAGAAGTCACCACAGTGCAGATAGCATATTTGACAGACATCAGCAGATCAGGATAGAGGACTACAGCAGAAGATATGAGCTGGCAGCCTGGGCGGATGTCATCATCAGTGCGACAGCAAGCCCTCATTATACATTTGTCAGGGATGAGCTGGCGGAGGCTGTGAAAATGCAGCCGAAGCGGAGATTGCTCCTTGATCTGGCAATGCCAAAGGACATTGATCCTGCGGTCTCAGATGTGGACGGATGTGTGCTGCGTGACATAGACTATATCAGAACACTCTCCAGAGAGAACAATGAAAGCAGGGCAAAAACAATCACAGAGATGGAGCCGTGGCTCATATCACAGGTTGACGAGATTATGAAGAACATAGCATTTTCGAGGTTCAACAGGGAGCACAGGGACGTGATGGCGAAGCTTAAGACTATAGATGGTGCAAAGATGGTATATAAACTCAAAGGACAGCTTGAGTATGAGGCATTTGAGAAAATGCTGGACAGTATTGTGACTGCCGGATGTGAGAACTGAATACTGCTTGTTTGCCTGAGGTTATGCAGTATCATCGGCTGATGATGGTTATGTCAGATAATTGGAACAACTTTTGGTGCTTTTTAATAGATACTCAATAATAGAAATTAGAGGTAGTGATGTCGTATTTCCCATTTATGATAGAATTGAATAATGAGAGATGCCTGATCGCAGGAGGCGGAACTGTTGCATACAGAAAGGTGTGCAGCATGCTGGAATTTGGCGCGGTGGTCACGGTGGTGTCACCGGAGTTCTGCCCGGAGCTTTTAGAACTGGTGGAGCAGGTGAATACGCCAGACAAATACTGTGCAGCGACAAGCGATGATCGTGGTTCTGTAGAGAATTTTGCAGATTATTCTGGATGCCTAACACTTGTAAAAAGACGTGTGCAGCCGCAGGATATTGACGGTGCATTTGTCGTCATAATGGCGACGGACGATGAGAAGGTCAACCACGACATGGCTGAGCTCTGCAGGCAGCAGCGCATACTGGTAAATGTGGTGGATGTGAAATCGGATTGTGGATTCTACTTTCCGGCGATCATAAAGGATAAAGAGGTCGTGATAAGCGTTTCCACCGGAGGACAGAGTCCGGTGCTTGCGGGAACAATCAAGAGAAATATAGAGAGCCATTTAGGCAGGAGTTATGGCGACATAGCGGAGCGGATGGGTGAGCTCCGGGAGCAGATCAAAGCACAGATAGACGGCGAGGAAGAGCGAAAGAAAGCATTTCAGCAAATGGTTAGGAGTCTGTTAGATGAGAGTTGAGAATGGACATGGTAAAAATAAACCGAATATTCGTAAATTTGCGGAGAATGACATGGCAGATGGATTCAATAGTGACGGTTTGGATTGCGAAAGCGGAGGACAGAAAAAAACAGTAAAAGTTGGAACCCGTGGTAGCAAGCTTGCTCTTGCTCAGACTGAACTGGTGATAAAGGCACTCAAGGAGAGATTTCCACAGATTGATTTTCAGATGATTACAATGAGTACCCGGGGGGATCGGGACACCAGCAGAGCGCTTCTGGAATTCGGAGGCAAAGCGGTATTTGTCGAGGAGTTCGAGGAAGCTATACTTAAAGGTGACATAGACATAGCGGTACACAGTGCCAAGGATATGCCGATGGAGATCATGGAAGGTCTTACTATATCGGGTACACTTCCGAGGGCATGTCCGCAGGACGTTTTTATATATAAGAGTGGCAGGTCATTTGACAGAAATGACAGTTTCGTGGTGGGAACCAGCAGCCTGAGACGGCAGTACCAGATAAGAGACATGTATCCATATGCTGTGTGCAAGAATTTGAGAGGAAATGTCGGTACCCGCATACAGAAGCTGGAAGATGGCGAATACGATGCCATCATTCTTGCAGCGGCAGGGCTTGAGCGCCTGGGAGTTATTAAAGACAAAAGCAATGACAGCACAGAATGCTTTGAAGTGCACAAGGACGAACTTACATTCAGATACATCAGCACAGAGTCCATGCTTCCGGCAGCATGTCAGGGAATCATAGCCATAGAGACACGAACCTCTGGCGAGGTATACGATATGGTCAGAGCGATAAATGACACAGAGGCATACGCACAGCTCACATGCGAGCGCGCAGTTCTGAATCGCCTGAACGCCGGTTGTCACGAACCGATAGGCGTGTACTCAGAACTTCATGGCGACCACATGAAGCTAAGCCTGATGAAAGCAGATGCGGCTTCATCGGACAAAGAGAAAGATGAAGAAATCCAGATACACAGAAAGACGGTAGAAGGAAACACCGCAGAATGGGAACAGCTTGTAGAGAATTTAATAAAGTAGAGTAAGTTGTTTTGCAACAGTATATTTAAAAGATAAATAAAAACATAAAATGTAGATTGTTTTGAAGTAGTATGTATTGAAGATAAAAGAAAAGTAAAGAAGTAAATTTTTTCGATGCGTAAGCCGTGTGAGTTGGATGGGTGTCTCTACGGCGGGTAGCACATAAGCGATGGAAGCTTGTCGCTCCTTGCCAAACGGGAGCCTCCAACGCCCTTATTGGAGGCGGGAGTGAGTGCAAATAGGAGCAAGACAAGGTGACTGAGCTGTGCGTAGCCGAGAGACACCCATCCAACTCACACGGCGAATGGAGAGCAAAAAATGGTATATTTGATAGGCGCAGGCCCCGGCGACCCGGGACTAATCACGGTGAAGGGCCTGGAATTCATAAAACAATGCGATACAATCATATATGACAGACTCGGAACTTACCAGCTTCTGGAGATGGTGAAGCCGGACTGCCGCAGGATATACGTTGGCAAGCAGGCGGGCAGCCATTACAAGAAGCAGCCTGAGATAAACGAGATACTTGTTGAGGAAGGCCGCAAAGGCAACATGGTGGTGCGCCTCAAAGGTGGCGATCCATTTGTATTTGGAAGAGGCGGCGAGGAAGTGACAGCACTTCTAGAAGCGGGGATCCCATTTCAGGTGATACCGGGAATAACGTCCGCCGTGGCGGTTCCGGAGGTGTGCGGCATACCGGTGACCCACCGCGGAACGAGCAGAAGCTTTCACGTGATAACAGGACACAAGCGGGCGGACATACACAGATCTGATGAAGGTGGTTTAGATGACTACGACTACATCAGAAATCAGGAAGGGACAAGCGTGTTCCTGATGGGGCTGCACAAACTGCCACAGATCATGGAGAGACTTGTTCAGACTGGGGCGGAGGAACATACTCCGGTCGCGGTCATTTCCAAAGGAACCATGCCAGGACAGAGGATAGTCCGCGGCGATATACAGACAATTGCGGACAAGGTGAACGAGGCAAAGCTTGAATCTCCTGCGATCATAGTTGTGGGTGAAAATGCAGCGTTGGATTTTACAGCACCAAACAGAGGACCGCTTCAGAATGTCCACGTTGGACTTGTTGGAACGCCAAAGCTTCGCGAGAAGATGAGAGTTGCAATAGATGCACTTGGCGGCCAATCCTACAGCATAGTGGATATGAGCGTGGAGCAGACAGAGGAGAAGAACAGGCTGCGAGTGGCTCTGGAACATATAGAAGATTACAGCTGGCTGGCATTTACCAGTCAGAACACCATAATCCTGTTTTTCAAATGGCTCAGAGAATGGAATATAGATGTCAGAAAACTGGCTCATCTGAAACTTGCAGTGGTCGGTGCCGGAACAAGGGACGCACTTAAGGCTGAGGGATATATAGCGGATTACGTGCCGGACGAGTACACTACAAGCGCCCTTGCCAGGGAACTTGCAAATGTGATGAATGACGGAGAGAAACTTCTCCTTCCGAGAGCCGTTCAGGGCAGTGAGACGATGCTTGATATACTTGATCAGGGCGGTGTGGCATATGAGGAGATTCCGGTTTATGATGTGGTTGGACGCAGGATGGAGAGCATACAGTATCTGAATGATCTGGATGTGATCACATTTGTCAGCGCGTCAGGAGTCAGAGGATTTCTAGATGTTCTTGATGCAGAGAAAAAAAACTGCGGTGTGGCCCATATGTTGAATGATATAGATTCATGTGGGGATCATACGGACAATACAGACGGCAGTTTTAAAATACATGATATAATGAAGAATATCCGCATAGCGGCACTTGGAAATGTGACCGAGAAGGCCTTGGAGAAGGCTGGTTATCATGCGGATATAGTTCCGGAGGTTGGTGATATCGAGCACCTTATATCAGCCATCGGTGATTATTATTTTAGAGAAAAGAGGCAGTAACATGATAAGACTCAGAAGACTTCGCGGAAGCGAGGCCATCAGAAATATGGTTAGAGAGAACAGGGTTAACAAGGAGGATCTTGTATACCCGATGTTTGTGGCGGAGGGCACAGGGATCAAGAATCCTGTTGATTCCATGCCAGGCATATATCAGTATTCACTCGACACATTTGAGGAGGAGCTTCGCAGAGTGGCGGACGCCGGAATCAGCGCGGTTCTCCTGTTCGGAATACCGGCTCACAAAGATGAGGTTGGAAGCAGTGCATATGATGATCAGGGAATCATGCAGAAGGCGGTCAGAAGGATAAAAGAGCTGTATCCGGATATGATAGTCATAGCGGACATTTGTCTGTGCGAGTACACATCACACGGTCACTGCGGAATTATCCATGACGGCAAGATACTCAACGATGAGACTCTTCCATATCTGGGCAAGATGGCTGTATCACTTGCAAAGGCTGGCGCAGACATGGTGGCTCCGTCGGATATGATGGATGGACACACCGCATACATCAGAAAGGCACTTGACGACAACGGGCTGACGGATGTACTGATCATGGGTTATAGTGCGAAATTTGCATCTGGTTACTATGCACCATTTCGCGATGCGGCACATTCTGCACCACAGTTTGGAGACAGAAGGACATACCAGATGGATCCCGCAAATGGCAGGGAGGCTCTGAGAGAGTGCGAGGCGGATATCGCCGAGGGAGCAGACATAATCATGGTCAAGCCGGCACTTGCTTATCTGGATGTAGTCAAGGATGTGAGAAACCACACGGACTATCCGATAGCGGTGTACAATGTCAGCGGCGAGTACTCCATGGTCAAGGCAGCTGCGGCAAATGGCTGGATAGACGAGAAGAGGATCGTCATGGAAAACATGACAGCCATGAAGAGAGCCGGCGCAGGGATCATCATAACTTATCATGCTATAGACGTGGCACACTGGCTTGAGTCGGAATCAATATGACGGAGTCATATTTCGGAATGATTCCGACGATCTGCCCCACTCGACGGAGGAGAGAGGGGCGTTTCAAAAGATGAGGAGAATGCGACATCAACACTTAAAAGAAGATAGAGCTGAGTAGGACAATAGTTGCTATGTATAACGAGGTGTTTTTATCTATTTGGAATATAAAATAGAAAAAGATACAATATTGTATCTAAACGGTTAAAATAACATAGCTTTGCGAAAAACAAAAGGAAACAAAGAAAAAATTCACACTGGACGATAAATTATAGAAAGAAGAATGGCAATGACAAATTCACAGGATCTATTTGAAAAATCACAGAAGGTAATTCCGGGCGGCGTCAATTCACCGGTCAGGGCATTTGGCTCGGTGGGACGGACACCTGTATTTATGAAGAAAGCAAAAGGTTCACGTATATTTGACGAGGATGGCAATTCCTACGTGGATTATGTTTGTTCCTGGGGCCCGGGAATTCTGGGGCATGCCGATGACAGAGTCATAGATGCGGTGAAGGCGGCTTGTGATGACGGACTTACATTCGGCGCACCGACAAGGAAAGAGCTCGAGATCGCAGAGCTGGTAAATGAGCTTATGCCTTCAATGGAGCTGACCAGGATGGTCAACTCGGGAACAGAGGCAGTGATGAGTGCGCTCAGAGTGGCGAGAGGATTTACAGGCAGAGACAAGATTGTAAAGTTCCGCGGCTGCTATCACGGACACAGTGATGGACTTCTGGTCAAGGCAGGCTCGGCGGCACTTACACAGTCAGTTCCGGACAGCCTGGGAGTTCCAAAGTCGTATACACAGCATACACTCATAGCAGAGTATAACAACGAGGACAGCGTAAAGAAGTTATTTGAGGCGGAGGGCAAAGACATTGCGGCAATCGTGGTCGAGCCGGTTGCCGCAAATATGGGAGTTGTTCCACCGCATGATGGATTCCTTCAGTTCCTCAGGGACATAACAAATGAGTACGGCGCACTTCTTATATTTGATGAGGTCATCACAGGTTTCAGACTCAGCCTTGGCGGTGCCCAGGAATACTTCGGGGTAAAGCCTGATCTCACAACACTTGGCAAGATAGTCGGAGGCGGAATGCCGGTGGGAGCATACGGCGGACGCCGCGATGTCATGAGCATGGTGGCACCACTTGGCGGAGTATACCAGGCGGGAACTCTGTCGGGCAATCCGATAGCCATGACAGCCGGACTCACAACGCTCCGCATACTCCAGAAGGAAAAGGATACAATATATCCGGCGATAGAAAAGAGCACAAGGCAGATAGCCGACACAGTCAGAGACACACTCGGCGACACAGTCCATGTCAACCAGATAGGCTCACTGATGAGCGTATTCTTCACAGATCAGGAAGTAGTGGATATGGACACGTCAATATCCAGCGACACCGCAAGGTATGCAAAGTATTTCTCATACATGCTGGACAACGGAATCTACCTTGCTCCATCACAGTTCGAGGCAATGTTCGTATCCTACGCACACAGCAAGGAAGACGTATCCAAAACCTGTGAGCTGATAAAGAAATACAAAGAGAACTAGAGAGACTTAGTAGGTCAGAAGATGTCTCATTAAAAAGGAATTTATATTCCTATATTGTAGAAATAATTAGATAAGTATTAAAAGAGTGGTTTGGAAATAACATAATAAAACTAACGGTTATCGAAGAGTAAGCTGTCATGTTTATGTGATGCTCCAAAGGCGGGTAGCACATAGACGACGGAAGCTTGTCGCTCCTTGCTGAGCGGGAGCCCCCCCTGTACTTATATGGGGGCGGGAGCGAATGCAAATAATGTGTCAAGTTTTCTGTGAAAACTTGACATGTAGCGTCAGCCCTCGCCGAAGGCGACTTTTGATGGGCTGATGTTCAATTCAGGAGCTAAGACAAGGTGACAGAGTCGTGCGTAGCCTTGGAGCATTACATAAACATGACAGCGACCTTCTTCGACAAGGAGGAAATATGAGAGATTTGGTTATTGTGGGCAGCGGCCCTGCGGGTCTGTCCGCCGCAGTCTACGCCAAGAGGGCGATGATGGACGTGGTGGTACTGGAGAAGGAGGCATTCTCCGGCGGGCAGATCGTGAATACAGAGCAGGTTGACAACTACCTTGGACTGCCGGGAATAAGCGGCTTTGACATGGGTATGAAGTTCAGAGAACACGCAGATACATTTGGCGTGGAGTTTGATGACAGAGAGGTGACAGCCATCGAGGATCACGGCGATCACAAGAAGGTCAGCCTGGAGGATGGCAGCAGCATAGAGACAAAGGCGATTCTGATAGCCACAGGCGCAAAGCACAGAAAACTTGGCGTTCCTGGAGAAGAAGAATTCACAGGTGCGGGAGTTTCATACTGTGCCACATGTGACGGAGCGTTCTTTAGGAACAAAGAAGTTGCAGTTGTGGGCGGTGGCAATATAGCTCTTGAGGATGCCCTGTATCTGTCAAAGATGTGCAGTAAGGTGCATCTGATCCACAGAAGAGATGAGTTCAGAGGCGAGAAAATACTTGGAGCGCGTGTGCTTGAAACAGAGAATATAGAATTTCATTCATTTGCACAGGTGACAGAGATAGGCGGAACGCCGGGCAAGCTGAATCTCAAGGTTGCTGTGAATACACCAAAAACAGTGGGCGGACAGGCCAATCGCGATTTTACGCTTCCGGTAGCAGGTGTATTCATTGCCATAGGAACAAGCCCTATCACAGACTTCCTCGGTGACGTTGTGGAGCTTGATGACGCTGGTTATGTTGCAGCGGGCGAGACCGGACAGACCAGCACACCGGGAATATTTGCCGCGGGAGATGTGAGGACCAAGGCAGTGCGCCAGGTGGCGACAGCAGTTGGAGATGGTGCAGCAGTTATCCATTATGTTGAGGAATACCTGAATGGGTTAAAAAATAAGGACAACTGAAACAGCTGATCGGCATATATGATTAACGATATAGAAACATACTCAAAAAAATAAATAGAATAATTGGGAAGCAATTGGCATGGAGATAAAGCATGGAATGTAAATGCATACCTGTTTTCTCCCTGCCAAAAAAAATAAAACTAATTCATAGTAATTCTATAGGTAAAATATAACAATGAACAGGAGGCGGAAAAATGTTAATATCATCAAAGGGACAATATGCACTGAGACTCATGGTAGATATATCGATAAACAGTGGCAGCACGGTTACTGTCAAAGCTGTAGCCAGAAGATGTGGATTGTCTGACAAATATCTTGAGCAGGTTACATCTTCTCTGCTAAAGGCAGGATATTTAAGAAGCGTGAGAGGACCGAGGGGCGGTTACCGTCTGAACATGCCGGCGGAGGAGATCACGGTTGGGATGGTGCTAAGGGCGATAGAGGGCAGGATATCACCGATAGATAACAGAGTTGATGAGGACGGCGACACCAACATGGTCATGAACGATGTCATTGGAGAGGTGTGGGATGACCTTGAATCTGCCATCAACAATGTCCTTGATAACAAAACCATCGCCGATCTTACCCGGGAGTACAGTGACCGGATCGGATACATGTATTCGATATAAATCGGGACGGAGGGGCCAGATGTCAATAAGATTTCAGTTGAAAAAAAACTTATTTTGTATATAGTTGTAGTGGGATATATATCATATTAGGAGAATAAGAGATGTTAACACAGTTTTCGAGAACAGAGCTGCTATTTGGCAAGGAAGCCATGGACAAGCTGGCAGGCTCTAAGGTAGCGGTATTTGGAATAGGCGGAGTTGGCGGTTATGTATGCGAGGCACTGGTCAGGAGCGGTGTCGGAGCATTTGACCTGATAGATGATGACAAGGTGTGCCTGACAAATCTCAACAGACAGATCATAGCGACAAGGAGCACAGTTGGAAAGTATAAGACCGATGTTATGAGGGACAGGATGCTTGACATCAATCCAAATGTGGAGGTTGAGGTACACAAATGTTTCTTCCTTCCGGAAAATGCGGATGACTTCCCTTGGGACAGCTACGACTACGTAGTCGATGCGGTGGACACCGTGACAGCCAAGATCGCTCTTGTCATGAAGTGCAAGGAGAAGAATATCCCGATCATCAGCAGCATGGGTGCGGGAAACAAGCTTGACGGAAGCCAGTTCAAGGTTGCAGATATATACAAGACAAAGGTGTGTCCGCTTGCGAAGGTCATGAGAAGAGAGCTGAAGAAGAGGGGCGTCAAGAAACTCAAGGTCGTATACTCGGAAGAGATTCCGACAAGGCCGATCGAAGATATGGCGATAAGCTGCAGAAACAACTGCATTTGTCCTCCGGGTGCAGAACACAAATGTACAGAGCGCAGAGACATCCCGGGCAGCGTGGCATTTGTGCCATCAGTCGCAGGGCTTATAATAGCTGGTGAGGTGGCAAAGGATCTCATCAGGAGGTAATAAAAAAGGACGCTGAGAAATCAGCGCCTTCTCCATAAAAATACCAGAGTTCCAAGCAGAACCGCACCACCATAGATGAATGGTGCATTTTTGTCACTGTTCATAGTTCTTTCCGTATAAGATACGGATGGATTATTCGGGTTGTAATATATTGCGATGGACGACATGGAGTTGTAATTTGTTATACCGCGGACGGAAAGAAAACCATTGTGCAATACTCCGGACTGGTCGCGGTATTCATAGTTGATATGGGTTCTTTTACTGAATCTTCTGACAGATGTGATATCGGCGGATGTTCTGGTATAGTCCCGCTCGATACGGCATGCCTTACCCCGTATGGAAAGGCCGATGACCACAGCTATGATGAATGATGCTATTGGAATAATGTAAGTCGTATAAGGTAATAGTCTGAAAAAAATACTGATAGAATCCCCCGATGTTAAAATCATAATGTACCCCCTGAAATTGTTGTTTCCCCAAAATATCAGACATGAGATCCCTATTTACATGCCGGACTTGTATGTGTAGATTATAATATAAAGAAGACTGGTTGAGAATCCCTTAATTTAAGAGGATAAGTCTGTTAATATAGCAAATTTCAGGTAATAAATATATTACTGTTTGCACTGCCACTCATGGTGGTCATAAGCTCAGTCATATTCGCATTTGCCAGAAGTGATAACATGGTGATAATAGGCCAATAATATAATAGAGAATATACAAAAGGAAGATGAACGAGATGGATAAGAAAGAAGAAAAGAAAATCATAAGACAGGAGTTTCTGACAGGTGAGAGAGCTCTTTTCATGGGAAAAAATCTCGATATATATGATACGATATTTGACGATGGCGAGTCTCCGCTTAAGGAGAGCCGCGGCATAAATCTGTACGGCAGCATGTTCAAATGGAAGTATCCGCTGTGGTACAGCAAGAACATTGTTGCGGAGGATTGCCACTGGTTTGAGATGGCGAGAGCCGGAGTCTGGTACACTGATAATATCGCGGTGAGGCGGGCACTCATCCAGGCACCAAAGAACTTCCGCAGATGTAAAGGCCTGGAGCTTACGGATGTGACATTCACCCATGCTGAGGAGACCCTTTGGAGCTGCGATGACGTGACAATGAACCATGTGACAGCAAAGGGCGACTATTTTGCCATGAACAGCAATAATATGAAGATAGACGACCTGAAGCTTGACGGCAACTATTCATTTGACGGATGCAGGAATGTAGAGATAAGAAACTCCAATCTGCTTTCAAAGGATGCATTCTGGAATACCGAGAACGTGACCGTATATGATTCATTCATATCGGGCGAGTATCTTGGCTGGAACGCAAAGAACCTCACCCTGGTGAACTGCACCATCGAGAGCCTTCAGGGCATGTGCTACATCGACAACCTTGTGATGAAGAACTGCAAGCTCATCAACACAACACTTGCATTTGAATATTCAACAGTGGATGCCGACATCTGCAGCAAGATAGACAGCGTCATGAATCCAACGTCAGGAACCATCAAAGCCCAGCACATCGACAACCTGATAATAGAAAAAGACAAAGTAGATCCGTCAAAGACAAAAATAATAGTACAGGACTAAACGAGTTTAAGATTTGGTGATATATCATAACGTAAATGAGATTCCGCGGCTGCTGTGGTGAAACGAGTTGGCACATATAGAGTGCTCAATCGGTAGTGAAGTCGACTGAGCATTGCTGCTTCTTGCCGGAGCGGCGCAAGCAACGCCCTTATCGCTTGCAGAGCGCAGTGCAGATAGAAGCAAAGCAAGGCGAGGGAAGACGAACGTGATGGAGCACTCTATATGTGCCAGCCGTTTGCCACAGCAGCCGCGGAATCTCTCCATGAAGTGGAGGGACAAACATGAAGTTTGATTTTGACAAGGTTATAGACAGACGCGGCACAGGCTCCCTGAAGTGGGACGTGCCGGAAAACGAACTGCCAATGTGGGTGGCAGACATGGACTTTCAGACGGCTCCATGCATCAGGGAGGCACTGGCAGCCCGGGTGGAGCACGGAATATTCGGATATTCCATCATCCCGGACGAGTGGGCAGATGCCTACGTGAACTGGTGGGGCAACAGACACGGATTTGCGATAGATAGGGATTGGCTGGTGTTCTGCTCCGGAGTCATCCCAGCCATATCAACGGCGGTGAGAAAGCTCACCACACCCGCAGAGAATGTTGTAGTGCAGACCCCTGTCTACAATATTTTCTTCAATTCTATATACAACAATGGGCGAAATATATTGGAAAGCCCTCTGAAATACGACGGCGATGGATATGCCATGGACTTTGAGGATCTTGAGGCAAAGCTTGCAGATCCACAGACCAGCCTCATGATACTCTGCAATCCACAGAATCCTGCGGGGAAGATCTGGGATAAGGAGACGCTTGCCCATGTGGGAGAGCTATGCGCAAAGTATGGTGTGACGGTCATCTCGGATGAGATACACTGCGATCTCACCGATCCTGGAAAGGAGTATGTGCCATTTGCCACGGCATCTGACACATGCAGGGATATAAGCGTGACCTGTATTGCGCCGACAAAGACCTTCAACATAGCCGGAATCCAGACTGCGGCCATTGTGGTTCCGGATAAATTCCTGAGACACAAGATGTGGAGAGGTCTGAACACAGATGAAGTAGCCGAGCCAAATGCATTTGCGGTGGATGCGGTGATAGCAGCATTTACAAATGGCGGCGAGTGGCTGGACAGTCTCAGGCAGTATCTGTATGAGAACAAGCAGTATGTGAGAAAATTTGTATCTGAGAATATCCCTGACATGAAGGTGGTGTACTCGGAGGCAACATACCTTCTCTGGCTTGACTGCAGTAAGATAACTGACAACGCAAAACAGCTTTCAGCATTTATCAGGAAGAACACCGGACTCTATATGTCGCCGGGACTTTCATATGGTAAGAACGGAAAGGCATTTATCAGACTTAACATCGCATGTCCAAGGTCGATCGTGGAAGAGGGCATGAAGAGACTTGCCGAGGGAACCACGGCATTCAGAAAAATGAACGCAGAGATGGTAAACATAGACAATGCGGCTAAAAAAGGAGATATAGATGAGTAGCAGTGAAAACTTGCTGAAGGACATGATATCTGGAAAGTCCATGACCGCATCCCAGCAGATAGGACTTACGGTCAGGCTCAGTATCCCGGCTATTCTTGCCCAGATTTCGTCCATTGTCATGCAGTACATCGATGCATCCATGGTGGGGCGTCTTGGTGCAAATGCATCGGGAGCCATCGGACTTGTCTCGTCCACGACATGGCTGTTTGGCGGGCTATGCATTGCGGTGACTACAGGATTTACTGTGCAGATAGCCCAGGCGGTGGGGGCCGGTGAGGAGAAGAATGCCAGAAACATCATGAAGCAGGGTATTATAATAGCGCTGTGCATAAGCGCCATGCTTGCACTCATCGCAGCACTTATAAGCACACCGCTTCCGAGATGGCTCGGCGGTGAAGCTGCGATACAGAAGATGGCAAGCCAGTATTTCCTTGTGTATATGCTGGGACTTCCTGCTCTGCAGATGAACAGCATAGCGGGCGGTATGCACCAGAGCTCCGGAAATATGAGACTCCCAGGTATACTGAATGTCATGTGCTGTGTGATGGATGTGATTTTTAATTTGTTCTTTATATTTCCGACAAGAATTGTAAATTTAAGTATTCCGTTTTTATCCAGCGTAAGGCTGGCTGGTTCTCAGATGGCAGGAACGGTTCAGGCAGGAGCCTTTGGTTCCCATTTGTCAACACTTGTGCAGTCTGAAACCTCGATGAATGGACTGACATTTACCATGCCGGGACTTGGACTTGGCGTTGCTGGGGCGGCACTTGGAACCATCACTGCTGAAGCAGTTACCTGTGCCATCATGGTCACTGCACTTCTTTGGAAGAACAGGACACTCCATTTAAGAAAGGGAGAACGTTTAAGATTTCACAGGGATACCCTTGCCAAGGCGGTGAAGATTGGAGCACCTGTGGGTCTTGAGCAGATGGTCATGTGCTCAGCGTATGTCATGTCCACAAAGATCGTGTCACCGCTTGGAACGATAGCCATCGCAGCCAACTCATTTGCGGTTACTGCGGAGAGCTTCTGTTACATGCCGGGGTACGGAGTACAGGCGGCATCAACCACACTTGTGGGACAATGCGTGGGAGCAGGACAAAAACAGTTGTCCAGAAGAATGGCATGGATTACAATGGGATTAGGTGTGTCGGTTATGACCATTGGCGGAGTCCTTATGTACATAGCAGCTCCGTCCATGATAGGTGTGCTGACACCGAACGAAGAGATAAGAAATCTTGGGGCGGCAGTGCTGAGGATAGAGGCATTTGCCGAACCATTTTATGCCGCATCCATAGTTGCATCGGGAGCACTCAGGGGAGCCGGGGACACTTTGGTTCCTAGCTGCATGAACTTTGCAAGTATGTGGTGTGTGCGGATACCGCTTGCAGCCATACTTGCACCTAGAGTCGGTCTCTACGGTGTATGGATCGCCATGTGCGTGGAGCTCTGTTTCAGAGGAATCCTGTTCACCACAAGGCTTAAACGGGAAAGATGGATGCGGGTGTTTGACGAACATTAAATATGATGTTTTATAATTGCAAGGCATGATTAAACTTGCAATAAAACATCGTTAAACAGGGAGGAAAATATGCCAGTATTTGATTTCAGCGGAAGTGACAACAAGAATAAGAACATAGTTACATATGAGACATTTCAGTCATCGGAAAGAACAGCCACAGCAGAGAAACCGATAATGCTCCTGGAGAACTCGACCAGGAAGTGGGCGCACCACTCCGGCGGAAAGTTCACAAATCCGATCAAAAGGACAGCATTTGAATTTGACGAGGTGGACGGAGTTCAGTCTGCCGACATATTGAAGATAGATGCGAGATTTGTAAGCCTTCTCAAATGGCTCGGCGAAAATCATATCAACGTCCGTCTGTCAGGAGAGAACAGACCGGAAGGCTATGCAGTATATAAGATAAGGGAGACCGAGTTCGGCGGCGGGGCAAAGCTGTCGGCAAATGACGGATTCCTCCAGTTCATGATAGAGCGACTTCTTGCAAGTGATGCCCCTTCAGAAGAGGAGAAATCCGAGGAGGAAGAAGAGGAGGAGGCACTTGGCGACGACATGAAACTCACAAGCATGCAGAGTATCATTGATTTCATGCACTGTGCCGGAAGAACGCTCCCTGACAATATAAGACTGTGGGCGAGAAGAAATCTTGCGGTTGCGAGATCCAGCGAGGTATCACCGGAGGAGAGACGCCACGCCCAGAGAGCACTTTCCATGGCGATGAACATCAGATGGAAGAGCAATTACTTTGAGGCGATAGATCCGGAAGAGGCCAGAAGGATACTGGACGAGGAACTCTACGGAATGGAGAAGGTAAAGCAGAGGATCATCGAGACAATCATCCAGATCAACCGTACACATACACTTCCTGCATACGGACTTCTGCTCTGCGGACCTGCCGGAACAGGAAAGTCACAGATAGCCTATGCGGTTGCGAGAATACTCAGACTTCCATGGACGACCCTTGACATGAGTTCCATCAACGATCCGGAACAGCTTACAGGAAGTTCAAGAGTATATTCCAATGCCAAGCCGGGAATCATCATGGAGGCATTTTCACAGGCTGGAGAATCTAACCTCGTATTCATCATCAACGAGCTGGACAAGGCAAATTCCGGCAAGGGCAACGGCAATCCTGCCGATGTACTGCTGACACTCCTGGATAACCTGGGATTCACCGACAACTACATGGAGTGCATGATCCCGACAAATGGCGTGTATCCTATAGCGACGGCAAATGACAAGGAGAACATCAGCAAGCCGATCATGTCGAGATTTGCTGTTATAGACATACCGGATTACACCCCGGATGAGAAGAAGGAGATATTCAACAAATTTGTTCTGCCGAAGGTGCTCAAGCGCATCGGACTTGAAGGGAGCGAGTGCATCATCCTTCCAGACGGCGTGGATGCTGTCATCAAGAAGTGCGACGGCGTGACCGGAATCAGAGATATAGAGCAGGCTGCAGAGCACATAGTTGCACATGCGCTTTACCAGATCGAGGTAAATCACGTTCAGAGCGTGACATTTGACGGAGCTATGATAGAGGAGCTTTTGAGCTGATTATCGTCATATTACACAATTTACATTACGGAAAGTATTATGGTATACTCTTCTTATGAAACAAGTTTCATGGACTACAGTCTGAAATTCATAAGGAGAGTATATTTATATATGGCAAGTATAAGAGACGTTGCGAAGGAGGCGGGGGTCGCCATCTGCACGGTGTCGAGACTTATCAACGGCACGGCAAATGTTGAACCTGAGACTCAGAAGAAGATAGAAGATGCGATGAAGAAACTGGATTATGTTCCAAATGAGCTTGCGCGAGGCATGTTCAAGGGCAGATCAAACTCCATTGCGATGTTGGTTCCAAATATCCAGCACCCATGGTTCTCATCACTGGCATCGGAGATAGAAAAGATACTTTATGAGAAGAAATACAAGTTTATGCTTTTTTCAACATCCGATGACAAGCAGAGGGAGAAGGAGTGTTTCAAGCTGTTAAAGTCCAACATCGTGGATGGGATCATATGCGGAACGTCGGCATGTACGGCGAAGGAATACCAGAAGATAGATAAGCCGATGGTCATGCTGGATTATAAGGTTGGCAGCAAATTTCCTGTCGTAGTGTCGGATCACAAGATGGGCGGACAGCTTGCTGCTCGGGAATTCATAAACAGTGGATGCAGATACGTCATCCATATATCCGGAATCAGGACTGACAAGAATATCATGTCGTATGAGTGTCATGAGGAGCTTGACAGAGTCCTCGCCGAGAATGGGATAAAATCCAGAAGGGTTCCTGTTCAGTGGAATGACTTTGATTTTCGGGGATATTTTGAGATGGCAAAATGCATACTTGAGGAGTACCCGGATGTGGACGGTGTATTTGCTGCAGACATGCCGGCAATAGTATTCCTCAAGGCGGCACTTGCCATAGGCAAAAAGATCCCTGATGATCTCGCGATTGTTGCATATGATGGAACATACATAACCAATGCAAGCACGACAAGGCTCACATCAATACACCAGCCGTACAAAGAAATCGCTCAGGAGGCAGTTCGCCAGCTCATGGACATGATCGATGGACCAGCGGATGATGAGCAGGCGGATGGAAACATTATATTACTTCCGGTGAGTGTGGAGAAAGGTGATACCACAAAATAGATAGAATAGAAATCACAGATAAAGAGACAACCTCGCAGGACTTTACCCCTGTGGGGGTGTTTTTTCCTTTGTGGAATTGTCTGTATGAGAATTTACATCTGCAGTGGGTGTTGCCGTTGCCGTTACAAAATCTAAAAAATCTATAAATCCCCTATTGATGAAGCATGTTTCACTTAAGCGCTTATGAAATATGTTTTAAAAGAAAAACAAGAGGGAAAATTCAAAGCAAGAAAAGGAGAAAAGGTTATGAGAGCAAATTACACTTTCAGGCAATGCATACACCACGGCAAAGGACAAGACAGCCACAACAGAGAAAATGAACGGAGTATTTGCAATCGCAGGTGCTGAGAAGTGGACATATGCAAACCGCTGTACAAACTACGCACTGAATGCAGTGTTCCCTAACTACAATGCAACGGCAGCAGCTACAAAGGAAGATGTTGATAAGCTTGAGGAGCCACTTGTAAAGATGGTTCAGGAGCTCGATATGCTTTCAAGCTACACAGCAGGACCAAGCGGCAAGGTAGAGCGTGGATCAGAGTACATCAACTCAACAGTGACAGGATATCGAATGGATGCCATCACATTTATCAAGAAAGACCTCTCATTCCCGCCTATGCCGTCAGACGGCGAGGACGGCAGATGCGATGTTGGAAAATGCTGCCTCAACAGGCCGAGAATAGATGAGTTTCTTCACGAGTTAAAAATCAACACATATGGCAGAGGAGACTTTGTGACTGTTGCAGAGACTCCTGGAGTTCCAAATGAGGATTTGGACAGATACATTGGGAGAGATGGACATTTCTCCATGATATTTGACTTTAGTTACACAGATATAGATATCAATCCGGGCGATCTCTGGCTGCACCAGAGAGACTGGACGATAGAGGAATTCAAGGACAAGCTGTTCACCAATCAGAGACTTGTGAAAAAGATCGGATAGGCAGCAAACTACCTGGAAAACCACGATCAGCCTAGAAGTCGATATCAATTCCAAGGGACAGTATGCGAGATGCCTTGAAGCCGGATACAGTGAGGCAGAGGCGATGATACAGCTCAGAAATCACTCGGAGTACACACAGACTCTCATCTACGGAGACCTGGAGGATGTGGAGACGGATAATGCAGGAATCATAGTGTACAGGCGCGAGCCGGTTCAGATTGAGTGTGCATGTGGGCTATGCAATTCCTGAGACTGCGGATGTGCTTATGGGTAATTATGCGGATTACGATGGTACGCTCAGACCTTATGAGACTGTGGTGTACGCGGTGTAGGCCGGAGCTGGCAGAAAAAGCCTGAATATTGGTGGAGACTGATTGAAAATTACAGTTGGTCTGGTATCAGTATTCAGGCTTTTTTCATTGTCTGTATACTTTTGGGATACTTTGCTCAAATCTATAGACAAAGTGAATGGATCATTAAATGCAAGATATGTCTTAATGTTCAAAGCGTATTCACAGTTCAGAATAATCCCCCAACTTAACCATTATCGGTACCATATTTGGTCAACTTTTTTCCATATAAAATCTAATTCCCAGATATTAAAATAACTGTATTAAAAGCAGTCAGACATGAGATTTTAGAGCAGAGGGTGCGCAGTGCACAGGCGTAACGGAGGTTGTCTGCTCAGACAAATAAATGGAGAAAAGGAGTCACACTTATGGGTATTATTTTTCACGAAGAAACAAAGACATTTCACCTTACAAATGGCGAGATAAGCTACATCATGACAGTGCTCCCCAATGGACATCTGGGAAATCTGTACTATGGTAAGGCGATAAGGGACAGAGAGGATTTCTCACATCTGTTGGAGCTTGTCCAGAGACCTATGTTTCAGTATGTATATGACGATGACAGACTGTTCTCACTTGAGTCAGTGAAGCAGGAGCTTCCTGTGTACGGAACCACAGACTACAGAGCACCGATGGTTGAGGTACTTCAGTCAAATGGCAGCAGAATATCAGATTTTGTATATGTATCACATGAGGTAAATGAGGGCAAGCCAAAGCTTGAGGCATTGCCGGCAACATACACAGAGAATGATGACGAGGCAGAGACATTGATCGTCACATTGAAGGATTCACTCACAGGCATAAAGGCGAGAATGCTCTATACGATATGGAGCGACAGACCAGTCATAGCAAAGAGTGTGGAGTATGTAAATGAAGGCACAGAGGCGGTACATCTCACCACTGCTTACAGTATGTGCCTGGATCTCCCTGATCCTGATTATCAGTGGATGCAGCTCTCAGGCGCATGGGCAAGGGAGCGCCACATAATAACAAGGGATCTCGAGCAGGGCGTACAGTCGATAGGCAGTAATCGTGGTCATTCATCCCATGAGCACAATCCGTTCATCGCATTGAAGAGAGAGACAACGGACGAGAACCAGGGAGAGGCGATTGGAATAAGCCTTGTATACAGCGGCAATTTTAAGATACAGGCAGAGGTTGACACGAGAAATACAGCCCGCATTATTGCCGGAATAAATCCGGATACATTTGACTGGAAGCTCGATGCAGGTGAGCATTTCCAGACTCCTGAGGCAGTCATCGTATACTCAGATCAGGGACTCAACAAGATGAGCCAGACTTTCCACAAGCTGTATCAGAAGAGACTTGCAAGAGGCGAGTGGAGAGACAAGCCAAGGCCGATCCTCATCAACAACTGGGAGGCTACATATTTTGATTTCACCAGAGAGAAGCTCATAGCTATCGCACAGAAGGCAAAGGAGTGCGGAGTTGAGCTGTTCGTTCTTGACGACGGCTGGTTTGGAGCCAGAACCACAGACCATGCAGGCCTTGGAGACTGGGTTGCAAATCCAGACAGACTCCCGGAGGGAATCACAGGAATTGCAGAGGATATAGAGAAGGTAGGATTGAAGTTCGGACTGTGGTTCGAGCCTGAGATGACAAATAAAGACTCAGACCTCTACAGAGAGCACCCAGACTGGATACTTTCAGTTCCGGGAAGACATGACTCACACGGAAGATTCCAGTATGTTCTGGATTTCTCCAGAAAAGAGGTCGTTGACAGAATATATGAGATGATGGCAAAGATACTCAGCACGGCAAAGGTGTCATATGTGAAGTGGGATATGAACAGAAGTATCACCGAGTGCTATAGTGCGGCTCTTCCGGCTGACAGACAGGGCGAGGTGTTCCACAGATACATACTTGGTGTGTACGATTTGTATGAGAGACTCACAAGCACATTTCCACATGTACTCTTTGAGTCATGTGCCAGCGGCGGCGGACGTTTTGATCCGGGCATTCTCTACTATGCGCCACAGGGCTGGACAAGTGATGACACGGATGCCATAGAGAGAGTCAAGATCCAGTATGGAACATCCATGTGTTACCCGATCAGCAGTATGGGAAGCCACGTTTCGGTTGTGCCAAATCATCAGACAAGACGTGAGACTCCGCTTAAGACCCGTGCAAATGCTGCATATTTTGGAACATTTGGATATGAGCTGGATCTGAACAAGCTCACAGCCGAGGAGATAGAGGAGGTCAAGGAGCAGGTCAAGTTCATGAAGGCATACCGTGAGGTGATCCAGTACGGAACATTCTACAGGCTTGCAAGTCCATTTGACGATGAGGAGTGCGGCTGGATGGTCGTATCAGACGATAAGAAGACCGCCATCGTTGCGTGGTTCAGAACACTCTACACACCGAACAAATGCTTCACCAGAATGAAGCTCCACGGCCTTGATCCTGATGCGATATATAGCTGCAATGTGCTCGGGGGACAGGCGCTCACAGTGAGCAAGACACCGGATGGAAAGCTGATATATGAGAAAGTGTCAGGAGACAAAGGAGAGGATTCTGCAGTCAATGTCATCGCAGGCCCATCATGCTATGGCGATGAGCTGATGAACCTCGGACTCATCACCAGCGACACATCGGCGGGAGAGATAGTCGGAGATGATGTGCCTTGCGGAGACTATGATTCCAGACTCTATGTGCTCAAGGCAGAGTAAGCGGGTTTGCGAAAAAATTTTCCTGCTTTTTCGGGCAGAAAAAGAAAAAAGACAGTATATCCGAGTCAAAAAACTAAGATAATAAATTCCAAATAACCGCACTCGTGGTCTATAATTGAAATAAGGCAGTTAAGATGTGCCTGTATGGGTTATTTCTGACGACCGGCAAAGGGCATGGTACCAGAAAGGCCATAGTGGCAGGACTTCTGGGAATGCTGCCGGATGATACAAGGATTCCGGATGCCCTGGACATAGCAGACGAGCAGATGGCGCTGGCGGGAATAAACAGTGCTATCCCTGTAGATGAGGTCATAGATGCCATGAGACGTATCGGTGCAGACATGTCCGATACACTGAAGGAGACTGCGCGTGGAGGACTTGCAACCACTCGCACGGCGCTTGAGGTGAAAAATAGACTAAAAATGTAGATAGAAACTATGGCATTTGTCAAATTGCATAAATAAGGTTTTTTTTAGCCTGCAAACATGATATAATTGCATAAAGAATGTTTTAAAAATGCAGTTGGGGATGATCAGATGAGCAACAGGAAGAGAATATGCGTTATAACAGCACAGGTTGAAGAGAGTACACAGAATCGCTTCATGCAGGGATTTCTGAAGCAGGCATATGATATGAATTACGATGTCTGCATATTTTCCATGTTTTTGAAGTACCAGGATTCAACAGACAGGGAGGTTGGAGATTCAAACATCTACAACCTTATTAATTTTAACCTTTTTGATGCTGTGGTATTGTGTCAGGACACCATACAGACTCCGGGAGTCGTAGAAAAGCTGGAGAAGCGCCTGCAGTCAGAATTTGCAAATGGTGTGGTAGTGGTAGTCGACAAAGAGAATAACATATTCCCAACGGTCATGATGGATCATTATACCCCTATAGTAAAACTCGTGGATCACCTTATAGAGGTTCACGGACACAAGAATATATATTTCCTGGGCGGACTCAAAGAGCACATACACTCCAAGCAGCGACTCGCCGGTTACATAGACAGCATGAAGGCGCACAACCTGCCGGTTACGGACGACATGATATATTATGGAACATACTGGTACGACAGCGGCGACTACATGGTGGACGAGCTTGTGAAGGATAAGGAGCATCTGCCGGATGCCATCGTATGTGCAAATGACTGTATGGCCATCGGAGTGTGCACCGCATTTGACAGATATGGAATAAGAGTTCCCGAGGACATAGCCGTGGTGGGCTATGACTCCATAGAAGACGGAAGAAACAGTCCTGTTCCGATCACATCTGCGGACATACCGGCGGATGACTGCGGGCACTACTGTATGAAATATATAGATGCAAAGCTTAACGGACATGACGTACCGGAATTCAAGTCCAACGTGGAGCTGTACATAGGTGGAACCTGTGGCTGTGAGGGCTGGGAACGAGAGACAGTCAGGATCAGAAGAGACAAATGGGAGACAGACCTCTCAGAGACCGGCTTCTACTCTTGCTTCAACAACATGGCGGATGACCTTGTGGCGCAGACGAGCGTGGAGTCATTCTTCGACACCGTGTCGGAATACGTGTACCAGATAAGACCATTTGAGAGCTTCCATCTGTGCCTGAACGACTACTGGAGAAATCCGGAGGTCATGACCGGCGATGAGGCACTTCGCCACGGTTACACAGATCATGTATACAGACTGATAAAGTGTGGCCCGGATGAAAAAGAAGAGAGACACATACGCTACGACGACGTATTCGAGTCTGCGAAGCTGTTGCCGGAGCTGTACGAGGACAGGGATTATCCTACAGCGTTCATATTTACACCATTGTTCTTCCAGGACAGAAGCTTTGGCTATGCAGTGGTGAACTACGGTGCAGAGCCGAGGGTGTACGAAGATGTATACAGATCCTGGATCAAGACGGTTGCCAGGGACATGGAGTCATTTGCAAGACATCAGGGACTCAATGTACTTCTAAACAAGCTTGAGGCGGATCAGATAAGAGATGGTCTCACCGGAATGTACAACTTCAGAGGCTTCATGGGCAGGGCAAATGACATGATAGTCCAGGCCGCTGAAGAGAAGTCCGAGATACTTGTGTTGGCGGTGGATCTGAAGAATACACGCCAGATAAACAGCAATTACGGAAGAACAGAGGGTGACAGAGTCCTGAGCTATGTTGCCCAGTCGATAAATGAGATACTTACCCCATACGAGATATCCATGAGGATGGGAAATGACGAGTTCGTCATAGCCACAGTGGCAAAGAGTGGCGATATCTCAAGGGGAGAATATATAGCCGAGGAACTCAAGAAGAAGCTTGAGGCGGCAAACAGTGGCGGAAAGGACGATTACGAGCTCGGTATATATTACGGATGTAAGAAGGCTCTGGTCAAGTCATCTGCCGAGCTGGAGACCCTCATCAACGATGCGGTCAACCAGAAGAACCGCATAAAAGAACAGAACAATGCCAAGGGACGCAACAAAGCGACGATAACGAACAGGGATCTGGAGAGAGATGAGATAGTAGCTATGATACTGGACAACAACATGCTTACATATCATTTCCAGCCTATAGTAAGTGCCCGTGACGGAAGCATATTTGCATACGAGGCACTTATGAGGATACTGGTTCCTATGAGAATGTCACCCCCTGAGCTTCTGGAGAGTGCAGAGAGACTGAACAGACTGTACGATGTGGAAAAACTCACACTGTTCAACATCGTGGAGATCGTGGCATCGAATCCTGAGATGTTCAGGGGCAAGAAGGTATTTATCAACAGCATGCCGGGGCATATGCTCAACGCACAGGACAGAAATGAATTCATTTCAAAGGTGAAGACGCTCCAGTGTGCAGGCATCGTCATAGAATTTACCGAGGGAGCAGAGCTGTCGGATGCGGAACTGAATGATCTCAAGGCATTCCTCAGAGGAAATGGCATGGAGATCGCCATAGACGACTACGGCTCAGGCTATTCAAATGTAAACAATCTTCTCAGGTATATGCCTGAGTATGTGAAGATAGACAGAATGCTTCTGACAGGGATCGATGCAGACCCACACAGACAGCATTTCGTCAAGGATATAATAGAATTCACCTCGACCAACGACATCAAGGCGCTGGCAGAGGGCGTTGAGACCACGAAGGAGATGAAGACCGTCATCCAGCTCGGTGCGGATCTCATTCAGGGATACTATACCGCCCATCCGAACGCGGAGGTGGTACAGCTCATATCCCCACAGGTTGTGAATGAGATAGTTCAGTACAACCAACAGGAAGAGGTGGCTGAGAACAGCAGCATATTTGTCATGGAGCATGAGAGAAGTGCATCACTTCTGAAGCTCACATCCCGGGGAATCAGGAAGATAGTTGTGGCACAGAGAGCCGGTGGCGACAACAATGTCCGCATAGTCGGCGCACAGGGCTTCAAGTCAGATATGACACTCAAGATAAAGGATGGTTTCACCGGAACCATAGTGCTGCAGAATGTAAGCTTCTCGGGCGACCGTGACAAGCCTTGTATAGACTGCGGTGAGAATACGGATCTGCACATCATGCTTGAGGGTAAGAATTTCTGCAGGAATGGCGGAATAAAGATACCGGAGTCGTCCAGAGTGACATTTATCGGAGATGGGGATATAATGATCCGCGTCAACGGTAACAGCTATTACGGAATAGGCAATGACATTAATTCAAAGCATGGAGTCATGAAGTTCAAGCAGGAGGGCGCCATTAATATAGAAACAAACGGTGTGAACGGAGTGGCAATAGGCGCCGGACTCGGAGGAGATATACGTATAGAGAAGGGACGATACGACCTGTATATCAACGGCGAGAACGGAGTTGCTATTGGAAGCATAAGCACCCCGGTGAATCTGAATCTCCTGCAGGCGGACATAGACATAACCTATGAGGCTGCAAATGGAGTCGCCATCGGCTCGATGAGCCAGCACGCAGATATTGCGATAAAGAACACATCCATATCGCTCAGAGGATCGGGCAACAGATACGTGGCGGTCGGAACCCTGGACGGAGATGGATGCAGCGTAGATATAAGCAGAGCACATGTGGACATGAACCTTAAGGGCAATTCGTGTATAGCCATGGGATCTGACCATGGAATAGCAGACATACGCATGACGGACGCCAACTCAAGGCTGGCGGTTCAGGGCGAAGCGTGCTTCGCACTTGGAAGCAGAGACGGCACAGGCATGCTGTCCAGCAATAATGCAGATCTGAATGTGGTTGTCAGGAATTCACTGAACATAGATATATCCGCGGCAGAGCAGGACATACGTCTGGTGAATGGAAGATACATGTTCATGCTTAACAATGAGAATATAGAGCGCAAGGTAGTAGAGCGTTATTAATTCAAAGGAGTATAAAGGAATAATGGAAAGAGAGACTATGTGTATACAGGCTGGATACCAGCCTAAGAATGGGGAGTCAAGAATGATACCGATCGTACAGAGCACAACGTTCAAGTACGACACGAGCGAGGATATGGGTAAGCTGTTTGACCTTGAGGAGAGCGGCTATTTCTACACCAGACTTGCAAATCCGACAAATGACTATGTGGCAGCCAAGATATGTGCCCTGGAGGGGGGATCGGCAGCAGTGCTCACATCGTCAGGACAGGCAGCAACATTCTTCTCGGTATTCAACATTGCCGGAGTGGGAGATCACGTTGTGGCATCATCCACCATATACGGAGGAAGCTTCAACCTTTTTGCTGTGACCATGAAGAGAATGGGTGTGGAATTTACATTTGTGGATCCTGACTGCTCGGACGAGGAACTTGAGGCAGCGTTCAGACCGAACACCAAGGCCGTGTTTGGCGAGACCATAGCCAATCCGGCACTAATAGTATTCGATATAGAGAGATTTGCAAATGCGGCACATGCACACGGAGTACCACTCATCGTGGACAACACATTTGCCACACCGATCAACTGCAGACCTATAGAGTGGGGCGCAGACATAGTCACACACTCCACCACGAAGTACATGGACGGACATGATGCAACCGTGGGTGGGGCGATCGTGGATTCAGGCAAATTCGACTGGATGGCACACGCAGACAAGTTCCCAGGACTCACCACACCTGATGAGTCATATCACGGAGTGGTATACGCAGAGAAGTTCGGCCAGGGCGGCGCATATATCAACAAGATCGTGGCACAGCTTATGAGAGATCTCGGCCCGATACCTGCACCTATGAATTCGTACATGCTCAATCTTGGACTGGAGTCGCTTCACGTGCGTATGCCACGTCACTGTGAGAACGCACTGGCGGTTGCGAAGTTCCTCGAGGCACACGATAAGATAGCCTGGGTAAATTATCCTGGACTTGAGAGCAGCAAGTATTACGAGCGTGCTAAGAAGTATATGCCGGACGGCACATGTGGAGTTGTGTCATTTGGCGTCAAGGGAGGAAGAGCTGCTGCGGAGGCCTTCATGAAGGAACTCAAGGTTGCGATGATAGCAACACATGTGGCGGATGCACATACATGCGTTCTTCATCCTGCATCAGCTACACACAGACAGATGAATGACGAGGAGCTTCTGGCGGCAGGAGTAAGTCCTGATCTTGTGAGACTGTCGGTGGGCATTGAGAATGTAAAAGACATAATAGCAGATCTTGAAAATGCACTGGATAAGGTACAGATATGAGAATAATAAATATAACCGACCTTTCGGCACCCGAGCTTGATATATATGCGCGCATGTCAGAGAATCAACTGGCGCACATATATGAACCGGCTTCCGGGCTGTTCATAGCTGAGAGTCCAAAGGTCATAGAGAGGGCACTGGATGCGGGTTACGAGCCAGTGTCCATTCTATTGGAAGACAGGCACGTGGAAGGACAGTGTGCGGATATAATAAAGCGGTGCGGAGATATACCGATATACACAGCACCATTTGATGTCCTCACGAAGCTCACGGGATTTGCCCTGACAAGGGGGATGCTGTGCGCCATGAGGAGGGCAGAGCTGCCGTCTGTTGAGAGCGTGTGTGAACATGCCGCCAGAATAGCGGTGCTTGAGGAAGTGATGAACCCGACAAATGTGGGAGCGATATTTAGAAGTGCGGCGGCACTCGGGATGGATGCTGTACTGCTCACGCCGGGCTGCAGTGACCCGCTCTACAGGAGGGCGGCAAGGGTCAGCATGGGAACGGTGTTCCAGATACCGTGGACATATATTACATTTGACACCCTGGGTCTTGCACACAATAAAGCAGATCATGGCATATGGCCGGAGTTTGGGATGGAACAACTTCACAGTATGGGCTTCAGGACGGCATCCATGGCGCTAAGAAATGACACGATAGACATACACGACCCGGAGCTGAAGCAGATCGACAGATTTGCAGTAATACTGGGAACCGAGGGAGAAGGCCTCAAGACAGAGACCATAGATTTCAGCGACTACACAGTGAAGATACCAATGTATCACGGAGTGGACAGCCTGAATGTGGCTGCAGCCAGTGCCGTGGCATTCTGGGAGCTTGGCAGGCGCTCATAAAACGTCGAAAAACCTCCCTCAAAAAATACGCATACATATCTACAGGATATGGAAAATATGTTATAATAGTCAGGACGTGAACGGACAGGCTCACAGTCGGCAGAAGGAAAAGACTTAGGAGGATGATAGACATGTTTTATGCTATTTCAGGAATTAACGGGGATTATGAGGCATACAAGAGAGCACTCAAGAAACTTAAGTTTCAGAACCTTGACGATATAAAGGAAGAGGACATCATGAACGAGGAGGCAGTCATCAGCACTCTTGAGGGCGAGGATGTCCTGTATGTCCTTGGCAATATAATCGGAGCAGGCGGCGGATCCATGAAGATACTTCAGGATATGATGAGCAGAGATAATGTCATCGCAGTTGTCGGTGAGAACGAGTACAAGATCACACAGGCACTCAAGGCACTGAATGACCATATCCAGTCCACAGGTGAGGTGCCACCACAGATGCTGGTAGACAAGATAACATCCATGCTTGGAGAAGAGCTCTCAGGTGCGGTGGAGGAGTTCCTGCAGCTTGACGATGAAGAGCGTGAGGATGTCATAGAGTATATAGATGAGATTTCTGAGGAAGCGTTCCTCGAAGTGATGATGGCGAGAAAGAAATTTGTGCTGGTTCACGCCGGAATAAGAAACTTCGATCCGAAGAAGGAACTGGATGAGTACGACACAGAGGACTTCATCACAGAGCCAGCAGACCTGGACAAGACATATTACAAGAACAGAACACTCGTCGTTGGACATGTGCCAACCACAGAGCTCGGCGGTGAGGGCAAGATCGTTAAGAAGAACAACAACGTTGCCATCGACTGCGGGTGCGGCAAGGGCGGACAGCTTGGAATATACTGCCTGGGCAACGGCTCGGAGATGTATGTATAATAGAATAAAGAAGAGATTGACACGGCGGGATATGAAATATCATGTCCCGCTTTTTTATTATGGAAGAAATTGGATTAAGAAAATAAAGTGGTTTATACAAATTGTATAGTTAAGCGAAGAATCAACGAGGATTTTTGTCGATTTTAAATCGCAAATGGAATTGAAAAATTGTGAAGAAACTGTTAAATTAGGGTGTGAGCATGGATAAAGAATTTTCCTATATAAATATTTATAGTTTTTTATAAAGAAAACAGGAGGAAAACATGGGTGTTATAGATTTTCATTCACACATACTGCCGGGTATAGACGACGGCAGCAGGAATGTCGAGACATCTATAGGCATGCTTCGGATGTGCAAAGAGCACGGCGTGGATACTATGATAGCGACGCCGCACTTTTATGCTGATTCGAATACTGTGGAGAGGTTCATTGATTCAAGACAGAAAGCATATGATAAAGTCATGGCTGAGAATATGGACATACCGCAGATTATAATGGGGGCAGAGGTCGCGTTCTTTGCAGGAATAAGCAGAGCGGAGAAAACGGATGCACTAAAAGTAGAAGGAACTGATATCATGTTGCTGGAGATGCCGTTTGTGACATGGAGTGATTCGGTAGTGCAGGAAGTACGAGACTTAATTGAGAAGAGACATTTCCATATCATACTAGCTCATATAGAGCGATTCTTACAGATACCAGGCAACAAGCCATATGTGAGACAGATCCTTGAACTGCCAGTTACGGTGCAGGTGAATGCGGAGACACTTCTGGATTTCAGACAGAAGGGCAAAATGCTCAAGATGTTCAAGAAAGGACAGGCACACATCATAGGAAGCGACTGCCATGGTATGCATCACAGGGTGCCGAACTTGTGGCTGGGCCGCGAGGTGCTGGAGAAGAAGCTGGGACATGAATTCCTGGAGAACATGGACAGCTACGGAACAAAGCTCCTGAAAGAACATCAGATACACCCATAATCAGCAATAACAACGAAACATGTAAAAGATAAACAGATAGATGGAGGACAACAACATGTCTAAGAAGACAGCGATAATCATCAGTATTGTGCTGTTCATAATACTGTGTGGTCTTATTGTGTGCGAGAAGAAGTGGCCTACAGCGGGAACAGACCTGCTTATGCTGAACGTTCTGAGATAGCACATTACATTCCGAAGAGGTGATACATATGTCATACAGGAACAGAACACTATCAGAAAAAAAGAGAATATACAAGAAGCTTGGACTTGTGATCACAGCCATACTGGTCGTATGCATTGCACTGGCGATAGCACTCAGACCGACAAAAGGAAATGCATCACACAATGCATCGGGCACACAGGCGGTCGAAGGCATGATCGAGGTGGACGGAGTCAAATACGTTCCCAAGAAGAATATAGAAACATATCTTTTTATGGGAATCGACAACATGGGCAAGGTTCAGAAAGTCACCGATTATGAGGGGGCAGGCCGATGCGATGTGGTCATGCTGATGGTCAGAGACCTGACAGATGGAACATACAAGACGCTGAGCATAGACAGAAATACCATAGTGGAGCAGGATACACTGGATCCCGACGGAACCTACGTTGCAACGAGCCCGGCACAGCTTGCTCTGGCACATGAGAATGGTGACGGAATGGAGATAAGCTGCGAGAACGTGGTCAAGGCGGTGTCAAACTTCCTTGGCGGCCAGAAGATAGACGGATACGCAGCGGTGAATATGGGGGCCATAGGAACCATCAACAATCTGGCTGGCGGAGTCACGGTTACCATAGAGGATGATTTCTCCAAGGTGGATAAGACCATGAAGCAGGGAGAGACCATCACACTGACCGATGAGCAGGCAGTACATTTTATCCATGACAGATTCGATGTGGGAGATGAATCCAACACCCAGCGAATGAAGCGTCAGGAGGTGTACAAGGCAGGACTCAAGGATAACCTGGCGGCAAAGTGCAGCGAGGATAACACATATCCACTGACCATATATGACGCCCTGGGAGATTACATGGTGACTGACATCAGCTCACAGAAGTTCTCCAAGCTGGCACTCCTTGTTCTCAAGGAAAAGGACGCCGGAACGGTGTCGATAGCTGGAACAGAGACCGTAGATGATCTCGGATTTGTCGAGATGGAGCCGGATGCGGATAGCCTTCAGCAGGCAATCGTAGAGCTGTTCTACAAGGAATATAACTAGCATCACACATTTGATGCAGGGGATATAGATACAAAAAACGGATGGAGGGAATATATGAATTCCAACAAGAAAATGGCTGCTGTGCAGGATAAGACCACACAGATAGCCGCAGTGAACACATACAAGAATACAGAGGATGATGAAAACGAGATCGATCTCCTGGACATGGGAATGGCGCTTCTTGAGAAGCTCCCATACATCATACTGTGCTTCCTGATCGGTGCGGTGCTGTTCAACGCATTTGCATACTTCCTGATCAAGCCGACATACCAGTCGACAGCCAAGCTGTACGTGGTATCAGCATCAGATGATTCCATAGTAAATCTCCAGGATCTGAACATCGGTTCATCCCTGACCAAGGATTACGAAGACCTGATACTCAGCTATCCGGTTCTCGACCAGGTCATCGAAAAGCTCGGCCTTGACATGGACTCAGAGGGGCTTGCCAAGATGATAACCCTTGAGAATCCTTCAGACACACGAGTTCTGAAGATCACGGTCACAAGCACTGACAAGCAGCAGGCATGTGACATTGCAAATACACTGGCAAACGTGTCGATAGAGTATCTCCCGGATACCATGAGCACAAGCGCACCTAACATAGCCCAGGTTGCAAGGGTAGCAGACCAGAAGGTCGGACCAAGCTACCTTAAGTACACCGCCATAGGTGCATTGCTTGGAGCACTCATCTACTGCCTGATCGTCATTGTGGGATACCTGATGGATGACACGATCCACTCAGCAGACGACATGGAGAAGTATTTCGGAATAGTACCGCTCACGACAATACCTGAGAGTGATCAGTTCAGGACAGACGACACAGAGGATGAATTTGGAAAGAAACACAACAGGAAAGAGAGGGTCAGAGCATGAAGAAGCTTAACATAGAGTTTCAGGAACTCCCATATGCAGTGGAGGAGGCGATGAACCGTCTCAGGATCAACATAAAGTTCTGTGGCAAGAACACAAGAAAGATACTCATAACCAGCAGCATGCCAAATGAGGGCAAGAGCAGCGTAGCGATCAACCTGTGGAAGATGCTCGCTGAGGCAGGATTCCCTGCAGTGCTGGTGGATGTGGATCTTCGTAAGTCAGTCATAAAGGACAGACATCACATAAAGGATGCTGACAAGCTTCCGGATCTTGGATATTTCCTTTCGGGACAGTCCGAGATGGAGGATGTCATCTATGAAACACAGGTAGAAAATGCATACATCGTACCTTGTATGAACCTTCTGGAGAATCCATCGGCTCTTCTGGAGGATGCTAGATTTGCAGAGCTTCTTGACAAGCTGGCAGAGACATATAGGTATGTCATTATAGACTCGCCACCGCTTGGCAGTGTGGCGGATGCCGCTCAGATCGCATCACTGTGCGATGGCGCAGCTCTGGTAGTCAGAGCAGGTGAGACATCAAGAAGTCTCATCAAACAGTCATTCCAGCAGCTTGACCAGGTAGGTTGTACGCTGCTTGGAGTCATACTCAACAGAGCCCAGACAACGGGGAGAGCATACAAGAAATACTACGGCAAGTATGGCAAATACTATAGCCAGTACGGCTATGGTTATGGCACTTACGGCAAAGAGGCTGCAGCCGCCAGCGACAGCACCCCGTCAAAATAATTCACTTTGGATATAACGCCATGTATAGTGGCGTGCAGGGCGTTTTATCATATATTCAATACAATAGAACTTTTTGGGAAGGAGGAATTTATTGTGAAGAATTTAAAGAAGCTTTTGGCTATAGTTGTATGTATCGCAATGATGGTGCCAACAGTTGCATTTGCAGCTACATCATCACCAACTAAGGTAAACGTTAAGTCTGCTACAGCAAAGTCGCTTACATACAATGCAAAGAGCCAGACAACAACAATTGTTGTTAACGGTAAGACACTTACCCTGAACAAGGATTTCAAAGTCGTTTCAGGAAGCCTTAAGGCAACAAAGGCTGGTACATACACAGTTAAGATCAAGGGAATAGGTAACTATTCAGGCGATACAACAGTTAAGTACACAGTTAACGCACAGCAGAGCTACAAGGCTACTGCTGCTGCAAAGACATACAATGCTAAGAATCAGACAACCAAGGTTACAGTTAAGTATGGTAACACAGTTCTTAAGAGAGGTACTGATTACAAGATTACTGGTGTAACTAGGGCTAAGAACGCTGGCAAGTATAAGATTACCGTAAAGGGTATCAACAACTACAAGGGTACAAAGACAATTTACTACACAATTAACAAGGCTGCTCAGAAGTCTGTTAAGGTTAAGGTAAATGCTTCTAAGAAGAAGATCACTGTATCTGGTGTTAAGGCAAAGGCAAAGGTTACTTACAAGTCAGCCAATAAGAAGGTCAAGGTTAAGAATGGCAAGATTACTGTTGGTAAGGGTGTCAAGAAGGGCACAAAGGTAAGAATCACTGTTAAGGTTGCTGCAACAAAGAACTACAAGGCATACAGCAAGTCAATTATTTACAAGGTTAAATAATCAACCTGCTATGTTAAATAGTTCCAAGCCCTAGCCGGTGGCGCAAAACGAATGTCCATGCCACAGGACGTTCCGCGCCGCCAGTGTGGGTGATAAATAACAGACCATTTAATGCGTATCATGGTTTACAGATGAAAAGGTTCAGCCGACAATCACACGGGCTGAGTCATTTCATGTATGAATCAACAGACCGGGTCATGCGGGCACAAATATGACCCTGACGACAGAGGATGAGGAGAGAAAATTATGTATCAGAAAGGCGCAAAAGGCTGGCTGAAGCACTTTGACTTCATGCTGCTGGATCTTATAGTACTTCAATTGTCATTTCTTGTGGCATTCCAGATCAGACACGGCATGGTAAATCCGTATGCGAACAGAGACTATCTCGCGTTGGCTATCATCACGGAGCTGGCGGATATAGTAGCCATGATATTTCTGAATACATATGAGGGTGTCATCAGAAGAGGATACTTCAAGGAATTCATATCCAGCTTCAAGAACGGTTTCGTGATAGTTGCACTGCTCCTTCTGTATGTGTTTGTCCTCAAGGATACATCTATATATTCCAGGACGACCATCATGCTTATGTGGGCCATATACGTATATGCTACATTTGCGGTGAGGAGCCTGTGGAAGAAACATCTCGAGAAATACGCAGAGCATGGCAAGGGCAAGAAGCTCCTGGTCATGACCACCAGACATGTAGCAGATGAAGTGGTGGCAGGCCTCAAGGAGAAGAACTACTCCGGGTTTGATATAGTAGGAGTCATGGTGATAGATGCCAATCTCACTGGTCAGGAGATCCAGGGAGTGCCGGTGGTGGCGGATTACAACAGTGCAGTTGATTATGTGAGAACCGCATGGGTGGACGAGATATACGTGGATGTGCGTGGAGCATACGGATATGCGAACACCCTGATAGAGGCATTTGTCGAGGGCGGCATCACGGTTCACATGTGCATATCATCCATCGTGAAGACCCACGGCGACAAGCAGCTCATCCAGAAGATAAATGGGGAGACCGTGGTCACGACCATGATGAACTACGCAACACCAAAGCAGATGCTGCTCAAGAGAACGGCAGATATAATAGGCGGTCTGGTGGGAAGCATATTCACGCTCATCCTCACAATATTTATAGGACCTATCATATACATCAAGTCCCCAGGACCGATCTTCTTCAAGCAGGAGAGAGTGGGACTGAACGGCAAGATATTCAAGATGTACAAGTTCCGAAGCATGTACATGGATGCTGAGGAGCGCAAGAAGGAACTCATGGAGCAGAACACCATGAGCGATTCGAAGATGTTCAAGATGGACTTTGACCCGAGAGTCATAGGCAACAAGATCCTGCCGGACGGCACCAAGAAGAAGGGAATCGGCCAGTATATCAGAGACTTCTCCATAGATGAGTTCCCACAGTTCTTCAATGTGCTAAAAGGGGATCTCTCACTGGTTGGTACAAGACCACCTCTCATCTCAGAGGTGGAGCAGTATGAGATGCACCACAAGAGCCGTCTTGCTACGAAACCTGGAATCACCGGAATGTGGCAGGTGAGCGGCCGAAGCGACATCACGGACTTCGAGGAGGTCGTGAGACTGGATACGGAGTATATAGAGAATTGGAGCTTTGGACTGGATCTGAAGATAGTGCTGAAGACTATCAAGGTTGTGCTTGGTAGGGAAGGGTCGAAGTAGGAGGCGGATGCTTTCTATAAGAGAATTATAAATAGAGATACTTAGATTCGGGAGGATAAATGATAATGAAAACTGATTATAAAATTGCGGTTGCTGGTACTGGTTATGTTGGGGGGTCAATTGCGACATTGCTCTCTCAACATCATCAGGTAACTGCTGTTGACATTATTCCTGAGAAAGTGAACCTTATTAATAATCATAAGTCACCAATTCAGGACGAATATATTGAAAAATACTTGGCTGAAAAAGAATTGAAGCTGACCGCAACGCTGGATGCAAAAGTTGCATATTCTGAAGCGGACTTTGTTGTAATTGCGGCCCCTACGAACTATGACAGCCACACGCAGCATTTCGACACAAGCGCAGTCGAGGCAGTAATCAAGCTGGTCATGGAATATAACCCGAACGCCATTATGGTTATCAAATCTACGATTCCTGTGGGGTACACCGCATCCGTGCGCGAGAAGTTCAATAGCAAGAACATCATCTTCAGCCCGGAGTTTTTAAGAGAGTCCAAGGCTTTGTATGATAATCTTTATCCTTCTCGTATAATCGTTGGTACTGACCTAAATGATGAGCGTCTGGTTGAAGCTGCCCACGAGTTTGCCGGTTTACTGCAGGAAGGTGCAATCAAGGAGACCATCGACACTCTGATCATGGGTTTCACCGAAGCAGAGGCCGTTAAGCTGTTCGCCAATACATATCTGGCTCTGCGCGTGGCTTACTTTAATGAACTGGATACTTATGCAGAGAGCAAGGGTTTGAACACCAAACAGATCA
>ERZ825324.542-NODE-542-length-52863-cov-8.102712_pt1 | contig 52863 bp, 37 predicted proteins | sample MGYA00519859_ERZ825324 | MGnify/ENA primary metagenome ERZ825324 (study PRJEB31778, sample SAMEA3449198) | human gut metagenome | biome: human gut; feature: human-associated habitat; material: faeces | place: United Kingdom | collected 2010/2012 ...
GACGGAAAGCACATTAAGTGCTTTCCTTTGCGTGCGGAACTCGCGACAAACTTAACCCCCGCCCTCAGCCCCGGAGACCCTCCCTGCCGTCACATTGTTCAATCAGTTTTGCGGGCGTGCGCCGCTGCGCGGCTAGCCCGCATGCTCCTCAGCGTGGTTGGTCTGATTGTTTTTGTTGAAACTCTGCCTTTAGCTCAAATGGAAACGGGGGACGCATCTGCATCCCCCGTTTTTGTTGTGATTACTCTAGGTCAATAAACTTAGTGCTTAGGATCTTGCCGTCTTTTACTAGCATTCTGGCCATGGTGGGGCCTCGGGTGCCTCTGGGGTAGCTGGCGCTGCCCGGGTTGAGGACTAAGCAACGGCCCACTTGGGCTTCTTTGGTTACGTGGGTGTGGCCGTTGATGGCTACGTCTACGGATCCCACCGGAAGGTCTTCGCGGTAGTGGGCTACGGCGAATTTAAGGCCTTCGTAGGTAAAGAGCGCAAGACGGTCTACATCGGGGCCGTAGTCGCGGTAGTAATCGTTGTTGCCCAGTACGGCCCGAACGGGGGCGATGGTGCATAGGTGCTCGTAGTCCATCTCTGACGTGAGGTCGCCGGCGTGGATAATCAGATCCGCGCCCTCAAGCTCGTCCAGGAGCGCAGGCGATAAATAGCCGTGGGTGTCCGAGATGATGTCGATGCGCTTGGCGCTTGCACTGTTCATGGGATCTCTTCCGCAAAAAAACGATTCGGCAGATACATACAAAATGGCCCCACGGCTCCGCAGACGATGGGTCTACAGGGCTGCGGGGCCAGTGTGCTAGAGACTCAGAGCCTTCTTGAGCGGCACGACGCGGCGGCGCGAAACCGGCACGCGTTCGTCGACGCCCGTAATGCCCAGCTGGATGGCACCCGAGGGCACCGTCTCGACGTCCGTGACGCACGCCAAGTTGACGATATAGCGACGGTGAACACGGAAGAAGCCAAAGTCGCAGAGCTTGGCCTCAAACTGCGCCAGCGAGGTCGTCGACAAAAAGCGATCATCGACGGTATAGATGCAGGAGTAATCGTCCTTAGCCATGATAAAGCGAATGTCGTCCACGGGAATGAGCACCTTGCGGCCGCCCTTTTCCACCGGGATACGCTCGATGGTCACCTTGCTGTCCGTAACCGGCTTGGCGCGTTGCATGACCTTCTCGATCGCGCGATCCAAGCGAGCTTCCTCGACCGGCTTCATCAGATAATCGACGGCATCCACGTCGAATGCCTCGACCGCATGGTCACTATACGCAGTCACAAACACGATCGTCGGCGGATTTTTGAGCTTATGCAGCGCCTCGGCAAGTTGCAGGCCCGAGGCACCGGGCATCGAGATATCGAGAAACACGACATCCACGCGACTTTCCATAAGCATCTCGATGGCGGAGCGGACGCTCGACGCCTCCGTGATCGTGCCGATCTTGCCCGTTTGCTCGAGCAGGAAGCGAAGCTCCGAGCGAGCCGGCGCCTCATCATCCACAATCATCGCACGCAGCATAGGGATAAAACCTTTCGTCAACTAACTACGCCGGGCATCCGTCGCATGACGTTGAGCCCGTAGCCTTTTATTTTACTCTTGAATGTCAAAGATGCTCTCTGACAAATCAAGATGAAGGAGCACTTTGCTGCCCTTGCCCGGCGCCGATTCGACACGCGTATAGGAGTGCGGCCCATAAAAGCGATGGATGCGCTCCGAAATATTGTGCATGGCCACACCGGCGCCGCCACCCTGGGGAGAGCTGGCGTCGGGACGGGCAGAGCGCTCGTCAAACAGTCTGGCGGCGGTACCCTCATCCATGCCCACGCCATTATCGGCCACGGCAATCAAGATTGCATCCTCGCCGTCTTGGTGAACGGTCACGTCGATCCTCAGGGCGTCGTCATCGCCCATACCATGACGTACGGCGTTCTCGACAATCGGCTGGATCACGAACGCCGGCACCAGCGTATCTTCCACGTCCTCGGACACATCGAACGTCGCAAGCACGCGGTCCTCGCCAAAGCGGGCCTTCTCAAAGGTAAGGTAGCGCTTGGTCTGTGCAACCTCGCGCGAGACCGGAATAAGCGATCCCGAGTTGTCGAGCGTGGCACGATAGAACGATGAGAACTCACGAAGCAGTTCGCGGGCCCGCAGCGGGTCGGTGCGCGTAAACCATGCAATGGTGTTCAGCGTGTTGAACAGGAAGTGCGGGTTAATCTGCGCCTGCAGCGCACGCACCTCGGCGCGCGCTGTGAGTTCCTTTTGCACCTCGAGCTCGTGGATGGCGAGCTGCGTGGACAAGATCTCGGCAAAGCCCGAGGCAAGCGCGTACTGGGTACGGTCGACGGCGCGCGGGGTCTTGTAGTAGAACTTGAGCGTGCCGACGGTACGATCGCCCACCTTGATGGGGGCGATAATGCCGGCGGGGACTTGGTTGTGCGAGCCATCCGAGCCCACGACATCCACCATACGGTTGAACGACTGCACGATGCCATGTTCGATAACGTAGCGTGTGGCAAGCGTGTGGATGGGAGAATCTGGCAGTAGTTTTTCCTCAAACTCGCCCGCGCAGGCCAACACGTTGCCCTCGTCGGTGATGGCCACCGTCATGGCGCGCGTCTCGGGCAAAATGCGCCGGCACACCAAACGCGCCGACTCCTGCGTCAGACCGCCCTTAATGTCCTCGAGCATGGCCGAGGCCACCGAGAGCGTCTCCTCGGTGTACTGGGAGCGCACCGAATCGGGATTAAGCGTCAAAAAAATAAAGATGCACAGAAAGATGCACAGCAGCGCGCAGGCAATCACCGTGGCGATCGGCTCGATACCGGTCACCAAGGCAAAAATAAAGTACACCAACACGCAAATGGCGCAACCAACGGCAATGATGCGAAAGATTGATATTGAACTATCGCGCTGGGCGCGGCGGTCGATCATTCGGCCCCCTCCAGGATACTGATCAGTTGTGTGTCACGCCAAAGCCCGTCCATGATCTTGGGCCAAAAGCTCTGGAAACGCAGGTAGCTTGCAGCGTTTTGGCGCGCATAGGCCTTTGCCTCGTCGATACCATGGCGCCAGATGCGCAGGTAGCCCTCATGCTCGCGGGTAAACACGCTGCGGACCATAGCGGTCTTGCGCACGCGGTCGTCGAGCTCGCGCGAAATCCACGGGCCCGGGTAGGGCATGAGCGATGCCGCCGTAACGGGAATGAGCTCCTTTTGATGCGCGGCGAATGTCAACTTGGCCCGTTCGTAGTACCAACGGTATACATCCTGCATAAAGCGCGGTGAGCGCTTTTCGGACTCCGGAGGCAGATGGCGCACGGTCCACTCGTTATCGAACCACACGTCGTAGCCAAACATGCGCATGTTAAAGAGGTAATCCAAGTCCTCGCCGCGGGTGATAAACGGGTCAAAGGCCACACGCGTAAAGGCGCGGGCGTGCAGGGCCATCAGGCCGCCGCACACGTAGTTGGAGCGCGAGATGCGGGTGCCCGAGAGCGCCTTTTTCATCCAACGGTTGAACTCGATGCGCTTGGTCCACCAACGATGGCAGATGCCCGCCTTGTCCGTGCGAGCCAGCGGCGAGCCGTCGCGATCGTAGAAATAGCCGCTCTTGACCAAGATCGGCAAGCCCTGACGTGTCTGCTGCCCCAACGCATAGGTCGCGCGCTTCATAAAGTCGGCGTCGATGACAGTCTCATCGTCATCCAAAAAGATAACCGCGTCATGCCCCAGCACAGCGGCACAGGCTAGCCCCATGTTGCGGATGGCACCGTAGCCTCGCAGGCTCACGCACTCGCCCGAACCCTTGGGCGCGATCTGAGCAACCCGGTCTGCAATGCGCGAGGCCTGGGTGTTGGTGACAACGGTGACCTTGAGCGTAGGATGCGCGTCGACAATCTCGTGCACGCGCAGCGACACATCGGCTGTGGCAGAAACGGGACAGACCACCAAAAGGATGATGCGCGGGATGTCACGTACCTGCTCAAGCGAGGCCAGACAGCGGTCGAGTTCGGGATTGTCGGCGTTGAGTCGCGTCGAATGGTCATAGGTGCCAGGGGCGTTTGCGCAAGCGTCATCGCCCGCCCAATACGTTGGAATCACGACCGTGGCGTTCATGCCTTACCCTCCCTGCAACACAAAAACGGGACGCCGCCAAACACAGGCGACGCCCCGCGACCTAGCTGATTCCATCATACCCACTTGGGCAAATCATTGCTCGCAAGTCGCAATGTTTATTGCGGATAACCCCAAAAGAGTACCGTAGACAGGCACAATAGCCGCTCGCTCCTATGCGGCATGCTCTGCCGCCCGAGTCATGCGGGACAGGCGGACCAGCAGCATAAAGCCAACGATCAGCAGCACGCCAATGGAAAGGACGCCCAGCGACGGGTTGCCGGTCAGCGAGGTGACGACCGACACCAGGAAGGTGCCCATAACGCTTGCATAACGACCAAAGATGTCAAAGAAGCCGTAGTACTCGTTGGACTTTTCCTTGGGGATAATGCGGCCAAAGTAGCTACGGCTGAGCGCCTGCACGCCGCCCTGGAACAGGCCGACCATAATGGCAAGCACCCAAAACTCAAAGGCGGTCTTTAGGAAGAACGCGGCGAACAGCACAATGCCCATGTAGGCGGCGACCGCCACCAAGATCATGTTGAGCGTGCCCACGCGGCCGGCGAGCTTGCCGTAGATGATGGCGGACGGAAAGGCCACGAACTGCGTGACGAGCAGCGCCAGGACCAACTGGGTCGAATCGATGCCCAAGGCCGATCCGTAGCTGGTTGCCATGGAAATGACCGTGTGCACACCGTCGATATAGAAGAAGAACGCAATCATGTAGACCAGCACGGTCTTGTTGTGGGCGATCTCGCGCATGGTGTGTCCGACCTCGGAGAACACGCCGCCCACGATGTGGCCGATAGTGTCCTCGGGACCGCGCTCGCGACCGTACTTTTGCTTATAGGTGCGAATGAGCGGCAGGGTAAAGATGAGCCACCAGGCACCAGTGATGATAAACGACAGACGCGTTGCCAGCATGGTAGGGACGCCAAGAGCGGGGCCACCCATGATGAGCGCCAGGCAGATGATGAACGGCACGGTGGAACCGATGTAGCCCCAGGCATAGCCCGAGCTGGACACGGCGTCCATGCGCTCGTCGGTGGTAATGTCGGGCAGCATGGCGTCGTAGAACGTCATAGAAGAGTTAAGGCCGATGGTGCACAGCACGTACACGGTCAAAAATGCCATGGCGGACATTGGGATAGCCTGCGCTAGGCAAAGAACCAGGCCCGTGAGGAAGAAGCCCAAGAAGAACTTGATCTTGTTGCCGGCGTAATCGGCAAGCGCGCCCAGAATGGGCATGAGCATGGCAATGACCAGCGAGGCAATCGTCTGCGCGTTGCCCCAAGCGACCACCAGGTCTGCCGAGGAAGCACCGGTATTGATGGCGTTAAAGTAGATGGGCACCACCGAGGTATTGAGCAACACGAGGGCCGAATTGCCCACATCGTACATAACCCAGTTACGCTCGAGCTTGGTGTATTTCATGGACAGGGGCCCTTTCGTATTCGCCCAATATGCAGTTAGTTCATCGTACCCCAATTGTCCAGAAGCACCGGTAAGGATTCGGCAAAGGGGCACGCACGAGCCCTATTCCTCGCGGTCGAACTCCTCATCGGCATTGAGCACGCGACCGCTGTAGTTGACGTGACTGGTCACGGCATCCATGTCACCGGTCTCGATAAAACGTGCGACCGTGCACTCGTAATCGACCAGCGCGCGATCAAAGACCTCGGGGAAACTCTCGTTCGAGACCTCGTCGGTAAAGGGATTCTTCCATGTCAGATGGCCCAGGTTGCCGGTGCGCTCGGGCAGCTCCGTCGTCACGCGATGGGCAAGGCCGTCGAGCAGCGAGTAGTCGTGCACCAAGCCCTCAACCAGCGAGATCGCGCGCGTCTTTGCGGAGCCGGCCGGCTCAATCGCGCGGTAAAGTCGCTGCATATTGGCAACGGCAGCACCGTACTCCCCCGCCGGAATGTCAATGCCGTACACGCGTCCGGCAACATAGCTCATCAGCACGCCGGCCACGCGATTGATGCGATCGGTGGTGACGATCTCGCCCGCCGGCGGGTAATCGTCAACCGTAGCGCCATCGCGTTTAAGCTGCAGCATCAGCACATCCAGGTCGCTCTCGATCACGGCATGGACCTGACTGCTCGAATCCTCAAGCTCTGAATCGGACTCCACGATGCCAAGCTGCTGCTCATAGACAAAGGGATGGGCGTTGCGGTCGAGCACGTAATGAGACAGCAGGCCCAGCGCAAAGGCGCGACCCAAGCTGGCGTCGCGCGGCAGCAGATGCGACACGCCGTCGCGCAGGCACGCGAACTGGCGAGACATGCGCGACCGATGCATGACCTGCGCCAGCAGCGTGCAGTCGGAAACACGCGGTGTCAGAATGTGAAAGAAAAACGGGTCGGGGCCTTGGTTGCCCAAGATAAAGGCAATGCGCTCTTCATCGGACGTGATGACGCCCTGCGGAAGACGGTCGATGCTTTCCTCGCCAAACAGATGATGGGTGATAAGCGCGGGCATAATGATCCTTTCGATTTCATTCGATGCCACCCATTATGCCCACCGCGCGCCCATGCCAAACCTGCGATGGTAAACGACGGCACGCAAGCCTCTTACGCAAGCCCCAGGTGCGACTTGACCTCGGCAGCGCGACGGCGGGACACGGGCACCGTCGAGCTCACGCGGTCGAGCCTAAGCTCCATCAACCCCGTGGAGCCAATCTCAACATTGTGCACGTCTTCCAAATTGACCAGATAGCTGCGATGAACGCGAATAAAGCCCTCGGAGCCCAAGCGACGTTCGAGCGAAGAGATCGACTCATTGATCAGGTACGTTCCCTCGGCGCAGATGGCGTTGCAAAAATCGGCGCGCGCCTCAAAGTAGCAGACGTCTGCGGCGGGAATGAACACCTTTTTGCCCCCGCGGTCCACCGTCAGACGCAAAGGCTGGCGCGGAGCGTGGATAACACGACGGGCACCCAAGGCTGCCTCGATCTTGTCGAGTGCCTTTGACAGGCGTGCGTCCTCGACCGGCTTGACGACATAGTCGACCGCATCGAGGTTATACGCATCGGCGGCAAACTCGGCAAACGCCGTCACAAACACAACCACCGGCGGCGTCTTTAGGTTCTGCAGCGTCTCGGCAAGCTCAATTCCCGAGCGACCGGGCATGGTAATGTCTAAAAACAACACGTCGGGCTTGTTCGACAGAATCGACTCCACGGCTTCGGTGACATTGCCCGCCTCGGCAATCTGACCCACACGCGTATCCTTTTCCAACAGATAGCGTAGCTCAGCCCTAATGGGAGGCTCGTCATCAACCACCAAGATGTTCCAGCCTTCGGACATATGTGCTTCCCCTCTTTTTCTCTCAATCCAACCGCGTGCTACGCCGTCAACGGTGCCGGCTCATGCGGCTCGCCGTTCAGCTCGACGATGACCTGCGTTCCCACGCCCTCCTGGGACTTCACGCGCATGCCGGAATCTTCTCCGTAAAAGAAATGGATGCGCTGAAGCACGTTGAAGAGCGCCAGGCCGCAACCTCGCTTGACGGAGCCGTCGGCGGTAATGCTCTCGGGCTCCTCTCGGCGATGCTGCTCAAACAGATGCGCGCAGACCTCTTCGCTCATACCGATGCCATCGTCCTCGACGATGATCTCCAAACCGTCATCGGTCTCGAAAGCCCTAACATGAATAGAAAGCGGCTCGGTCTCGCGCTGCGCGTGCTTGATGCAGTTTTCGAGCAACGGCTGCAAGATAAACGGCGGCACCATGCAATCGCGCACCTCAAAGTCGATATCGACCGAGACGCGCAGACGGCCGTCGCCATAACGAGCCTGCATAAGATTGATATAGCGAGTGCCCTGCTCCACCTCGTGCTCGAGCGTTGTGAGGGTATCGGAATCAGAAAGCGTCTGACGGTAGTAATTGGAAAAGTCGATCAGCAGCGACCTGGCCTTGTCCGGCTCGGTACGTACGAGCGACACGATGGTGCTGATGCTATTGAATAGAAAATGAGGATCGACCTGCGATTGCAAGGCGCGCAGCTCCACGCGGGCCGTAAGCTCGTCCTGGCGCTCGAGCTCAAAGCTTGCAAGCTGCGTGGAAATGAGGTCGGCAAAGCCCGAGGCAAGCGCCGTCTGGCGCATATCGATGCTGCTCAGGCGGGGGTAATACAGCTCGAGCGTGCCCACGCAATGCCCGCGCACGGTAAGCGGCGCGACAATGCCGGCGCGCAGGCGGGGAAAATAGCCGCCCGTCTCATTGGAGGCGTCACGCGAAAACACGCTCTGCTCACCCGTCTCAATCACGTTGAGCGTGGTCTTGAGCACCACCGGGGTGCCGGCAGGGCATTTTGCCGAGTCCTCGCCCCAGCTTGCCAGCACCTGCTTGCCGTCGGTAAAGCAAATGGCAGAGGCGATGGTCTCGGACAGGATGATTTTAGAGGCGCCCAGGGCAGCTTCGGGCGTAAGGCCGCGCGACGTGTAGGCGAATATTTTTGATGCGATGGCGAGCGTGCGGTCGGTTGCGCTCGATGTGAGGTCGTCGGGGACCACAAAGACATACGAGAAGAAGAAGCACAGCATGACCATGCCGGCAATAACGACAACGCCCGGAACAGGATTGGGATTATCGGTTAGATCCCAGATAAGCAGCAGGATAAGCGCCGGAACGACAATGCCGAGCAGGATAGCCTGAACCCCATGTTGGGCCGTGCGAAAAACCTTGGTAGAGTTATAACTCTTGCCCAGAATCAGCCTATTGAGATCCACCGTCATCCCCTTCTTACTGACGCACCCCATAGCAATAAAGAGGGCCGCAAGCGACCCTCTCCATTGCATTATGCAATCAAATACTGTGTTTTACATCAAGCCATCGATGAACGGTAGCTTAGGCGCTGTACTTGTTTGCCTCGCCGAAGGTACCGGCCTCGACAATCCAGCCGTCCTTCATGATGACGTCCATGTTGTCGGTGTTGAGCACGTGGATGTCGGCGGCGACGTCACCGTTGACGACCAGCAGGTCGGCGCACTTGCCGGCCTCGATGGAACCGGTCTCGTCCTCGATGTGGCACATCTTGGCACCGTTGAGGGTGGCGCAGGTGATGGTCTCGACCGGGGTGAAGCCGATCTTGTCGACGAACTCGTACATCTCCTCGATGGAGCAGGTACCGTACGGGGTGACGAAGGAGAAGGAGTCGGAGCCGATCGTCATGACGACGCCGCGCTTCTTGGCCTCGCGCAGGCAGTCGTAGTTGCGCTGCAGCTCCTTCTCGACCAGGGTGCCCTCGTACTTGTCGTGCAGCTCGGGGACGTAGACGGGCGGATAGGTGGCGTACCAGGTGGGCAGGAAGGCGATCGTCGGGGTGAAGAAGGTGCCCTGCTCGGCCATGAGGTCCATGGTGCGCTCATCGATATCGAAGCCGTGGATCAGCTGCTCGCAGCCAAAGCGAACGGAATCGTAGGCAGCGGCGTGGTTGTTGTAGCAGTGGCTCCACACGGGGATACCGACCATCTTTGCCTCTTCGACCACGGCCTGAATCTCCTCGGAGCAATAGTGCTGGTCGCGACCGGAGTCCCAGCGCCAGATGCCGCCACCGGTAGCCCAGATCTTGATGGCATCGGGGTTCTCACGCAGGCGACGACGGACGGCCTTGCGCAGATCCCAAGGACCATCGACCTGGTCGCCCCAGGGGTGGGATTCCTTGTTGAGCTCCTGGGTGCAGTGGTGGGAGTCACCGTGACCGGCAACACGGCAGAAGCCCAGACCGGTGGCCAGAACGCGCGGGCCCTTGAAGACGCCCTTGTCGATGCAGTCACGGATCTGGATACCAAAGCGGCCGATCTCGCAGACGGTGGTGAGGCCGTGGGTGAGGCAGTCGTAGGCCTGCTTCACGGCGACGGCCTGCTTCTCGAGGAGCGGCTGCATGACCCAATCGGTATCATCGTCGGTCAGGTTGCCCGAGAAGTGCAGGTGGGTGTCGATCAGGCCGGGAAGGACGGTCTTGCCGGCGGCGTCGATAACCTCAACGCCCTCGGGAAGGTCCTGCATAGCACCGGCGTACTCGATCTTGCCGTTGTCGTCGACGAGAACGAGGGAGTTCTCGACCGGCTCGGCACCGGTACCGTCGATGAGCTTGCCGCCAACGATTGCATACTTAGTGGACATGGTTCCTCCTTATGGATCCATATAGTGGGCGAGGCCGTGTTGGGTTAAGGCCTCACAAAGCTACCCAAGTGGCGCCGGGTTCGGTGCGCGGAAGAGAGGGGCCCGCGCACCTGATCCGCCCCGGCTCGGCGTTACTTTTTGCGGGAATTGGTGAAAGCCATGAGGGCCAGGCCAATAGCCAACCAGCCGATCACGATGCTCCACTCCACCATGTTGAGGGAGGCGGGAGAGAACGGAATCACAAGCAGGCCGATGATGATGGCGCAGGCAGCGATAGCGAGGGAGATGCCAAACTTGCCACCGGGCACCTCGTAGGGACGAGGCAGGTCGGGCTCGGTGAAGCGCATGCGCAGGCAAGCGAGGGCGACCATGCCGCAGGAGAAGATGAAGGCGAGAGCCGACACGTTGGTCAGAGGGATGAGCATGTTCTTGCCCAAAAACGGTCCGACGACGGTGATGACGCCCAGAACGACGCAGGCGAGCTTGGGAGCGCCAGACTTGGGGTCGACCTCGGCGAACTGCTCGGGCAACTGGCCCTTGCGGCCCATGGCGAGCATGATGCGGCTCGTGGCGCCGTAGAAGGAGTTCATCGGGCCCATGGGTCCAAGCGTGGCGATGACGAGCATGGCCAGGTACAGAAGCATGTTGATGCCCTTGAGGCAGGCGAGCGCGGGAACCGGGCTCTTAACGAACTCATGCCAGTCGAGGATGGTGCCGAACGAGTAGATGCAGACCATGTAGAAGCCGCCAGCGGCCAGCAGAGCCAGGGAGATGATCTTGCCGAACTTGTTCCAGTTGAGGCCCTCGGCTGCTTCTTCAGCCTGCTGGGGAATGGTGTCGAAGCCGGCGTAGAAGAACGGAGTCAGAACCAGGACCGACACGATGCCGGCGAACAGGCTGGTGCTCTCGGTAGCGGCCTTGCCGCCGCCAGCGCCGGCGACCTGGGAGAACACGGGCATGGCGTTGTCCGGCGAGCCGGTGAACAGCGAGACGCCCATGGCGAGCAGCATGCCGCAGAGCAGGGCCTTGGTCAGGAAGGCCTGGAGTTTGGCGGCCGAGCTGGCACCACGGAAGTTGAGGAAGATGACGTAGACTGCAAAGCCGAGCGCGATCAGCGTCGGGAACAGGTAGACGTCGGCCCCCAGGATGGTGTAGAGCTTGACGGCGCGCAGCCACTCAAGGCCGGGCAGGCTGCCGAACATCTCGGACACGAGGGTCGAAATAGCGATGGCCTCCCACGGGCACAGGATGCCGTTGCCCAGGGCCAAAAGCCATCCGGTGATGTAGCTCAGTGTACGGCCAAAGCTACGATCGACATACTCGACGATGCCGCCCGAGATGGGGATAGCAGCCGTGAGCTCACCGAAAACAGCTCCGACGGGCACGAGGAAGATTGCACCCAAGAGGAATGCGATCATAGCGGGAACGGGACCGCCGCCCACGACCATCCAGTCACCGACCTGCAGAACCCAACCGGTACCGATGATGGCACCGAAACCGATGGTGAAGAAGTTCCAGAGCGAAAGCGTTTTCTTCATGCCGCCGTTATCCCCGACTGCAACTTCTGCGTTCTTGTCCGCCATTGTTCCCCTCCTTTCCTTTTTGACGCCCTTGGCGTCACCCCTTGCGCGGTCCGTTTTGCCGCGCGCTTTTATTCCATGGCTTTAAGATACGGCCTTGGCGCAGCAGCGCCGCTCGCAGCTCGACCGAAGGCAGAACTGCAAAACGAGCGGCACCGTTTTTGGGACGAACGGCGGGAGACGTCATTCGTCTTGGACGCTTTCATCTTGTCTGCTTTTGAATACCTGTTGCCGTGGCGCTTGGCGCGCGGCGCGGCAACGTTCATACCATTTGTCAGGCTTTTGGCGCACATGCCCATGTGTCGTGCATCTTTTTATGTAGGATAGACAAGTTACACATGAGGCAAGGTGATTCGAATGGCATACGGATACAATGACGGCGACCAACGGCCACAAAGCGTGCGCCTTGCCGGCCGCACCACGCCAACGCCCAGAAGCACCTCCGACAACGACAACCCGCAGCGCCCCCAAGAGCAGCCCGGGGCTTCTTCGCGGCAGCAAAGCCGTACCGTGCAGCAGTCAGACCGCGTCAGTACGAGCACACGCCAACGTCAGACCGACACATCGCAGCCACGCCGCTACGATCGCCGTAAGACCGACTACTACGTCAAGCGCTCCTTTTCGCGACCTCAACGCGATCGCGGCAATTCCGCCCCTCACCCCGCGTCGCACACCACAAGCCACGCGCTTCCGGCCCGCCGCCTACGCCTTGCGCTTTGCTCCATCGCCGCCTGCCTCGTCTTTGTGTTTTTGGGATCCTGTATCTCCCACGGATCAGCTGGTCTTGAGCCCACTGCCGAGGACAAGCTGCTTAAAGCTCCCGTCGCGCCCGGCTACTCCTTTGCGTTCTCGACCCCACGCTCGCAATGGCAGGCCGGCACCATGCCCCACATCTACCAAATTGACCCCGCATGGTCGGAGCTGCCCTATGCCGGTGGCACTATTCGCGAAAACGCTTGCGGTCCTACCTGCCTCACCATGGTCTATATCTTTAAGACCGGCCATACCGATAAGACGCCGGTCGATATATGCGCGCTGGCCGAAGCCGGCAACTACGCCCCCACCGGTGCCACCGAGTGGTCGTTTATGACAGGCGGTGCGTGGCAGCTGGGGCTCAACGGAACACAGCTCTATAACGATCGCGAATCGATTACCCAAGCACTTCGCTCGGGTGCGCCCGTCATCGCCGCAGTGCGCCCCGGTACGTTTACCAACGTAGGCCACTACATCGTGCTCTACGGCATCGACGATGCCAACCAAATTGGCGTCTACGACCCCAACTCGGCCAGCCGCAGCGCCCGCCGCTGGGGCGTCGTAGAGGTCCTCAACGAAGTCGAAGCCATGTGGGCCTACTACTAGTCATTGGGGACAGACTTAAATGAGTGGTCATTGGGGACGCTCTTGTTTGACTAGTCATTTAAGAACGTCCCCAATGACTAGGTGAATAGCAAAAGCCCCGCAGTCGGAGCGGACTGCGGGGCTCATGAAGAGAGGCTAGTTTGTGGGCGCTTTACCTGGCGCCCACGAGAGAGGCAACAGAGTAGAGACTACTCGTGAATGCGGGTACCGGAGAGGCCAGCCATGGTCTCGGCGGCCTTGTCCAGAGCGCCGATGATGCAGGTGCGGCCCTTGCGGGAACGGGCGAACTTGATGGCAGCGCGAACCTTGGGCTCCATGGAACCCTTGCCGAACTGACCCTCGTCTGCCAGGCGCTCGGCCTCGTCGGCGGTGAGGTCCTCGAGCTCCTCCTGGTTGGGCTTGCCAAAGTTGATGGCGACATGCTCAACGGCGGTCAGCAGGAACAGAACGTCGGCGTCGCAGTCCTCGGCCAGCAGCTCGCCGCCCAGGTCCTTGTCGATGACGGCGGGAACGCCCTTGTAGCAGCCCTTGTTCTCGTAGTCGCGGACGACGGGGATGCCGCCGCCACCGCAGGCGATGACGATGAACTCGTTGTCGAGCAGGTTGAGGATGGAGTCAGCCTCGACGATCTTCTTGGGATCGGGGGAAGCGACGACGCGACGCCAGCCGCGGCCGGAATCCTCGACGAAGACCTTGGAGGGATCCTCGGCCATGAACTCCTTGGCCTGCTCCTCGGTGTAGAAGGGGCCGATCGGCTTGGTCGGGTTCTTGAACGCGGGATCATCCGGATCGCACTCGATCTGGGTGACGACGGTGGCGGCGTGCCAACGCTTATAGCGCTTGTGCATCTCGCGGCCGATGCCCTGCTGCAGGTGATAACCAATGTAGCCCTGGGACATGGCGCCGCACTCGGGCAGCGGCATCTCGGGGGTACCGATGGCGTCGTGGGCAGCGGCGAAGGCGTTCTGGATCATGCCGACCTGTGGGCCGTTGCCGTGGGTGATGATGATCTCGTTGCCCTGCTCGATGAGACCGAGGAGAGCGTGGGCGGTGTTGCTCACGGCCTCGATCTGCTCGACGGGGTTGTTGCCGAGGGCGTTGCCGCCAAGGGCGACGACAATACGATCGGGCTTGCCAAGAGGCTTAGACATTGCTGGAATCCTTTCTGTAAAAGGCCTACAACCCATTAATTACCCGCGTCCGTGCGATACGCGAGTTTATTAAGGTTTATATTCTCTTTATCGCTCATTTTATTCATTTTGAAAATAGCGGAACGGTGAACGGTCGTTTTTGTCCGCTCAGCGTACAGAACACCAGCTCAGACATATCTACGCCATTTACGTGCAACTTTATTTAAATGCAGCAAGGATTATGTCGGATTATGCAAACTACATCTCTGCTCAACACAAAACGGACAGCGCGATATCTTACTCGCGCTATACGAGATTCTATGCACTTATAAGTCGAGTATGCACCCCTGCAAAAACAAGGGGCTTTTCATCCAGCATAAGGAATAAAGAAGGGCTCCGAAAAGGCGGCAACAGCCAAGTCCCCCATCCATCCCCAAAGTGGCGCGAGGTTTCGCGGCAAAGCCGCGAAACAGCGAAGGGGACGGAATACCCGGCCAACTACGTCCTTCATCCGCCCACACAATCCGAGGACGTAGTCGTAGCAGGATCTGAGGGCTAACCTTCGCGGACACTCCGCAGAACGAAAGAACCCCCGCCGCACGTAGTGCGCAGCGGGGGTTCTTTCATGTCCGAGGACGTACGCGAAGGTTAGCCCTCAGATCCTGCGGTGGGAGACCTAGGCCTCGTTGTACACCGTCTTGAGCTTCAGCAGGTGCTGATAGCGGTCCATAGCGGCCTGCTCATTCTCCTTGAAGAGCTCCTCGGCGCGCTCGGGGAAGGAACGCGTCAGCGAAGCGTAACGGGCCTCGTTCATCAGGAACTCCTGATAACCGCCCGCGGGCTCCTTGGAATCGAGCGAGAACTTCTTGCCGGCAGCAGCCTCGGGGTTGAAGCGGAAGAGGTTCCAGTAACCGCACTCGACAGCCTTCTTCATCTCGGCCTGGCAGTTCTGCATGCCGCCCTTCTTGATGGAGTGCATCTCGCAGGGGCTGTAGCCGATGATGAGGGACGGGCCGTCGTAGGCCTCGGCCTCGTGGATGGCCTTGAGGGTCTGAGCCGGGTTGGCGCCCATGGCGACCTGCGCCACGTAGACGTAGCCGTAGCTCATGGCAATCTCGGCCAGGGACTTCTTCTTGGTCACCTTACCGGCAGCGGCGAACTGAGCGACCTGGCCCAGGTTCGAGGCCTTGGAGGCCTGACCACCGGTGTTGGAGTAAACCTCGGTGTCGAAGACGAAGACGTTGACGTTGTGGCCGGAAGCCAGGACGTGGTCCAGGCCACCGAAGCCAATGTCGTAGGCCCAACCGTCGCCACCGAAGATCCAGAAGGACTTCTTGGTGAGGTAAGCCTTGTCGGCGAGGATCGCCTTGGAAGCGTCGCAGCCGCACTTCTCGAGCTCGGCAACGTAGGCAGCGGCAGCGGTCTTGGAGGCCTCGGCGTCGTTGACGGAGTCGATCCAAGCCTGGCCGGCAGCCTTGAGCTCATCGGACGGACCATCGGCAGCGATGATGTCCTGGGTAGCGGCGATCAGCTTGTGCTGGACGGCCTCGTAACCGACGGCCATGCCCAGACCGTGCTCGGCATTGTCCTCGAACAGGGAGTTGTTCCACGCCGGGCCGTGACCGTCCTTGTCCTTGCAGTAAGGAGCGGTGGCAGCGGGGTTGCCCCAAATGGAGGAGCAGCCGGTGGCGTTGGAAATGAACATGCGATCGCCGGCGACCTGGGTCACCAGACGTGCATAGGCGGTCTCGGCGCAGCCGGCGCAGGAGCCAGAGAACTCCAGGTAGGGCTGCTTAAACTGGCTGCCCTTGACGTTGGCCGCGATGAGCTCCTTCTTCTCGGAGACGTTCTCGACCATGTAGTCCCAAACGGGCTGCTGGTCCATCTCCTGCTCGGTGGGAACCATCTCGAGGGCGCCCTTGGGGCAAACCTTGACGCAGTTGGTGCAGCCCATGCAGTCGAGCGGGGACACAGCCATGGTGAACTTCATGCCCTTGGCCTTGGGGCCCATGGCGTCGAGCGTGCGGGTAGCCTCGGGCGCGGCGGCAGCCTCGTCCTCGGTCATCGCGAACGGACGGATGGTGGCATGCGGGCACACGTAGGCGCACTGGTTGCACTGGATGCACTTGGTCTCATCCCAGTGGGGAACGACCACGGCGACGCCGCGCTTCTCGTATGCGGAGGCGCCCAGCTCAAACTGGCCGTCGGCGCAATCGACGAAGGCGGAAACAGGCAGGCTGTCGCCGTCCATGCGATCGATGGGCTCGAGCAGGTTCTTGACCTGCTGGGCGATAGCGGACTTGGTCTCCTCGGAGAGCTCGACGGGAGCGACATCCTCGGCGGTAGCCCAGTCGGCCGGAACCTCGAACTTACGGAAAGCGGTAGCGCCGGCATCGATGGCCTTGTGGTTGGCGTCGACGATGGCCTGGCCCTTCTTCATGTAGGACTTGGTAGCCGCGTCCTTCATGTACTGCAGGGCGTCCTCGGCGGGCAGGACCTTGGCCAGCGCGAAGAAGGCGGACTGGAGCACCGTGTTGGTGCGCTTGCCCATGCCGACCTTGGCGGCCAGGTCGATAGCGTCGATCAGGTAGACGTTGACGTTGTTGTTCGCGATGTAGCGCTTGGCCACGGCGGGCATGTGCTCGGCGAACTCCTCGTCGCTCCACTGGCAGTTGACCAGGAAGGTGCCGCCCGGCTTGACGTCGCGGACCATCTTGAAGCCCTTAACGATGTAGCTGGGGTTATGGCAGGCGACAAAGTCGGCCTTGGTCACGTAGTACGGCGAGCGAATCGGGGAATCACCAAAGCGCAGGTGCGAGACGGTGACGCCGCCGGTCTTCTTGGAGTCGTACTGGAAGTAGGCCTGGACGTACTTGTCGGTGTGGTCGCCGATGATCTTAATCGAGTTCTTGTTGGCGCCGACGGTACCGTCGCCACCCAGACCCCAGAACTTGCACTCGATGGTGCCGGGGGCTGCGGTGTTGGGCGCATCCTCGGCCTCGGGCAGGCTCAGGTTGGTCACGTCGTCGACAATGCCGATGGTGAACTCGCGCTTGGGCTCGTCCTTCTTGAGCTCCTCGAAGACAGCGAACGCGGACGCGGGAGGCGTGTCCTTGCTGCCCAGACCGTAACGGCCGCCGACGACCTTGATACCCGTCTTGCCGGCCTCGTAGAGAGCGGAGACGACGTCCTGGTAGAGCGGCTCGCCGATGGAACCCGGCTCCTTGGTACGGTCCATGACGGCGATCTTCTGGACGGTCTCGGGGAGAACGTCGACAAAGTGCTTGATGGAGAACGGACGGAACAGACGAACCTTGACCAGGCCGACCTTCTCGCCGTGAGCGTTGAGGTAGTCGATGACTTCCTCGAGCACGTCGCAGAAGGAGCCCATGCACACGACGACGCGATCGGCATCGGGAGCGCCGTAGTAGTTGAACAGGCCGTAATCGGTGCCGAGCTTCTCGTTGATCTTCTTCATGTAGCCCTCGACGACGGCGGGAAGCTCGTCGTAGACCTTGTTGCAGGCCTCACGGTTCTGGAAGAAGATATCGCCGTTCTCGTGGCTGCCGCGGGTGTGCGGGTGCTCAGGGTTGAGCGCGTGGTCGCGGAAAGCCTGGACGGCGTCCATGTCGCACATCTCGGCCAGATCCTTGTAGTCCCACATGGCGACCTTCTGGATCTCGTGGCTGGTGCGGAAGCCGTCGAAGAAGTTAAGGAACGGGGTCTTGCCCTCGATGGCGGCAAGGTGAGCCACCGGCGAGAGGTCCATGACCTCCTGGACGTTGCCCTCGGCGAGCATGGCGAAGCCGGTCTGACGACAGGCCATGACGTCGGAGTGATCGCCAAAAATGTTCAGGGCGTGGGAAGCGACGCAACGCGCGGAGACGTGGAAGACGCCCGGGAGCTGCTCGCCCGCGATCTTGTACATGTTCGGAATCATCAGGAGCAGACCCTGAGAAGCCGTGTAGGTGGTGGTCAGAGCACCGGCACCCAGCGAACCGTGAACGGTACCGGCTGCACCTGCCTCGGACTCCATCTCGACGACCTTGACCGGGGTGCCGAAGATGTTCTTGCGACCCTGGGCCGCCCACTGGTCGACATGGTCGGCCATCGGGCTGGACGGCGTAATGGGATAGATTCCCGCTACCTCGGTGTACGCATACGAAACATATGCGGCCGCCTCGTTGCCGTCCATAGACTTAAACTTACGCGCCATATACCCCTCTCCTCTCATATAGGTATACAGGCCCCGGCGATCGCCGGGATGTTGGCGTGATGGGATTTACGCTGTTGCTTCCAATCATCTGGCAGGCAGGCTCAGCAGCAGGTACATGGCGTGGAGAGAAGACATGCCGAGGCGAGGGGCAGCTGATGCGCCCTACAGGCCCGACCGCCCGTCTTGCACATGACCGAGCGCCGCAAAGGCCGCATGCCGGATGCTCCCGGGCACGCCCCGGCGATGGGAAGCGCCCGCAACGGAAATCCGCATGCGGGTTTATTGTACCCCGCCGTCAAGTGTAATTTCGGCAAATATAGGCGTGCGGTAAAGGTTTACCTTGGGTGACTGCCAAGGGCCAAAATGGCCTCTCCATCCCCGGGCGACTGGCTCTGGCGCGCCGAGGAGTGTCCCCAAGTGCCGGCAGAAAAGAAACGTCCCTATCTGCCGGCTAGAGGGCGCCGAGCAGGATGGCGTAGGTGGTGGATTCGCCGAGTTTGAGCTCGTCGCCGGGGTTGAGCTGGGCGGAGCGGCCGGGCTCTACTTGAATACACACACTCGTGGCCCCGTTTACCACCACGGTGCCGTTAGTGGACGACAGGTCCTCGACAAACCATGCGCCAGACTCGTCGCACCAGATATGGGCATGGCGGGCCGAGACGTCGTCGGTGATGCCGCCCTCCCCCGTTGCCAGCGCGCCGATCTCAACGCCTTCCTCACTCGGCTGAATCCAGCGCGGGACGCTCACCACGTAGCCGTTTTGCACGCACAGCAGTCCCAGCGGATGCGCCGGCGCGACCTCGTGCTCGCCCGCGACCGAAGATGTGCTCAGCGAGCGCGGCGGCTCGCCCGACTTGGAACTAAGGCGGGCGTGAGAGCAAACGGCATAGGGAACGAATCTTGCGGATGTACTCCTCGACGTCAGACAGGTAAGCCCCACGAAGTCACCGGGGAGGCCCAAGCGGCCCGGCACCACTTCCAGATTCTGACCAGGGCGAGTCGTTCGCCGGTGGCTGAAGGCTCGCTCCCACCCAAAAGGGGAGATTCGCGTTGTTCCCCAATCGCTCTCGCATCTTTCATTTTGCTCGAGGTGGGCTATAAAAACTTTCCTGGTGAAAGGCGGCGATTGGTTTCCTTTCTTTCTAGAGGAGCGCGCCTGTAATCTGTTTTCATCCTAAATCAAGTTAAGATCGGACCTTCCAGAGGCAAGTCGACTCAAACTGCGAGGCTCCATGTTGGAATAAAGAGCGCTGTCGAAGTGCCAACAACACAAAGCTTGCCAGTCTCAAATAGAACCTTTTGGGAGTCCGATTGGGCCGCACACCGAATCCCCGCTGGTGGTTTTTTATAGCTGCGCAACAATAAACAAGGTTAGTGCCAGTCCAGCATGAAATTGAGGAACGTATGCATTTTTTCTCAGTAAGTGATCGTCGTTACTGCTTCGATGAGGTCACTCGCAATTGCTTTCAGGTTGACCAAGCATCAGAAGATGCGCTTCGCATATTTGAAGCATCGGGAAGAACGGTCAACTCGAAGTTGCTAACAAAGTCACTTGCTGCGAAAGGCTACGACCAAACGACCATAGCAGAACTTGAAGACGACATTGATGAGTATCAACGATTGTCTGAGCGGACTTTCTTAACAAAAGACACGCCTCGAAAACTTAGATCCATCGAACTCCACGTTTCACATGCATGCAACCTTGGTTGTAGTTACTGTTTTGCCGGTAAAGGAGATTATGGAACGTCTCCTCTGCTGATGACAGACGAGATAGCCTTCAAGGCGGTCGACTACCTCGTCGCAAGTTCATCGGAAAACGAAACGCTTGCGATCGTCTTTTTTGGTGAGGAACCCATGATTAACGAGCCGCTGATATGGAAAACGGTCGACTATTCAAAAAGAATATACCCCAATAGAAACTTTACCTATTCTATTACGACCAACGGAACGCTTTTGAATGACACTGCTGTGAATTCTTTCAAGGAGCACGGGTTTTCTGTTCTGATTAGTCTCGATGGTACAGGATGCAAGCACGATGCATCGCGCCCGTACAAGACGGGAGGCGGCTCTTTCTCCGATATCGACAAAAACGTTCGTCGTTTTTCCGAGTCGTTCCCCTTCGGCGCAAGAGCGACCTTAACAAATAATAACTGTAACCTTGTTGAAGACTATCTTCAGTTTAAAGAGATGGGCTTCAGAAGGATTTACTTCTCGCCCGTGAGCTCATTCGATGAGAATATCAAACTCGACGAACACTCATTAAACAAAATCAGGGCGGGCCTAATAGATTTGGCGGATCAATATCTCAAACAGATTGATCAAGGGGAAAAGCCCTTGTTTAGAACATTGAAAACTGCAGTTGATTTGATTATGAGCAACAGGATCGCCTTTGTCGGATGCGGGGCTGGCAGGCGTTTTATTTCCGTGACTCCCGAAGGGGACGTATACCCCTGTCACAGGTTTGTCGGGATGATGCGATTCAAAATGGGCAACATCGTCACCGGAATTGACGAAACTAGGTATATTGAAAACTGGGGTCAGGGTGTCGAAAAAAGAATTGACTGTACGGACTGTTGGGCTCGGTCTTTCTGTGGTGGGGGCTGTAGCTGGGAGGCTGCAGACGAGCACGGCTACTTGCCCAAGAGTCTACACCCTGCATCATGTGAATATAGAAAAATGTGCTACGAGATGGCTTTTGACCTTATTTCCCGCCACTCATCTTCGCAGGAGAAAAATCAACGAGAAGCTACTGTATCGGAATAAGCGGTTCAGCGCATTGCTGTCACCATTGTGGAGGTGTTCGTTCTTCTGATTACCGTCTGCGAAGCTTATTGCTACGTTCGCCGAAACCATTCTAGAAATATGGTGAACTAGACATCTTGGTTTGTTATACACAATATTGAGGTTTTTCTGCACTCAAAGGGAGGTAGTCGTGAAGCATATTCATCCGATTAATCCAGGAAGTGGCGACGAGGCAGGCGTGAAGCCGATGTCTTTTGACTGCCTCTTGGGCATTACTGACATCTGTACTGTTTATGATAAAGCAGATGGCTGTGGTGCATACGATTACTGCGACTATGACATGGATGGCGGCAGCATCTGCGTTGTAGATCACTGTGGCATTGATCAAACGTAGTCTCTAATTGGATTAAGGTGAGGAGCTGTTATGAAGCATATCCATCCTGTTGGTTCAAATGAACATCCTCCCGTTGAGCCTTGTTGTCTTGGAGTTGATATATGCAATTTTTACGACATCGCCGAGTGCCCTGTTGCGGATTGGTGCTATGTCGATAAAGAATCAAGCTGTGTTTTGCCAGCAGATTGGTGCGATCCAGTTGACGAGTAGTTTTGTGGCTAGGAACTATTTGGTCCAATTCAGAATAAGATGGGAACAAATACCAAAATCTCGTGTCTGGGAGGAGTTATGCCATTATTGCAAGGTCTCGTTGGATTAGCCTTTATATTTGCGTTATATCTGGCACCTTTTTTAATTCTATTCTTCATTATCCGACTCTTTCTTCGGAGAAAATAGGAGTGTCACGCAAACATTAGCGTAGCTTTCTTCCAATATGAGCCGAGCATTGGCAAGTGGAATAAGAAGCCCGACCGTTCGCCACATGAAAGTGATCGGACGGGCTTCTCTATTTAACCCGGGCCGCCACCCATAGCGGCTTTCCAAGCGTATTCTCAGTGCAAAGCAATCGTCAGTTTAATCCTATGCGCTGATACCGCATTTCATTTGTTCGGCTCGAATTCTACGGCCTGGCAACCCTCGCACTCTCCGGCAAATGGATTGAACGCGAAGGCAGAAATGATGTGTGCGTGGACATCGAGGCTGCTGTAGGCAACATACTGGGACATGGACCCCCGCTGCGCGTGGTATGCGGCCCGGCATATTCATTGCCGTCCAACCCCGTGTAGTTGCAGCAAAGGGTGGAACCTCAATGCTCAGCTCATGTTGTCCGTGGGACACGAGAATCGTAAGTACACTTTGGTGCGATTCTCACGCTGATACTGAGTCACCTGGAATAAGATACGTCGCGACAACACTTCGCTTCACCTCTGTCTCGACAAGATGACGTAGACTAAAGTTTCCTTTAGTAAGAGAACGAGAACTATATCTGAAAGCGTTGCGATGGCGTGAAGGCACCGAGTCCGAACCGCCTGAATGCTACGTGCATCTGCATCGCCTTTTTGTTATCTCTGCCAGTTGGGTAGCACTACACTTGTCATCATTTACCCTGGTACATGCTGCCTAAATCCACTACCCCTTCTACCGCGCCGACCATCTCGTCATCGTGAGAGACAACGATGATCAGCTGGCTTTGCTTGTTGCGCTTAACATAGGCCGCAAGCTCGGCGCGGCTTACAGCGTCTAACCCAGTCGTGGGCTCGTCGAGTACCAAAACTGACGACTTGCGTGAAATCGCCGACCATAAGTACACTCGGCGCAGCTCACCGCCCGAAAGCGCGGAGCAACGTTTCCCGAGCAACTCCTTCACGCTGTTTTCCAGCGAAAGTAGGCCATCTACACCCCGGTGATAGGAAGAAAAGGGCGTGTCGAAATACTCTAACAGCTCTTTCACCGTTTCGTCCGGCGCGAAGCACGACTGTGGGCAGCACGATATCTCTCTCGCACGTATGTAATCCAAGTCGCATTCTTCGATTGGCACGCCGTTGTATTTTACTTTGCCTTTCGATGAGTATAGCCCGAGCATCAAGTAAAGAAGTGACGTCTTGCCTCTTCCGTTTTCCCCAACTATGCAATATGTACCAGGACCGGAAAACTTGAAAGAAAACCCGCCGAGGACCTCTCGGACAGATCCGTCTGGAAGGGCAACCGAGAATTCCAAATCAGATACCGAAATGTCATTTATTTCATCGAGTTTAGCTAAATCGGTCCGATTCCACCCCGATCTCTCCTTTTCTCTCGTCGCGATAGCCGTCCTATCCCATGATGCTTTGGCATCTTGATAGGATTTGAACAATGACATCATACTTTTCAAAGTCTTAAAGAGAACCGCGAAGTATGTACCGATGATAGTGTACTCGCCTATTGACATAGTTCCGTTAATGATTCGTACTCCGGAAACAACAAGTATCACCGCTTGAAACAACGCTGCGAAAAGACCATCGAGCGATGTCAGAGAATATGATAGCTTTCCGGAGCGCAAAACTTTGGGAAAATAGCTCTTAAACCCAGCGTCGAGCGCTTGTTCGCTCTTGCCGTACGAAGATGTCAGTTGAATGTTGAGAATCTGATTAAGCTGCGATGCAATTGCGGCGTAAAAGGCGCTGTCCGCCTCTTTCTTCTCATACGTGACCCTATACAAAAGTTTCCTCAACCCAGTAATTACACAGAAATACACGATGAGGAGAATGATGGAAAACACCGCGAGAGTTGAATCAATTGACCATATGATAAGCAATACGATGGGAATGGCTACAATGGACAGCGGCGCACTGATAAAATTCGCCAAAACGAAGGATGAGACCACGCTGGAGTCGGAAATAATCCGTTGCGTTGTATAGGCTGGATCGATGGTCCGACTCACCAAGTAATCGTCTCTTTCAAAACGCAAGACGGCCTCCCTGAGAAGATCAAAGGAAAGTCTCGTGGTTATGCGAATGGAAAGTGTTCCTGCAAAATAAGTAAAGAGGGTGGAGAAAACTCCTATTGACGCAACCAGGAGCGCGAAGAGTACGGCGTCTCTTTCGCTGCGGTTACCGAGAAGAAAATCTAAGAATTTCCCGTTCACGTATGGCATGGCATAGGAGAGAGCGGTTCCAATCACCGTGATAGCAATGAAGACGAAAGCCCCTTTTGCTCTGATGAACCTCGAGAGAACGCATCGAATCAAGGAAGGCCCCAATCTACCCGCCACAAAACATCAATCACTGATACCTTACACCTCAACACAACAGGAGCGAAGATTTGCCAATGAGACTGCTTTAAGATTGCCTTGGGCCAATACGATCTCAAGCTCTTCCTACAAGAGAGTCGGAATCGGACATCTCCTCCGACGAACCTGGCAATCGGGCGGTTGAAATATCTTTTTCAATCGCCCGATTGCCACAATAGATTTGAGCATCCGCCCACAAACGTCCGCGTTTTATACCCATCAAATCCTTTGCCTTTTGTCGTCTAGACTAGAAAAATCGCTCGAAATAACGCAACCGGCCTGCTCGCTTGAAGAAACCTAAGCCCGTAACGTAGATGTGCAAACTTCCGAAACGCCTTGCGCGGCATAGTGCGTATAAACTTCGTCAACCGCCTCAGAAATATCTGAGTATCGCGCCGGGTCAAAAGCATACGATGTCGCAGCTATACCCTGCACCCATTCGGAACGCGGATTAATTGAATAGCCACACAGCATCATCATACATGCATCTAGACCTGATTTCCCAAGTATCCGACGTATTGATGAGAGCATCGCGGGTCGCCCCTGCACCATCGTCGTCACCCCTATTAGCAGTATTTACCGTTTTTCTCTAAATGCGTATCGCCACCCTTAAGAATACGAAGTGTTTTATCCAGACCCGATTGTCCTCCATCTCAAACGAAGGGATAAGGAATCTCATCCGGAATCGGCAGTAACGGAGGATTCACAACGACAAGCGAAAAACATGAGTCATCTCTCAGAGGGGAGTAAAGGCTCCCCTCAAGCACCCTAGTTTCGTCATCCAAAGAGTTGATGGCAGTGTTTTTCTTACAAAGGTCGACAACAAAAGGGTTGATTTCTACAGATGTTACATCCATGCCACAGTTGGTAAGTATCAGGCCCTGTATTCTGGGGCCAGAACACAAATCGAGAGCCTTCCGTGCGCTCTGCGGTGTAAGGCGCCAATCTCAGCAAATCTGTCCCACAATACTGCGCTGAAGAACAAGACGGAACCCCTGAGCCAAACTCCCCTATACCTTATTAAGGCTAAGACAGGCAAGTTCACGCACCCGGCATATTCCAGAATAACATCCTATTGTTTTAGATGCTCTACAAGCATGAACAGCCGCGAATCGGAAAGATCTTCTAGTTTCGCCCCGACTGACCGCCAAGGGCCAAAATGGCCCCTCCATCCCCGGGCGACTGGCTCTGGCGCGCCGAGGAGTGTCCCCAAGTGCCGGCAGAAAAGGAACGTCCCTAACTGCCGGCTAGAGGGCGCCGAAGAGGATGGCGTAGGTAGTGGATTCGCCGAGCTTGAGCTCGTCGCCGGGATTGAGTTGGGCGGAACGGCCGGGCTCGACCTGAATGCAGACGCGCGTGGCCCCGTTTACCACCACGGTTCCGTTGGTGGACGACAAGTCCTCGACGTGCCAGATATTTTGAGCATCGCACCAGATATGGGCATGGCGGGCCGAGACATCGTCGCCGACGTCGGTAATATCGCCCTCACCAGTGGCCAGCGCGCCAATCTCAACACCCTGCTCACTCGGCTGAATCCAGCGCGGGGCGCTCACGACAAAACTGTTTTGCACGCGCAGCAAGCCCAAGGGGTGCGCCGGGGCGGGTTCGCGTTCGCCCGCAGTCAGCGACATGCCAAGCGAACGCGGCGTGGATGTGCCTCCGCCACAGGTCGCGTGTGCGTAGTCGATGGCATAGTTCACCGAGGACCGCACATCCGCCGAACAACCGACGGCGACAAACAGCACCAGCACGGCCTCGGCGCGCTCGGCGGGCATGAGTTCCGCCGCCTGGGACAGGCGATCGAGCGCGTTGCGATAGAGATTCGTGTCCTGGTGGCACTCTTCGAGCGCGCGTACCATCGGTTCACCTGCAGGACCGCACACCATATTGATCACAGCCGTGGAGTCCATGGGATTGCGCTGGCGCAGGGCCAGTTGCGACATAATACGCGCAGCCGAGGTACCGTATTCGGCAAAGTAGCGCTGCTGAAGCGTGCCGACCGGCGCGCGAACGATAAAGCGGGAAACCCAAGAGCGATCGGCGGCTCGGCTCTGCGGGCTGCGGCCGTCGGCGAGCGGACGGGACGAAAGCACCAGGCCGCACAGCTCGATATGGCTCAGATGCGCCGCGCGCTTAAAGATGTCAAACATGGCCCCACATGGGGTGAGCTCAACTTGAGATGCCATGACCTAGGCCTCCTTAGTCGTAGAAATAGAATCGGACGATACTTCGACAGGTCCGCCAAAAGTACGGGCAGCTGCGGCTCCACCGGCAAGCGGAGTCGCCATCTGGGCTTTTGTGCGTCGTGGTGCCGAAACGGGAAGTTCAACGGCAAAGCCCATCGCAAGCAAAAACCACGTAAGCGTATAGGTTGCAACCAGAGCGGCAACAAGGCCACCCATCACGGCGCGTTGGGAAAATACGCTACATGCAGCCACAACCAGCACCGGAACCTCGCAGGCAGAAAGCGCAAGCACACCCTGCAGGAAGCCCGAGCGCCGATCGCGCGCAAGTGCCCCCGCGGCAACGCCGGCTATGCCTGGCAGCGCCAACGCCAGTGCGGCAATAATACCCGGTAGCGACCCAGACCACACGAGCGATCCCAAAGTCGCCGTCACGCGAGCGCCCGACGCCAGCAGCGCGGCCGAAACCACGACCACAGCCCAAACCACGCCACAGACGACCGTCGCGCCGACCATCAGCGCGCGACGCACCGCGCGGCCAGACGCATCCATGGGGCACGGCGTGAGCGGCTCGCCGCGGAGCGAACGACCGACATTTTGCGCATAGTGGTCACAAAACGCCGAGAGCGCCGCCTCGACCGCCGCCGGCTCGGGACGATCTTTTTGATGGCTGGACAGACAGGCCATCACCACGTCGAACAGCTGGGCATCGACAAACGCCAGCGCATCGCGTAGCTCTTCGGAATCCGGCTCAAGCCCTAGCTGCTGGGCCTGCTCGGCCGCGGCGAGCGCCACATCGGGCTCACGACGAAGCAGTTGAGTCAAATCACAACCGGGCGCATGGGCACCAATGGGATAGTCGGGCCGTGTGTCCATTTTGAGACGGTAGGGGCTCGCGATGTCGCGCGTCTTTTTGCGCGAACCCGAGGTGCCCGAAGTGCTCGGCGCGGCTTCGTATGGCGCGACGCCGGCAATGAGCTCGTAAACCGTGCTTGCCGCGGCATAGACGTCGATCGCCGGCGACATACGCAAAGCGCGCAGATCGGGAATATCGTCGGTGAGCATCTCGGGCGGGGCATAGGCAACCGTCGCGCGACGCAGCGTGGCATAGCGCTCCGTAAACGACGCCTTGCCGCCGGTACCGGCCACGGCCGACGCAGGCTCGAGCGCCAGCGACGAGCCAAAGTCGATCAGGCACAGGTCAAAGGTGCCCTCGGCAAGCTGCCGGTCAAGCGGCAGACGCGCCGCACGCACCATAATATTAGCGGGCGAGATATCGCGATGGACAAAGCCCTCACCCACCAGGCTCATACGGCAGAGCAGATCGAACAGGTCGCGACCCAGACGCGCCGCCACAAGCGGCGACAGGCGTCCGGCATCGTCCACGGCGAGTCGCGAACGCAAGCGGGCAAGCGTCTCGCCCTCGACCCATTCCATGACAATTGCAGGCACACCGTCGACCTCGCCCCAGCCATAGAGGCGGGGAAAGCCCTTAAGGCCCGAAAGGGCGCGATGGCATTCGTATTCCTCGCGAAACGCCGCCTTGAACTTGGCGACCAGCGCCTCGTGAGCGGCATCGTCGTCAAACTCATCGCGCGTCGGCAAGATGAGCTGCTTGAGTGCCACGGCCTCGCCTTGGGCGTTGACGGCACGCGTCACGCGGCCGATACCGCCACGGCGCATGGTGGCATCGTCGGCAAACAGCATCGTAAAACGACGCAGATAGGCAGGCAGTTCGTCCTGACCGAGCGCAATGGCCGGCTCAAACCCGTCGACACGCGCCAGGCGCAGGCCGACCATGGGATCGCGACCGAGCGATTGTGGTGTGGTGGATGCAAGATCGGTCATCATAGGGCAAGCGCCGCCACGTTATTGTTGAAGTTACCGGGCGCGACGTCATCATCGCCGTAATGGCCGACCCATTGACATAGGTTGGTGTAACAGCCCCACAGATTGGCATACTGCTGATACCACTTTGACCGGGGCGAGAATGTCTGACGACCGAACTCGGCTCGAATGACAAACATCTCCCCGACCAGGCTGTCGCACGGTCTGGGATCTCCCGTAGAGTTATAGGTCGAGACCACGTCATTGGCACGAGAAACATAACCGTCGAGCATGTTGTACTTGGTCACAAGCCAACTGTGAATGCTCTCTTCTTCAGCAGCGGAAAGGCCACCGGAGTTTGCATCGTTGTCAGTGTTGCCGCCCGTCGAGCCGCCGTTTCCAGACCCTCCGGTAGAGGAACCCGGCCCAGAGCCGCCGCCCGAACTCGATGAATCCGAGCCGGAGCCAGAAGTATCCGAGCTACCGGGCTTTCCGGACTGCTGGGCGTCCTGCTCCTTCTGCTGCTCGACCTTATTCACCGTTGCCGCCACGCTATTGTTGGACAACCGATCGATGATCTTGGTGTTGGTGAGCACGATGGTTTTGCCATTGGCAAGCGTGACTTCGTTGTCCGGGGCCTCGGCGCCATCCGCATCGTCGGTGCCAAAAACAATATGCGCGACCACACTTGCCCAAGCATATCCAGTCGTGGTGCCCAGATCACTTTTGACCTCATGCCCAACGCGCGGCTCGCGTGCGGCATGCGCCTGCATCATGGACGGCACGGTCATGCCATAGGCAGTAACGCCAGCCATGACCAGCACCAGCGAGCACGATAGCAGTGCGTACGCCCGCGGCGCCAAGCCCAGTCGGCGTCGCATGCGCACCGCGGCGCCGCGCTTTGTCTGAGTGCCACCGGGCCGCATGCGTTCTCCTCCAAGAAAAACACGCCGCTCAGAAGCGGCGCATTCATTCGAATCCATATTTGAGTGTATCAGCGAACCCAAAAGGTTGCGCAACGAATGGGCAAATTAAGGATGCGAGCGGAAGCATCCATGCGATAAGCGGATACGAAGCATCTTTGTTGCACAACAAACCCACAGTCGCACGGGGAAATTATGACTACCCCGTGCGTCGCGAGGAAAACATACGGCAGGAGCAGGCTCGCCACCTAAATCGCGCGACGGGCCTCGATGGCGCGGCCAAGCGTAAGCTCGTCGGCATACTCCAGGTCGCCGCCCACGGGAAGGCCGCTTGCCAGACGCGACACCTCGACGCCCAACGGCTTGATGGTACGGGCCAGATAGCTCGCCGTGGTCTCGCCCTCGATGTTGGGGTTGGTGGCGATGATGACCTCATGGATATCCTCGTGACCCAGACGCGCCAGCAGCTCGCGGATGTGCAACTGCTCGGGACCAATCTTGTCCATGGGGCTGATCACGCCGCCCAGCACATGGTACAGGCCATGGTAGCTGCCCGTGCGCTCGATTGCCTGGACGTCGCGCGGCTCGCCCACCACGCAAATACGAGTGGTATCGCGCATCGGGTCCTGGCAGATGGAGCACTCGTCGGCCGTGGCGTAGTTAAAGCAACGGCTGCAAAAGTGGACCTCCTGCTTGACCTCCAGGATGGCCTCGGCCAGGCGGCGGGCCTCCTCGGCATCGGCCTCGAGCAGGTAATAGGCGATGCGCTGGGCCGACTTGGGACCAATGCCCGGCAGGCGGCCCAGCTCATCGAGCAGTTTTTGCAGACTGTGATTCGCACTCATATATATGCGTGTCTTAGAACGGCATGCCCGGGATGTTGAGGCCGCCGGTGATGGCGCCCATCTGCTTGTTAGCAAGCTCGTTGACGCCGCGGACGGCCTCGTTGACGGCAGCCATGATCATGTCCTGCAGCATATCGACGTCCTCGGGATCGAGGGCATCGGGATCGATGGTGAGGTTGACGAGCTCCATCTCGCCGTTAACGGTCACCTTGACCATGCCGCCGCCGGCAGAGGCGTCGACGGTCTGGGACTTGAGATTCTCCTGCGCGGCGGCAAGCTGCTCCTGCATCTTGCGGGCCTGCTTCATCATCTGCTGCATGTTCATACCGGCCATGATGGCTCCTTTACGTGCGGCCGCGCGACAAGCTGCAAGGGCAGCCGGAGCACGGCGGGACTTTCAAACTCAAAAATCGTACCACGGCGCGGGGCAAGCAAGCGGGGCGGACACACTACCTCAGTCGATATACATGTCCTGGAGCGTGATGCGCCCCCAAGATTATGCAAAGTTGAATAATTCGCATCTGCATAATATTGAAAGCTAAATCTTGTAGAGCCGGAATCCGACATTTAATGCGTACCACTAAATGGCTAAATGCCGAGCCACTACTCGAGGCGGTACGCATGACGGCGGGGTATAATTTGATTGCCATAGATAGCAATTTGGAGGTGCCCCATGAATGCCCCCGACGCGCTCCAAAACATCCGCTCAAAACACCCCGTCGCATATGTGGTTCTCTATCTCTTTGTCGGCTGGGCATTGCTGGTTGTCATCACCCATGCTATAGCCTTTGGAGCAGAACTGCTGATAGTCAGCTCGGACCAGCCCATCGTCAAATGGGAGACGACCGATAAGTGCACCGACGGAACCCGAACCGTTTACTACAACAGCCCGTCCCTCTACCAAGAGTTCAAGGTCAAGATAAAGGACTTCAAGATTGTCGATGCCGAACCGGGCTCTTTATTGACAATCGGAGCAACCGTCAACGCCGAGCAAGTCGAATACACGGACAGCCATGCGACGTATCGTATCGACCTCAGCATCCTAGGCCGACCGTCACGCACTTGTCTGCTCGAATGCGATATACGCGGCACCACGTTGCACATGTCCGAAATACAGATGCGCCCGGACAAAGAGATCTCTTCTTGAGCAGTATACCCGCCCGTACAGCTACTCCACCGGCTTGAAGATGGTGGACTGGCCGAAGACGCTGCGGATGAGGGCTTTGGCCTCGTCCTCGGTCTGCGGGATGCTCGGGGCTGCACCCTGATGGCCGAAGGGGCTGCCGGCGCCGGGGTTGGACTCCCAAGGGGCAGCGGGGGCGTCGTCGCTTGCGGGAGCGGACGTCGCAGCTGCGGGGGCCGCGGCTGAAGCGGCAGGGCCGGGCGCAGGCGCCGCGACAGGCACGTCGAACGGAGGAAGATCATCCCCGCTCGCATCGTCGGCGAAGCCGCCGACCATAGCGTCGTCGTAGGGCACCTGCTCGGATTCCCACGGCACGACAGGCTGAGCCTTGGGAGCGGACGCGCGCTCGGGCGCTCGGGGCGCGGGCTCGGTCGGGAGCTTACCCGTGGCAGGAGCGCCGGCGGGGTTGTCGGAGCGTAGCCAGGGGGCTTTGCCCAGGTCAGACGACTTGGGCGCGGGCGAGACGGGCTTGAGCGCGGGTGTCGGAGCAGCCGGTTTGGGCGCTGCGGGCTTAGGCGCCAACGGGGTCGATGCCGCTACCGGCGCCGCTTGCTGCTGCGGCGCGCTGGCGCTCGAGGATACAGGGGCCGCCGAGGACACGGGTTGCGGGTCCGCAGATGCCGCAGCCCGTGCAGATGGAGAATGCTCCTCATGTTGAGGAGCCGGCATGCCACCCCCATCCAGGACATAGTCGACGGTACGACGACCGAAGACCGCGCAGACCGTCGGCAGGACCACCGACTGCGTATCGGCGCGGCCGAGCATCTTGATGGCAAAGGTCGAACCCGCGGGGAACGAGACGGTGAGCTTGGAGCCGTCGTCGGCCGCGGCGCGGGCGTTGAGCAAAAGCCCTGCGTAGGAAGCCTGACGCGCCTTGACACGCTCGACAACCTCGGCCCATTTGCGCTGCAGCTCTCCGGCATCCTCGACCGCGGGCGTCTCGGCAGCACCGGCGGCGGCAACCTGGGCGGCATTGTTGGACTGGGGCTTAGGTGCCGGAGCGGTGGCAGGCGCGGGGGCAGCAACGGGCTGAGGCGTCGAAGCCGGCGCAGGCTGAGGTGCAGGCGCTGCAGACTTGGAAGCTGACACGGACGCAGAACGGGGAGCAGGCTGGGCAGCCGGAACAGCAGCGCCGCGGTCCCAAGGCATGCCACCCTGATGCGCGGACGTAGCAGCGGGGGCAGCGGATGCCGCCGGAGCGGCAGCACGGGCGCCCGAAATGAGCGTCGGCTGTTGGGCAGTAGCGGGTACGGATGCTGCAGGCGCGGCGGCCTGAGCAGCAGCCACGCTCGCCGGCACGGCGGCATTGGCAACCATGGCCTCCAGGCGTGCCACGCGCTCGGCCAATGCCTCAATCGTTATATCAGCCTCGGGACGTGCCAGACGCGTGCAGGCAATCTCGAGCACCAGGCGCACGTCGCTCGCGCCCCTCATCTCCAGTGCGGCATCGTCAAGCACCGTCAGCACACGGGCCAGGCGGTCGGCAGGATGCTCGCCAAAGGCAGCGGCCTCGGCAGCAAGCGCCTCGGCCTGCTCGGAGCCGCCCTCAAACAGCTCGGCACGGGCACCGGCAACGCAGGCAACGTACACGTCACGCACATGCGCCACCAGGTCGCGCGTCAGCTCCAGCAGGTCGTTTCCTTCCTCGACCTGCGCACGGATCAGTCCATATAGCTCGGCAACATCGCGATCGGCAATGGCGCGGGAAAACTCGCCCAGAATCTGGTCCGAAACCTCGCCTAAAAGCGAGCGGGCGTCGTCCGCATGCACAGAACCGTTGCCAAAGACGCTCAGCTGCTCCAGCGTGGACAACGCGTCGCGCATACCGCCCTTGGCATGGCGCGCCACAATGGCGAGTGCCTCGTCGTCGTAATCGAAGCCCTCCTGCTCGCACACGTAGGACAGGCGATGCTCGATATCCTCGTTGCCGATGCGGTGGAAATCGAAGCGCTGGCAGCGCGAGAGGATGGTCTCCAGAATCTTTTGCGGGTCGGTGGTGCACAGCACAAAGATCACGTGCGCCGGCGGCTCCTCAAGCGTCTTGAGCAGCGCGTTGAACGCCGCCGTCGTGAGCATGTGGACCTCGTCGATGATATAGATCTTGTACTTGCCGCGCACCGGGGCAAAGTTGACGGAGTTGATGATCTCCTCGCGCACATTGTCCACGCCCGTGCGGGAGGCGGCATCGAGCTCGTAGACATCGGGGTGGTTACCCTCGGCAATGAGCTCGCACTCCTCGCAAGTACCGTCGGGCATGCAGCCGCTTGCACCCTCGGCGCGCGCCGCCTCGGCATTGCGGCACAGCAGCGCCTTGGCCAGAATGCGCGCCATGGTGGTCTTGCCCGTGCCGCGCGGTCCGCAGAACAGGTAGGCGTGGGACAGGCGCCCCTCGGTGATGGCGTGCTCGAGCGTCGAGACGATATGCTGCTGGCCCACCACGGAGTCAAAGGTGAGCGGGCGATACTTTCGGTACAACGATTCCATGGGTGCTCCCCCGGGTATACTGAGTCTTGTTGCCGCGGCGGCCATGCGGTCGCACGGCATACTGCATTCCATAATAACCCGTACGGCGAGCCCGCCGCGATAGGAGTCCAAAGAGCATGGCAGACGCAGAGAGCAACCTCGTTCCCTCCGAAGCAGCCGACCAGGTCGAGGTCGCGCTCGAGGAGCAGGCCGCAGCCGACGACGGCATCCTGTACCTCAACGAGTACCAGTACGAAAACGACCTGGTCACCGACTTCGCCCGCCTGGTCGCCTCGCCCAGGCGTCGCGGCTCGCTGTATGTCGCCGCGGCAATTGCCGCGCTCATCGGCATCGGCATGTTGGTGGCCGGCGGCAACTGGATCAAGTTTGGCGTCGTCCTGATCGTATTCGGCGCTTTTTTGGCCTGGTGGAGCAAAAACCTGCACCACACCCTCGCCCGCGACTTTATCGACGCCGTCGAGGCCGACGAGTCCATGGGTGGCCGCTATCGCCGCGTCGCCGCCAACGAGGACGGCCTGATGGTTTGGGGCAAGAGCGGCAAGTCGCAGTTCTTCCCGTTTGAAAAGCTCGACCACGTGCTCGACGGCGAGCGCATCTTTGTGGCCATGTTCGCCGACCAGGGCGTGACGATTCCCAAGGACACCTTCGTCCGTGGCGATGCCGAGCAGTTCGGTCCCTTCCTCAAGGCCCGCATCAACAAAAAACTCCGCATCGAGACCAAGAAGAAGAAAATGAAGGCCGAGAAGGCCGCCGCCGAGGCCAAGCAGGGCGACAAGCCCCAGGAGACCAAGGGCAAGCAGCGCAAGCAGAAGAAGAACAAGAAGAAGCGCTAAGGCCAAGCCAGGCAGGCAGCCTCGCATCCCGCTATCCTCCCCATGCACCCGAGCGTGCTACACTAGCAGCATCTATGCCACCGCGAACGGCTCGGCCCCGCGCCCGCCGCTCGCAAACGAACTTTAAACGCACGAGGGTTGGCCATGCCGCTTTTCTCGCAACATACCGCCCGGTTCTCGCCGGACGTTCCTTTGGAGGGCACCAGCTCTCGCGAGCTGCTCAAGCGGTACCAGCCGCTCGAGACACTTGCGACCGGCGGTTTTGGCTCCATCGAGATCTGCCGCGACACGCACCTGCGCCGCCGCGTCGCCATTAAGCGCATCCCCCTTATTAACGGTGTCGGCATGCCCGCCAGCGACATCATGGATGTCCTGCGCGAGGCGCACACTGCCGCCATGCTTCAACATCCCAACATCGTGCAGGTCATCGACTTTACGCACGACACAGCCTATGCCTACCTGGTTATGGAATATGTCGATGGCATGTCGCTGGCCGAGTTTTTGCATCGCGTGGACGGCCACTCACTTACCTTTGACGAGGCCGCGGCCATTGCCGATGCCCTGGGCCAGGCGCTCACCTTCGCCCATAGTAATGGCGTACTCCACCTGGACATTAAGCCCGCCAACGTGCTCATCGACCACTCGGGCAATGTAAAGCTCACCGACTTTGGCATGGCGCGACTGTCGTCCGCCGGTGGCTTTGGCGGCTCGCGCGGCGGCACCATCGGCTACATGCCGCCCGAGCAGCTCGATATCGAGACCGGCACGGTCGACGAGCGCGCCGATGTCTTTGCCCTCGCCTGTGTGATCTACGAGGGCCTGTGCGGCAGCGCTCCCTTTATGGCGGCCACGCCCGCCGACTCGCTCGGCCGCATCATCGGCGGCGCCACCTATCCCAGCGAGCTGATACCACACTTTCCCCCGGGAGCCGAGAGCGCGCTCATGAGCGCGCTCTCCCCCATGCCGCAGGACCGCCCCAACAGCATCGAGGCATTTTGCGACCAGCTCCTTGCCGGTCTGGGCAGCGTGCGCGAGGGCCGTCGCAGCCTGGAGCAAATGGTTGGCGAGCTTTCGGATGACGAGCAGGAGCTCGACGATATCGAGCCGTCGCACTACGAGGACGACGCCATCGAGGTCGACCCCGCACTCGGCTGGGCGGACACGCGCTGGAGCCATGCGCGCGACTACACCATGCGCGCTATCTCGGCGCTAACGTGCGGCACCTTTAGCTTTTTGCTGATGCAAACGGCCGGGGTCGCGGCGCTTCCCGGCCTGGTCATTGCGGCTATCGCGATCGGAGCGGCGGCTGGCCTGGCCCCCCAGATCGGCTCGGCCATCTCGGCTGTGGGCTTTTTGGTGCTCATGGCCAACGCCACCATGCAGGCGCAGGGCATCCTGTCGATGTTGCCGGTCGCGGTGATCTTTGCCGCTGCCATGTCCGGTTGGTGGATCGCCTGGGGTCGCACCGAGGCTGCCGCGAGCGCCGCGCTCACCTGTGCACTCGCACTTGGCTGTCTGACCGGCAATACCTTCCTGGCAGCTGGGGTCGCCGGCGGCGTCGCGTCATTTTGGCTCGGCCCGGCAAGCGCCGCCGCGGCAACGGGCATGGGCGCGCTTTTTGCCCGTCTGGCCACGGTCGCGCTTTCAGCCGGAGGCGTGCTGGGGCTCGGTAACGTTGCCGCAGCGCTGGGAGACCCGCTCCTTTGGGTCGCCTTTGTGCTGGTCGCGGCAACTGCCGCGGCGTCATCCGCGCTGCTCAATGCCCATGCCAAGCGTGCCGACCAGGGCTCAAACCTTGCCGCAATCGCCGCCATCGCTGTCACCGGCATCGGCTGCGCAGCGGCGTCCTGTCTTGCACACCATATGGAAATTGCCAGCCTTGCAGCCGCGGTCGTCGCCAAGGCGGCGGTTGCGGGAACCCTATCCTCTATAATCGTTGGGATATGCCTATATTTGCTCGGATACCAAAGAACCTATACGGAGAGTGATCTTTCGTGAACTTCCTGAACATCTTCGAGGACCACGTGGCCGGCATCTTCGGTGCCACCCGTGCCCCGTTCTCCTTTAAGAAGCTTGCCAAGCAGGCCGCTCGCGACATGGAGGATCAGACTCTGGTGATCAACGGCGTCAACACGGCGCCGGCACTCTATACCATCCTGATCGCCGCCGACGACGATCCCATGCTCGCCCCGTTCTACCCCGAGCTTTCGCGCGAGGTCCGCGAGTTCGTGAAGGCGCAGGCCGAAAAGCGCCGCTATGTCTTTGTCGGCGAGCCCCTCGTGCGCTTTATGATCGATCCGCAGCTGCGCGCCGGCAAGTTCTCGGTCTTTGCCGAGAACGTCGATGCGCCCACGCTCGGCCGCCTGTACGAGGAAGAGCGCGCCTACCAAAACGGCCTGGGACAGAACAACTCGGCCGCAAGCCGTGCCGCCAGCGCCCCGCGCGCCGGCCAGCAGCAGTTTGCTGCCCCGCAGCAGCAGCGCTCCGCCGCCATGCCCCAGCAGCAGCCGACGCCTCGCGCCGCCGCTCCCGACCCGCTTGCCGTGGCAGACCCCTTCGCGCCTAGCGTCCCCGACCCCGCCGCAGCACCCATCCCGGTGCCGCAGACCGTCTCGCGCGACGCGCTTGCCGGCATGGGCGGAGCCGCCGCGACCGGTGCCGCCGTGGGCCTAGGCGCCGCAGCCGGCATCGCCTCCAACATGGCGAGCACTCGCGCCCCGCAGCGCCCGCTCGCCCAGCTCGTCGACGTCGTGAGCGGCGAGAGCCATAGCATCACCTCCGCACAGGTAACCATCGGTCGCGAGCGCTCAGTTTCCGACATTGCCCTGCGCGACCCCAACGTGTCGCGCCGCCACGCCCAGCTCACCTTTACGGGCTCGGATTGGTCGATCGAGGACCTCAATTCCACCAACGGCACGCTCGTCAACAACCGCCGCATTACGCGCTGCCCGCTGCGCAACGGCGATCTGCTGACGTTTGGCCTGAGCACCTTTGAATTTAGGGGATAGTCGCTTATGAACATCGATATCGTCCTTTTTGCAGGCCGCATCGTCCTGGTCGCCCTGCTCTATATCTTCCTGTTCGCCGTCATGAAGACCGGCGTGGGACTTGTGCGCGGGCAGCGCCGCGACTCGGCTATCTGGACGATTGATGTGGACAAGGGTCCGCGCGGTATCCGCGGCATCCACGTAGACATGCTCGGCCCCGTCATCGTCGGTCGCTCGCCATCTTCGGACATCTGCATCAACGAACCGTTCGTCTCGGCCTCGCATGCGCGCTTTTCGCTGCAGGGCCCGGCGCTCATCATCGAGGACCTCAACTCGCTTAACGGCACGCTCGTCAACGGCCGCCAGCTCGTGGAGCCCGCGACGCTGCGTGAGGGCGACGAAGTCCAGATTGGCGACGTGGTCATGAAGGTGAACCGTCGATGATCGACGAGGAGAACAAGTCCGCAACTATGACCGAGGCACCGGCTGCCGCCGCAGCTGCGCCGGCCCACGCCGCTCCGGCGGGCTCCGCACCCGTGGAACCCGAGGACACCGTGTTCTCCCTGCCTCTTTCGCATGTAACGCATGATATTTCGGATCTCGCCGATAACGAGGACGAAGAGGATGCCGTAGCGGCGCCCATCGGCGCACATGCTGCGGAACAGCCCACAGCGCCCGAAGCAACCCCGGCGCCGGCTCACTTTGCAGAGCCCGTCGCTGCGGCAATCAACGAGAGCGCTGCGGTGTTTACGGCACCCGAGCCCGCCGCGCCGGCGTTTCCCATAGCCCCGGCATCCGAGGTTGCGCCCGCGTCTACGCCGGCGCCCGAGCCTATAGACGTCAGCCCGCAAGACGACGAGTCGACCGCCCGCGTGTCCGAGGAGCCCGGCTCCCCGGACACCGCCGATTCTGAATCAAACGCCGAGACCGACACCGTCTCTCCCGGTGACACAGCAGAGATCGACGTTGCCGCCGTTGAGGCCAAGCTCAAAGACCCCGGCTCGACCATGAGCTTTGAGCCCCTGACCGAGGAGCGCATCGAGACCGACTCGACCTATGATGCCGGCACCACCACGCAACTCATGTGGGGCGCCCGCTCCGACGTTGGCTGTGTGCGCCCGCACAATGAGGATTCCTACCTGGTGCAGTCGCCGCTCTTTTGCGTATGCGACGGCATGGGCGGTCACGCCGCCGGCGAGGTAGCCTCTTCTATCGCCGTCGAGACTATTGCCAAAACGGCCCCGCAGTCCGCCGACGCAGCACGCTTGGCCGCAGCCGTCGAGGCCGCTAACGCCGCCGTAATCGAGGCCGCCTTGAACGGCCTGGGCAAGCCTGGCATGGGCTGCACAGCCACTTGCGCCTATATCGAAAACGACACGCTCGCCATCGCCCACGTGGGCGACTCGCGCGCCTACCTGCTCCACGAGGGCACGCTCATCCGCGTGACCCGCGACCACTCCTATGTGGAAGAACTCGTGGACGCCGGCGAGATCACGGCAGACGAGGCTCGCGTCCACCCCAACCGTTCGGTCATCACCCGCGCGCTGGGCTCGGACCCCGCTATGTATGCCGACCACTTCACTCTGCATATCGAGGAAGGCGACCGTCTGATTCTGTGCTCCGACGGCCTCTCGAGCATGATTCCCGATAGCGATATCGAGAACATCGCCACGCAGTCCTCAACCGCGCAAATCTGCGTCGACAACCTAGTGGACGCGGCGCTTGCCGCCGGCGGCCACGACAACGTGACCGTAGTAGTCGTTGACCTGGTTGACGATGGCGTCATGCGCGAGGCGCAACGCGTGCGTCGCCGCAACGTTACTATCGCCGCCATCCTGGCCCTCGTCTTTGTGCTGGCAGCTGGCATCTGGGCCTACACGGGTGTCACCGGCTCGTACTACCTGGGTACCTACCAGGGCAATGTCGCCGTCTGGCGCGGCCTGCCCGGCAAGCCACTCGGACTCAAGCTCCACTGGCTCGAAAGCGAAACCAGCATCAAGCTATCCGACCTGCCCGAAGACACGCAAAACCGCCTCAAGGCGGGTATTCCGCAAACAAGCGTCGACGATGCGCAGGACACGATATCCAAGTACCGCCACCAGATCGACGAGGAGCAGACCCGCCAGGTGATCGACGCGCAAACGATTCGCGACAACACCAATCAGGGATCGACCTCCGAATCAGATTCCGAGAAAACCGCCGAACAGTCCGCCGAGGCCGAAGCCTCCGATAAGAATTAGAAAGGGAGTGCCGCTTATGAGTCGCCGCAACACCGAGCTGCTCTTGCTCATCGCCTCGGCGTTCCCCGTCATCCTGCTGTATGCGATGTACGTCCTCACCGCGGGCGCTGCCATCTCCTTTGAGACGCTCGCCGTACCGATCGGCCTCTTTGCCGCCTTTGCCGCGGCCCACATTGCCGTGCGCATCTTGGCGCCCGGTGCCGACCCCGCCATCCTGCCCATCGTATTTATACTTTCGGGCATCGGCATCACGTTCGTGACGCGTCTCGCCCCCGCTCTCGCCATCTCACAGCTCATCATCCTGTTTGTCTCGGTGGCGCTCATGGTGGGAACGCTTGCACTAGTCAAAAACCTCGACGTGGTCATGCGCTACAAGTACACCTTTGGCATCATCGGCATCATTCTGCTGATGCTGCCTATCTTTATCGGCACCACGATCTCGGGCTCCAAGCTGTGGATTCGCATCGCGGGCTTTACCATCCAGCCCGGCGAGTTCGCCAAGGTCTTTATCGTCCTGTTCCTGGCCGGCTACCTGGCCGAGAACCGCGAGCTGCTCTCCATCTCCAACCGCAAGATTCTGGGCTTTAAGATCCCTCGCCTGCGACTGCTGCTGCCGCTGTTTGCCGTGTGGGGTGTGTGCCTGCTCGTCGTCGTCTTCGAACGCGACCTGGGTTCGGCCGTGCTGTTCTACACCATCTTCTTGCTGATGCTCTACGTTGCCACGGGGCGCTTTTCGTATGTCGTTATCGGCCTTGCGCTCTTAGCCGTTGGAGCCGTGGGCGCCTACAAGTTCCTGTCTCACGTTCAGGTGCGTTTCCAGGTTTGGCTCGATCCGTTTAAGGACGCCCAGGGCCAGGGCTACCAGATCGTCCAGTCGCTCTTCTCGCTTGCCGATGGCGGTCTGGTCGGTGTTGGCATCGGCAACGGCATGGCCAACAACATCCCTGTCGTCGAGTCCGACTTTATCTTCTCGGCTATCGGCGAGGAGATGGGCCTTTTGGGCGGCGGCGCCGTGCTCATCCTGTTTATGCTCTTTGCCGTGCGTGGCCTCACCACGGCTGCCCGCGCTAAATCCGACCTCGCCGCCTTTAGTGCCACAGGCCTTACGGCCGCCATCAGCTTCCAGGCCTTCTTGATCGTTGGCGGCGTAACCCGCCTGATCCCGCTGACCGGCGTCACCCTGCCCTTTATGAGCCAGGGCGGCTCCTCTCTGCTGGCGAGCTTTATCATCGTCGCGCTCCTGCTGCGCGCCGGTGACGAGGCGACCGGACGCGAGGCCGAGCTTACCGGCACCGGCACCATGGCCGCCATCACCGATGATCAGGTCGCATCTGCCGCCGCCCCGACGGGCACGCGCTTTGCCACCTCGTCTTCCTACGGCAGCGGCAGCCATTCCATCGGCTCGCGCATGCGCCGTCGCCTGCTCGACACGCCTGAATCCGGTGTGCTCGGCCGCGTTGCGCTCGCCAACCGTCTAACCCGTGCGGTGCTCGCCTTTACGGCGCTGTTCGCCATCCTTATCGGCAACCTCACCTATGTCCAGGTCATCAAGGCCAAGGACTATCAGGACATGCCGACCAACAACCACACCATCGCCCGCTCCAAGTACATCCAGCGCGGTTCCATCATCACGTCCGACGGCGTGACGCTGGCCGAGTCACTGCAGCAGGAGGACGGCACCTACGTACGCTCCTACCCCAACGGTAACCTGGCAGCGCACGTGGTTGGCTATGTGAGCCAGCAGTATGGCACCACCGCCATCGAGAGCGTCATGAACGACACGCTCACCGGCTCTAAGGATTACTCCAGCTGGAACAACGCCATCGCGTCGCTCGCGGGCCAGACCCAGCCGGGCAACACCGCCAAGCTCACCATCGACTCGCGCATCCAGACGGCTGCTGAGCAGGCGCTCAAGGGCTTTAAGGGCGCTGTAGTGGTCATCGACCCGCGTACCGGCGCGGTGCTCGCATGTGCCAGCTCGCCCACCTACGACAACACCAACATCGATGCCCTGCTGCAGACGGGCGGCGGCGAAGACGGCTCCATGTACAATCGCGCCATGGACGCGCTGTACACGCCGGGCTCAACGTTTAAGGTCGTTACGCTTTCCGCGGCACTCGAGACCGGTACCGCCAGCCTTACCAGCACCTACCAGGCGCCCGGCTCCATGGACATCGGCAACGCACCGGTCACCAACTATGCCAACGAGAGCTACGGCACCATCAGCCTGCAGCAGGCCTTTGCCGTGTCCTCCAACGTCGTCTTTGGCCAGGTGGCAAACGAAGTTGGCGCAAACACGCTCGTGCAGTTTGCCAACGCCTTTGGCTACGGCCAAAAGCTCGGCCAGGACCTGACCTCCGCGGCCTCCATCATGGCCGACCCGTCGCTCATGACCGAGTGGGAGACCGCCTGGGCCGGCGCCGGCCAGCCTGTCGGCATGGACCACACGCCCGGCCCGCAGACCACCGTCATGCAAAACGCCGTGATTGCCGCCGCCATCGCTAACAGCGGCGTGGTCATGGACCCGTACTTTGTAGCCCAGGTACTCGCCCCGGACGGAACCGTGGTCAAGACCACGCAGTCCCGCTCGCTGGGTCAGGCCGTCAGCTCCGCCACGGCCGACCAGGTCAAGCAGGCCATGCTTGCCGTCGTCCAGTCCGGCACCGGCACCGATGCCCAGATCCCCGGCGTCAAAGTCGCCGGCAAGACCGGCTCGGCCGAGACGGGCGGCACCAACGTCAACTCGATGTTTGTTGGCTTTGCACCTTACGATTCACCCACGGTCGCCATCTCGGTGGCCTTGGAGGATTTCGACAAGCATGACGTCAAGGCCGCCAAGATCGCCGGTATCGTCCTGACCGCGGCGCTTGCCGCACAGGGAGCGTGATGCCCATGATCGAATCGGACACCCGAGGCGCGCCGCGGCCTAAGGGTTAGCGGCAACGCGTCACACGGCCCCAGCGGCCACATCGTAGGTACTACACACATCGTTGAGCGAATAGTTATGTTAGGAGCAGGAATGGAACAGAGGGTCCTCGGGGGAAGATACCTCCTCAAGGATAAGGTGGGAACAGGCGGCATGGCGACCGTCTACCGTGCACAGGACCAGGTTCTCGACCGCACGGTAGCCGTCAAGATCATGCTGCCGCAGTATGCTAGCGACGCGACCTTCGCCGCACGCTTTAAGCAGGAGGCCCAGGCAGCAGCCGGTCTCTCCTCACCCTATATCGTGGGCGTCTACGATTGGGGCAAGGACGGCGACACCTATTACATCGTCATGGAGTACCTGCGCGGCACCGACCTTAAGAGCGGCATCAAGAGCCACGGCGCCCTCGACCCCAAGAAGGTCGCCCAGATCGGCTCGCAGATCAGCTCCGCGCTTTCGGTCGCCCACAAGCACGAGATCATCCACCGCGACATTAAGCCGCAGAACATCATGGTGCTGCCCGACGGCAACATCAAGGTGATGGACTTTGGCATCGCGCGCGCCAAGAACAGCCACCTCACGCAAGACAACAACGTGCTGGGAACCGCCCACTACGTCAGCCCCGAGCAGACCCGCGGTCAGGACCTCGGCCCCACCTCGGATATCTATTCGCTGGGCGTCGTGATGTACGAGTGCGCCACTGGCCGCGTTCCCTTTGACGGTGACGACGCTATCTCGGTCGCACTCAAGCAGGTCAACGAGCTGCCTATTCCGCCGAGCCAGATCAACTCCGGTGTCGACGCCGACCTTGAGCGCATCATCCTCAAGTGCATGGAGAAGGACCCCGCAAACCGCTTCCAGACCGCCGACGAGCTGCGTCAGGTGCTCAACAGCTACCTGTCGGGCCGTGCCGTCAACGTCTCGGAGCCCACGCGCATCATCGGTGCCGCGGGCGACCTGGGCGCCACCAAGACCCGTGAGCTGTCTGACTCCACGCGCGCTATGGTTCGCCCCGTATCGGGCGTAAGCGGACAGACCAACCCCCGCAGCGCCGTCTCGGGTTCCACCGGTTCCTACGAGGTCGATCAGCCCAAGTCCAACAAGAACAAGATTATCGCCGCCGTAGTCGCCGCAATCGCCGTGGTTGGCGTTGTGGTGGCCTTCGCCACCGGGCTCTTTGGGGGCGAGCAGGTTACGGTGCCCGATGTGCTTAACAAGGACCAGCAGACCGCTATCGAGCTGATCAAGGAGGCCGGCCTTGAGGTCGGAACTGTCGACCAGAGCTATAACGACGATGTCGACGAGGGCAAAGTTGCCGAGCAGACCCCCAACGGCAACACTAAGAAGCCCAAGGGCTCCAAGGTTAACCTGGTGATCTCCAAGGGCCCCAAGCCCTCCGAGAAAGTTGAGGTTCCGCAGCTCGTCGGCCTAACCAAGGACCAGGCCGAGGCCGCGCTGGCAAGCGTGGGCCTGAAGGGCAACGCAACCGAGGAGGCCAACGAGGCCGACGAAGGCCAGGTCTTTGAGCAGGGCACTGATGCCGGCAAGGAAGTCGAGAAGGGCACGACCATCTCGTATAAGGTCTCCAGCGGTCCTGACACCACCTCCGTCCCCGATCTGACCGACATGACCGAGGCCCAGGCACGCAACGCTCTCGACATGGCCGGTTTTGGCGTCAACGTGAGCTACCAGGAGAACGATTCCGTCACCGAGGGCACCGTCATTAGCTGGAACCCCAGCGGCAAGCAGAAGCCCGGCGCCACGATTACCGTCGTCATTGCCAAGAAGTCCGGCAAGGCCAGTGTTCCGGGCAACCTGTACGGCAAGAGCATCTCCGCCGCCGTTACCGCGCTCAACAACGCCGGTTTCTATAACATTGGCTTCTGTGACCAGAACGGCAATCCCGTAAGCGGTAACGAGGATGCCACCGTTACGGGCGTCTCCCCCACTGGCAAGCAGTCCACCGACAGCACGATTACGCTGACGGTCGCACTTTCTGGTTCGGGCTCGGGCTCGGGCACGAGCACGGGCGACGATTCCGGTACGACCAACTAGTCGCCACCCCACCGCTCATCGCGGCTTTCGCCGCAAACATATTCGCTCACAGGCGCCCGCTTGCTCCCCCAGCAAGCGGGCGCTTTCTTTATCTGAAGCAGCGAATACTACGGCATGCCTTAAACCAAAAGAGCCCGGCACCGTAACGGTACCGGGCTCGATATTCCTCTGGTGCCCCCGGGCGGATTCGAACCGTCGACACCCGCTTTAGGAGAGCGGTGCTCTATCCCCTGAGCTACGGAGGCATGTTGTACTAGTGTAGCAGATTTACGCCGTTGTAATACAGCGTATAGCCACTCTTCGAAGTTGCAGTGGAACAGCCCTCCGGAAAGTGTGTCCCACTATCCAGGCAAATTCTGGGTCAAACTTTCCCAATGGGACCTCGCTGGAAACTGTGTCCCAGAATTTCGGCTCGAAACGGGACACAGTTTCCCAAACGACCCCGTTCCGGAAACTACATCCCGGAATCGGCGCTCGAACTGGGATGCACTTTCCCGATCGAGCCCCATGGGAAACTGCGTCCCACTTGGGGGGCGCTCTTTAATGACTAGTTACCTTTGTGGAAGAGGTTTTTGATAACGGAGGGGATGCTCTTGGCGCCCTTGGCCGTCACATCGATAAAGTCGGGCGAACGCACGAGTCTATCCTCGTCCACGTACTTGCGCACAGCGCGCAGCGTCTCTTTGTCGTCGCGCGTCGAGAACGTAAAGTGACCGTTCTCTTTGGTAAAGATGGCGAAGCGCGTGATCTTCTTGGTGCCGCGCAAGACCTCGGCGGCAATATAGTCGACCTCGTCCCACGGGATTTGAATATAATCCTCGGGATTGCGCTCGTTATAGTACTCAAACGCCTTATTGCCCACCATCACGTTACCGTGGCTGGTAAGCCCCATCAGGCAGGTTGCCGGCGTTGCCAGATCGACCGTGCTGTTCTGAGATTGCGCCATGCGCACCTCGCCCTCCAAATAAAACAATCGGACCGCATCCAGTGTACCCACCGGGTGCGGTCCGTTTCAATGGCTCAAAAGCCCTTGCCTAGCAATTCTCGGTCTTAAGCCGAAACGTGCTTACATGAAGCCGCAGACGCGACCGATGATGCCGATGGCGAAGAGAGCCAGGATGATGACGATCGGGCTGACCTTCTTCTTGAGGAGCTTGCAGACCAGCAGGGTCAGGCACACGGCGGCAAGGCCGGGGATGAGCTGATCGAGGTTGGCCTGAAGCGTGGTGACCTTCATCTGATCAAGGGCGGTAGCACCGACGGAGTTGTACATCGTCAGCGCTTCCTTGATACCCTCGGAACCGGAGGGCAGGCTAGCCCAGTCGATAAAGGCGCCAGCAGACTGCTTGACCGTGGAGACGATCGGGGTGAAGGAAATGGACACCCAGCGCTCGACCAGGGCGCCGATGATGAACATACCCAGGATGGAAGCGCCCTCGGTGACCTTGCCCATCAGACCACCGGAGAGGTCCTTGGCGATGGAGGAGCCGACCTTGTAGCCAAACTCCTGCGTGTACCACAGGAAAGCGTAACGGATGATGTTCCACGCGAAGAAGAACAGCAGCGGACCGACGATGCTGCCGGACATGGCCAGGGAAGCGCCCAGAGCGCCCAGAATCGGGCGAAGGGTGAACCAGAAGACGGGGTCACCGACGCCGGCGAGCGGGCCCATCATACCGACCTTGACGCCCTGGATGGCGACGTCGTCAATCGGGGCACCGTTGGCGCGCTCCTCCTCGAGAGCGAGGGTAACGCCAATGACGGGGGCGGAAACATAGGGGTGGGTGTTATAGAACTCCAGGTGGCGCTTAAGAGCGGCAATCTGGTCATCCTTGCTGGTGTAGAGCTTCTTGATCGCAGGGATCATTGCGAAGCACCAGCCGCCGTTCTGCATACGCTCGTAGTTCCACGAGCCCTGAAGGAACTGATGACGGAAGCAAACCTTCTTGCGGTCAGCCTTGGTGAGCTGAATCTTGTTCTCTGCCATATGTATCACTCCCCTCCTACTCGTAATCGTTCAAAATGTCGCCGAGCGGGTCGCCGGAGCCACCGCCCATGCCGCCACCCTGCTTGGCCAGATCCTTAAGGCCAAGGTAGATGAGGGCAAGGGAGATGCCGATGAGACCAAGGGCGATCAGCGTGAGCTGAGGGATGGCAGCAAGGACAAAGCCGAGGACGAAGAACGGCCAGGTCTCCTTGGTGGCCATCATGTTGATGACCATGGCGTAACCGACGGAAGCGACCATGCCGCCGCCGACAGCCATGCCGCCGGACAGCCAGTCGGGCATAGCGTTAAGCGCGTTGGTAACGGCCTCGGCCGGGATGACGCACAGAAGCACTGCCGGGATGGCGATACGAAGGCCCTGCATGAGGATGGCAGCATACTGCCAGCGCTCGATGCCGGAGAAGTCGCCCTTCTCGGCGCAACCGTCCATGGCGTGAGCGATAGCGGTAGCAATGGTACGGCAGATCATGGTCAGGAACAGACCAGCGACCGACAGTGGGACGGCGACGGCGATAGCGGTGGTAACGGCCTTGGCCGAATCGGTGGCACCACCGTTGAGGGCGAGCACCATGATGATCGAAGAAGCGACCGAGGCCAGAGCGGCGTCAGGCGCGACAGCGGCGCCGACGTTAGCCCAGCCAAGGGCCATCATCTGGAGCGAACCGCCCAGGAGGATGCCCTCCTGAAGGTGACCGGTTACGAGACCGATAAGCGTGCATGCCACGAGCGGCTGATGGAACTGGAACTCATCCAGAATGCCTTCCATACCGGCAAGCAACGCGACAATCGCAACAAGCAGAATAGTGATTGCAGACATGTATCGGACCCTCCTTTACTATGCTTGAGCGGCCAGTTCGGCCTTAGCTTTCTTCAACATGGCGTCGAGATCCTCGGAGGAATCCGAAGGAACCTTGCGGACCTCGAACTTGACGCCCTTGGCCTTGAGGGCCTCGAGAGTCTTAACGTCATCATCGCCCATAGCGACGGCGTTGGTGACGACGACCTTGCCCTTGGAGTGAGCCATGGAACCGATGTTGACTTCCTTGATGTCGACACCGGCCTCGATGGCCTTGAGCAGATCCTGCGGGTTCTCAAAGAGCAGCATGGCCTTGGTGTCACCAAAGCGCGTGTCCTTGACGACCTCGGCCATCTTCTTGATGGGCACGACGTTGGCATGGACTCCCGGAGGGGCAGCCTGCTCGATCATGGTCTTGCGGAGCTCGTCGTGAGCAACGCCGTCGGAAACCACGATGATGCGGTTGGGGTTGATCTGCTTGGTCCACGTGGTGGCCACCTGACCATGAAGCAGACGGGTGTCGATACGGACGTGGGCGATCTTGATGTGCCCATCGCCGATGACCGTTCCCGGAGGGATGGCGCCTGCAGGAGCAGCGGCGGCCGCAGCCGGCTTCTTCTCCTCGGGCTCCAGAGACTCGGGCTTGACACGCACGCCAGCCTTAGCCTCAGTCACGAGATGTTTTGCGATCGCATGTGCAGTGTTCTTTGCGTCAAAGCGCTGCGAATATGCCTCGATGAGCATAGGCAGGTTGACACCGGTGACGATAGCCCAGGAATCGTGGCCCTCGATGAGCCCGCTGATCTGGTTGAACGGCGTGCCGCCCCACAGATCAACGAGGAAGAGCACCTGCTCCTGGTCCTCGAAGGAAGCGACTGCTTCCTCGACCTTGGCACGGAAGTCGTCGGGGCCCATGCTCGGCTCGAGCGAGACCACGGCAACAGACGGCTGATCGCCAAAGACCATCGAGCCCGTCTGCTTGATTCCAGCTGCCAAGTCCCCGTGGCTAGCAAGAACAATACTTACCATCACATAACCTCCTTTTTGTCTACGTATTTCCTACACGACATGAAAGGAGTATACCTGTTTGGATTGTGGAATTATAGCTAAATCCGCAAAAGGTTGGATTATTTGTTTAAACGTCTAGGTTTGTTACAAGTTGATTACGTTACTGCTTTTTGACTCATTACACGACAAGGCGTCGCTCATCAAGCTATGTATTTTATAGATACAAGCAAGCTGTTCATTAATATCGATATTAAGCAAGTGCGAATGTGCTCGTACTGTCACTATTTTGTTTAAACAGACATGGCTTGACTATTTGCACGACTTATGCTCAACAAAACTACTCAAAAAAGTTGCGGTGAAATAGTTCTTGTTTAAGAGTCAGAAGGCTGGATTGGGGGTGCGGACGATTTCTTGGACCGCGCCTAGGCGTATCCAAGTCCGGACCGCCCCGCGGTCCAACTTTCTGTCCGCACCCCCATTTAGGAACTATTTCACCGCAACTTATAGGGGATCCTAGACGATGTGGAGTGGGTTGGCGGCGTCGACGGCATCGGGCGCGTCGGAAGGGCCGTCGGGGGCAGCGCCTGCCGGATCCTCTTCGGGGGTCTCGATCTGTTTGATCATTACCTCTTGGCCCTGCAGCAAATAGGTCTCGCCGCTACCGCAATGGGGACAGGCCTTGCCGTGCTCGACCGTCGCGTAGTCGCAGCCACACGCCTCGCAATGTGTCACGGCCTCAACGGGCTCCACGATAAGCTCTGCACCCTCGGTGATGGGCTTTTTATCTGCCGCCCAGCGCCAAGCGTCGAGTAGCAAGTCGGGAACGACGCCCGAGACCTCGCCCAGCAGCAGCGTGACGCTCGAAACGCGACGCACGCCATTGGCGCGCGCCACGTTCTCGACATCGCGAATGATGTGATAGACGATTCCCAATTCATGCAAGGCGAAACCCTTTCTGCAGAGGTTGATTCGATGCAAACTCAAAGCAAGGGGACGACGAGATCTAGTCTGCGCCGTCCCCTTACCCGCCATGGCTACCTATTTACGACCAAATTTAATCTTGATGGCACGCTTTAGAGCATACTTGCCAAGGCTTGGGAGCTTTTGCTCGTATTTGACCATCGTTGAGCACTCGGGGCGGTCGCGATCTAGATGGATGGCGTCGAACGCGCACTTGGTGGTGCACAGGCCGCAGCCGATGCACTTGTTGGGGTCGACGATCGAGGCGCCGCAGCCCAGGCAGCGGGCGGTCTCGGCGCGCACCTGTTCCTCGGTAAAGGTCTCGACGTACTCGCTAAACGGCGCAGCCTTCTCGCGCTCGCGGTCCACATGCGCAACCTCGCGGCTCGCGTTGTCGTAGCCCTCGAGAACAACGTCGTCGCGGTCGAGCGCGGTATAGCGGCGCTGGTTGCGGCCGATGGTGAGCGTGGAGCCCGGCTGCACAAAGCGATGGATGGACACGGCGGCCTCGTGACCGGCGGCGATGGCATCGATGGCAAAGCTGGGGCCGGTATAGACGTCGCCGCCCACAAAGATGTCGGGTTCGGCGGTCTGGTAGGTCTGGGGATCGGCAAGGGCGCCCTGACCACGGCCAAGCTCCACCTTGGAGCCAGCCAGCAGGTCGCCCCACACGATGGACTGGCCGATGGACATGACCACGCGGTCGGCATCGACACGGCGCAGATCGTTCTCGTCGTACTCGGGCGCAAAACGGCCCTCGTCGTCAAAGACACGCGTGCAGCGCTTGAAGGTGATACCGCACACACGACCGGCCTCGTCCAGGTGAATCTCCTTGGGGCCCCAGCCGCAGTCGATTGTCACATCCTCTTCCAGAGCTTCTGCGATTTCTTCTTCGGAGGCGGGCATCTTGTCCCGAGGCTCCAGGCAGAACATAGCTACAGACTCTGCGCCGCAGCGCTGGGCGGTTCTTGCCACGTCGATGGCCACATTGCCGCCGCCAACAACCACAGCCTTGCCGGTTACAGGATAGCTTTCGTCAGCGCCGACAGTGCGAAGGAAGTCCACGGCGGTCATGACACCTTCTGCATCCTCACCGGGGATACCCGCTTTGCGTCCACCCTGGCAGCCGATGGCAATGTAGAATGCCTTGTAACCCTGTGCACGCAGTTCGTCCAGCGTCACATCCTTGCCCACTTCAATGCCGCACTTGATCTCCACGCCCATGGCCTTGATGATGTCGATTTCGGCATCGATCACATCTTTCTCCAGCTTGAAGCTGGGGATGCCGTAGCGGAGCATACCGCCGGGCTTTTCGTTCTTTTCGAAAATCACGGGGGAGTAACCCTTTTCAGCCAGATAGAAAGCACAGCTTAATCCCGCAGGGCCTGCGCCGATGATAGCGACCTTCTCAGAGAAGGAGCCGTTGAGGGAGGGAACCACCTTTTTGGGGATATAGCGGGTTTCTGCGTCCAGATCCTGCTGGGCAATGAACTTCTTGACCTCGTCAATGGCGATAGCCTGGTCGATGGAGCCTCTGGTACAGGCGTCCTCACAGCGGCGGTTGCAGATGCGGCCGCAGATAGCGGGCAGGGGATTATCTTTCTTGATCAGCGCCAGGGCTTCGGTGTAGCGGCCCTGAGCGGCCATCTTCAGGTAACCCTGGACGGCAATGTGTGCAGGACATGCAGTCTTGCAGGGAGCGGTACCGGTATCGTAGCAGTTGATGCGGTTGTTGTCCCTATAGTTTTCATCCCACATATGGGGGCCCCATTTCATCTCGCTGGGCAGGGGATGCTTGGGATACTCTACCTGCTTGCCGTCCTTGGTGCACAGTTTCTGACCCAGCTTCACAGCACCGGCAGGGCAGACCTCCACGCACTTACCGCAGGCAACGCAGTCGTCCTTTTCCACCCGTGCCACATAGGCGCTTCTGGACAGGTTGGGGGTGTTGAACAGCTGGGAGGTACGCAGAGCATAGCAGACATTGATGTTGCAGTTGCAGATGGCGAAGATTTTGTCTGCACCGTCAATGTTGGTGATCTGATGGACGAAGCCGTTTTCCTCGCCCTTGCGGAAGATTTCCAGAGCCTCTTCCTTGGTGATGTAGCGGCCACCCTTACCGGTTTCCACCACGTAATCAGCCATGTCGCCCACGGCAACACACCAGCCTTCGGGGTCATCGGCACAGCCTTCATCGAAGGTCAGACGGGATTTGCGGCAGGAGCAGGGAGATGCGGCGTACTTGCCCTCATACTTATCCAGCCAGTGGGAGATATGTTCCACCGAAATGGACTGGTTCTCGGTTTCGATGGCCTTTTCCACAGGGATCACGTGCATGCCGATGCCGGCGCCTCCGGGAGGTACCATGGGGGTGACCTTCTCCAGAGGCAGACGACTCATCCGCTCGAAGAAACGACCCATTTCGGGATATTTCTTCAGGATGGTGTCATTCATGTTGGTAAATTCCGCACTGCCGGGAACGAACATGGGCAGGACCCACTGCTTGGTGCGGGTGGGATTCTCCCAGTTGTACTCCAGAATGCCCATAAAGGACATATCGCCCAGAATCTTTTCCAGTTCTTCCTCGCTCTTGCCGGTGAGTTTTACCATGTCGGCCATGGTCTTGGGCTTTCTCACACCCATCTTCAGAGCCACCTCTGCCTGCTCGTCGGTTAAGAGAGCAGCAAGACCCCAGTACTCGGGATCGTACTTGTTGAGCTTTTGAAATCCCAGCTTTACGGGGATCCGGTTGGTGATCATTTTGCCTAAGTCTAAAATGATCTGCCTGGGATTTTCTTCCTTATCTACCCACTCGGGATAGAAACCTGCCAGATAATCTGCCATTTCTCATACTCCTTTCCAATTCTTTACTTCTTCTTTCAGCCAATCAGCAACAGCCTCGATTCCCTCGCCGGTTTTGGCACTGATAGGGAAGATGACCGCTTTGGGATTGCGCATATGGATGTACTCAGTACATTTTTCAAAGTCAAAATCAAAGTAGGGGGCTACATCGATTTTGTTGATAAGGACCGCATCACAGACCTGGAACATGAGCGGGTACTTGAGGGGCTTATCGTGACCCTCCGGTACGGAGAGGATTGCCATGTTTTTCACTGCGCCGGTGTCAAACTCCGCGGGGCAAACCAAATTACCCACATTTTCCAAAACCACCA
>ERZ825324.543-NODE-543-length-52748-cov-4.520468_pt1 | contig 52748 bp, 48 predicted proteins | sample MGYA00519859_ERZ825324 | MGnify/ENA primary metagenome ERZ825324 (study PRJEB31778, sample SAMEA3449198) | human gut metagenome | biome: human gut; feature: human-associated habitat; material: faeces | place: United Kingdom | collected 2010/2012 ...
ATTAATCATAAATGAGGGGCAAAATACCTTTTGACCCTCATATCATAATATGATATAAAATGCAGTTCAGTTAAGCGATGACAGGGGCGCTTTTAACAGCCTCAGGAAAAGGAAGCGGAAATGAAGATTAATAAAAAAGCATTATTACTGGGTACAATGGCATTTGTGCTTGTGGCAGCATCAGGCATGGTAAGTGCATATGCAAGCGGTTCGTCAGGCACAAAGAAGGCAAAGGTACAGACAATTACAGAGGGTGTGTGCATTGGCAGTGTGGATGTAGGCGGTATGACAAAGGAAGAAGCAAAAAAAGCAGTTGATGCCTATGTTGACAGCATAAAGGATACATCCTTTTCATTAAAGGGTGCCAATGGTTCATTTGATGCAACAGCACAGGAAATGTCTGTTTCGGCGGACACTGATGCAGCGGCGGACGAGGCTCTTTCAGTGTGCCATGAGGGCAGCCTGATTGACAGATTTGTGGAGTCAGAGGAGCTCAAAAAGGGCAATGTTGCCGTCAATATGTATCTGTCGGTTGATAAACAAAAGACCGCAAATATGATTTATGACAAGAGCGACGAGCTCAATATAAAGGCAGTTAACAATTCGCTGCAGAGAAACGGTGACAGCTTCGATTTTGTCCCGGGACAGGAAGGCAAAGAGGTTGATGTGGTAAAATCTGTCTATGCCATAAATGATTTTTTGCAGAATAGCTGGGATGGTTCGGCGAATGAGATAGAGCTGGTCACAAATACGGTCCAGCCGAGGGGCTCAAAGGAGGAGCTCTCAAAGATTAAGGATAATCTGGGAGGCTTTTCTACAGATTTCAGCAGCTCGGCAGCAGGGCGTGCAGCCAATGTAAAGAACGCGTGCAGCCTGATAAACGGCAGTGTCATATATCCGGGTGAGCAGTTCTCGGTTTACGAGGCTATCAGCCCTATCACAACTGACAACGGCTATCAGATAGCAGGCGCATACGAGAACGGTCAGGTAGTGGACTCGGTAGGCGGAGGCGTATGCCAGGTTGCTACCACACTCTACAATGCGGTTATAAGGGCTGAGCTTGAGATAGTGCAGCGCTACAACCATTCCATGATAGTAAACTACGTAAAGCCATCTGACGATGCGGCAATCGCAGGTACCTACAAGGATCTTAAGTTTAAAAATAATCTGGACAGTCCGGTGTATATAGAGGGCTATTGCAGTGGTGGAGTCATCACCTTCAATGTGTACGGAGTGGAGACGAGACCCGCAAACAGGGAAATTTCATTCAGGAGTGAGACGATTTCCGAGGAGGATCCGGTTACGCAGTTTAAGTTTGATGCAGGTCAGCCGGTCGGTTATTTCAACACCGAGCAGTCTGCGCACAAGGGACTTACCGCAAGGCTCTGGAAGACGGTCACAGTCGATGGTACAGTGCAGAGTGATGAGGTATTCAACAACAGCAAGTACAAGTCATCACCAAAAATCGTGACGGTTGGTACAGCAGGAGCATCAGCGGAGGTTGTTGCGCAGCTTCAGGCGGCGGCAGCGGCTAATGATGAGGGCGCGGTTAAATCTATTGCTGCGTCTGCGGCAGCAGCGGTTCAGGCACAGGCAGCACAGACTCAGACACAGGATCCGAATGCGGCAGGGCAGACACAGCCGACAGACCCGAATGCGGCAGGGCAGGCACAGGGCACACAGACGCAGCCGACAGACCAGAATGCAGCAGGGCAGGCACAGGGCACCCAGACACAGCAGCCGGCAGGACAGACGCAGTAAATGCCCGCAGGTAGTTGTTTCTGATGTAGTTATTTGCAATCAATGCACCGGGCTGCAACAGTATACAAAACATATTATTATTAGGAACAGGAAAACACATGAAAAACGGTAAAATATCAGAGTCGGTTTTAAAGCGCTCTGTCTTAAAACAACTTCATACCAAAAGCGACAGAATACTTTTTAAACCGGCAGTAGGTGAGGACTGTGCGGTGATTTCCATGCAGGCAGGTGACCAAACCAAGTTAGTTACTGCTACCCAGACGTTCACACTTGATGTATCGGATAAGCATGTGCGTGCTAACTGCGCAGTTTATGATGCATTGAACAATATTTATGCCATGGGAGCAGGTCCTATTGGGATAGAGCTGGCACTGCTTGTACCTACCACAGAAAACGAAGCCGTGCTTCGCGAGACGGTGAGAGCGATTGATGCTGTATGTGAGGAAGCAGGCATTGTGGTGTTTGGTGGACATACACAGGTGAGCCGTGCGGTGAAGAATATCGTGGTGACAGTTACAGCAATAGGTGAGGCCTATGAGCAGGCACTTACACCATCATCGGCAGCAACACCCGGCATGGACATAATAGTTACAGGCTATGTGGGGCTTGAGGGCACAGCAATTCTTGCAAATGAGAAAAGAGCCGAGCTTGAAACGAGATTTTCCAAGGCATTTATAGATAAATCAGCAGCATATATAGACCATATTTCCACTGCAATGGAGGCTGCATCCGCGATTGGCGCCGGTGTGGCGGCAATCCATGACGCTTCGCAGGGAGGCATCTTTGGAGCACTCTGGGATATGGCCGAGGCTTCGGGAATTGGTCTTGACATCGATTTAAAGAAGCTCCCTATCAGGCAGGATACGATTGAAATAAGTGAATTTTTTGACATAAACCCGTATAAGCTTTTGTCAGGAGGAAGTCTGATAATCATAGCTGCAGATGGTACCCGCGTGCTCAGAGAGCTTGAGAAAACAGGACAAAATGCTGTTATAGTCGGTGCCACAACCGATTCAAACGACAGAGTGCTGATTTCCGGCGAGGAAAGACGGTTTTTGGAGACTGCCCAGACTGACGAGATATACAAGGTTTTCAACTAATATATTTGAATCAGGAGAATATATATCATGAGAGAAAAGATATTAACATTTATAGAGAAAAACAGCAGGATAAACCTGAAGGAGCTTGCAATCATGCTTGGTGTGGATGAGGCAAGTGTGGCAAACGAGATTGCTGCTATGGAGCAGGAGAACGTCATCTGCGGATATCACACACTGATTGACTGGGACAAGGCAGGCCTTGAGAAGGTCACAGCCATGATAGAGGTCAGAGTGACACCACAGCGCGGCATGGGCTTCGACAAGATTGCCGAGCGTATATACAACTATCCTGAGGTGAAGTCTGTATACCTTATCTCAGGCGGCTTCGACCTCATGGTCACACTCGAGGGCAAGACTCTGCGCGAGGTATCACAGTTTGTGACAGATAAGCTTTCTACACTGGATCAGGTGCTTTCGACAAAGACAAACTTTATTCTGAAGAAATACAAGGACCATGGAACTATCATGGCGGCACCTGTCAAATCCGATGAAAGGGGAATTATGTCATAATGAGAGACCCTTTATCCAGTACCATAAAGACTATCCAGCCATCGGGTATCCGTAAGTTTTTTGATATAGTGAGCGAGATGAAGGATGCGATTTCGCTCGGAGTAGGTGAGCCTGATTTTGACACACCGTGGCATATCAGGGATGAGGGCATATATTCCCTTGAAAAGGGACGAACCTTCTACACCTCAAATGCCGGACTCAAGGAGTTAAAGGTTGAGATTGCAAGATATCTCGACAGAAGATACGGCATGACATATGATTACAACAAAGAGATCATGGTAACTGTCGGTGGCAGCGAGGCTATAGATATCGCACTGCGCGCCATGCTAGATGCGGGAGATGAAGTGATTATCCCACAGCCAAGCTATGTTTCATATGTGCCATGTACTGTGCTGGCAGGTGGTACACCTGTGATTGTGGAGCTCAAGGAGGAAAATGATTTCAGGCTGACAGCCGAGGAGCTTGAGGCTGTTATCACTCCAAAGACAAAGATACTTATCATGCCTTTCCCTAATAATCCTACAGGCGCTATCATGGAAAAAGCAGACCTTGAAGCAATCGTTCAGGTGGTTAAGGAGCATGATCTGTTTGTGATAAGTGACGAGATTTATTCGGAGCTTACATATGTGGATAAGCATGTATCTATAGCATCGTTTCCGGGAATGAAGGAGCGAACAGTGCTTATAAACGGTTTTTCCAAGGCTTATGCCATGACAGGCTGGAGGCTTGGATATGCATGTGCACCTGAAACAATTCTAAAGCAGATGCTAAAGATTCATCAGTTTGCAATCATGTGTGCGCCGACCACGAGCCAGTATGCGGCTGTCGAGGCTATGAAAAACGGCGATGAGGATGTTGCACAGATGAGGGAGGAATACAACGGCCGCAGACGATATGTGCTTCACCGCTTTAAGGAGATGGGGCTTAAGTGCTTTGAACCTTTCGGGGCCTTTTATGCGTTCCCAAGCATCAAGGAGTTTGGCATGACATCCGATGAGTTTGCCACAAAGCTTCTAAACAGCAAGAAGATTGCCGTGGTTCCGGGAACTGCATTCGGAGAGTGCGGTGAGGGCTTTTTACGTATATCATATGCATATTCGCTTGATGATTTAAAGGAGGCGCTCGGCCGCATTGAGGAGTTTGTCACAGAGCTTCGCGCCAGGATGGATAATAAATAGTTTAAATTGACAGGAGACAAAATGGCAAAGCTGAACATAGTGTTACATGAGCCGGAAATTCCGGCAAATACAGGAAATATCGGAAGAACCTGCGTCGCGACAGGCACGAGGCTTCATCTTATAGAGCCGCTTGGATTCTCACTTTCAGAGAAGGCACTAAAGAGAGCCGGAATGGATTACTGGAAGGACCTCGACGTCACCACATATGTGGACTGGGAGGATTTCATTGAGAGAAATCCGGGCGCAAAGATATATTATGCGACAACAAAGGGCAGACATGTGTACTCTGATGCTCATTTTGAGCCCGACTGCTATATTATGTTTGGCAAGGAAAGCGCAGGCATTCCGGAGGAGATACTAAAGGAGCATCCGGATGAGTGCATCAGGATACCGATGATAGGTGAGACAAGGTCACTTAATCTGTCAAATTCAGTAGCTATCGTGCTCTACGAGGCATTGAGACAGAATAATTTTGATCATATGAGGCTTGAGGGAGAGCTTCATCACCTGAGCTGGGATGACTAAATCAAGCGGCAAAGCGCATATTTTTGGCAGCTATTTGGGCTTTAACAGCTATGATAATTGTAAATACGGTAGATTTTTAGGAAAAAGAAATGGGCATAATTAAAACAAGCAAATTAGTACATGAATTTATACGAAGAGACGAGGAAGGCAATGTAGAGTCAATCACTACAGCACTCGACAACGTAAACCTCGACATAAAAGAGGGGCAGTTTATTGCAATCCTCGGTCACAATGGTTCAGGAAAATCAACTCTTGCAAAGCATATCAATGCACTTCTTGCGCCGAGCGACGGCACCATATGGGTGGATGGCATGGATGTGTCAAAGGAAGAGAATGTCATACCTGTCAGGAAAAGTGCAGGTATGGTTTTCCAGAATCCCGACAATCAGATTATCGCCAATGTCGTGGAGGAGGATGTGGGCTTTGGACCTGAGAATATCGGTGTGCCGACAGATGAAATCTGGCAGCGCGTGGACTATGCGCTAAGGGCTGTCGGTATGACAAAGTACCGCACACATTCACCGAACAAGCTCTCCGGAGGACAGAAGCAGCGTGTGGCAATCGCGGGAGTTGTGGCAATGGAGCCAAAATGTATAGTATTTGACGAGCCTACAGCCATGCTTGACCCAAACGGCCGCAAGGAGGTCATAGCCACAGCCCATGAGCTCAATAAGAAAAAGGGCGTGACCATCATTCTCATCACCCATTACATGGAGGAAGTGGTCGGCGCAGACCATGTCTATGTCATGGAAAAGGGCAAGGTGGTCATGGACGGCACACCGCGTGAGATTTTTTCAAGAGTGGACGAGCTGAAGGAGCACAGGCTTGATGTGCCGCAGGTGACACTGGTAGCCGACGAGCTCAAAAAGGCAGGGCTTGATATCCCTGATGGAATCCTGACGAGAGAAGAACTTGTAAATGCGCTTGTTGCGCTGAAAAACAGATAGGCGGGAGAAAATATGTCATTAATTCTAGATCACATAAACTATTGCTACAGTGCCGACTCAGCCTACAAGGTGCAGGCACTTAAGGATGTAAGCCTTGAGATAAATGATGGAGAGTTTATTGGAATAATCGGTCACACCGGTTCGGGAAAATCCACACTTATCCAGCATATGAACGGCCTTTTGAAGGCGACAAGCGGTCATATATACTATAATGGACAGGATATATATGACAATGATTATGATTTAAGCAAGCTGCGTCACAAGGTGGGTATGGTGTTCCAGTATCCGGAGCATCAGCTTTTTGAGACAACCAACTTTGAGGATGTATGCTTTGGACCGAAAAATCAGGGGCTCGATAGGAAAACAGTGGAGCTAAGAGCCTATGAGGCACTGCAGAATGTACATTTTCCGGAGGATCTCTACTATCAGCCACCATTTGATTTGTCCGGAGGACAAAAAAGGCGTGTAGCCATAGCTGGAGTACTTGCAATGCACCCTGACGTACTTATACTCGATGAGCCGACAGCGGGACTGGATCCTGCGGGCAGAGATGAGATACTGGGACTGCTTTTACAGATGAAAAAGGATCTGGGTATCACGATCATACTCGTATCACACAGCATGGAGGATGTTGCGGAGTATGTGGATCGCATCATTGTTATGAATTCCGGAGAGGTGATGTTTGACGGAGTGCCGAAGGAGGTATTCTCACACTACAAGGAGCTCGAGGTAGTCGGACTCGCAGCACCGCAGGTCACATATCTGATGCATGATCTGGCGGAAAAGGGCATACCGGTTGACCTTTCGGCGACGACAGTTGCGGAGGCGAGGGACTCAATACTAAAAGCCTTTAAATAGCTCACCAATGCTGACATTTTGATACAAATTATGAGGAAGGAATACAAAAATGATTCGTGATATTACCATAGGCCAGTATTATCCGGCGCAGTCGCCAATACATAAACTGGACCCAAGAGTAAAGCTTTTCGCAACACTTATATATATTATTGCGCTGTTTTCCTACAAGGGAATAGCCGGTGTGCTGTTTATAGTTGCCGCGCTTGCCGCAGTTATAAAGATATCGAAGGTGCCCTTTAAGTTCATGGTAAAGGGACTCAAATCCATTATAATACTGCTGCTTTTTACAGCATGCTTCAGCGTGTTTTTCACACAGGGAGAGTACACAATCTGGGAGTACGGTATACTGCACATTTCTGACACCGGACTGATAAATGCAGCAACCATGATGATACGACTTGTGCTGCTCATTATAGGAACCTCGCTCATGACACTCACCACCACACCAAACCAGCTCACGGACGGTCTTGAGAAATCACTGGGCTTTTTAAACAAAATACATGTTCCGGTGCATGCGATAGCCATGATGATGTCGATAGCGCTTCGTTTTATTCCAATCCTTATTGAGGAGACGGACAAAATAATGAAAGCACAGATGGCAAGAGGAGCTGATTTTGAGCATGGAAATATCATAAAAAGAGCAAAGAGCATGGTGCCTCTTTTAGTACCGCTTTTCGTATCGGCCTTCAGGCGTGCGGATGACCTCGCAATGGCCATGGAAGCCAGATGCTACAATGGTGGAGAGGGCAGGACAAAGATGAAGCCACTCGTATATGAAAAGGACGATAAAATAGCATATCTTTTCATATTTGCGTTTTTAGCGGTTGTGATAGTGCTTAGAATCCTTCTGCCGGTGAATCTGGGCAATCTTATTTTCAGATAGTGAAATAGATAGTGCAGGCAAAACAGGAGAGATATATGCGTGTAAAAATGATTGTAGCCTACGATGGCACAAATTACTGCGGCTGGCAGATACAGCCAAACGGCATAACAATTGAGCAGGTATTAAACGAGCACCTGAGCCGCCTGTTAAAGGAGGATATAAAGGTGACAGGAGCAAGCCGCACCGATGCGGGAGTGCATTCACTTGGAAATGTGTGTATGTTTGACACCAATACCCGCATGCCGGCGGAAAAGATATCGTATGCACTGAATCAGAAGCTGCCGGAGGATATAGTGGTGGTCGATTCCTGTGAGGTAAGCGATGATTTTCATCCACGCTTCTCAAAGAGCCGTAAAACCTATGAATACCGCATATTAAATGCGAGGTTCAGAAATCCGACACGCAGGCTTGACACATATTTCTATCATTATCCGCTTGACACAGAAAAGATGAGTGAGGCTGCAAAATATCTTATAGGAGAGCATGATTTTGCAAGCTTCTGCTCGGCAAACTCGCAGGCACAGACCACAGTCCGCACGATATATGACTGTACGGTGTCAAAGGCCGGTGACATCATCACAATACGTGTGACAGGAAACGGCTTTTTGTACAATATGGTGCGCATAATCGCAGGAACACTTGTGAAGATAGGTGGAAGCGATATGCCGGCCGATGCGATGAAGGGCATAATAGCCGCAACAGACAGGGCAGCAGCAGGTCCTACAGCCCCGGCCCAAGGGCTTACAATGATAGGACTTAAGTATGAGTAACAGTTTTAGATTTTTAATATTATATTAAGATTTTTGGAATATCCGTTTTTTGCTTCAATAATAGGCTATAATGTCGTTACTATTAATACACGGTACGGTAAAAAGAAGCTTGGAGATGAAGACGGTTATGAGATTTACAAAAGGAAAAGAGAAAATTATAAAAAACAAAGCCATAAACAGCACAGACGAAGGAAAAGGCAGACACCGTAAGGTAATCCGTATAGGAGCGTTTGCCCTGGTATTTGTCGTGCTGTTTTCGTTTGTCTCGACATTTTTTAAGATGACGGATGCTGTCAATATTGCGACTATAGAGGGGTTTTACAAGGAGCCGAAGAACACAATTGATGTGATGATGATAGGAGCCAGCGAGGTATACGCTGATTACAGCGCAACCGAGGCCTGGAAGAATTATGGATACACATCATACTCGCTTGGGGTATCTGGAGTGCCCGGCAGTCTGTACAAATCTATGCTCAGAGAAGCTCTCACCAGACAGCATCCGAAGGTTGTGGTTTTTGAAGTGAATGGCTTTTTACAAAATGACAGCTATTACGACAGAACGGTAAAGCTGCATAGCTGGATAGACAATATCCATAATGAGGAAAACAGGCTTGATACAATAAAAGAGATTGTGCCAAAGGATGAGCAGGATAACTTTAGAAACCCTTTAAAGCTATATCACAGCAATTGGAAGGATATTGACAAATGTGCACACACCTTTGCCACAAGAGTTGGAATGTATTTTGCAAAAACATCATGCATGAAGGGATTTTCATCTATTGCAAAATATTCCGATTGCCCATCAGGCAAGCAGAAAAAGCTCTACTTTACCGACAAGAGCAGAGCGTATATGACTGATCTGCTTGAGTATTGTAAAGCACAGGGGGTGGAAAAGGTGCTTTTTGCGAGGTTCCCTCATGAGAAGAAGGTAAAGAATCCGCAGGTGCTTTGCGACGTGAAGGAGCTGGTGGAGTCTTATGGCTATGATTTTGCGAGCTTTGAAGGCGATAAGGAATTTATCGGAATCAATGAGAGGGATGATTTCTACAATTCAGAGCATCTGAATATAAATGGAAGCCTCAAATTCACTGCATTTATGGGAAAATATCTGTCTGATAATTACAGGCTTAATGCAGACCACTCACCGGAGCTTCAGAGTGCATGGGGCGAGTGCGCAAGGCGCGCTGACAAGGTGATAAGTGCCTGCGCAAAGGATACGGATCTGAGTCTGGGCAATCATTATTTTGAGATGTCCGTTTATCTGCCTTATAATTTTTCGTCAAGCCTTGCGACAAATAAGGTAGCAGATACGAACAACGATGCAAAGCCTGTAAAGGAGTTAAATACCCCGGTTAAAAAATAGCATGATAGTGTATGGAATTTAAAATAAATACTGCCTGTTAATTAAAGTATGGCGGCAGTATTACATTAGAAAATAGATTTGGAGTAAATAAAATGGAACTCATTTCATTAAAATATGCGATATTTGTAATCGTGTTGCTTGTACTATATTATTGCTTTCCAAAGAAATACCGCTGGTATGTGCTTCTGGCGGGAAGCATGGCATACTATGTGATTATATGTAAGTGGTATGTGCTGTTTATCATTTTCACAATATGCACCACCTATGGCTCAACAATATGGATTGACAAGCTGCTAAAGGAGCAGAATGCCATCGTAAAAAGCCATAAAGAGGACTGGGACAGGCAGACCAGAAAGGAATACAAGGAAAAGGGCAGAAAAAAGAGAGTGGCAGTCATGCTTTTTGCGCTGCTTTGCAATTTCGGCATTCTGGCATTCCTTAAATATATACCATATGCGGGCGAGCTTGGACTTTTGCTTCCACTTGGCATATCCTTCTACACCTTCCAGTCCATGGGCTATGTGATGGATGTATACAGGGAAATTGTCGAGCCTGAAAAGAATTTCCTTAAGGTAGCGCTGTTTGTATCATTTTTCCCACAGATCATACAGGGACCGATTGCGATATATGATAAGCTTGCGGGACAGCTTTATGAGGGACATTCCCTGAGACTTGAAAATCTGCAAAAGGGTGCGCTTCTGGTACTCTGGGGAGTAATGAAAAAGCTTGTGATAGCAGACCGCGCGGTAAATATCATCAATTTAGTAATGGATAAGCCGATGGATTTTTCGGGCACTTATGTATTTTTTGCGGCAGTAGTGTATGCGCTGCAGCTATATGCGGATTTCTCGGGAGGAATCGATATAGTGCGTGGTATTGCGGAGATGTTTGGCATAACAATGTCAACAAACTTCAACCATCCGTATTTTTCGCGCTCACTCACAGAGTACTGGCACCGCTGGCATATGACTCTTGGAGACTGGTGCAGAAACTATATCTTCTACCCGCTTTCAATCTCAAAGCGTTTCCTGAACTTTGGCAAATGGCTAAAGCCGAGATTTGGTGCGCATATCAGTAAGGTGCTTCCGGGCTGCATCGCGAGTGTCATCACATTTATCGTCATCGGAGTATGGCATGGTGCCAATATGAAGTACCTGTATTTCGGACTCTGGAACGGCATTGTCATCATGCTTGCAGAGCTTTTTGCTCCGGTAAACAAAAAGGTGTCAGGCGGCTTTTTTAAGCTGACCGGTCTCAGGGAAAAGGGCATATTTGCAACAATTGTATCAGTGCTTTGGACATTTATGCTCATACTGGTAGGCTACTATTTTGACATAGCTGCAAATGCGTCGACTGCATTTCACATGCTTTTTAAATCAGTCACGGATTTCCATATCAGCGAGCTTGGAATAAACAACATCATTTTGAATCTCGGAGCATGCGGACTGGACGAGTACGATATACTTTTACTTATAATATGTACTCTGCTGTGGTTCTTTATCAGCTTCGTTGAGGAAAATAAAAAGCTCGACATGCGCGATTTCATACTTTCAAGAAAGCTGCCGCTTCGCTGGGCGATAATATATCTTGGCATCTTTATAGTAATAATATTCGGTTACTACGGACCGGGAGTGAATCCGGCTGATTTTGTATATATGCAGTTTTAAATAAAAGTTTAAAGAAAAAGTATAAACATTAAAGAAAAAACTTAAAGAAAAAGCCGAAAATAAGGGTGAAAAACACTTGACAACAGCCGGTTACGCAAGTATAATATCTAGGTCTGTAAAAGTAGATAAATGGAAGCCAAAGCCCCGGCAACCATTTAGTATAGATAATGATAGTCATCTGAGATGGAACAGAGGACTATAAGATGTCAAAAAGGAAGTGGCGTCCGGACATACGCGATTTCAAGAGGCATCGGCATTAAAAGTAATCGAATCATTTAAGGAGGAAAACCGATGAAAACATTTATGGCTAGTCCTGCTACAATCGATAGAAAATGGTATGTAGTAGACGCTGAAGGTAAGACATTAGGACGTTTAGCATCAGAAGTTGCTAAAGTATTAAGAGGAAAGAATAAAGCAATCTTTACACCACACATTGACACAGGTGATTATGTAATCGTTGTCAATGCTGACAAGGTTAAGGTTACTGGTAAGAAATTAGACCAGAAGATTTACTATCATCACTCAGATTATATCGGTGGTATGAAAGAGACAACATTAAGAGAGATGATGAACAAGCACCCAGAGCGCGTTATCGAGTACGCTGTAAAGGGAATGCTTCCAAAGGGACCTCTTGGACGTCAGATGTATACAAAGTTATTCGTATACGCTGGACCAGATCACAAACATGCAGCTCAGAAGCCTGAGACATTAGAGTTTTAATAGGAGGTAAAGTAAATTGGCTACTACAAAGTATTACGGAACAGGAAGAAGAAAATCATCTGTTGCTAGAGTATATTTAGTACCTGGAACAGGAAAGATTACAATCAATAAAAGAGATATCGATGAGTACCTTGGTCTTGAGACATTAAAGGTAGTTGTTCGCCAGCCATTAGTTGCAACTGAGACAGTTGACAAGTTCGACGTTTTAGTTAACGTTCGTGGTGGTGGATACACAGGACAGGCTGGAGCAATCCGTCACGGAATCGCTCGTGCACTCCTTCAGGTAGATTCAGAGTACAGACCAGTTCTTAAGTCTGCTGGATTCTTAACACGTGATCCACGTATGAAAGAGCGTAAGAAATACGGTCTCAAAGCAGCTCGTCGTGCACCACAGTTCTCAAAACGATAGGATTTCAACAATTCAAAGCGTCTTATGGCGTTTACCAGAAAAGTATATTACACCTCAGGACTTTTTGTCCTGGGGTGTTTTTTTGTGAGAACTGTGGTACAATAAATAAAGAAGAATATTGTTGTTTTAACCATATAATAATTATGCTATATCTATTTTAGAAAGGGATGTTTTTAATGACAACAGTGAGCACGAAAAATGGAAGAATAATAAAAGTTATATCTCGTCAAGAAGAGAAAGAAATACTTAGCGTATCTGATAGTGAGATGGATAGAAGGGCAGTTGAAGCAGTTAAGGCAGCGATAAATAAGGCTAAAATCTGTAAAAAACCGATAGCAGGTTATGATAAAGAAAAGAAGGCTGCATATATCGAATATGCAAATGGAGATAGAAAATATGCAGAATAGAAAGCCAATGGTACTTGTCTTAGCAGGCCCTAATGGATCAGGAAAGAGTACAATAACAGCTTTTTTTGAAAAGGTTGGTAAATACACTAATGCGGATGATATAGTTGCATCTACTGGAATGGATAATATGGAAGCTGCAATTCTTGCTGATAAAATGCGATATGAGTCTATTAAAAAGAAAGAGGATTTTACATTTGAAACAGTATTGTCATCAGACTATAAGATGGAAATATTAAGAAAAGCTAAAAAAGAAGGATACTTTATTAAGTGTGTATTTGTTCTTACAATAGATCCTCAGATCAATATAGCAAGAATAAAATCAAGGGTTGCTGCCGGAGGACATGACGTAGAGAAATCAAAAGTGATAGATAGATATTATAAATCAATTAATAATATTAAAAAGTTAATCGATATATGTGACATTATGCATGTGTATGACAACACCGATACTCCTCAAAGAATTATTCGCAAGCATAAAGAAGACTTTTCAATATATCCTAATGAGTATTGGAGTGAACAGGATATATTGAATTTATTATAGTTGTTTTTATGTTGGTTTAAAAGTAATAGACAAGGTAGTTACGAAAATCTGTGGGTAGTGCTACGCATACAACAGATATGTAACACTGTCATACACAAATCCCATATTTATGGGCTTTTCAAGCTATCAAAATGTTCTCAAAGAGATAATTCAACCGAATATCGAAAAAGAGCAACAGACCCCGAAAATCCAGTATTTTCGGGGTTTTATTTATATTCTGAAAATCTATCAGACACTATCAAAACACACGAAAATGTTCTGGTAACTAACAGGTAACATACGGGTAACTGACAAATGCTTTGAAAATGCATATTTTTCAAGGGTCGGAATTATGCAAACGAAATGTGCCTATCGCAGAGATTGCTAAAGCAATTGGAAAGGATGCATAATATATAAGAATTGGCATACAACAAGGAATATTAAAATTTGGAACAGCAATGAAAGTTGGAAATTCAAGAGAATATAGTTATTACTGTCCAGATAAGAAGGTGTGGGAAGAGACAGGATACTTTAATAAAAATATGTGATACTATTTTTGTGTAAGAACTGTGATATATGTACATAATGAGAAGATGAAGAAATAGATGTAAATTTAATAGCCAGGAAAACAAAAGGGGATATGCGTTAAAAAGGCGAGAAAACTAATAGGGATTTGAGTATAATTCAGATTTACATGAAAGGGGATTTGCGTTATAATTGTGGCAGAAAGGTGGATTTATGCATGGATAAACCAGTTTTTAAAAGAAAAATATACGATGAAATATATGAGTGGAAAGAGAACAGAAGCGATAAATATGCACTCTTGATAAAGGGAGCAAGACGAGTTGGTAAATCAACTATTGCAGAGGAATTTGCAAAAAAGAGTTTAAATCGTATATTCTCATTGACTTTGCTCATACAAGTAAGGCAATTATTGATCTATTTGATGATATGTATGATCTGGATTTTTTCTTTTTGCAATTGCAGCAGTTAATGGGAACCAGGTTATATGAGAAAGAGTCAGTAATTATTTTTGATGAGGTTCAGTTATTTCCAAAGGCTAGGCAGGCAATTAAATATCTCGTTTCGGATGGAAGATATAAGTATATTGAAACAGGCTCTTTATTATCAATAAAAAAGAATACAAAGGATATTTTGATTCCAAGCGAAGAACATAAAATATCTATGTTTCCTATGGATTTTGAGGAGTTCTTATGGGCAATAGGAGATGAGGTATCAGCGGAAACAATAAGGCATCTTATAAAGAATAAAAAGGCCGCAGGGAATGCAATGCATAGAAACCTGATGCGGATATTCAGATTGTATATGCTTGTTGGTGGAATGCCACAGTCCATAGAAACGTATATAGAGAAAAACAATTTGCAATTGGTTGATGAAACTAAAAGAGAAATTGTAGATTTATATGAAGAAGACTTTGTGAAGATAGATGGAACTGGTCTTGCTGGTGATATTTATGATGCAATACCTGCTAACCTTAGTGGTAATGCATCAAGATATATTCTGTCAAGTGCAAGAGATGGGATTCGCTCTGCGAAAGTAAGAGAACTGATTCCTGATATGCTCAGTTCGTACACTGTAAATATTGCATATCACGCTAATAATCCTGATGTAGGAATGTCATTGGAAAAGGATGCAGGACGATATAAATTGTTTAATTCGGATGTTGGTTTATTTATAACTTTGGCATTTAAGGATAAAAAATATACGGAGAATATTATTTATAATAAGTTACTTTCGGACAAACTAGATGTAAATTTAGGATATGTCTATGAAAATGTTGTGGCACAGATGCTAATAGCAAAAGGTAATAATTTGTTTTATTACACGATGAAAAGTGAAACTTCAAATCATTTGTATGAGATTGATTTTTTAACTTCTGTTAAAGATAAGATATGTCCATTAGAGGTGAAATCCGGTAATTATAGAACGCATAAATCACTTGATGCATTTTGCAACAAGTTTAGTAATCGTATAGGTAGCAAATATGTTGTTCATACAAAAGATTACAAATGGGAAAACGGAATTTATTATATTCCAATGTATATGGTACCATTTTTATAAAGATTTTTTAGAAACGTATATATTCATCAGGCAGCAAGTGGTTAAAGACTTAGAACAATAAGTGGTTCAGGGAACAGATGCCTGAGTATTATGATAGCAATAATAAACTTTTAACGGAGACACGCAGCTATAAAATTTGTATATAGATGAATAAAATGCAGTGTATGAGGAGAATGTAATGAGAATATCAGATATTATGAGATTAGGGAAGTCTGCCATTATTTTTGCCACTATTGTAGTGGCTTTTTTGGCGATAATCTGGCTTTTAGGCTACAAAATGATTTATAAAAAAATATTGCATGGTAAAAAACAGATTTCAATTGGCAGAATAGGACTGGTGTGTGTACTTGCAGTATACATTGTTGTTGTCCTTTATGTGACATTGCTAAGAGGAGGTATTGGCTTTGGGGGATTTGAGTACCGGGCTAACTTTAAACCATTTTCTTCGTACAAAGAGGCCTGGTACAATTTTAGTGCACAGGAATGGAGAAATCTGATACTTAATATATGTATGTTCGTGCCGTTTGGATTTTTACTACCAATTTGTTTTGGAAAGATTAAAAGAGCGTGGAAAATATATTTGTGCGGGTTTGGGTTTGCACTGTTTATAGAGGTTGTGCAGCTTATCACGGGACGAGGTGTATTTGAAACTGACGATATCATAAATAATACGATAGGTGCAATGATCGGATATGGATTATTTTTGGTTGCAAGACTGATATTTGTGGCAGTCTGTTCAAGGAAGAAAGTCCAAGATAATACAAATGAAGTCAGTGGAGTGGCACATGATGAAAATGTTTGTGAAAGACAGAACATTTCCATAAGAAAATGTCTGGTGGCACAGCTTCCGCTTGCGTTTACAATTATAGCTTTTGCAGCTGTTTTTATTGTATACAATAGTATGGAATATGGTAATCTTTCAATCGATAATATTTCAAATCAAAATGTGGATGTCTCGATGGCAGATGGTGTGAGTCTGGCAGATGAGGCAGATCCGCTTGATGTATACACAATTCACAGGGCTACAGAAGATGAGGCGAGGGAGCTTGCCGACGGGTACTTTTCAAAGTATGGTGTTTTAATAGATGACTCAAAAACAGACATATATGATGATACTATTATTTTTTACAGTACCAGCCTTGATGATGATGGCAGTAACCTGAGTATCTGGTGCGATTACGAAGGACCAACAGTAAGTTTCACGGATTTTTCAAATATAGATGATGAAAATTCGGATGCTGACGCTGGACTTTCAGAGAAATTTGTCAGAGAAAAGCTGGAAAATCTAGGAGTGGTTATTCCCCAAAACGCAGTTTTTGCACCAATCGAGGAATATGATGCAGGAAACTATAGGTTTACAAACGATGGAGAAATTCTTGACGATGGCTTGTATTATAAGGGAACGATAGAATGTTGTATTAATTCGTCAGGTAAAATTGAAAATTTCAGAGACTCCATGATAAAATATACGCCTTATAAAAAGGTAGATGTTATTTCAGAAAAAGAGGCTTATGACAGGCTATGTGCAGGAAAATTTTATTTCCCGGATTATGATAAAGATGAACAATTATCTGATTTAGTTGTAAAATCAGTGAAGATAAGTTACACACCGGATTCGAAGGGATATTATCGTCCGGTTTATGAGTTTGTGGCAAATGCAAATCAGGATACAGGCAAGAGAGAAATAAGTATAATGGTAGATGCACTTTCCCAACCAAATATTGGTTGAGAAAGTTTATATTTTTTGGGGTATCTTTATTTTATATTGGCATCATAGAAATCTTTGTCTATATAGCAGCCGGCAGATAAATATTCAGTAGCATTTATGGCGCAGTCAAATTTTTCTATCATACCGCTGATAGGCTGGATCAAACCATCCCATCCATCAGATTCTTTGTAATTCATGCGAAGACGTTTCCAGTCAGTAAACATACAGACAGCATCTCTTCCATTTTTACCATTTTTGGTTGGAAATTCCATTGTGGAGCCTTCTGTTATTACGGTTTTACCATTTTCATCAGGCGGAGCCATTTTGGCATTCATTTTCATCGGGATGATGAAATTTGCACTGGCAAGTTCGCGGAACAGGTGACCATAAAATATGTTGTATATGAGTTTTTCGTCATCTGTTTTTGGCTCATTCATTTGTCCTAGTAACAGGAGCCAACGTTCAACATCGGGGTTAGTTACCGGCCTTTGGATGGGTGGAAGATTACTGTAATCAGGCTTTTCAACAAGCATACATGCGTCAATAGAAAAATTATCATAGATAACTTTCACGCCACAGGCACCATTCAGATAAAATGTACTTCCAAGGAAATTGTATATGCCTTTTTTGTCTGAACCATTTTCTATTTTTACAATGTCAAAAACATCAGGATTATATTGATTTTTAATAACATCAATATATGCTTTTGGTATGAGCATGATATCAGGTGGTGTAGTTAAATATCGATCCGGTTGTTTTATGACCTGTGCCATCATAAAAGGTTCCCCGGTTTTTTTGTGGATTACAGTATAGATTTCCTGAGATGATAAAATGCGGCTGCACATATGATGTGAGATGGTATCCAGTGTTTTTTTATTAAAGGATTTGATTTCTTCTGTTTCCTGAGTCTTCTTTTGTTCGATCAGCCAACAGAATAATCTTCTTAATTCGGCCAAATCAGTAAGACTCATATTGTCATAGTCGATATCAGTAAGTTCCATCTTTTTTGTACTGATATAGGATTCGCCAAGTGCATAGATATATGCATCATGAACATTTTTTACTGATACATTTCGTGTGAATAATACAGAGCCGGGTTTAAGCTGGAGTTTACTTCCTGCTTCAAGCTTTACAATGACAAAAGTGTCTGCCGCATTATCAACGGAATTATTATTGATAATAATTTCAGTGACAGTTGTAAGTTCAGTCAGTTCACTATCTTCTCCGGGATTTGTGATGTAGATGGCAGCACCTTTATAAATAGTTCCGTTTACTTTTCCGGCAGCTAATAAATCGGCAGAATTTTCTATACGAAAAATTTTCTGCACGCCAAGATAGAAGTCGCCTTTTTCCTGCTGTTTAGATTTTTCCTTTTTAAAAAACATAATCTTTTTAACTCCTTAAATAAAAATTTATGTTGTATCTTTATAAAATATTATCTATGATGAGAATAGGTTTATCAAGGTCTTTCTGAAAAAAATATAAATGGACCAAATAAAAATTGGAAAGAGTATCAGAAGAAAACGTAAATTAAAATGCCCTTATTGTGGTGCATATAAATACTGCAAAAAGAAACTTACAAAGTAATCGTGGATAATAATATATGAGCGCAAATATACGATTGTAAAAACAGCTTGGTTATGATAACGTAGATGTATCATAGGATAAAATTATATCCATTAAAGGAAAAGAGAGGGAATCATAATGAGCAAAGAAATACCATACAAAATATATCTTGAAGAGAGTGAAATGCCAAAGCAGTGGTACAATGTCCGTGCCGATATGAAAAACAAACCGGCACCGATATTAAATCCTGCCACATTAAAACCGATAACTGTTGATGAGCTTTCACCGATTTTCTGCAAGGAGCTTGCAAAACAGGAGCTTGACGAGACAACACCGTATTTTGACATACCACAGGAAATAAGGGATTTTTACAGAATGTACCGTCCATCACCACTGGTGCGTGCATACTGTCTTGAGAAAAAGCTCGGAACACCGGCACATATTTATTATAAATTTGAGGGAAATAATACATCCGGCAGCCACAAATTAAACTCTGCTATAGCACAGGCTTATTATGCAAAGAAGCAGGGACTTAAAGGTGTTACTACAGAAACCGGAGCAGGTCAGTGGGGAACAGCACTTTCTATGGCGTGTTCATACTTTGATCTGGACTGTCAGGTATATATGGTAAAGGTTTCATATGAGCAGAAGCCGTTCAGACGTGAAGTTATGAGAACATACGGAGCACAGGTCACACCATCCCCATCAATGAATACTGAGATAGGAAGAAAGATAAACGCAGAGTTCCCGGGAACAACAGGAAGCCTTGGCTGTGCCATATCAGAGGCGGTAGAAGCTGCCACAACACAGGAGGGTTACAGATATGTACTCGGATCAGTGCTTTCCCAGGTACTTATCCATCAGACTGTGATCGGACTTGAGACAAAGGCTGCACTTGATAAATATGGAGTAAAAGCAGACATGATCATCGGTTGTGCCGGAGGCGGTTCAAATCTTGGTGGACTTATCTCGCCATTTGCAGGAGAAATGCTCCGTGGGGAGGCTGATTATGAGATCATTGCGGTTGAGCCGGCATCATGTCCTAGTCTTACACGCGGCCGCTATGCATATGACTATTGTGACACAGGAAAAATCTGTCCACTCGCTAAAATGTATACACTTGGCAGCGGATTTATTCCATCTGCAAACCATGCAGGAGGGCTCCGTTATCATGGTATGAGCTCTATAGTATCACAGCTTTATGATGACGGATATGTAAAAGCAAGAAGTGTAGAGCAGACAGAGGTATTTAAGGCGGCAGAAACCTTTGCAAGAGTCGAGGGAATACTTCCGGCACCGGAGAGCAGCCATGCCATAAAAGTTGCTATCGATGAGGCACTCAAATGTAAAGAGACAGGAGAAGAGAAAAATATCGTATTTGGTCTTACCGGAACGGGATACTTTGATATGTATGCTTATCAGAAGTACAATGATGGGGAGATGACAGATTATATTCCGACAGATGAGGAAATCGCAAAGAGTTTAGCGAAGCTTCCAGTTGTAGATTGATTGACAGATCATAGGATGGAGTTTGAAGCAAGAATAAGGGAATGAGTGATTGATATCTATATATAATGTTATCTATATAAAAAGAAATAAGAGGCGATAATAATGGATTTTGAAAGCAGAAGACAGAAAATATTAGATAAAATGGAGAAAAACTCAATTGCTGTGCTATATTCGGGAATAGAGCATCATGTGAGTGCGGATGAATACGATCTTTTTACTGCACAGGCTAACAGAAATTTCTTTTACCTGACTGGACTAAGACGTGACAATATGGTTCTGTTAATGGACAAATGTGTTGAACCGGCAAGGATAATGCTGTTTATAGAAGAAGCAGATCCTCTTATGGAACGCTGGTACGGAAGAAAAGTAACAGAGGAAGAGGCAATAGAAATATCAGGCATAGACGATGTTAAATTTATAGATGAATTCGAGAGCACGATGGATATGCTCATGACGAGAGAAGATGTTTATACTGCATATTTTGATACATATAGACACCAGAAAGCAGATCTTCCGGATTATAATCTTGTAAAGGCAAACGAGTTCAGACAGGATTATCCGTCAGTTACATTAAAAAATCTTTTTCCGCTTGTCGCAGAAGAGCGTATGCAGAAGGATGATGACGAGATAAAGCTTATAAAGGACGCAATCGAGCTTACAAAGCAGGGACTTAATAATGTCATGGCAAACTTAAAACCTGGAATGAAAGAATATCAGGCGCAGGCAGATTTTGAGTATGTTGTAAGACGCGGTGGGGCAGAGTGGACTGCATTCCCGACTATAGCAGGAAGTGGTGTAAATGGCACAATGCTTCATTATGATACCAATCGTGAGACAATAGAGGACGGAACACTCCTGCTGCTTGATCTGGGAGCAAGGATTGATGGATATAACTCAGATATTACGAGAACATACCCGGCAAACGGAAAGTTCACAGAAAGACAGAAGGCAGTTTATGATATAGTTCTTGCTGCAAACCGTAAGATAGTAGAGACGGCAAAGCCGGGAATGACAACAAAGGAATTAAATAAAGTTTGCCAGGATGTTCTTTCAGAAGGACTTATAAAGCTTGGACTGATCAAAGAGCCTGCTGAGATTTCAAAATATTATATGCATGGTGTATCACATCATCTCGGAATAGATGTGCATGATGTTACAGTAGATTTCAACAAAAAGCTCCGCCCGGGTGCAGTAATATCTGATGAGCCGGGACTTTATATCGATGAGTGGGGAATCGGAATCAGAATAGAGGATGATGTACTCATTACAGAGGATGGTGCTGTATGCCTTTCAGAGGATATAATAAGAACTACTGATGAAATTGAGGAATATATGTTACGGTACAGACGCAAGCTTGACACTTGCTGTCAAGCTATGCGCCAATAATGAAATTGTGCCGGATTACAGCCCCATGCATCGAAGATGCATTTGAAATGGGCTGTAATCGTTACTGTAGCACCGTAGGTGTGTACAGTAACGAATATATGGCGCAGAATCGTGTAAAATAGATATAGGCTCTTAATAATAACAAAAGGGGAAGTATAATGCAAAGATATGACATTGCTATAGTAGGAAGCGGACCGGCAGGAATTTCTGCAGCCATAACGGCAAAGGTCAGAAATAAAAATATACTTTTGCTTGGAGATGCATCATTGAGCATCAAAATTTCAAAAGCCCAGGAGATACTTAATTATCCCGGACTTCCAAACATAAGCGGAGCAGACCTGGCCAGGGCATTTTCTGACCATCTGGATGCTCTTGGCATAGAAATTACAGATAAAAAAGTAAAAACTGTATATGCTATGGGGGAGTACTTTGGAATAGAAGCCGGTACGCAGATGTATGAGGCAGCATCGGTCATTATTGCAACAGGAGTGGTACAGACAGCTACCATAAAAGGCGAAGAAGAATTTTTAGGCCGGGGAGTGAGCTACTGTGCCACATGTGATGCTCCGCTGTACAAACAGGGAAATCTGCTGGTTATCGGTTATAACAAAGCGGCAGAAGCCGAAGCGCTTTATCTATCAGAGATTGCAGAAAAAGTAAGTTATATACAGATGTATCCAAATGAGAGCGGACTTACAGAAAGTAAGCCGTACAGAGATGGTATCATAGAGATTTACCGGGAAAAGCCGCTGGAAATATCAGGCGGATTCAAGGCGGATACACTTATCACAGATAAGGGAGAGCATAAATTCGATTGTGTATTTATACTAAGAGACAGTATAGCTCCGGACAAGATGGTTCCGGGACTTAAGCTTAAAGATGGGCATGTTGATGTTTCAGCTGATATGAGTACAAACCTTGCAGGCTGCTTTGCCTGCGGAGATATAACAGGCAGACCATATCAGTATATAAAAGCAGCAGGGCAGGGAAATGTCGCAGCCCTTTCAGCAACAGACTATTTAAATAAAAGAAAGGAAGTATAATATTATGGTAAAGAAAGTAGATCAGAGCCAGTTTGATGAGGTAAGAAAAAGTAAAGCAGCAGTTGTAGATTTTTCAGCTACATGGTGTGGACCATGCCAGATGCTTGCACCAATACTTGATGAACTTTCAGGTGAGGTGGATTCTGTAGATTTTTATAATGTAGACGTGGATGAAAATCCTGACCTCGCAAGAGAATTCAGAATCATGAATATTCCGGCAGTTGTAGCCTTAAAGGATGGACAGATCGTAGGACAGCAGATTGGATTTGTACCAAAGGAAGACCTGAAAAATTTTGTAGAGGGTTCTTTTAAATAATCATGGAAAGAATAGAAGAACAATTAAATTTTATCCGTGAGATTGATAAGGAAAAAGAGATTTTCAGGCAGACATATCTTGCAGATGGAAGCCGCAAGGAAAATGATGCAGAGCATGCATGGCATATGGCAATAATGACCATGCTGCTCAGCGAATATGCAAACGAAAAGATTGATGTGCTAAAAACAGTCGGAATGCTTCTGATCCACGATATCGTTGAGATAGATGCAGGTGATACATATGCATATGATGAAAATGCAAAGAAAACCCAGCACGAACGAGAAAAGAAAGCGGCAGACCGCATATATGGACTTTTACCTGGGGAACAGGGCAGAAAGCTGTATGATCTCTGGGAGGAATTTGAGGCACAGGAAACTCCTGAAGCAAAATTTGCACGGACAATGGATAACATACAGCCAATGTTATTAAATGATGCCTCTGGAGGAATTTCGTGGAAAGAGCATAATGTAAAATTGTCGCAGATCCTTGGCAGGAACGAGAGAACACATCTTGGATCTGAGACAATATGGAAATATGCATACAACAATATTTTGAAAAAACACATACAAAAAGGTAATATCATAGATGACGTGAACGAAAATTTATGATATACTTTACCCAATTAAATTGATGGTGTGACAGATCGCACCCAAAACTGCAGCATCAACACCCCGCATATGTGAAGCATTAAGTAAGTGATATAAACAAAATGCTGCAGGTAAAACTATAAAAATTATGGAGGAATCAAAATGAATATTGTATGTTTAGATCTTGAGGGAGTACTGGTGCCTGAAATATGGATTGCATTCGCAGAGGAGACTGGAATACCAGAGCTTAAAAAGACAACAAGAGACGAGCCTGATTATGATAAGCTTATGAATTACAGACTTAAAATATTAAAAGAGCATGGACTTGGACTTAAAGAGATACAGGAAACTATCGCAAAGATCGATCCAATGCCGGGAGCAAAAGAGTTTTTGGATGAGCTTCGTTCAATCACACAGGTCATAATTATAAGTGATACATTTACACAGTTTGCAAGCCCTCTTATGAAAAAACTCGGTATGCCGACTATTTTCTGTAATACACTTGAGGTTGCAGAAAATGGAGAGATCACAGGATTTAAGATGAGATGTGAGAAGTCAAAGCTTACAACAGTAAAGGCTCTCCAGTCAATCGGATATGACACAATAGCAAGTGGTGACAGCCATAATGACCTTGGAATGATAGAGGCAAGTAAGGCAGGATTTCTGTTCAGAAGTACAGAGCAGATCAAGAAGGATTATCCGCAATATCCTGCGTTTGAGGAGTATGATGAGCTTCTTGCAGCAATAAAAGCAGCATTATAAAATTATTAATAAGAACAATATGATGTACAGATAAAAAGTGCGCAGCAGTTGTGCACTTTTTTTATAGGAAATTGCTTTGCATTCTTCGTTTTATCCATGAAAAGTTTGATGAAAAATTAAAAATATATTGACATATGGGTAGGTGGTGTTATAATTAAATCAACATATGAACAATCATTCAAATGTTCATATAGAACATGAAGATGTGATTATTCTACGAAAGTACAGAATAGTTACAAATGGTAAAAATTCACATCCGTGTGAGAATAAGATTAATCAGAATAGGAGAATGATATTATGAAGAAAACTTACAAAATCGATGTTGATTGTGCAAACTGTGCGAACAAAATGGAAGATGCCGCTAAGAACACAGCAGGTGTTAAGGATGCGACAGTAAACTTCATGACATTAAAGATGAGTGTAGAATTTGAAGAAGGACAGGAGCCAAAAGCTGTTATGCAGGAAGTATTAAAGAACTGTAAAAAGGTAGAGGATGATTGTGAAATATTCCTTTAATAAGGACTAAGGGAGAGCATATGAATAAAAAGCAGAAAAAGATGCTGGTGCGGATTATAATTGCCGCAGCACTTATGATAATTTTACATTTTGTGCCGGTTAAGGGGGTTATAAGATTTCTGTTATATCTGATACCGTATTTTGTTATCGGTTATGATATACTGCGAAAAGCATTTAAGGGAATTATGAACCATCAGGTCTTTGATGAAAATTTCCTTATGGCAGTTGCGACAGTGGGTGCTATAATAGTTGCACTTTCTGAAAATGGCGACTATACAGAAGCGATAGCTGTTATGCTTTTTTACCAGATCGGAGAACTGTTCCAAAGCTATGCTGTCGGAAAAAGCCGCAGAAATATCAGTGAGCTTATGGACATAAGACCTGATTATGCAAATGTAGAGGTGGATGGTAAGCTTGAACAGGCTGACCCGGACGAGGTAGAAATAGGATCCGTTATTGTAGTAAAGCCCGGGGAAAAAGTTCCGATTGACGGAATCATAATAGATGGAAGCTCTACATTAAACACAAGTGCATTAACAGGTGAGAGTGTCCCAAGAGATGCGAAATATGGAGATGAAATCATCAGTGGATGTATAAATTTATCCGGTGTGTTAAAAATAAGGACTACAAAAGAATTTGGAGAATCAACAGTTTCAAAGATATTAGATCTTGTTGAAAACTCAAGCTCTAAAAAATCAAAGTCAGAAAACTTTATTTCAAAGTTTGCGAAATACTATACACCTGCAGTCTGCTACAGTGCACTCGCACTTGCTATACTGCCACCGGTTGTGAGGATGTTATTTATGTCGGCATCACCTGAATGGGCTACATGGATATACAGGGCGCTTACATTCCTTGTTATCAGCTGTCCGTGTGCACTTGTCATAAGTATACCACTTAGTTTCTTTGCAGGAATAGGTGGAGCCAGCAGGGAGGGTGTACTTGTAAAAGGCTCTAACTATCTTGAAACACTGTCGCAGACAAAATATGTTGTATTCGACAAGACAGGAACGATGACTGAAGGTGTATTTGAAGTTACGGGTGTGTATGAAAACACAATGGATAAAGAAAAAGTGCTTGAATATGCAGCACTTGCAGAAAGTTTTTCGTCACATCCTATCAGCAAAAGCCTAAAAAAAGCATATGGCAGGGAAATAGACCAGACAAGGGTTTCTGATGTTGAGGAAATCAGCGGACATGGAATAATTGCAAAAGTCGACGGTATAGATGTGGCAGCGGGAAACTACAAGCTCATGAAAAAACTCAGACTTTCATATGCAGATAGCGATAAAGTAGGAACGATAGTCCATGTGGCTGTAAATGGAAAATACGAGGGATATATACTCATTTCAGACAGGATCAAGGCCACAGCAAAAGAGGCGATACATGCACTTAAAAAAGCGGGGATCGAGCGCACTATAATGCTTACAGGCGATTCAAAAACTGTTGCGGACTCAGTAGCAAAGGAGCTTGGTATAGATGAAGTATACAGTGAGCTACTGCCATCAGACAAAGTTGCGAAGGTAGAAGAGCTTCTGGCAAAGAAGAGCAGAAAATCAAAGCTTGCGTTTGTAGGTGATGGAATAAATGATGCGCCGGTTCTTTCAAGAGCGGACATTGGAATAGCAATGGGAGCCATGGGATCAGATGCAGCGATAGAGGCAGCCGATATAGTCCTTATGGATGATGATCCGGTAAAAATTTCAAAGGCGATAAAGATCTCGAGAAAATGTCTTAGGATAGTATACGAGAACACATATTTTGCAATAGGGATCAAGCTTATATGTCTGCTTCTTGGAGCAGTAGGAATTGCGAATATGTGGCTTGCAATATTTGCGGATGTCGGAGTCATGATCATTGCGGTACTCAATGCGATAAGAGCATTGTTTGTACACAAGCTTTAAAATGATTATCCAAAATAGGATTATTATAAAAATAAACAGATAAGATAAGAGGCAGGATCACTTTGCCTCTTATTTCACATTAATGTGTACTAAAGACTATAATAATGTTATGATTATAAGGCAAACTAATTGTTGTCCATCATATTATGTTATTATATAAAAGACAGCATGCAGTTTAGGGATGATTACGATTGGAGAAAAGATGATAAGTAATATGAATAATATAGATGATACAGTTGAATGTTGTGATTGTAACGAAGTCCATGAGGAACTTTTAAAGATCGTAAATGAGACAATGCCGGAGGAAACAGAGCTGTATGATCTGGCAGAACTTTTTAAGGTTTTTGGTGATTCGACAAGGATCCGGATACTTTTTGTTTTATTTGAGGCAGAAGTCTGTGTGTGCGATCTGGCAAAGGTACTTAACATGACACAGTCAGCTATTTCACATCAGCTTCGTATTTTAAAACAAAATAAGCTTGTAAACAGCAGACGTGAGGGTAAATCAGTATTTTATTCACTTGCTGATGGACATGTGCGGACGATAATCGCACAAGGCCGGGAGCATATTGAGGAATAGCATATAAAAGATGGTTTGTGATATCCGGGATGGACAGTAAAGTAAAAGAGGTAGACGTGACAGAATTAGAACAATATTATAATAAATTTAATGAAGAAAAACGGTTAAACAGCCGCCACGGAAAAGTTGAATTTATAACATCCATGAAATATATATATGAATATCTGGGACAGATAGAGAACACTATAGTTATAGAACAAGATGAGGGGATAACTCATGACGAAATCCGTGCCGCAAAAAAACACAGGATAAAGATTCTTGATGTAGGTGCGGGAACAGGAAGATATTCGGTGCCGCTTGCGGAAGATGGCTATGATGTTACGGCGCTTGAGCTTGTAAAGCATAATCTGGGAAGATTAAAGCAAAAGAGTGATAAGGTAAAAGCTTATCAGGGAAATGCCGTGAAATTAAAGAAATTTTCAGATGACCAGTTTGATCTTACACTTGTGTTTGGACCTATGTATCATCTTAAGTCAGAAGAGGAAAAGCTTGCGGCACTGCTTGAGGCGAAAAGGGTCACAAAACCCGGTGGGGTAATCCTTGTCGCATATATAATGAATGAGTACAGTGTGATAACATATGCGATAAAAGAAAAGCACATAAAAGAGGGAATAGAGTCGGGGATGCTTGACGAAAAATTCCACTGTACAGAAAAAGCAAATGATCTGTATAGCTTTGTACGTCTTGAGGATATAGAAAAGTTAAACGAAAAGGCAGGGCTTCAGCGTGAAAAAATAATAGCTGCGGATGGAGCAGCTAACTATATAAGACCATTTTTAAATGCTCTCGATGAAGATGAGTTTGATCTGTTTGTGTCTTACCACCTCAGTACATGTGAAAGAGCTGACCTTATGGGGGCAAGCGCACACACAGTGGATATACTAAGAGCATAGGTTAAGAGTATAGACTGTAAGAGCATATAAGCTATCAAATGTTGGAAGCATGAGTTAATATTACAATAAAGGAATTACGTATGATAAAAAATGTTAAAAGGGTAATAATAATTATAATGATATGTACAGTATTGGCATTTACACTTATGTCATGCGGAGTGGATGAGAGTGTGCAAACGGTACAGAATATGGTGGATACAGAGCCGGAAACTGGAGATGCAAAATCGCAGGCTGGTACAGAACAGACACTGACAGAGCAGCCGGAAGAAACAAAGCCGGAAAATGAGAGTGAAATGCCGCAGGAGGCTCTGACCGAAACACAGGAAGCTTCAGAACAAAGACAGGAAGTTTCAGAACAGACACAGGTACACACACCACAGGCTGTAAGTGTGACGGTTTCTGCGACAGGTGACTGTACACTTGGAAATAATCAGGAACAAAGTTATAGTGGAAGCTTTAATTATTACTATGACACATATGGGCAGGATTATTTTTTTGACGGAGTGAGGGATATTTTTGCGTCAGATGATTTTACATTGATCAATTTTGAGTGTGTACTTACTGATGAAACTGAAAAAGTTGAGAAAGCGTGGAACTTAAAAGGAAAACCTGAATATGCTGGAATTATGACAGGAAGTTCCGTAGAAGCATGCAGTCTTGGAAACAATCACACTCTCGATTATGGACAGCAGAGTCTTATTGATACGCAGAATGTACTCGATGAGGCTGGAATTGTGTATGGGTATAATGATATAATAGGTACATATACTACAGACGAAGGCATTACGATAGGAGTTGTTTCAGCAAATCTTCTCTCACAGAATGCAGACAGGGAAGAATATATAAAAAACGGGATTGAAAATCTAAAGGAGCAGGGAGTATCCCTTATAATAGCGTGCTGTCATTGGGGGATAGAAAGAGAGTATTATCCAAACGATTATCAGGTAAACACTGCACACAAGATAATAGACTGGGGTGCAGACCTTCTGATAGGCAACCACCCACATGTGCTGCAGGGAATGGAACTGTACAATGGCAAAGTAATATGTTACAGTCTCGGAAACTTCTGCTTTGGCGGAAATAAAAATCCAACAGATAAAAATACTGCAATCTATCAGCAGACTTTCAATTTTATAGATGGTCAACTCCAACCGGACATAAATGCATGCATTATACCATGCACATTGAGTAGTACCCAGTCAGCAAATGATTTTCAGCCGACTGTGGCAGAAAATGGTAAAAAGCAGGAAATAATCGATCTGATGAATACATATTCACAAAATTATAGTAATATTGGATTTTATGAAGATGGAAAATTATATGTAAGGGAGTAGTGAGCATTATGTATATGTGGAGAGAACGTATTAAAGGTGATACAGCAGTAGATGTGGTGGATACAGGTCTTTCTCCGCTTGATTTTGTCGACGGATTTAAGATCAGACCAGGTTTTTTCAGAATGAATGGAGCATATGAGACTTCAAATGGTGTGAGTTTTACGATAAATTCACATGGTGCAACAAGATGCACACTGCTTCTTTTCAGGCCAATGGAGAAAGAACCATATGCCAGGATACCATATCCGGATTCATACAGAATAGGAGATACCTATTCTATGCTTGTTTTCGATATAAAAATAACTGATTTCGAATACGCATTTTCATTTGACGGAGAATATGATCCGGCAAAGGGACTTTTGTTCAACAAAGACAATGTGATCCTTGATCCATATGCAAAGGCTGTGACTGGACAGAGAAACTGGGGAGATAAACCGGAGGGTTCTGACAACTTTGTATACAAGGCGCGCGTTGTAAAAAGCAATTTTAACTGGGGCGATGTGAAGCAGCTCGAAAAGCCTATGGAGGATCTTGTTATATACGAGACACACGTAAGAGGTTTTACAAAAGATCCTTCGTCAAATGTAGCGGCTCCGGGAACATTTGCCGGGCTTAGGGAGAAGATACCATATCTTAAGGATCTTGGAATAAATGCAATAGAACTCATGCCTATATTTGAATTTGACGAAATGGAAAGTGCGAGGGTTGTTGACGGAGTCCAGCTTTACAACTATTGGGGATACAATACAGTATCTTTTTTTGCACCTAACACCAGTTATGCAAGTCAGGAGGAGCATCATCGTGAAGGGGATGAACTGAAGGCACTCATAAAGGAGCTAAAGCAAAATGGGATAGAAGTAATACTTGATGTTGTTTTTAACCATACTGCTGAGGGAAATGAAAACGGTCCATGTTTCTCGTTCAAAGGGATTGACAATAATGTATATTATATGCTGACACCGGATGGATATTACTATAACTTTAGTGGATGTGGAAATGCTATGAACTGCAATCATCCGGTCGTAAGAAACTTTATCATAGATTGTCTGCGCCACTGGGCTGTGGAATACAGGGTTGATGGCTTCAGATTTGATCTTGCATCTATTCTTGGAAGAGACCAGAACGGAGCGCCGATGGCTAATCCTCCTATTCTGGAATCGCTTGCGTTTGATCCAATACTTGGCAAATTAAAGCTTATAGCGGAAGCATGGGATGCGGGAGGTCTTTACCAGGTGGGAAGCTTTCCTTCATGGAACAAATGGGCTGAGTGGAATGGAAGATATCGTGATGATATGAGATGTTTCTTAAAGGGAGACGATGGAGCAGCAGGAAATGCGATAACACGTATAACAGGTTCAAGAGATCTCTATAATCCGGCAAGCAGGGGACATAAAGCATCTGTAAATTTCCTGACATGTCATGATGGATTTACATTGTATGATCTATATTCATATAACGAAAAGCATAATGAAAAAAATGGATGGAACAATTCAGACGGCGACAATAATGGTCACAGCTGGAATTGTGGAGCTGAGGGAGAGACTGATGATCCGGCAATAAACGGACTCAGATGCCGGCTTATAAAAAATGCATTTGCAGCATTGCTCTGCAGTCGTGGTCCGGCTATGTTTTTTGCAGGAGACGAATTTTGTAATACACAGTTTGGAAATAATAATGCGTATTGTCAGGACAATATCATTTCATGGCTCGACTGGACCAGACTTGACAAACACAAAGAGGTTCACGATTTTGTGCGGCACATGATAAAGTTCAGAAAAGAGCATCCGATCCTTCGCAAAATGACAAAGCCATCATCATGCCAGCTGCCGGAAATAAGTATCCACAATGGATCTCCTTTTAATGCAAACACGGATTTCCGTACTAAACTCATAGGCATAATGTTTGCAGGAAGAAATGAGACAGATACAGATGATGATATCGTTTTTTATTGTATGAATGCGTACTGGGAACCGCTTGTCATGCAGCTTCCTGTACTTCCAAACGGAAGGAAATGGATAGTTGATGTCAATACAAATGTGGAATATAAGGATGATGAAAACTTTATGGAAAAGACTGAGATAATCGGAGAAAATACGATACGTGTTCCGGGAAGGACTACAATTATTCTTGTAGCAGAATAGAATCAGACAGACCTAACAGATAATCTGCAGATACATCGAGTGATCTGCAGATTTCTTTTATCATGATCGCATTTGGAATACGTGCACCGGTGCGGTATCCGGCGATAGTCGAAGTGGCACAGTACATCTTATCTGCAAGCTGAACATTGGTGATATTTCTGACAAGCATTACATAATTCAGTCTGTCGGCAAAAGAATATTCGATATTGCTGCTGTACTTGTCTCTGTGTTTACTTATGTCTGGATTTATCTTTTTGTTTATATTGATTACTTTACTCATGATGAGTGAATTTTATATCATAAATAGACAATAGAAGAGAAAAGGCACATAGCGCAACTATTTTCTTACAATAATAGAAAAATGTAAAATTTTGTAAATAATAAACTTAAGCTTTTATTGTTATATCCAGCCGCCATCAAGTGTGATGATCTGACCGTTTAAATATTCATTTCCGGTTGCAATAGACAGCGCAAGGGATGCAACATCATCCGCAGTTCCGAAACGTCCGGCAGGTATTTCATCGGCAAGCTCATTTCGTTCTTCATCTGTGAAACACTTATTCATGTCAGTGTCTATAACACCGCATGCGATGGCATTTACCTGGATATTTGAGGGAGCAAGTTCTTTTCCGAGTGCCTTTGTAAAAGCATTGATCCCACCTTTGCATGCAGAGTATGCGACTTCACAGGATGCACCCACATTGCCCCAGACAGATGAAATCTGGATGATCTTACCGGATTTAGAACTTACCATCTGTGGGATAACAAGCTTTGAAAATGAAAATACAGATGTAAGATTGTTTGCGACTATTTTATTCCATTCTTCAATCGACATATCACTTAGCAGTCCTATGTGGGAGATTCCGGCATTATTTATAAGTACATTTATGTGGCCGAATTTATCCAGGGTTTCACCTACCATATGGGCGGCAAAGGAATAATCCCCGACATCTCCGGTAAAGCAGAGTGTCTGGATGCCATATTGCTCATGCAGTGACAGGGCATGGTCATTGAGAAGTCTGGTATTGTTGTGGCAGCAGAGGCTTAGATTGTATCCCTCTGCGGCAAAAGTTTTTGCCAGTGCGGCGCCTATTCCGCGCGAAGCACCGGTGATAAGTACTGTCTTTTCCATAATAACCTCCAAAACAGGGTATAATCGTTGTTTGTCACACTGTTAGGTGTGACCAGTAACATAAGTATTGGTCAAAATAAATTATATCATTACTTTATGCTGGACAAAAGCATTAAGCTGTGATAATATATGAACGTTGGAAAGCAAGTGTTACTGTTCACTCATAACAGTGTGACCAGCAACAAGCAGGTTCCTGTTCAGACAAGGAACAGTATGAAATAAATATAGCGGCGTGTGGCTCAGTTTGGTAGAGCGCTACGTTCGGGACGTAGAGGTCGCAAGTTCGAATCTTGTCACGCCGATTTTAATGAAAAGCCTTTATTTATAGGCTTTGAAGCGAAAAGAGCACTTCAATTTTATGTTGGAATGCTCTTTTTTTAGAATATATGATTAATACATGACGAAAATTTTATTGGAAAAGTGTGTTTTGTGTTTGCTATCTGATAAAAGTAATGGTATCATAGTACTAATAAAAAAGGAGAAAATGGATGAATATATTAGCACAATGCTGTGGAATTGTGATCATGGGAATTATTTTATTTTTTTTCCTGACACAGAAAAAATTAAAACTTCATACAACGCACGCCTTTATTGCTATATGGACAATAGTTTTTTGTGCTCTTATGTTTGATATTTTATCCATTATAGCTATACAAAACAGACAGTATCTGCCGGATCTACTGGTTATTTTTATCTGCAAAATATATTTGTGGACAATTATATCGGAATCGCTTGTTGCTTTGTGGTATGTATGTGTTGATATTTCAAATTCGAAAAAAAATGAAAGGAACTGGATATTCAGGACATCCGTTACATCTAGTGTTTCGGCTGTTATAATAGCGTTTCTTCCCATACATATATATTCTAAAGATGGAGTCGTATATACATATGGCTCAAGTGTTATTGCGACATATATAGTAGCTATACTGAATCTTGCAGTCATTTTTTATATGGTTTATAAGTATAAGAGGCAGATGAATCCAAGGCGAAGAATCGGGGTCATAGCCTGGCTTATTATATGGTGTATAGCAGCTGCTACCCAGTTTTTAAACAACAGGCTCCTTGTTGTAGGCTTTGCAAGTGTGCTTGGTATACTTGTGACCTATCTTATACTTGAAAATCCGGTATCAAATATAGATGCAGATACAGGTTTTTTTAATCTGAATGCACTTTTTATATATATGCGTGAGCTGCAGGGACGCGGGAAGAACGTATCTATACTATGTGTGCGTTATGATAATAATAGAAACAACGCATTTTCATTTGAAACGGAAAACAACATATCAAAGGAGGTTGTGGCATTTATATCTGCTATAAAAGAGGCTACAACTTTCAGAAGCTCAGCCAGTGAGTATATTATGGTATTTAACGAAAGAGATGAAGCAGAAGCTGCGATAGACTGCATTCAGGATAGATTTGATAAACCATGGGGAAATGATAAGTTCCGGATGCTGCATCTTGAATTGTACTTTATGGTTTCTACAGAAAAGATAAGACGTGCCAATGATATACTTTCCATTTTTCAGTGTGCCAAGCAGGATAGGGCTAAGTTTCATACAAGCGATGTGATGGTCATAGATAACTATGTTATTAATCGTATTTATGAAGAAAAAAATACAGAAACAATGATAATAGAAGCTTTGAATGAAGATCGTGTGGAGGTATTTTATCAGCCTATATATTCAACTGGCAGAAAAAGATTTACAACAGCAGAGGCTCTTGTCAGAATCCGTGCGAGAGATGGAGAAATTATACCACCGGGAAAATTTATAGGAGTAGCCGAAAAGAGTGGGCTTATTATAAGGCTCGGTGAATACGTATTCGAGAATGTATGTAAGCTTCTTGTTGCGCAGGATTTAAAGAAGCTCGGAATAGAATATGTTGAGATTAATCTGTCAGTTATACAATGTGCATATGAAAACCTGGCTGTTGATTTTATAAGATTAATGGAAAAATACAATGTTGATCCAGGATCTATAGTACTTGAGATAACAGAGTCGGCTTCCATTGCAGAAAAGGCTATACTTCTTGAAAATATGAACAGATTAAGGAAAGTTGGTGTAAGATTTGCCCTTGATGATTTTGGAACAGGGCAGTGTAATCTTAATTATATAGTAGAAATGCCGGTTGATATAGTCAAGTTTGACAGTGTAATGACGAAGGCATATTTCAAGAACGGAAAAGGAAAGCTTGTTATGGATGCGGCTATGGGAATGATCCATAAGCTGAATCTGGAAATTGTTTCGGAAGGTATTGAGGAAAAGAAACAATTCGAAAGGTTAGACGATCTTGGCATAGACTATATTCAGGGATATTATTTTTCCAAGCCAAAGGAGCAGGATGATTTCATTAATTTTATAAAAGAAAATAATCAGGCATAATACAAAGAAAGACCCGGAGGGGTCTTTTTTTTATTATTTTACATGTTTTTTACAACTTTAAAGTTCATTTAAGGTTTGGATGATATCATAAGTCCAACATAAGGAAAGGGGTAAAATATCATGGCAGAACAGATGATTTTTAAAAGAAGTGAAATTAAATATATGATAGATGAAGACATTTTCAGAAAGCTTATGGAAGTCATGAAAAAATACATGATCGCAGATGCTTATGGAAGAAGTACAGTATGCAGCCTGTATTTTGACACACCGGATTATCTTTTGATAAGGCGTTCGCTTGATCATCCAATGTACAAGGAAAAGCTAAGACTCAGAAGCTATGGTGTTGCAAATGAAAGCACAAAGGTATTTGTCGAAATAAAGAAAAAATATGATTCGATCGTATACAAAAGAAGGATTGCAATGAAAGAATCCGAAGCTCAAAGATATCTTCTACATCATGAAAAGGTTATGTCATGTCAGATTTCAGATGAAATTGATTATTGCATGGATCACTACGAAGGGCTTGCACCGGCAGTAATGCTTTCCTATGAAAGGGAAGCCTATTATGCAAAAGATGACCATGAGTTTCGGATAACCTTTGACAGAAATATTTTATGGCGGGATTATGACCTGTCGCTTTGCAAAGGGATATACGGAAATCCTATTTTAAAGGAAGATCAGGTGCTGATGGAAGTAAAAACAGCGGGTGCAATTCCACTTTGGATGGTTGAGTTTTTAAGTGGAAATAAGATTTACAAGACTTCATTTTCAAAGTATGGAACAGCTTACAGGACAATAAAAGAGAACAGCAAAGATAACAACAAGAAAAGTAATAATGAAGACAATTATGAGGAAAGAATCGGAGGATTAAAATATGCTTAGCAATATTTTTACAGGAATTTTTGATACTACAGGAGAAACAGTTATAGCAGTGCCACAATTTATATTGTGTATTGTTGTATCGCTTATGATAGGAGCATTTATAACATGGGTATATACATATAAAAGCCGTTATACAGCAAGCTTTGCGATAACACTTGCAATGCTTCCGGCGGTGGTGTGCATTGTGATAATGATGGTAAATGGAAACGTTGGAGCCGGAGTTGCAGTGGCTGGTGCATTTTCACTGGTAAGATTCAGATCTGTACCGGGAACAGCCAAAGAAATAGGAACGATTTTCCTTGCAATGGCAGCAGGTCTTATTGCAGGAATGGGATATCTTGGATTTGCAGTATTATTTTCACTTATCATGGGACTTGTGATGCTTATGCTTAACATTACAGGCTTTGGTACACATAAAAAAGCAACAAATGACAAAACACTTAAAATAACAATACCTGAAGATTTAAATTATGGTGAAGTATTTGATGATCTTTTCGAGCAGTATCTTACACGTTGTGAGGTTATAGCAGTAAAAACATCAAATATGGGAAGCCTTTATAAACTTACATATCATATTACTTTAAAGGACCAAAAGCAGGAAAAGAAGTTCATAGATGAACTCAGATGTAGAAACGGAAATCTTGAAATCAGTATTATGCAGCAGGAGGTAAATGTAAATGAGCTATAGAAGAAAACGATTATGTGCATTGCTTGGAAGTGCAGTAATTTTGTCAATGACGGTTACGGCATGTTCAGGCACAGCAGCAGACAGTACAGATACAACAGAATCGCAGCAGGCTGTATCTACAGGAGATACATTATCTTATGATGACATGTTTACAGATAGGGATCTGGATGTGGGCTACGAGGAGAGTGATTCGGTAAAAATAAGTTTGTCCGATGATTCTACAACTGTTTCAAGTGGCAGTTCAGACAATTCTTCAACTGATGATACAGTAGACGGTGTAACTGTAGATGGAAATGTGATCACAATAACATCCGGTGGAACATATATCATCTCAGGAACGCTTACGGAGGGGCAGCTCGTTGTAGATGCAGATGATGAAAAGGTGCAGCTTGTGCTTGATAACGCAGATATTACCTGCGCCACAAGTGCAGCTATATATGTTAAAAGTGCAGGTAAAACTTTCATTACACTTGCAGAGGGTTCAGAAAACATACTTATGAATACAGCTGAATTTGAGGCCATAGATGATAACAATATAGATGCTGTTATTTTCTCAAAAGATGATCTGGCATTAAACGGAAGTGGAACACTTACGATCAATTCTGAAAACGGACATGGCATCGTATCAAAAGACGACCTTAAGATAACTGGAGGAACTTACAATATCACAGCTGCAAGCCATGCACTGTCAGGAAAAGACAGTGTGCGCATAGCAGAGGGAACATTTAACCTTGTATCCGGCAAGGATGGAATACATTCAGAAAATGCAGATGACAGTTCAAAAGGTTATGTATACATTGCTGGTGGAGAATTTACGATCGATAGTACAGGAGATGGAATTGATGCATCAAATATTGTGCAGATAGATGATGGAACGTTTGATATTACAGCCGGAGGCGGAGTAGAAAATTCCACAAAAACCCATGAGGATAATATGATGGGCGGCCCGGGAGGAGGAAAAGGACCGAAGATGGGAGAAGCACCATCAGGAGAAGTACCGGATGGAAATACACCATCAGGAGAAGTGCCATCAGGAAAAGCGCTGGACGGAAATGCACCATCAGAGAAGCCAAGTGGAGAGGTACCACAGGGAGGTTCTGGAAATAATAGTTCAGATAACAGCAATTCCGATAGAGAAACGCCGCCAGAGAAACCAAACAGCAATACAGACCAGGCAGCAGGCACAGATCAGGCAGCAGGCACAGATCAGGTTGCAAGTACAAATCAGAGCGATGGCACGGAACAGTCAGAAAGTGACACTTCTGATTCGGATTCTGCAAGCACAAAAGGAATCAAAGCAGATGGCAGACTATATATAAATGGTGGTACATTTACAATAAATTCAGCAGATGATTCTGTCCATAGTAATTCAGCAGTTACTATAAATGACGGAACATATACATTAACCACTGGCGATGATGGAGTACATTCAGGTGAAGCAGTTGAAATAAACGGCGGAACTATCACGATATCAGAAAGCTATGAGGGACTTGAAGGACTTACAGTGACTATAAACGATGGAGATATCGATATTACTTCTAGTGATGACGGCATAAATGCAGCCGGAGGCACCGAGGAGATGGGATTCGGCAGAATGGGTAATGACAGCACAGAGGACACATCTACTGATGAAATGTGGATGGAAATAAACGGTGGATATATCCACGTACTCGCAGGAGGTGACGGAATTGACTCAAACGGTGATATCACAGTAAATGGTGGCGAGGTTTATATAGACGGTCCATCTGACAACGGAAACAGTGCGATAGATTATGGCGACAGATCCGCCTGCTACATAAACAAAGGAACAGTTGTTGCAATAGGAAGCAGCGGCATGGCAGAGGATATAAGTGATGACTCTGACCAGCAGGTAATGCTAGTAAAACTTGATTCTCAAAAAGAAGCCGGTGAAGTTACACTTACAGACAGTGATGGAAACGAGATCATAACATATACAGCGTTAAAAGCGTATGACTGCGTAATAATAAGTACTAAAGATCTTGAAGCAGGACAGACATACACACTTACAACGTCTGGAACGCAGACAAACGTAGATCTGTAGTTTTATGACATAAATTATACTCTTTTCATTTATGTTAAATTGTTATATAGTATAGTCAATATAAATGATGCTTAAATAATTAAAAACTTAACAAAATAAAGAGGTAAACAGGATTTATGCCGCACTAGGATTTTGCAAAAATTATAATAAAAACTTAATATGACGAAACGAGGTATTATTATAAATGAAATTGCAAAACCGAATTTTTAAAATGGATAATTTAGATGCGGTATCCTTTTTCAATGGACTTGTTTTCTTTTCACCGGTTGCATTATTAGTAAGGACTGAAACCGGAATATCAGTTAATGATTTCTTTGTACTTCAGGCGCTTCTGTCGATATGTATATTTGTCGGAGAGATACCAACAGGCAGACTATCAGATAAGCTGGGGCACAGAAATACCCTGATACTGTCACAGCTTATGCTCCTTTTTGCAAGAGTATTGCTTTTAGCGGCTTTCATTAATAAAAGCATGGTTCTTTTTGTAATAGAAGTCTTTGCAGAAGGAATGGCTGCCTGTTTTTCATCGGGAACCCAGAGTGCGTATATTTATTCGGTTGAACCAAAAGACACCTTTGTAAGTAAAACTGCACATGTGGCAAATTGTGGAACGGCAGGATTTGTTATCAGTACAATAACGTATGTGTTCATTTACAAATTTTGTGGAATACCAGGGCTGCTTGTGGCTACGATATTAGCAGATCTGGCAGCAGTAATAACTTCATTCGGACTAAAAAGAGAGGTTAATACGGATAAGAGGCAAAATTGCGTTATGGCAGGAAAATGCCGGACTTTTAAATCTGTATGTAATATTAAAACCGTCTGGATAATCGTATTCTTAGCGTCCATTAACATAGCATATGTACTTATCAATTTCTTCTTCGTAGAAAAGCTTATGGAAATAGATATAAGCGAAGTCTATATGACACCGGTCATCCTGGGATATTCTATTATCCAGCTTTCCTCAGAATTTATATTGAATAAGGTGAAAACGATAGAGAAAAATATTGTTTTTGTATGTTCTTTTTTTCTGGCGGGGCTGATGCTGTGCTTTTTAGGACTGCTATCTGACAGGATCGTGATAGTTGCGATAATGCTCGTACTCCCACTGGTCATAGACATTTCAACATATCTTTTAGATGAAGTGCAAAATAAAGTTGTTGATGAACAGGGAAACGATAAGCGCAGGGCTGAGATAATCTCAATATTTAATATGGGAGTAAATCTTGTCGAAATAGTATTTCTTTTTGGATCGGCATATGTGGCGAACCTCGGCACAATGGTATGTTTTATAGTGATCGGAATTACAATGATATTGTTAGGAAATCTCTCAATAGTATTTAAACCGTTTAGCAAATAAAAGGTCGATATTTAACTAAAATATTCAAAACCAGTAGAATTTTCCTCCTGATAGTGGTAGTATGATACTAGCTTGATTTTTATTAAGTAAATAATAATAATACTACTAAGGGGGGGATTTTCATATGTCGAAACAAAAGAAATCAATAACTTCTATCAAGACCAAAATACTTACTGCGGTAAGTGCGCTGGTGCTTATTCTTGTCTTGATCTTGATTTTATTGTCGTATATGATTTCCAAAAATATTATTGAGGATAAATCAAAACAGGTACTTGAGCTGTCAGTTAAAAATCAGGCATCACAGATGGAAGCATGGATGACGGAAAGTCTTAATGTATTTAACACGTTCAAGGAAAACCTTGAAACGATGGATTACACAGATGAGCAGATACAGACATTGCTCGACAGCTATCTCGGAAAAAGCTCAAACTATCCGGATGGATTTTATATAGCAGATTCAGATGGAAAAGTAATGCAGGCAGATGGTGTGGAATATAAGAAAACGATAAGTGATGATCCGGTATGGTATACAGAAGGTCTTACCCGTGTGAATATGGCATTTGGAGATGTGTTTACAAATGAGGCTGGAGAAGAAGTTATCAGTGCCAGTGCGATATTGCGTAATCCGGATAAAATCAGGGTGATCGCAATAGATGTTCCAATTGCACACATACAGGTCATAGTCAACTCATTTATAAGTATGGATGACGCACAGGCAGTTCTTATAGATCGTTCAACAATGAATATTTTATCACAGAGTGAGGATAGTTTATCAGGCTCATTGAGTGATGACAGCGGTTTCCTCGGAACGATCGGGGAAAAAATAGATGAGCAGGATTATGATTCAATATCCCTTGATAATAATATAGTTGAATTTAGGGAAATCTCAGGAACAAACTGGGTTTTAGTTTCGTATGTTCCAGAGGCATCAATATTTGCAGAATTGGTTTCACTTAGAACAACTATGGCAATAGTTGCAGTTGTGATTCTTATAATTCTTCTTGTACTGATGGAGAGAATGGTAAACTACATGATAAAACCGATCAAATCACTTACAGATTCTATTGTCATGATGGCATCGGGTGACTTTACAGTAGATATAAAAACAAAGGGAAACGATGAGATCACTGTAATGGGTCAGAGCATGAAGGATTTTGCAGCGTCTATGCGTAAGATGATAAATGATATTGTCAATGCGTCAGAGACACTTCAGGGACAGGCTGAATCAAGCTCTACTGTATCTGGTGGTCTGTATGAGGCTTCACTCACACAGTCGAAGACAATAGACAATCTTAATGAGACGGTAGATCAGCTCTCGGCATCAGTTCAGGAAATAGCAGAGAATGCGACATCACTTGCGATGGTTGTTTCTGAGACAAAAGACAGCAGCATGGAAGCAGAGCAGAAAATGAACGAGACTGTCACCGTGGCAGAGAGTGGAAAGAGTGATATGGAGAAGGTAGGAGAGGCTATGAATGTGATCCAGTCCTCTATTAACAGTCTCCAGGAGTCAATTGATGAAGTTGGAACAGCTTCTTCCGAAATTAATAACATTGTCAGTATGATCGGAGAAATTGCTGATGAGACTAACCTTCTTGCACTTAATGCTTCGATCGAGGCAGCCAGAGCGGGAGATGCAGGAAGAGGCTTTGCTGTTGTGGCATCGGAGATAGGTGGTCTGGCAGACGACAGTAACAAGTCAGTCCAGAAGATACAGGGACTTATAGACCAGGTTACATCACTTGTTGCAGAGACAGTGGAAAAGGCAAAACAGAGTGTTGATGAAATAAGCTCAAGTAGTGAACTTGTGAATCAGGCAGTAAATACATTTGATACAATCTATGACAATATAATAAATGCTAATCATGTCGTAAACAATATGGCATCGAGTATGTCGCAGGTTGAATCGGTTGCAACAAATGTTGCTGCGATCACAGAGGAACAGGCAGCCAGTGCTGAGGTTATTTCAGGAAACGCAGGAAATATTGCTGCTGAATCACAGAACATTACAAATGATAGTGAGAAAGTTGCTGATACAGCCAAAGAACTCGCAGATACATCTGAGAATCTTATGACTCAGATTAAATCATTCAGGGTTTAGGAGGATATGTGCAATGAAAAAGAAATTAAGTATTTTATTATGTATTGTAATGGTCATGGCATTGTTTGCAGGCTGTGGAAATAAGGGGCAATCGGCATCCGCTGGAAGCACAAAGATCCTTATCACAACGACATCAAAGGGAGATGCATTCAGGGATTCACTTATTTCTGCCCTGGAATCTGCGTGTCAGAAACAGGGAGTATCATATGATACGGTTTACGCAGATGGATCGGCGGAGGCACAGGTTGAACAGGTCAAAAATGCCAAAAGCCAGGGATACACAGCTGTCATCTGCCGTCTGGTTGATGCTGATACAGCTTTACAGATAGAACGTGCAGCGGACGGACTTCCCATAGTATATGTAAACAGCTGCCCGGATGAGGAATATTTAAAGGCGGATCAGTTTGTATATGTTGCTTCGGATGAAAAAGTCGCAGGAACATATCAGGCAGAGTATGTTTTGGATAAGCTTTCTTCAAAGAATGAGATAAATGTTATGATACTTGAGGGAGAAAAAAGCCATTCTGCAACAAAAACACGAACAGACTCTGCAAAGAATGTTCTTAACGCATCCGGCAAAAAAATTAATTATGTGTTTACTGATTATGCTGACTGGAGTCCGGATCTTGGAAAAGAATACTTTGAGATAGTAAATCAGGCAGGAATTAATGTGGATTGTATCATAAGTAATAATGATTCAATGGCAGTCGGTGCGATCCAGGGTATGGAGGAATGTGGTGTGGATCCATCTTCAATAGTAGTCTGTGGAGTAGATGCCACATCAGAAGGCTGTGAGCTTGTAAAAGAAGGCAAGATGGATTTTACAGTATGCCAGAATGCAGTAAATCAGGCAAACGCAGCTGTGGACGTTGCAATAATGTTATCAGACGGCAAATCAATAAAAGACTATGCCGGCGCAGCTGATACAGGATATCAGGTCTGGGTTGACTTTGAAAAAGTTGATGCATCTAATGTAGATGACTACCTTAATTAAATAGCTGATAAACAAGAAATCTCTGTGATTGACACAGGGATTTTTTGTTATTAATATTAAAATGAACTGGTGGCTATCCGAGAGTACATATTATATAGATGGGAGAAAAAATGCGTTTATTACTTGCAGAGGATGAAGAAGATTTAAGCCGTGCACTTGTTGCGGTGCTAAAACATAATAATTATTCAGTGGATGCAGTCTATGATGGAGCGGAGGCTCTTGATTACATAGAAAATGGTGATAATTATGATGGGATAATACTTGATATCATGATGCCCAAAATGGATGGTATAACAGTCCTTAAGACGATAAGAAGCCATGGTAATCCTGTTCCGGTTCTTTTACTGACTGCAAAAGCTGAAATAGATGACAGGGTGGAAGGGCTGGACAGCGGAGCAGATGATTATCTGACAAAACCGTTTTCAATGAAAGAATTGCTTGCAAGGATCCGTGCCATGACACGCAGGCAGAGTGATACGACAGATTCAATACTTACATTTGCTGATATTACACTTAACAGATCTACATGTATCCTGACAGGTCCCAAAAATCCAGAAGGTATACGTCTGGCAAACAAGGAATATCAGATGCTTGAGATGCTTATGGCTAATCCGGGACAGATAATATCAGCAGACCAGTTCATGGACAAAATATGGGGCTATGATTCGGATGCGGAGCAGAATGTAGTGTGGGTATATATTTCTTATCTGCGCAAAAAGCTTGTATCGGCCGGTTCGTGCGCACAGATAAAGGCAACGCGCGGAGTCGGATATTCAATTGTGAAATGAGGAAAATATGCTAAAGAAATTACGACGTAAATTTGTAGCCATAGCAATGATTTCTATTTCAATAGTGCTTATTGCTATTGTTGGAACGATAAATATTGCGAATTATATAAGTACAAACAATTCGCTTGACGCAAGGCTTGAGCTTATCGCAGAAAACGGAGGAACCTTTCCTGACCTGTCAGTCAAGGAACCGGATATGTTGGATGATACACGGGAAAGCCAGGTTTCAGGTACTGAAGAAAGTACAGAAAAGACAGCCCTGCAGGAGCCGCCCTCTGGCACAGGTAATGTAAAACCGCCGGAAGGTATGAGACAGGAGGATTTAAACCGCCATGGAATTTCACCGGAAAGTCAGTTTGACACAAGATACTTTACAGTTACATTAAGTAGTGCAGGTGATGTTGAAAAGATTGACACAGGTAAAATAGCAACAATTTCATCGAAAACTGCTGCGGAATATGCTTCTAAATTGTGGGATGATGGAACATATGGTGGTGGAAAAAGTGGATTCACAGATAATTTTAAGTATATGACTGTGGATAAGGATGGCTCTACGATGTATATTTTTCTTAACTGTCAGCGTGAGCTTTCCACGATAAAGGCATATATATGGGCAAGCATAGGGATAAGTATGTTGGGACTTATTGTTGTGTTTCTTATGATATATTTCTTTTCAGGAAAAATACTAAAGCCCGTATCTGAAAGTTACGAGAAACAAAAGCGCTTTATAACTGATGCAAGCCATGAAATAAAGACACCGCTTACCATAATAGATGCAAATACAGAGGTTATTGAGATGATGGAAGGCGAAAACGAATGGACAAAGAGCACCAGAAAACAGGTTGCGCGCCTTACATCTTTGACAGAAAAACTTGTTTTTTTATCGAGAATGGATGAGGAAGCCACAAAACTCATGATGAGTGAGTTTTCACTTTCGGACGCAGTGCTTGATACAGCAGAGCCATTTAAGGCTGTGGCACAGGCGAAGGACAAAAAGCTGGAGATCAATGTGGATGAAGGGATATCGTATGTCGGGGATGAAAAAGCCATAAGGCAGCTTATATCGATTCTTCTTGATAATGCCATGAAATATTCGGAATCTTCTATATCTATAACATTAAAAACATCCGGCAGGAATCGCATGATCACTGTCTGGAATACGGTTGATGAGAGTGCAAACATAAAAAAGGGCAGACAGGACATACTTTTTGAACGTTTTTACAGGGCAGATCCATCACACAATTCAAAGACAGGTGGCTTTGGAATAGGATTGTCAGCCGCATACGCTATTGTAAGAGCACACAAAGGCAAAATATCTGCCAGGAGTGAAGATGGCAGATCAATCGAATTTATGATCGTGCTATAACATCATGTGAAATTTTTATATTTTTTACGTTCTTTTTACAAATCGATGATTTTGAATTTTACATTTCCACATTACTATATCACTTGTAACAAACAAAGAAAAAGAAAGTAATGAATCGAGGAAATTAAAATGAAAAATCGTATGAGAAAACTTTTAGTACTGGCAACAGCAGCAACACTTATGACAACAGCTTTTACAGGCTGTGGATCAGACAATTCAAATTCTGATAATAAAGCAGATTCAAGCACAGGCTCAGATGCAAATACAGATAACGGATCATCAAATGCCGATTTAAGTGGTTCAATATCACTTGCCGGAAGCACATCAATGGAAAAACTCTGTGAAGCACTTAAAGAGTCTTTCATGGAGCAGAATCCAAACGTCACAGTTTCAGTCGAGTATACAGGTTCAGGTGCAGGAATCGAATCAGTAACATCAGGAAGTGTTGATATCGGTGATTCATCAAGAGCACTCACAGATGATGAGAAAGCGAACGGCATCGAAGAAAATATTGTAGCTATTGATGGAATCGCAGTTATCACTGACAAAGATAATTCTGTAGCAGAGCTTACATCTGATGACTTAAAGAAAATTTATACAGGACAGATCACAAACTGGAGTGAGCTTGGCGGATCTGATGAGGCAATCGTAGTAATAGGTCGTGAGGCGGCATCCGGAACAAGAGGCGCATTCGAGGAACTTCTTGATGTAAAGGATCAGTGTAAATATGCCCAGGAACTTGATTCAACAGGAGCTGTTCTTGCAAAGGTTGGCTCTACACCGGGAGCAATAGGTTATGTTTCACTTGATGTACTTGATGACACTGTAACGGCTATGAAACTTGATGGAGTTGATGCAACAGAGGAAAATATCGTAGCAGGAAAATATCTCCTTTCACGTCCGTTTGTAATGGCCACAAAGGGAAAGATTGACGAGCAGAACGATTTAGTTAAAGCATGGTTTGACTTTGTAAACTCAGATGCAGGAAAAGAAGTGATCAAATCAGTAGGTCTTATACTTCCACAGTAAAATCCATATTTATAAATATTGATGGCAGAAGTTTCCCCGGAAAGCAGGTTTCTTGGGAAACTTTTATTAGGAATGTACTTTCAGAATGCTTCATTTAGAAGACTCCGAGGGTACACAAGAATCAAAAGGAGTAATTCATGAGAAAGAAATCAATGGTAGAAAATACTGCGAAAATAATATTTCTTATATGTGCGATCGTAGCAATATTCGCGGTAATTTCAATTACTTTATATATGTTCCTGAAAGGAACGCCGGCATTTGCAAAGGTCGGGGTTATAGATCTTTTGTTTGGAACAGAGTGGGCACCTACTGCGGCAGATCCAAAATATGGAATATTATACATAATACTTACTTCGATAATAGGAACGGCAGTATCTATTCTTATCGGTGTGCCTATCGCACTTCTTACAGCAGTATTTTTAACAGAGGTTTCGAATAAAAAGCTTTCAGCAATAGTACAGCCGGCAGTAGAGCTTCTGGCAGCTATACCATCTGTTATATATGGACTTTTAGGACTTATGATTTTAAACCCTATTATGTACAAACTGGAAAAATATTTTTTTGAGGGATCGACGACTCATCAGTTTACAGGTGGTTCGAATCTTCTGGCTGCAATTATTGTTCTTGCGATAATGATCCTGCCTACAGTAATAAATATGAGTGTTTCTGCAATAAAAGCAGTTCCGCAGCAGATGAGATCAGCTTCACTGGCACTTGGTGCTACAAAGATCCAGACAATATTTAAAGTAACAATTCCAGCTGCAAAATCTGGAATCATGACGGGGATCGTACTTGGAATCGGACGTGCGCTCGGAGAAGCCATGGCTATCAACATGGTGGCGGGCGGAACGGTAAGTTTTCCACTTCCGTTCAACTCTGTACGTTTCCTCACAACACAGCTTGTAAGTGAGATGGGATATGCGAGTGGACTCCACAGGCAGGTACTTTTCTCAGTAGGACTTGTATTGTTTGTATTTATCATGATCATAAATTTCTCACTTATGAAGCTTAAGAAGAAAGGAGCTGTAGAAAATGACTAGTATAAAGGGAAAACGCCACAGAATATCAGATAATATAACATATTTTTTCATATACCTTTGTGCAGCGATTTCTGTTCTGCTTCTTCTTGGAATAATCGTATATGTATTTGTGAGGGGAATTGGCCAGATTAATTGGGAATTCCTCACATGTGAGACATCTGTTCTTAAAGGAACGCTTGGAATTGCAGGAAATCTTCTCAATACATTGTATATCATAGTTATAACTATGATAATAGCTACTCCGGTCGGGGTTGGAGCAGCAGTATACTTAAATGAATATGCAAAGCCGGGAAAATTAGTATCGGGAATTGAATTTGCAACAGAGACACTTTCAGGTATCCCATCTATTATATTCGGCCTTTTTGGAATGATGTTTTTTGGACAGACACTTGGAATGGGATATAGTATATTGACAGGATCGCTGACCCTTGTGCTTATGGTTCTTCCTCTCATAACCAGAAATACACAGGAAGCGTTAAAAACAGTGCCTGACAGTTACAGACATGGTGCGGTTGGACTTGGAGCCGGTAAATGGCACACGATCCGCACGATCCTTCTTCCATCGGCTATGCCGGGAATCATCACAGGAGTAATCCTTGCGATCGGACGTATTGTGGGAGAATCGGCAGCACTTCTTTTTACAGCCGGAAGTGCAGGAATGCTTCCAAAAACCGGCAGCGGATTTTTTTCAAAGATATTCCAGTCAGGAGGAACACTTACCATAAAGCTGTATCTTTCCGCAACAAGTGAAGGAAAATTTGATGTTGCGTTTGGAATTGCGGTTGTACTGCTTGTGATCGTATTCCTTATCAACATATTGACAAAAGTGCTTGCCAAAAAATTTCAGGCAAAATAGCTGAAACAATGTAGTTTATTTGTATCAATATCAGAAAATCGCTTATACCGTGAGGATAAGCGGTTTTTTTTACAATTTTTAAATTTAATGGAAAATTTAGACAGTGTTTAGTGGGTGTATGATATAATTAGAAAAGAATACTGAATGATATAAAGTAATTTGGATATATTTTGGAGGCACTATGAAAATAAAGAGCAAACTTATGATATCATTTCTGATAATTATTTTAGTTCCGGTACTTTTATCATGTGCTGTTCTGGCTGGATTTCATAATTTCCAGATAAAAGCGATAAATGAAAGTTACGGAATTACAGATTCAGAAGAAATGTGGCTTACGAATTCGGTTCTTCTTCTGAAAAAGGTCACTGAGCAGGATTATGCAAAATATGCAAAACTGGCCGCAGATGATCCGGATAAGCTATTGGATGAGAAATACCTTGAGCAGGAGAATGAGGCACTCAGTGAGAAGTATTCATACTTAATTGTAAAAAATGGTGCAAATATTATATTTAACGGAGGTAAGGATAACAGGGACGTTCTTCTGACACTTCCTAAGATCTCAAATGTACAGAGCGGTTCGGAAGTCAGCAGTTTTATGGACAGCGATGATAAGGTGATCATTAAACAGTTAAATTTTACAGATACGCAGAAAAATCAAGATGCATTGTACATTGTAACATCGACACAGAGCGTTGTTCCTGAGGTTAAACATTTTATGATCGAGCTTGTTATAGCAATACTTATAATACTTGTGGTAACGGCTGTTATGCTCATAGTCTGGATATATGGAAGTCTTCTTAATCCGATAAAAAAACTTCAGTTTGCTGCTGAAAACATCAAGGAGGGTAATTTGGACTTTTCACTTGAGACAAGTTCATCGGATGGTGAGCTAGGAGAACTTTGCGTTACATTTGAGCAGATGCGTCAGCGTCTTAAGAGTAATGCCGAAGAAAAAATCATCAACGAGACGGAGAATAGAACTCTCATAAGCAATATCGCACATGATTTAAAAACACCGATCACTGCCGTAAAAGGTTATTCGGAGGGAATACTAGATGGGGTTGCAAATACGCCGGAGAAGATTGATAAGTATGTCAGGACGATATATAATAAAGCAAGTGAGATGGATACACTTATAAACGAGCTCACGCTTTATTCAAAAATTGATACAAACCGCATACCATATAATTTTGCAAAAATCAACGTTACAGAATATTTCAGTGATTGTGTCGAGGAGATTGGTCTTGATCTCGAGGCAAAAAATATAGAACTGTCATATTCAAATTATGTTGATAAAAAAACGCTGATCATAGCTGATCCGGAACAGATACGACGTGTAATAAATAATATTATCGGAAATTCTGTAAAATATATGGACAAAACAAATGGTTCTATAAATATCAGAATAAATGATGTCGGAGACTTTATACAGGTTGAGATAGAAGATAATGGTCGAGGAATAGCCCAGAAAGATCTGCCATATATATTTGATCGTTTTTATCGTGCAGATGCGTCACGAAATTCTGCAACAGGTGGAAGCGGAATAGGACTTTCAATAGTCAAAAAAATAATAGAAGACCATGGTGGCAAAATATGGGCGACAAGTAAAGAAGGAAGCGGAACAAAGATGGTTTTTGTTATCCGTAAATATCAGGAGGTGCCAAATGAGTAAAATTTTAATAGTGGAAGATGAGGTTGCAATTGCAGATCTTGAGAAAGACTATCTGGAGCTTAGCGGGTTCGAGGTAGAAGTTGAAAACGATGGAACAAATGGACTTGCGAGAGCACTAGCAGAAGATTTTGATCTGTTTATACTTGATCTTATGTTGCCGGGAATTGATGGATTTGAGATATGCAAGCAGATCCGTGGAAAGAAAAATACACCTATTTTGATGGTATCAGCAAAAAAAGATGATATAGATAAGATAAGGGGACTTGGACTTGGAGCAGATGATTATGTGACCAAGCCATTCTCTCCATCAGAGCTTGTTGCAAGGGTAAAAGCTCATCTTGCCAGATATGAGCGTCTTATCGGAAGCAACACGCCAGAGAATGATATCGTAGAAATCCGTGGAATCAAAATCGATAAAACGGCAAGACGAGTATGGATAAACGGGGAAGAAAAGCAGTTTACAACAAAAGAATTTGACCTGCTTACATTCCTCGCAGAAAATCCAAATCACGTATTTACCAAGGAGGAATTATTCAAGGAAATCTGGAATATGGATTCGATAGGAGATATTGCGACAGTAACCGTACATATCAAGAAAATCCGTGAGAAAATCGAGATGAACACGGCAAAGCCTCAGTATATTGAGACTATTTGGGGTGTGGGATACAGATTTAAGCTGTAGATTTGAATTTTAAAAATATGTGAAAAAGCACCGAAAATCAGGGACTACTGGTTTTTCAGTGCTTTTCTCTTATACAACAGCTTCAATGATTTTTTTATCATCTACTATTATTTCGTGTATACCGATATGCTTCTTTTTATTGAAGTTAAAACTGAGCATATATCCGGTGTTGGAGTGATACGAGTCAAGGTAATCCGCTAACTGCTTTTCACCGCGGTTATTGTACTCGTCACCATGCCAAATTTTCATTTCAATAATATATTGGTTTCCAAGATAATCAACTATTATATCGGTTCTGCGGAGATCCCGTGTGTGGGATTCTATATAGTAGTTACCAGTACCATTTATAATGGGGCGTAGATACAATAAAAAGTATCGTCTGCCTTCATCCTCTAGAAATTTATCGTTCATGTTTCCAAAAATATCATGAAAATGTATAACGAATTTTTCGAGGATATGTTTCATATCCAAATGTCCATTTATAATGAACTGACTCTTGTCCTGCAAAGAAGCCTTATAGATATCGGTTTGTTGCATTTCAGCAGTGGAAAGATATAGATTATAAAGCCATGTCTCAAAAATTCTGTTTGAAATTACAAGTACTCCGTTATTGTCCCTTACAAATCCAAACATTGTAGCAATGTTTGTAGATTCCTCGTAATAATTGTATACTATGTTTTTTCCTGTAAATAAAAGCGTTTTAAGCATATCAGACAGTCTTGGATATGAATTGAGTTTTTCACTTAGAGATTCAAATAAAGTGTTTCTTTCGGATAACAAAATTCTTATGGCAGAATTAAATCCGGAAACAGTCCATATATCATGTTCTGAGGAATATTTTTCAGGCAATTTCTCATCCATTATCTGACATATTCGTGAAACAAGATACGGGTATCCCGATGTATAGGAATAGATCAGTTTGGATATTTGATCGATATCCATGCCGGTATGATGATCATTTTCGTAGTCTGAAAGCATTCCGAAGATATCATTTTTTGAAAAACTCATATCTATATTAAAATCTGCTGCAATATTCCATGGACTGTTGTATTTGTGTTCATCCTCGTTTCTGAGTTTATGCTTTAAATTTTTTATGTCATAGACTCCGGCAAAGATTACCGATTTAAAAGTCGGTTCCAGATCTCTGTCAATATATCCGGCTCTAAGTTGGGACAGAAAATCTAAAAATACCTGATTGTTTGTGGCACTGTCGACCTCATCGATCATTAATACGATTGGTTTATCGGAAACAGAGCATATATCCTTTAAGTCATTGAACAATATCCGTAAAGAAAAATTTGCATTATGTGAGTCATCAATCAGTTTGTATAATGGGGTATCTGTATTATCAATGATTGAATCATTACGGCGAAATAACTTGAAAAAGGAATTTGCAAACGCACTTGAAAAAGTATGCTCAGACTCAAAGTCAAGACTTCCAAATGTCTGAAAATCCATCAGCACAACATAATATTCACTTTTTAGGTAGCGGTATAATGCACGTAAAGTGGTAGTTTTTCCGTATTGTCTGGCACGGTTGATGGTAAAATATTTGCCTTCATCGACAAGCTGTTTTATCTGTTTTAAACGGTCATCGATGTTTACCATGTAATGCTCAGATGGGATACATACCGCAGCCGTGTTAAACTTTTTTGACATATTATTTCCTTCCTTAATGATTATAGGTATTCGCATTTACGTGTGATATAATACGCTACGCTCATTATATCATGTGTTAACACACATGATAAGCCTGCGGCTGATACCTAT